>Ga0209761_1002607_pt1 | contig 11840 bp, 14 predicted proteins | sample GraSoi013_1_40cm_4_FD_185818 | JGI IMG/M metagenome (GOLD analysis project Ga0209761, IMG submission 185818) | Grasslands soil microbial communities from the Angelo Coastal Reserve, California, USA - Sample 09_25_2013_1_40cm (SPAdes) (version 2) | ecosystem: Environmental > Terrestrial > Soil >... | reverse complement strand
TGTTGACCACCGACGACGGCACGCCGGGCTTGCCGGGCGGCAAGAGCATGGACGCGATGGTCACGGCGAGTCGCGCCTTCGCGATGGGCGGCGGGTTGGGCCCACAGCGGATCGGCGTATTCGGCTATCTCGGTCATCGGCCAACCGCGATTGAGACGAGCGGCGGCGGCACTCCAATTCCCGGCACCGGCTCGGCCAACAAGTCCTTCTACCGGATCGGGGCGACGGCGCAGGTGTGGCTGGGCAACCTGGAGCTCATTCCGCTGGTGTCGCACGCGTCCGATGACGCCGCGCTGGGGACCAACTTTACCCAGAAGCCGGTGTGGAACACCGCATTGCTCGAAGCCCATTACGTCGCGACGCCTCAGCTCCTGGTCCAAGGACGCTACGAGCTGCTGCGGATGTCCAAGCAGGGCAATCCCGCGATTCCCAATACCACGGGCAACGCCGACGCCATCGCGGTCGGCGTCCGGGCGTATCCGTTCATGTTCAGCCGCGCCGGGATGGCGCTCCACGCCGAGTTCGCGATGACGAAGACGATCGGAACAGTGCCTCTGAGTAGGGATGGTTCCGGCGTCGATCCGTTGACGCCGACGACGGCCGTGTGGAGCCGCAGCCTGTTGCTCGGCTTCGACTTCGCCTTCTGAGAGGAGGACGCCGATGAGACCGCATACGCGCTGGGTGGCAGTCGTCTCGGGTTGGGGCGTGCTCCTCTTCGCCGCAGGAGTGACCCGCGCACGGGCGCAGGAGTCCCATATCGGGAGCCTGACCGGGCATGCCGCGGCCGGGAAACCGCTGTACACCCGGTACTGCGCCGGCTGCCACGGTGATGACGGCGACGCGAGGGGAGAAAACGCGCAGTGGATCGACCCCAAGCCGCGCGATTTCACGATGGCGGTGTTCAAGTGCCGCTCGACCCCGACCGGGACTCTCCCGACCGACCAGGATCTGTTCGACGCGATGACGCGCGGATTCGTGACGACGAACATGCCCCCGTGGCTCCCGCTGACGCACCACAACCGCGTCGACCTGGTCGCCTATATCAAGGCCTTCTCGCCAAAGTGGAAGACGGGGAAACCGGGCACACCGATCACCATCCCGCCCGAGCCCGCCGCCACGGTCGCGAGCATTCTGCATGGTCGGGAGCTGTTCCAGAAGATGGAGTGCTGGAAGTGTCACGGCCCCGCGGGCCACGGCGACGGGCCGTCCGCTAAGACCCTGACCGACAACAAGGACGACCCGATCCGCCCGTACGACTTCTCGACCGGATCCCGCTTCATGTGCGGCGTTACGAACCGGGACCTCTACAAGATCTTCATGACGGGACTCGACGGCACCCCGATGCCGTCGTTTGCCGACGATATCAAGCCTGCGGATGGCTGGGATTTGGTCCACTTCCTGCGAACGATGCAGCCGCTGAAGACCCCGGAGCTCGCGATCTGGAACGCGTGGCTCGCCTCGCACGCCGCGGAGCTGAAGCCCATCGGTCCGCCGGGGAGCGCGCAATGACTGCAGCGCGACTCGCGAACCCATTTTGAGAGACGGTGTCGCATGCGCATACGCTCCCGCTCACTGTTGATGATCGCCCTGCTGGGATCTGCGGCGATGGTGACGCCCGGCGCGCCGCCCGCCGCCGGCGCGATCAGCGGCAAGGTGACGTACACCGGGACGCCTCCGAAGATGAAGCCCATCGACATGGCTAAAGAGCCGTTCTGTGCCCGGCTCCACGCCGCGGCCCCGGTGCTGACCGAAAACGCGGTCACGGGGCCCGGCAACGCCCTCCGGTGGGTGCTCGTGTACGTCTCCGCCGGCGATCAGGGTTCGGCGCCGTCGACCGAGCCGGTCCGACTCGATCAACGGGGGTGCCAGTACATCCCCCATGTGTTGGTCCTCCAGCCGAACCAGCCCCTCGACATCTATAACGACGATTCCACGTCCCATAACATCCACCCGCTCGCGAAGGTCAATCCCGAGTGGAACAAATCGCAGCCGGTGGGGGCGCCGCCGATTCACACGAAGTGGGAGAAGCCGGAGTTCATTCCCGTCAAGTGCAACGTGCATCCCTGGATGCACGGCTGGCATCTGGTGCTCGCCACCCCGCACTATGCGGTGAGCGGTGAGGACGGCGCCTTCAGCCTGCAGGGGTTGCCGCCGGGCAAGTACACGATCACGGCCTGGCAGGAGCAATTCGGCACGCAGACCCAGGACGTCACGATCAGCGGCACCGAAACCAAGACGATCGACTTCGTCTTCAAGGCGACGCCCTACTGAGGATCGCCATGGGCAAGCTCTTCGCGGTGGTCCTCGCGATCATTACGGTCGTCTCGACCGCGATTTTCGTCACGCACACGTGGTGGCTGCCCGTGGACATCTCCGCGCACGGGCACGCGATCGACCATCAGCTGGCCGAGACGATGCTCTCGTCGGGCGTGCTGTTCGTGCTCTCGCAGCTGGCGCTGGCCGCGTTTGTGTGGCGCTTCGGCGATCGCCGCGACGGACGCGCCGTGACGACGTTTCCGGGCGGCGTCACACCGATGGTGGTCTTCGCCGTGGTTCTCGTGGGCGCCGAGGTGCTCGCCCTCACGTTCGTCGGCTCCAAGGTGTGGGCCGGTATCTACCAGACGCCCCCCGACCCGAATTCGCTGCAGATCGACGTGCAATCCGAACAGTTCGCCTTCTATTTCCGCTATCCCGGACCGGACGGGAAGTTCGGCGCGACCCATCCCGAATTGATCAATGAGGCCAGCGAGAACTATTTCGGGCTGGATCCGAAGAACGACGTGTCTGCGCGCGACGATATCGTAGTCCCCACCCTGACGATCCCGGTGAACCGGCCCGTGGCGTTGACGCTGCGAGCCAAGGACGTGGGGCACGCGTTTTATGTGCCGGAGCTGCGCATCCAGCAGGACTTCGTTCCAGGTCTTTCCATTCCGCTCCACTTCACGGCGACGCAGACGGGCAAGTACGAGATCGTGTGTACCCAGCTCTGCGGACTGGGGCATTACAACATGCGCGCCTACATCGAGGTCCTACCCGCCGCGCAGTTCGAACAGTGGCTGAAGGATAAGGCGGCACAACAATGAGTCAGCCGACGACGGTCGCAGCCGCTCACCACCACGCGCCTCCGCAGGGCTTTCTCCGAAAGCATGTCTTCAGTCTCGATCACAAGGTCATCGGGAAGCAGTACCTGGACCTGGCGCTGGTGGCCGTCTGCACCGGGATGGTCCTCTCGTGGCTGATGCGGTTTCACCTGGCCTGGCCCGAGACCCCGATTCCCGGCCTCGGGACGCTGTCGCCCAGCGGGGCCGCGGGCGGCGTGATCACGCCGGAGTACTACCTCGCCCTGATGACGATGCACGGCACGATCATGGTGTTCTTCGTCCTGACGACGGCGCCGTTCGCGGGGTTCGGGAATTACTTCCTGCCCATTCAGGTCGGCGCGGAAGACATGGCGTTCCCGCGCATCAACATGACGTCCTTCTGGGTCACGCTGGTGGCCTTTCTCGTGCTCATCAGCGCGTTCGTGGTGGGGGACGGACCACCGTTGTCGGGGTGGACGGCCTACGCGCCACTCAGTGCCGTCGGGAAGGACGCCGGTCCGGGCCAAGGCGTCGGTCAGACGCTGTGGGCCGTGTCCATTACCCTGTTTTGCGTGGCGCAACTGCTCGGAGCCCTGAATTTCATCACGACGACGCTCGATCTGCGGACGAAAGGGATGTCGCTCGCCCGGATGCCGTACTCCACGTGGGCATGGTTCATCACGTCGGTCATCGGGCTCATCGCGTTCGCGGTCTTGATGCCCGCCTGCATCTTGCTGATCCTCGACCGGGTAGCGGGAACGAGCTTCTTCATTCCGGCCGGGTTGGTGATCAGTGATCGCCTGCAGCCGCATGCCGGTGGGTCGCCGCTCTTGTGGCAGCACCTCTTTTGGTTCTTCGGCCATCCCGAGGTGTACATCGCGATCCTGCCCGGGTTCGGAATCATCTCGCACATTCTCCCGGTGTTCGCCCGGAAGCCCCTGCTCGGGCCGCGTGTCCTGATCGCCTGTTTGGTCTCGATCGCGTTCTTGAGCTACACGGTGTGGGGGCATCACATGTTCTTGAGCGGGATGAACCCCTTCTCCGCGACGTTGTTCTCGGTACCCACGTTGATCATCACGATTCCCGCGACCATCGTGACCCTGCTCTGGATCGGCACGATTTACGGCGCGAAGCTGCGGTTCACGACCCCGGCCTTGTTCTGTCTGGGATTCGTGTCCGTGTTCGTGAGCGGCGGGATCAGCGGCTTCTTCCTGGCGCAGCCGTCGATCGACACCTACCTGCACGGCACGTATTTCGTGGTGGGACACTTCCATTTCGTCATGGGCGTGGCCGCCATGTTCGGCATCTTCGCCGCGACGTACTTCTGGGCGCCGAAGATGTTCGGTCGTATGATGAGCGAGACGCTGGGGAAGTGGCACTTCTGGCTCACCTTCATCGGCGTGTATTGCGTCTTCATGCCGATGCACTACCTCGGCCTGGCGGGCAACGTGCGCCGCTATTCGGCGTTCACGGACGACTACCTCAAACCGCTGATCCCGCTGCACCGGTTCATCACGGTCGCGGCCCTGTGTACCGGCGCGGCACAGTTGATTTTCCTATTCAATCTCATCCGCACCCGGTTGCGGGGGCCCAAGGCGCCGGACAATCCCTGGGAGGCCACGAGCCTCGAATGGTCGACCACGTCGCCGCCCCCGTTCGATAACTTCGGCGGCCGGCCTCCGGTGGTGCAGCACGGTCCCAACGAGTACGGGACCAGGGGTGCGGCTGGCGATTACGTGATGCAGGCGTCGCCCCAGTCGGCGGGGCCAGCCTGACCGGCTATGCCCGGGATCGCGACACCTCCCGCTCCGATTGTGCCGCCGCCGGCCGCACCACCGACGGTCGCGCCGCGGACCATCACCGAGCCGTCGCCGCCGCAGTCGGCCCAAACCGGCGTATGGATCGCGATCGGGACGATCTGCATGTCGTTCGCCGCGCTGACGAGCGCCATGGTAGTGCGGCAGGGCGCCGCGCCGGACTGGCGGCATTTCCAGCTGCCCCAGCTCCTCTACGTCAACACGCTGGTTCTCCTCGCGAGTAGCGGCACCCTCGAGTGGTCGCGCCGGCGGATCGCGGCGGTCTCCGTCGGTGCACCGGGTCTCGTCCCGAGGCTCGATGGGCTCGCCGGCGTCTATCTCACCCTGGCTCTGGGGCTGCTGTTCGTCTCCGGGCAGGTGATCGCCTGGCGCCAGCTCGCCGCGCAGGGCCTGTTCCTCGCGACGGCCCCGAGTAGTGCGTTCTTCTACGTCTTTACGGCGCTGCATGGCCTGCACGTCGTGGGCGGTCTCCTGGGGCTCTCGTACGTGTTGCGCCGCCTGCGGCGGGTGGCCGGTCCCGCGCCGCAAATCGCGCTCCGAGCGGCAGCGCTGTACTGGCACTTCATGGGCGCGCTGTGGCTCTATCTGCTGGTGATTCTGGCAACTCGCGTCTAGATCGGGAGGTGGCGTGGGTCAATCAGCGATGAGCGTCGGCTCGGCGCACACGGCGCGGACCGAAGGGTCTCCTTACGGCATTCAGTCCAAGAAGCTGGCGATATGGTTGTTCATCATCGCCGACGCCGCCACCTTCGGCGCGATCCTGTTCGCGTACGGGTATCTTCGGCTCGCGAATCCGGATTGGACGAAGCCGTTCGCGTTCTCGCCCACGATCGTGAACGGCATGGTCATGACGGTGGTGCTGCTCACGAGCAGCCTGACGATGGTGGCAGCCGTGGCCGCCGCCCAAGCGGGTCGCGCGTCCGCCGGCGTCCGCTGGCTGGGTGCGACCATACTCCTGGGACTCGCATTCGCCGCTCTGCACCTTCGCGAGTGGTTCGCCATGATCGGTGCGGGCTGGCGGCTGTTTCAGAACCCCATGGGCGGGTCGCCGCTGTTCGGCGCGACCTTCTTTGGCATCACGGGCCTGCATCTGCTGCACGTCCTCTGCGGGGTCGTCGTCATCGCGGTCATCACCATCGGATTCCGCCGCGGGCGGTTCGACGCCGGCCACGTCGAAACGACCGCGCTGTACTGGCATTTCGTCGACCTGGTGTGGATGTTCGTCTTCCCGCTCGTCTACCTCATGAACGTCCGCTGAGGAGCCATGACGACCATCGCCCCACATCGCGCTCCGACCATGAAGATGTACGTGGTCGTGTGGATCGGCTTGATCCTGATTGTGGGCCTCGAGGTGTTCCTGACGTACGAGCGCTTGCCGACGGGAACACTGCTGGCCTGCCTGCTCGGACTCGCGCTGATCGAGGCCGCGCTGGGGGTGATGTATTTCATGCACCTGAAGTACGAGCGGCCCGCGCTCTTCTGGAGCCTGATCCCCTACCTGGTGTTCGCGCTCGTCATGATGGACCATTTCTGGCCGGACGCGCTGCGACTCATGCGGCAGCGGATGCCGGGGCAGTAGCCCCAGAGGGCGGAACGATGGACATGGCGGCCCTGCTGAGCGGGATGCTCATTCTGATCGTGCCGGCGTTTCTCCTCGTGACCGGTATTGCCCTAATGGCGTATCGCAGGCGCAAGACGGGAGTGGGACACTAGCGCGGCGTTGTTCAGCTGATTCCGTATCGTTTGAGCTTTTCGTACAGCGTTCGCTCGCCCATGCCGAGCCGCTCGGCCGCCCGGCGGCGATTGCCGCTCACCTCTTCCAGCGCCCGGCGAATCGCTTCCCGCTCGATCTCCTCCAGGGTGCCGGCACTGCGCGTCGTCGGGACGGTGGTCAAGACCTGCAGATCCTCGCCCCGCAGCACGTCGCCGTCGGCCAGGATGGCGGCTCGCTCCAACGCGTTGGCGAGCTCGCGCACGTTGCCGGGCCAGGCCGCTTGGAGAATCCGCTCCCGCGCGCGCTCGTCCAGCCGGAGCGGTGGACGCCCGAGCTGGGCGCTGATGCGGGTCAGCAGCGTTTCGGCGAGGGGCAGGATGTCCTGGCGCCGTTCCCGCAGCGCGGGCAGGTGAATCGGGAAGACCGCCAGCCGGTGGTACAAGTCCTCCCGGAATTGACCCCCGGCGAGCATGGCGGTCAAATCGCGGTTCGTGGCGGCGATCCACCGTACGTCTACTTCGATGGTCCGGGTCCCGCCGACGCGCTCAAACCGACGGTCCTGCAAGACGCGCAGCAGCTTCGCCTGGAGCTCCGGCTTGAGCTCGCCGATCTCGTCCAGAAACAACGTTCCCCCGTCGGCCAGCTCGAGCCGCCCGCGTCGCGCGGCTGTGGCCCCTGTAAATGCGCCCTTCTCGTGGCCGAAGATCTCGCTTTCCATGAGGGCGTCGGAGATCGCCGCGCAATTGACGGGAACGAACGGGCCTCCCGCTCTGGGGCTGCGTTCGTGGATGGCTTCGGCTACGAGCTCCTTCCCCGTTCCGCTCTCGCCCAGGAGCAGGACGGTCGAGTTGGTCGGGGCCACCTTCTCCAGCGCCTTGGTCACGGGTTCCATCGCCGGGTCCCCGTAGCTGAGCGGGGGGATCCTGCGAATCTCCCGCTGTACCTCGTCTTTGGCGACCAGTTTACGCCGCTCGAGGGCGCGCGACACCAGCACGCGGAGCTCCCCCGGGCTGCCAACCGGTTTCTCGAGGTAATCGAACGCGCCCAGCTTCATCGCCTCGACGGCCGTCTCCACCGTGCCGTGAGCCGTGAGGACGATGACCTCCATCTCCGGCTGCTCGCGCCGAGCCGCCCGGAGCAGGTCTACTCCGTCGAGAGAACCCGGCAGTTTGAGGTCGGTGATCATGAGGTCGAATGCCCGAGCGTGCAGATGACGCAACGCGTCGATGCCGTTGGACGCCTGCGTGGTTGCGTGATCGTCGCTCGCCAGCGCATCCGCGAGGAATTCCCGGATGCCAGCCTCGTCGTCCACGATGAGGATCGCTGCCATCACCGTCAGCCTGCGTGCCCCGGGACCACGATCCGGAATTGGGCGCCGCCTTCCGGCCCGTTCGACGCTTCGATGCGGCCCCCGTGCAATTCGACGATCCGACGGGCCACGGCCAGTCCCAGGCCGGTGCCGGTCGTGCGAGTCGTGAAGAACGGCTCGAAGATGCGCCCCGGAGGTCCTGGTGGCAGCCCCGGGCCAAAGTCCTGGATGGTGAAAACCAGGCTGCCGTTCTCCAGCGCCACGCCGGCCCGCGGCGGCCGGCGGGCTGGGGAAGCTTGCACCGCGTTTCGAAGCAAATTGACCAGGACCGCTTGCCGGAAGCGTCGCTCGTCCAGCAGCCACCGCGTCGGCGCCTGTGTTCCGTCGATGGCGATCGTTGCCTCGGGCAGCTCCGCCGCAGCCGCGCGCAACAGCGCCACCGGATCGACCGCTCGCAGGTCCATCGGCCCGGACCGCGCGAAATCGAGGAGGTCGGAGGTCAGCACCTCCAGCCGCGTGGCTTCGTCGACGACCCGATTGGCCTTGCGGCGTTCGGCCGAGTCCGGCGGCAGCCGCTCCACGAGCAGCTGAGCGTGGCCCTTGAGTGAGGCCAGGGGATTGCGGATCTCGTGCGCCAGCACGGCCGACATCTCTCCCAACAGCGTGAGCCGGCGCTGCTCCTCCATACGCCGCTGTCCCAGCTCGAGGCGCTGTGACATACGCCAGAACGCGACGCCTGCGGCCATCAGGGCGCCAGCGACGATGCCCCCGATGAGCAGGGATCGGAATGCCCGGGCTGTCAAATCCCGAGCCACGACCGGCTCGAACTCCATCACGATCGTGGGAGGTCGGCGCGGGTCGGCGGCGGAGGCGCCCGGCGGAAGCGGTGGCGGGAAATAGACTCGGATGCGCGAGCCGAGCTGCGTGAACGTCGGGTCGCGCGACGCCGGAACTTCGAGCGGGGCGGGGGCCGGCGTGCCGCCGCTCGCGACGACCCTGCCGTCCAGTCGGACCCACGCCGCGTATCGTAATCCACCCTCTTGTTGCGCTGCGACCAGACTGTCGAGATTCGCGATGGGCTCGTGCCCCGGACGGTTGGCCAGCAAGATCGCGTCCCGCAGCGTATGGGCCTCGCCGCGAATCAGGTCGTCGGTCGCGGTCCGCGCGCTCCGGTAGCTCGTCCAAGCGCTGGCGATGACGGCCGCGCCCAAGGCGAGGTTCGTGAGGAGCCAGCCCCACCGCGCCGACCTGCCCCAATTGATCCGCGGCAAAACCTTGCGCTCACTCATGTGCTCAACGTAGCAACCGGCGTGCGCTGCGCCAGCGTCCCCCCCCTCGCCTCACCCGACGTTCACGTCGAGATCGATCACTCCGGCATACCCGCTCCCGCTCGCCGCCGCCTGGAGCGTCAGGGTCGCCTTCTCCGAGGCCGAGAGACTATTGTAGATCGAGTCGGCGGTGTTGCGCGTATTGCGCGTCCCTCTGCTGCTGTAGGGGCTCAACGCGTGCACCGTGTCGGTGAGCGCGTCGTCGAAAAAGAACTGCGACGTGAACTCGTAGGAAGTGGTGGCCCCGGCGAAGAGCCGCAGCTTGAAGTGGACGTGGACGGCGCGCCCGGTGTACCAGCCAGGGTAGATGGTCGTGAACTGGGCCGCTCCCGACGCATCGGTGATCTGGTAGCCACGGAGGAACTTTTCCCCAGCGCCGGCACCGGACACGTCCGAGTAGGCGCCGCCGGCATTGCAGTGCCACACGTCGAGATAGGCTCCCGTCAACGGTGTGCACGCACCGCTCGCTACGCGCGCGACGTTGAAGGCGAGCTGGAGCAACACCCCGTCCGAGACGTCCCCCGTCACGGGGTCGGTACGAATGTCGGACCGGTAGAGCTTTTCGTCCACGAAGTACGGTCCCTCGGTCAGGGCGGCCGTGAGGACGCAGGACGTAGACGTCGTCGTGCCCGTCGAGTCGGACGAGGTGCGGCTCGACTCCGTGACCGCGTCAGCGGCACAGCCGAGTAGCGACTGGGAGACTACCACGCTGAGGGCGGACCCCGCCGCCAGGCCCAGCATGCTGCGGCGACTCATGTGCTGCGACATTTTGACTCGTCTCCCGTCAGTCACTGAAGGCGCGACAGAGCGTCCCGATACGCCTGCTCATATCCCTGGATGAAGTGTGCGCGCGCGTCGTCGCTGCTCCAGCGGCCGACGTTGGGGCGATCTGCGCCGCCGCGCAGCGCCGCGAGCCGGCCCTGAAACAGACCATCTCGGTAGGGCGCGTCGTGCATCGGAATCGCCGGGTCGGACCCTCGGACCCGCGGGTCCACGCTCCCGGCACTCAGCGTCACCATGAGGAACGCGCTGAGCGTGAGTGCCGCAGCGACCATGTATAGACCTGCCTTGAGCGCTCTCATACCGTCTGTCTCCGTTGAAGTCCGGCGGCCCCGTAATGCACGCGGTGTTCCGCCAGGGAATGCGTTTTGACTCAACGGGTTGCGCGTCTGGACGATGCTGCCGGACTGCGGAGTCGGCAGCCTCAGCTGCGGGATCTGCAGTAAAAGCGGGGAGGCGGACCTAACGCTTCATGGGGTCGGCCGACCGATCTCCCAGTGATGGCCGAACGGATCAACCACGCGGCCCAGATGCCACCCATAGGCGTCCTGCATGGCGGTGACCTCTCGGGCACCCGCCGCCAGTGCCTTCGCGAACATCGCGTCAGGATCCGGCACGGTGAGGACCATCCGAACTGACCCACCGCCCAGCGACTCCGGACTGAAGTTGTGATGCTGGGGCGACTCATCAGCCACCCAGAACTCCGCGCCGTCCACGGCCAGCCGAGACACGACCGCACCGTCGGGAGCCTCCACCCGGTAGACCTCGACGGCTCCGAATGCCGCCTTGTAGAACTCCACGGCGCGCGCGCCCTGTCGAACCGACAGCATAGGCGCGACCGAACAGGTGACGGAAGTCCCCGTGCCTGGAGCTGTAGCCATCGTTTCGTCCCCCTCCTAGACCGACGATGCAGCCGGACGGAAGCCCTTTACGGCGGCAACCCCCAGCCAGACGAAGAGCGCCAGCACGAGGGCCTGCGTGAGGGCAAACGGCGGCTCGGACTGGGTAGGCGCGGCCACGAACAACACCGGAATCCGCTTGAACAGTTGCGCGACCAGGACGAAGACGTTCAAATACGTGGCGAGGACGACCCCGACCGCGTAGGTTGTGTGCCACGTGCCGGCCAGGTGTTTGATGTAGTCCGCGACGATCACGGCGGCCAGCACCACCAGGGAGACGGCCCCCACGATGTGGGACGGCAGCAGCTTGACGAAGGGAAAGCCGAATCCACTCGCGTTCGCCAGGACGGTGGTAACCAGGAAGACGGCGGCCCAGCGGTCGAGCCGCGTCCCCGTGGTGAGCGCCCCTGCCACGACGAGGCCCGCGACGATGCCGACCAGACTCAACACGGTGTGGAGGAGGGTGTACGTGGTGATGCTCAGGCCGAGGATCATAGGGCGCCCTTCGCGGGAAGGGGCCTAATGTACGCGGGGTGACTCTATGCGCCAGCCGCGGGAATTGCTCCGTCTCAGGCGATAACCAACCCCCGCAAGTGTGACGTTTGACCTAGGAAAACCGCTTGGCTCGCCGCTATCCTGCTCGTGCGCCCACCGTTCACCAACCGGGGGTAGTCCAAAATGAACCGCAAGGGTTTCACGCTCATTGAGCTGCTGATCGTGGTGGTGATCATCGGCATCTTGGCTGCCATTGCGATCCCGAAGTTCGCCAACACGAAGGCGAAGGCGTACATCGCCTCGATGAAGTCGGACCTTCGGAACCTGGTGACCGCCGAAGAGGCGTACTTCGCCGACTCGGTCAAGTACAGCGCGACCACGGCGTGCACCACGCCGCCCACCGCGGGTGCGGTCAACT
>Ga0209761_1002606_pt1 | contig 11840 bp, 15 predicted proteins | sample GraSoi013_1_40cm_4_FD_185818 | JGI IMG/M metagenome (GOLD analysis project Ga0209761, IMG submission 185818) | Grasslands soil microbial communities from the Angelo Coastal Reserve, California, USA - Sample 09_25_2013_1_40cm (SPAdes) (version 2) | ecosystem: Environmental > Terrestrial > Soil >... | reverse complement strand
CATGGCAATGTTCAACGAAAAGGGAAATCTCACCCACGTTGGCAACGTTGGCGGGGGATTCGACAACAAGACACTAGAGTCGTTAAGGTCAAGACTGGACAGGATAATTGCAAAATCCCCGATCATTAAAGGAACAGTCGAAGCTCCATCGCCGATTCTCTGGTGCAAACCCCGCCTGGTTTGTGAGATCCTGTACTCCAATTTCACACGAGACAAGAAACTGAGGTTTCCAAGATTCGAGCGACTCAGACCCGACAAGAAGCCGGAGGAATGCCGTCTGGACGAAGACATATTATCCCGATGAGGTTCGATGCCGGACCGCGGTCGTGATGATGGCAGAAGTCCGTACAGTTCGAATGCCCTCGTGCAACTGGTGCGGACGCATGATACTGCCACGCGAAGGGGCTGTCCATTTTCCGTGCCCCCAGTGCGGCGAGGTCACGATCTGGCGCTGCGAAAAGTGCCGTGGATTCGGCCGACCGTACAAGTGTCCAAAGTGCGGGTTTACTGGACCATAGATGACGATGACGCAAGTACTGGTCACGATCAAGATATTCCCCTCAGATGCGCATGCGGACATGTCGGTTTTGAAGGAGAAGATTCGAAAGACGTTGGAGGGAAAGGCCGCGATATACAAGTATGAGGAGGAGCCGGTCGCCTTCGGACTAGTCGCTCTCATCGCCCACGTTCTGGTCCCAGAGGAGGCTCAAGGAAGGATGGACGAGGTTGAGGAGCTGTTGAAGCAGACCGATGGCATTAGCGAGTTCCAGGTCATTGTCTCGCGCAGGATTGCCTAATACTTAACTTTCGGTAATTAAGTGACAGGAACTCTAAATAACCAGAGATTCTCTTACGTTTTGAGTTAGAGATGGGTCTTAGACTAACGCTCCAGAACGATGAGGAGGTTCTACTAGACCTGCCCTTGTCGGAGGTAGCGTGGAACCCTGCGACTAAACAGCTCATAACGAGGGAGTTGGATGATTCAGAGGCAGACTTGGACGCTTTGTGCGACATATGCGACTTTTTCTCGAATAAACGACGGGTCCAGATTCTCAGCCACATGGTCAAGAACTGTAACAATTCCGCATCATTTACGGACCTTCTGAAGGTCGCGGTGAATCCTAAGTATATCTCAGATCTGGTAAACAGGTCCTCGCGAAGAGAGCTGATAGTGAAAGAGGGCAGGGGGTATAGTCTCTCTCCGCTCGGACTGGGCAGCTTTCTATTGCTGTCTCTGGGGACCCGGAGGCTAATCAGGGAGACGGATTCCATTAATGATGACGATAAGTCTTTTGAGGGGCAATAACCAGTTGAACGTTAGGAATAGGGGCGTTTTGGGAGTCACGAGGGGTCGAGTCCTCGTCTCGGACGTGTTCGCGATCACCGTCATGGAGTTGGGAGAATAGCGATGTCAAAGGAAGTACAGCTGAGGGTAGCTGATGCTAAGCAGCGGGACGTGGGTCATGGCAAGGTCCGCATTGACAACGAGACGATGCAGAAGCTTGCCATAACGGCAGGGGACTTTATCGAGGTTCACGGTAAACGGACGACTGTTGCGATCGCGTGGCCTGCGTATGCCGAGGACCAGGGACAGGAGATTGTCCGGATGGACGGGCTTCTGCGTAGAAACGCGGGCGTCGCGCTTAACGAGTATATCACGATCAAGAAGGCGGAGGTCAAGGACGCTCAGACTATTGTCTTTGCTCCTACCGATGTCCGGCTGAGTGTTGACGAGGAGTTCGTGGGCTTCGTCAAGCGCCGGTTCATGGACATGCCGTTTATGGAGGGAGACATGACCCTCCTCAGCATATTCGGGAGTGCGGTCCCGCTCATAGCGACAAGGACCCGTCCGCACGGGCCCGTCAAGATCACCGAGTCGACTGTAGTCCAGGTGATGAGCGAGCCGACGCCCGAGAAGAAGGGCATACCGATCGTCACCTATGAGGACATCGGAGGGCTTCACGGCGAGATCCAGAGAATCCGCGAGATGGTCGAGCTACCACTACGCCATCCGGAACTCTTCCAGAGGCTGGGCATAGAGCCTCCGAAGGGAGTCTTCCTCTACGGTCCGCCTGGATGCGGGAAAACGTTGCTTGCAAAGGCGGTGGCTAACGAGTCGGACGCGAACTTCTACGTCATCTCTGGTCCAGAGATCATGTCGAAGTTCTACGGCGAGTCCGAGGCTAGGCTCCGCGAGATCTTCCAGAAGGCCCAGGAGACTGCTCCGAGCATCATATTCATCGACGAGATGGACGCGATAGCGCCGAAGAGGGAAGAGGTGACTGGAGAGGTTGAGCGGCGTGTCGTCGCCCAGCTCTTGTCTTTGATGGATGGAATGGGAGCGCGGGGCAATATCATTGTGATTGGTGCTACGAACCGGCCGAACGCGATTGATCCTGCTCTGAGGAGGCCGGGACGATTCGACCGGGAGATCGAGATCGGGGTCCCGGACAAAATGGGAAGATACGAGATTCTACAGATTCACACGAGAACCATGCCACTGGCTTCGGATGTGGATCTTCACCGGTTGTCGGATATTTGCCACGGCTACACGGGGGCGGACATTTCTTCGCTCTGTCGTGAGGCTGCGATGAAAGCGCTGCGACGGTATCTTCCAGAGATCAATCTCGAGGAAGAACGGATTCCCAGTAGCATCTTGGAGAAGATGGAGGTCAACGTTAAGGATTTCACGGACGCGTATCGGGAGATCACGCCGACCGCGATGAGGGAGGTCTACATCGAGGTGCCGTCGGTGACGTGGGCGGACGTTGGGGGGCTTACTGATGTTAAACAGGAGCTTCAGGAGGCTGTTGAGTGGCCTCTGAAGAAGCCTGAGGCGTTCACCCGGGTGGGTATTAGGCCGCCGAAGGGTATTCTATTGTTCGGGCCTCCGGGTTGTGGGAAGACGATGCTGGCGCGGGCGGTGGCGACGGAGAGCGAGGCGAACTTCATCTCGATCAAGGGACCGGAGCTGTTCAGCAAGTGGGTGGGCGAGTCTGAGAAGGCTATCCGGGAGGTGTTCCGTAAGGGGCGGACTGCTGCTCCTTCTATCGTCTTCTTCGACGAGCTCGACTCTGTGGTTCCGAGGAGGGGCATGGGTTTTGGCGATAGCGGCGTCTCGGAGCGGGTGATTAGCCAGTTGTTGACGGAGCTGGACGGGATAGAGTCTCTGGTCAATGTTGTCGTTATTGGTGCTACGAACCGGCCTGACATTATTGATCCGGCGGTTCTTCGTCCGGGACGGTTTGACCGGCTGATCTATGTGCCGGCTCCGGACCATTTGACGCGGCTGAATATTCTAAAGATTCATACGAGGAACATGCCGTTGGCGCGGGATGTTGATCTGGAGCAGATCTCTAGCCAGGCCGCCGGCTACTCGGGCGCTGATCTTGAAGCGGTCTGCCGGGAGGCGGGCTTGATCTCGCTGAGGCGGGATATGGATACGAAGAGTGTTACGATCGAGGATTTCCGGGATGGTCTGGAGAGAGTCAAGCCGTCTGTGACGCCTGACATGGAGAACTGGTATCAGTCGTTCACGAAACGGTTCAAGAAGGAACGGGCTCCCGTGCCGATCACGTAGATGCTGGGGAAAGGCTCGTCCTGGTGACTCTGGCATTGAGCAAGGTCTGGAGTCCCAGGCCCATATCCCTCTCGATCGTAGAGGTGTTGGAGAGGAAAGGTTCGATGACTGATATTGATCTTCAGAAGGAGCTGAGGTCGAACTTTGGCGAGGTCAGCTTCCGCGAGTTGAATACGAACTTGATGCGGCTGGAGATGGCTGGCGTCTTGTGGGTCACGCGGTTGATGAAGGGGAAGAGACAGGTCGAGCTGACCGGGAAGCCGGATATCGACTAGAAGAAATGTCAACTGCTTCAGCGACTCCACCGACTGGTGTTGCGGATGGTCAGAAGTGCGCTTACTGCGCCGGGGCTGGCCGGTGGTCGAAGGATGTTATTGCTGGGAAGCCGCCGGAGAGCGTCTACTGCCCACACTGCCACGGATCCGGGGCCAGTGGTAGCGAGGCGGCGGGGAAGGCCGAATAGGATTCTATCGATAGTGGGGCGTTTTCCGTGTTAGGATTATATTATGGCTTGGACGGCTAGGCTGTTATGACTGGTTCGCCCGATTCGCCCGTGAAGGTTGATGATTCCAGCTTCGACTCGTTCATCTCGAAGTATCCCTTGATCCTAGTTGACTGTTGGGCTCCGTGGTGTGGGCCCTGCCGTCTGGTCTCGCCGATCATCGACGGGCTCGCCAAAGAGTATAGCGGCAAGGTGGCGTTCGGGAAGTTGAACACGGACGAGAACCCGGCGACGTCTGGCCGGTTTGATATCATGGCTATTCCGACCTTGCTAGTGTTCAAGAATGGGAAGCAGGTTGACCAGATCGTCGGGGCTGTTCCGAAGGCGCGGATCGAAGAGACGCTGAAAAAGTACATGTGAGGACGGGTCCCGTGGCGCGGGTCCCGTAGGCCGCGCGCCGTGTCTCCCGGTTCTCTTTTTGAAATTAAGAATTCTTGGTTTTTCTGCGCGCCGTTTTTTTCCGGTTCTGGTTTTGACTGTTACGATTTTTTGGAGGGAGGCGGGTGAAAATAATTATTCTATCCACATGACCCGCGAGTGATTTTGTCTCGGTTAAGGACCCCTTTATTCGAGTTGCAGGCAGAGAGGTCGGGTCCCTTGGTTCATGGGACGTTGGTAGTCTAGAAAAGCGGAATCCGGCGAGGTTCTGATGATGATTCTGGGACTACGGGACGGGACCATCGTGTTCGCAGAGGGCCCTGGTGGAGCGTGGAGACGGGTTGAAAGTTTCGGATAGCGATTCGGAGCGGAAGGAGGCGTTGGCCGATCTCCGCCGGTTGACTAGCATCATCCTCGACAATCTGCAAGAGGGTTCTTAGAACCGGCTCATGGACCCGAAAGAGATGCGGCTGCTGGGCGGTACCGCGATCCGATCCATACGCCTCTACCTGAAGACCTTGGATGAAGATCAGACGAGACGCACTAACAGAGATCTTGTTGATTCTTCCGGAAAGATCCCGAGAACTCTAGAAGAGGATAAGATCCGCGCTGGGAAAGACTAGGGAGATCGACGAGGAGAAGCTCCGAGACAAGACAATCCGGCAACTCCAGACATCGGCCAACATGGCGTACAGGATGATGAGGGACGAGAGGATTGACCTGAAATCACGCCAGGGCTGGCTCAAGAGCTACACTGAAGCAGCTCGCACGCTAAGTCAGGTGCTCAAGGAGAGAGAGGAGAGAGACTGGGAGAAACGCCTCCGCGTGATAGAAGAGTACCGGAAGAGGGCCGGCGCAACGACCGGCCTTTCAGGAACGACCAGCGAAAACAAGACCGATCCTCAGCCGCGAGAAGGGTCCCAAGCCTAGATGAGCTCCTCGGTCCACACGAAGATACAACGAGAATTGGCAAATGTCGAGAGAGAACTCGAAGAGGACGGCGTGAGAGGCAAGCCCCTCATCAGTGGAGGCATCATAGACTTCTGCAAGGCGTGGCTGAAACTCGTTCCGACCCAGTATCAGGAGAAAATTCTACTCGACACAAGCAGATTCGTCGTCGCAAGATGGGCTCGGCAGACGGGCAAGTCAACCACGATCGCGGCGCTAAGCCTCTACTGCGCACTCCACGAAGGAGCGAAACGGGTCCTCATCCTAGCCCCTAGCCTGCGGCAGAGCAAGAAACTGATTCACCGGATCGGATCGTTCATCCCAAAGAATCGCTCTCACATCCTCGCCGGGCGACGACTCAAGACCAGACTGGAGTTTGTTAACGGCTCCAGCATCGAGGCGCTACCGAACAGTCCCGAGACGATAAGGGGAGAGACCTGCGATCTGATCATCCTCGACGAAGCAGCATTCGTCAGGTACGACAGAGAACTCTACGATGCGACCATATACGCGCTCACAACGACCAACGGACGTTTCTTGGCGTTGAGTACCCCAGGCTCAAGGGACACTCTCTTCTACGAGATGTGCACAGACAACGATCTCTTTGCGGAGTTTTCCCGCCACCACGTGAGTTATAGAGACGCCCTTGAGCCCAACGGACCCCTCAAAGAGAAGATGGTCCAGAGCCTCCGAATCCAGATGAAAGAGGATCCCTGGCGCTGGCAGAGAGAAATGGAGGCAGAATTTGCCGAAGACGAGGAAGCATTCTTCCCGCTAAGCCTTCTGACATCATGCGTCTCATACGAGCTGAAGACCTATGATGAGTCGATCGCCCTAACGGGAGAGATACCACCAACGGGAAGCTACTATGTTGGGTGTGACCTCGGAAAGAAACAGGACCATTCGGCTGTCGCGGTCGTCGAGAAGAAGGACGGATACGTCAATCTGATCCATATGAAACAGTTCAAGCTGGGATCAGACTACTCCCACGTCATGGGCTACCTAAACAGACTAGGCCAGAGACTCCAGACAGTCAAGAAGACCAACATCGACCAGACGGGAGTCGGAGAATACTTTGTAGAAGAAGCCGCCAAGGCAGGGGTCAAGCTCGCGGTCGGCACGACGCTAACGGTCCCAGAGAAAGAGAACGTCCTATTCTACCTCAGACATCTGATGGAAGAAGGACGGCTCCACATCGCATACGATCCCGAGTTGATAAACGAGATGAACGCGGAACGATTCCAGCTGACAAAAACAGGCCAGACACAGTTCTCAAACCCGAGCGGTACACACGACGACCGGCTCTGGGCGCTCGCACTCGCCGCCTACGCGTCCCGGCTTGACACGCCAACATATCACCCGGTGGCTGCCGTCAATACCTCCCCGCGCCCCGGCAACCTCATGCCGAACCTTCCACGCACGCTTTGGAAGATGTAAGAGACAGTCGTTCGTAAATCGGGAGCCTCGCGGACACATATATCTCCTCCGCAAGGTATAGAAATAACATACCCAGAAGCTCAAGTATATATCCGACTTTCTTCTTCTCGTTCGTATAGAAGGTATACACTATGTCTCTCATGATGGAGGCCCGAAAAGTCCAGAAAGTCGGATACTCAACCCTCATCGTCTCTCTCCCGAAAGACTGGGTTGAAGAGGTCGGCCTCAAACAGGGCGACATCGTCACTTTCAGACGAGAATCTGACGGGGGCATCACCGTCTACCCGGGCCTGACGAAGGAACGGGAGAACCATCGGTACATGATAGACGCCGACCTCTGTGACGGTCCGAACCTCTTGACCAGGATTATCACCGCGAACTATCTGACGGGGCATGATACGATCCAGATCACTTCGAAGAAGGAGCTCTCGTCCCGCCATCTCGAGGAGGTCCGGGGTGTTAGCAGACGATTGACGGGTCTGGGCATCGTAGAGCAGACCTTGAAGTCGGTCACACTGCAGAGTTTTGTGGACCCGACCAAGTTTCCGATCTATGGGTTGATGCGGAGGCTGCAGATTATTCTGAGCTCGATGCTTGAACAGGCGGTCAAGTCTGTCGTCGAGGGTCGAATGGCTATGGCGGATGAGGTGCTGCATATGGAGGAGGAGGCTGACAGGATATACTGGATGATCATACGACAATTGCTTTTGGCGGTTCTAGATCGGCGGGTCGCGAAAGAAGTGGGCATCGAGGGTCCGATGCACGTGGTCGGAAACCGGGTAATCGCCAAGAGCCTCGAACAGATGGCCGACTCGGCCAGCCACGTCGCACTGGAGGCACAGAAGCTGAAGGGCGACGGCAAGAACGTTGACACAAAGATAACCAAGGGTCTGCTGGAGTTGAGCGACAAAGTGCGCTCATTGATTGAAGACTCGTTCAACGCGTTGATGAAAGGTGATCTGAAAAAGTCGAACGAGTGCATTGAACGGGTCGGAGCCTGCGAGATCTTGGAACGGTCCCTGACGGCGGATGTGATGAAGAGCGTCAAAGACGTCAATCTCGCAGTCGGACTACGGTCGATCATTTGGGACGTAGGCCAGATGGCCCGAGACTCAGTCTCGATCGCAGAGGTTGGCATAAACCGGAAACTCGAGACCCCAAGCGACTTCTGCCAATGGGAAAAAGTCTAAGAAAATAGCCCGGGTTACTCAGAACAGAATCGCTTGTCTTAAGCCCAGCCCCTTTCTCGGAAGAAGAACGCTGCTCCCATCAAGAGACAACCGCCATTGGATATTTGCCTATCTAGGTTCAAACCCTCGGGCGTGGGATCAAATGCAAGTTGGGGATAGCTCTGTCCCCTAGATCAAACGTCCTCTCTGGGCCGGGTGTGGCGTACTAGTCAGAGGGCTTCGTGGGCGGTGACGGCAAGCGCGGCTTCTCTTGGCCTTCGTATAGGATCAGGCCTCTCGCTTCGAGCGTCTCTTGGAGTTTTTTCACCGCGATGTACACTTGGATCTCCTTCTTGGCGCCTGTGCAGACCAGTTTGCCGCTGGCGAACACGAGAATCACCACTTTCGGCTCATCCATGCGGTAAATGAGCCCGGGAAACTGCTCAGGTTCGTACATTGTCTTCTTCAAACCGTAAACCGCCTTCTCTAGGTCGATGTGGCCTCCTAAACCGCAGGACGCAACAATGTTCTGGATCATGATCTCTGGCCTTCCAAGGATGACGATTCCATCTCTCTTCAGCTCGTCAACCACCTTGAACACCGCCCTCCGGGCCTCGCGTTCAGACTTTGCGCCAGTACAGACCATTTTTCCAGAGCTGAAGATCAAGGTCGCGGTCTTAGGCTTCTTCAACCGGTAGACCAAACCTGGGAACTGTTCTGGGCGGTACTCTACTCCTGGAAAAATCCGGACGATCGCGTTGAGGTCTATCCGCTGGTTCAGCGCCGCGGAAGCGACAACGTTCTCGATATTGATGAACGCCTTACCCTTATCCGACAAGAACCTCAAGCCCCGGCTTCAGCCTGAATGTGGAATGCCTCATTGAACCATGTTCCCATACTGCGTAGAGTAGTGAAAATCCCAGGCCGAAGTCCCCGAACCCCCAACTCCCATAAATTGTCTACCTCCCAGCTCAGCGTGCAATAAAGACGTTTCAGACGGTTGACTGCGTGAAATCGTCGCTGGCATCCGGTCCTGTGATTGAAGAAATCAAGGAGGAGGACTCTGGAGCTGGACATTAGTTTGCTATCGTGAGTTGGTCCCGTGGAATGCATGAGCTGGACAGGCAAGCGGGAGGGCGAACAAACTGCGCCCTTATTTTGACGGTTTTCTTAGCTGAGCCAGTTCCCTTTCGACTGCAACTATTCTCTTGGGGCAGTTTGGGCAGAAGCTGGGCAACATGGCGTAGATGTTGGCATTCATCTGAAGCAGGGGCTGGATCATCTGGCTAACAGCGGCAGCACCGGGGTCTTGGGGGATGACTTTGCCGCGCTGTTCCAACTGCTTCATCTTATCGCCCATGATGACCATCACCGGGCACTCGCCTAGGCCATAGACGCAGAGATTCTCCCCAGAGGATTCCATGCTCAACGAGCAGGATTCTGCGAATAGTTTGATTAATACTCTCGCTCCATCCATCCAGTCCAGTAGGACCCTGATACATGAAAGACTACGACAACCGACTTGGAATCATTGACGCCAGTCCGTCTGGCGTATCAGGGGATAAGTATCTGGGAGCGCTTCTTGACCTTGGCGGAAGAGCTGAGAGTCTAAGAAAGGTCGCCAGAGTCGTGGCAGAGAATCTTCCCGGCACTGGAGATGTAAGCGTCAAAGTTCGAAGAGTAGAGAGAGGAGATCTTGGCGCCCAACTCGTCACCATTGAATCGGAAAAGAGAGTTGAGCAGCGGAAAGGAATACAGATCTTGAGTTCAGCAAGGAAGTGTGTCGACAAGCTCGGGCTGTCAGAGTGGGGATCGAAATTTTCACTCTCGACAATCGAGACTCTCTTGGATGCAGAATCGAAAGTTCACGGACACTCTGCTAGTGAGGTGGAGCTCCAGGAGCTGGGGTCTGCCGACACTCTGGTCGATGTTCTAGGAGTGGCGTACTTGGTAGAATCTCTAAAGTTGGCCGGCATAAAGTGGTGGTGCTCGCCAATCAGCGTCGGCGGTGGGACGACACATTTCTCAAACCGGACATACCCGAATCCCCCGCCGGCCGTGGCCGAGATTCTCCGTAAGAACCATTTTGCCATGGAGCGTGGACTGGCGAACTTTGAACTCAGCACTCCGACGGGAACAGCGATAACTGTCAACCTAGTGTCGAAATACTCTGAGTCATACCCCTCTGTCAAGCCTGAAATGATTGGCTATGGGGCTGGCGCAAGGAACCTTGATGGGGTCGCGAACGCACTAAGGCTTACGATCGGAGAGAGCATGGAAGCGGTTCACTCCCACGATGAGATTGTGATACTCGAGACAAACCTGGACGATGTATCCGGCGAGGTCATAGGGCGAGCAGTTGAAAAACTCATGGCATCAGGCGCCCGGGACGTGACCATAACTCCAGTCTATATGAAGAAGAACCGTCCGGGCCATGTCATTTCGGTGATTTCGGCAAAAGAAGATGCCGAGACCCTGGCGGACATTCTGATGGCTGAGACTGGTACACTCGGCGTACGAGAATTACCTGTTATTCGACATATCAGCCCAAGGAGGATTACTGAGATAAACGTGAAGGTAGGAGGTAATGATCACCGAATAAGGGTCAAACTATCGGAAGATCACAAGGGTCGAATAGTCGGAAGCAAGTTGGAATACGAAGACCTGAGACGAATATCGGATCAAACTGGCATGAGTGTCAGAGATATCCAGAAGATAGCCAAACCAGGACTCGAACCCGCCCAAACTTAGAGGCATGAGATGCTAGCAAATCAGAGATCGGGTCTGAGGAAGCTCACCCTCACCGCCTCGCTTGCCGCAATCTACACAGTATTCAGAGCCATACCTATCTCGAGCCTCATCGGAATCTCTGGAAGCATAACCGCGGCAGGCATGATCGCGCCCATAATTGGAATCCTACTTGAACCAGCCTACGGGATTGTGGCAGTCTTCACCGGAACAATTGTCGCATCCCTATTCCCATGGAATCCGTTAAGATTCTACGGGCTAGATTTTCTTCCAGGCGCACTCAACGTAACGCTCGTCAGCCTGGCGGTCCGGGGGAGAAGGACAGAGGCGACACTAATGTTTCTCGTCATGATCGGACTCTTCTTCATCAACCCTTACACTAGCATCTTCGTCGGAACTGCATTACTCAGTCCTCCTATCCCATACCTTTGGATGCACCTCGCAGCCTTGATCGTTCTGGTCTCACCTCTATCCAAGAATCTCACCCTTAGGATAGGTTCTCATCGCTACGCCACCCTTGTTAGGCCTGTCGCGGTTCTCGCATTCACCGGCACAATGATAGAGCATTTGACGGGTGGGTTGCTCTTCGCAACTGTTCTAGGGAAAGGCGCTCTCAAGTTCTGGCCTGTGATCTTTGTAGCCTATCCGATCGAGCGGACGATTCTGGTGGTTGGGGCTACTCTAATCTGTGCCACGCTCCTGAGCCTCCTCAGACCCTCCGTAGTCGAGGAATCGCTCGAAGTTGCTAGGGCAGTCGCTACCAGAAGAGTCCGGAGTTCAGCGGGACCTGATGAGCCCTAGGACTGAGCAAGCTTTCGGGGCGACCTGCTTTTTCTTGCTCGACGGGGAGTCGAACTAGATTCGGTTAGTCTTGTAGTTCGGCCATTATAGGATCTCAGGGCTTCCTCTTTCACAAGCTCTGAGAACTTGTCTGCCCCCGACGCCAATGAGGCCAAGGCGAGTCCTGCAGTCTTGGCAGCCACCGTCCCGAAAGCAGCCGCCAGCTTGAGCCCCGAGGCGAACGCCGCCATCGCGATTTGTTCACCGGCCCTAATCGCTTCCTCGGAAGACACTCGTT
>Ga0209761_1002605_pt1 | contig 11842 bp, 9 predicted proteins | sample GraSoi013_1_40cm_4_FD_185818 | JGI IMG/M metagenome (GOLD analysis project Ga0209761, IMG submission 185818) | Grasslands soil microbial communities from the Angelo Coastal Reserve, California, USA - Sample 09_25_2013_1_40cm (SPAdes) (version 2) | ecosystem: Environmental > Terrestrial > Soil >... | reverse complement strand
ACCTCGAAGCGGGCATGAAGCCCTTTCAGGCAGCGCTCCAGGGCTCGCGGGAGATGGGCTTCACGGTGCTTTCCATGAGCACTTCGCTCGTGGCCGTCTTCATTCCGATTTTGCTGATGGGCGGGATCGTCGGGCGGCTGTTCCGCGAGTTTGCCGTCACCCTCAGCGTGGCCATCGGCGTATCTCTCTTCGTTTCACTCACGGCCACGCCAATGATGTGCGCGCGCTTCTTGCGGCACGAGGAGGGCGGTCATGGCCTCCTCTACCGGATCTTCGAGAACGCATTTAACGGATTGCTTCGCCGCTACGATCTTTGTCTCCGCTGGGTATTGCGCCATCAATTCAGCATATTGCTTATCACCATCGGCACCATCTGTCTGAATCTCTATCTTTTCAAGGTTGTGCCGAAGGGCTTTTTCCCGCAGCAGGATACTGGGCGCATCAACGGTTCCATTCAGGCCGACCAGGCCATCTCCTTCAGCGCCCTTTCCCAAAAGATGGAGGCGTTCGTCAAAATCGTCATGGAAGATCCTGCCGTGGATACGGTAACGGCCTTCGCCGGCGGAGGCAGCGGCAATACCGCTCGCATGTTTGCCCAGCTCAAGCCGCTCGAGCAACGAAAAATCAGCGCCGATCAGGTGATCGCGCGCCTCCGCGGAAAGCTGGCAAAGATTCCAGGTGCCGCGCTTTACCTCCAGGCTGTTCAGGATGTCAACGTCGGCGGGAGGTTCGGCGGCGCCCAGTACCAATACACTTTGCAGGCCGACCATCTCCAGGACCTCAACCAATGGGCCCCCATTCTGATGCAGCGGATCAGCAGAATCCCCGCATTGCGCGATGTGAACAGCGATCAGCAAATCCACGGTTTGCAAGCCTCGCTTGTCGTGGACCGCGAGACGGCTTCGCGCCTCGGCGTTTCCTTCCAGGCGATTGACGACACGCTCAACGATTCATTCGGTCAGCGCCAGGTCTCTAACATGTACATGGGCCTGAATCAGTATCACGTCGTGCTTGAGGTTTTGCCCCAGTACCAGGAGAACCCCGACGGTCTGAAAAGCATTTATGTGGCATCGAAGACGGGCAAGCTCGTGCCCCTCAGCGCCTTCGCACATTTCGCTCCATCGAATCATGCCCTCACCGTCAACCATCAGGGCCAGTTTCCTTCGATCACTCTTTCCTTCAATCTTGCGCCGGGAGCCTCTTTGAGCGACGCCGTCCGCGAGATACAGACCGCGCAGCGCGAAATCGGCGTGCCCCCCGACGTCCACGGCAGCTTCCAGGGAGCGGCCCAGGCCTATCAAGATTCGCTGGCGTCGGAGCCGGTCTTAATTCTTACTGCGCTGGCCGCTGTGTACATTGTCCTCGGCGTTCTTTACGAGAGCTATATTCACCCCATTACGATTCTTTCCACGCTTCCTTCGGCGGGCGTCGGAGCCCTCTTGGCCTTGCTTCTCTTTCACAACGAACTGAACGTGATCGGACTCATCGGCATTATTCTGCTCATTGGCATTGTCAAGAAGAATGCGATTCTCATGATTGATTTTGCCGTGCAGGTGGAGCGCTTGCAGGAGAAGCCTGCCGTCGAAGCTATCTACCAGGCGTGCCTCCTGCGCTTCCGGCCGATCATGATGACCACGATGGCCGCCCTTCTCGGAGCGCTCCCACTCGCCCTTCGCACTGGGACAGGTTCCGAACTGCGCAGGCCGCTCGGCCTCACCATTGTTGGCGGCTTGATTCTCAGCCAGCTGCTCACACTCTTCACCACGCCGGTCGTCTATCTTTATCTCGATCGCTTGCAGACCTGGATTCAGCGCTCCGGCGCGAGCCAACCCGCCCCGGCCCACTCGACCGATTAGGCCTCCTTAGCAGGCTCTGCCATTTTCCCGCCGCGCAGGGCGCGCAATGCTGAGAATCCTAGGAGCACGATTGCGATCCCAAGGGCAATCCACAGCGTTACAAGGTGGCGCTCGGCAAAGGGACGAGGATCCACGTAGTTCCTCGTCAGCTCTTCGGGGCCGAGCGCGGTCACGAGATAGACGGGCTTGGGTGCTCCGGCATCCAGAAAACGAGACAAATCGTACTGGGGTGAGTGGGCCGCCAAGTTACCGTAGAGCAAGCGATAAGCGCGGCCGGGCATCCCCAGACTGAGCTGTGACCTTTCTGGCCTGCCCCAATGTGACTAGAGCGTGTTGCACAACCTCGCTAAGTTGTTGAATCCATTGGGTCAAAACCGGTTTGTGCAATAGCTTGTAGCAGCCCCGTGGGTTGAGGGGTGTTCCGGGCGGCAAGAACAACAAGCCGGGGGGCTGATCTTGGCAGCAAGAGGGCGGCGGAAGGCCTGTCCCTTGGTACAGGTTGTGGAAAACCGAGGACAGCAAAGACTAGGCGAAGAATCTCCAGAATCGGACAGCGGCGCTAAACCACTGTATACATGGTAGTTAGATCATTTCTCTGCCTCGCCTAGGCGGTACTAGTAGAATCGTATTGTACAAAAAATGTGTCCACGGTACCATCGCCTTTTGGGCCCCGATGCTGTCTAATGGGACAGGTTCGGGGGATGGGTCCAAAAAGCCATCTCGCGCATCAAAAAGGGGAAGTCGAAACGAATTGATTTTCAGTGGGTTTCAGTCACTAAGGGGATGGGAACAAGGGGACGAATGAGAACAAGAGACCATGGCCGGAAGTGGATGTGGGCATTTCTGAGCGCCGTCATCGCTTTCCAGGTGTATTTTGTCCGGGAACTGCTGGCGGCCTTCGCTCTATTTGCCGCCGGATTTGCGTTCATCTGTGTTTTGATCATCGGATTTCTCCTGCTTCAGAGAGCGTGGGAAGCGGGAATGGCGCGTGTGCAGCAGCGCTCGGGCCCAGTGATTGGGCTGGCCCAGCGCGGGCTGTCGTTCGCTGACGAAATGGTTAAGCGGCCTTTTACCCGGCCGCGCTCCGAACCTGTGCAGTAAAACGAGAAGATTGGCTAGTTCCGCCGGGCCCTCCAAGCCGGCGGTACGAGACCTAACAGACAAATCGAGCCAACCGCGCGAAAGAGCGGTTGGCTCTTTTTGTGTCTCGTCCTCCCGCGACGAATCCTTACATCTCTGCTAATCTTTCCGGCGCTCTTCGCGGAGGTCCGCATGATGCGCCGCCTGTTTGCTCTTATCTGTGTATTGATTCTCGCCTTGCTTCCAGCCCGGGGCCAGACGCCCAAGCGCATCGCCATTCGCGCGGGCAAACTCATTGACGGCAAGGGTGAACAGCCTGTCGCCAACGCCCTGATCCTGGTGGAAGGGGACAAGATCGTATCCGTGACCCCGGGCGGTGCGGCCCCCTCCGGCGCGGAGCTCATCGACCTTTCCCGCGCCACGGTTCTCCCTGGCTTTATTGACACGCACACGCACGTTCTTCTGAACGGGGACATCAGCGCCGAGGAATACGACGCGCAGCTCCTGAAGCAGTCCATCCCCTACCGCGCCATCCTTGGCGCGCGCAATGCGCGCATTGCGCTCGACCATGGCTTCACCATGCTCCGCGACCTCGAAACCGAAGGCGCCATGTACGCCGATGTAGACGTGAAAATGGCCATCGAGCGCGGTGAAGTGCCCGGCCCGCGCATGCAGGTAGCCACGCGCGCCATGACGCCCACGGGAATGTATCCGCTGCTCGGCTATTCCTGGGAGATCGAGGTGCCGCACGGCGTGCAATTCGTGGACGGCGCGGACGGTGCCCGCAAGGCCGTGCGCGAGCAAGTCTCCCGCGGAGCCGATTGGATCAAGTATTATTCAGACCGCGGCTACCATTTCGAAGCTGACGGCGTTCTGCATAGCCGCGTGAATTTCACCGACGACGAAGCCAAGGCCATCGTCGAAGAAACGCATCGTCTGGGGAAGAAAGTCGCCGCTCACGCCATCGGCTCGGACGGCATCGCGGCGGCGCTCCGCGCCGGTGTGGACACCATCGAACATGGCGACGGGCTCACCGACGCTCAAATGGATGAAATGGTGCGCCGGGGCATTTACTGGGTGCCGACGATTACCGTCGGCGCGTACGTTGCCCCGGGCCGCGGCGGCAACTGGGTGAAGATGGTGGACCTCGAGAAAGTCGCCTTCCAAAAGGCTCTGAAAAAGGGCGTGAAGATTGCTCTCGGCACCGATGCCGGGGGCTTCGATTGGAAAGCTCTGAATCAGGCCACCGAGTTTGAATACTACGTGAAGTACGGAATGACGCCGATGCAGGCCATCCGCTCCGGGACCGCCGTCGCTGCGGAACTCCTGGGCTGGAGCGATCGAATCGGCTCCGTCGAAGCCGGCAAATTCGCCGACCTCGTCGCCGTCTCCGGCGACCCGCTCTCGGACGTCACCGAACTCGAGCGCGTCAAATTCGTGATGAAAGCCGGGACCGTTCTCAAGAGTGATATCCACTGATCGTCGGTCGCCACAGGGGATCCCTCTTCCCTGCGCTCGTCGCGATGACGATCCTTAGCTGGACCGTCAGAAAAACACCGCGCCACCGTCCACGTTGATGGATTGCCCGGTAATCGCGCTGGCCTGATCCGAGCACAGAAACAGCGCGGCCCGCGCAATTTCCTCCGCCGTCTGCCCACGCCCCTGGAGAAGCGTCTTCAAAAATCCTTCGAGCTGCTCCTGCGGGCTCACGCCCAGCCGCTTCGCCAATTCCACTCCGAGGTCCTTCGACATCATCGTCTCCGTCACGGGTCCCGGGCAGAGTGCGTTCACGCGCACGCCTTTGCGCGCAGCTTCAGCGGCTGTCACGCGCGTCAGCCCCAGCAGCCCAGCTTTCGCCGCAGCGTAGGCCGAGCCCCATGCAAACGCCGCCTTAGCCGAGATGCTCGAGATGTTCAAAATCACGCCCGATTGACGCACATACATTTCGGGCAGCACCAGCTTTGAGAGGATAAACGCCGTGCGCAAATGCACGCTCACGACCGCATCGAAGTCCGCAATCGGATAGTCCTCCACCGCCGCGACCGGCCCGTAGTGTCCCGCATTGTTCACTAGAATATCTATCTGCTCGAATTTCTCCCGGCACGCCGCCACAATTCGCGTGCAGTCCGCTTCTTTCGTCAGATCGGCTGGGGTATATGCGGCTTCCCCGCCGTCGGCTGCGATCTCTCGCGCCGTCGCCGCCAGCTCCGCTTCTGTCCGCGCCGTCAAGAAAACCGCGGCACCCTCCCCGGCGAAAAGCCGCGCAATCGCCCGCCCAATCCCGCGCCCCGACCCTGTAATCAACGCAATTCGTTCCTCGAGCAACATAAGCATCCGAGAATAGAAGTAACGCCCTAGGGAAGCAAGAAACGAAGCCAGCGAGCGCGCGTTCTGTGAATCGAGCCGGCAGCGTTAACGCCGCCGAATGTAAACTACCTTCTCGACACTAGCGCAGACCGTTCCCGAAGAATCGACGAGATCGACCGAGTATGTGCGATCCACCGACCGCCGTGTCTCGAGCGCAGCGCGGATGGCGGCAAGCTCCGCATCGGGCATGCTCAACCGCGCGCGAAGCGTTTCGCGGCCGGCCTTCTTGAAATGGATTGTCGCCGCCTTGTCCCACACCACAAAGTCCGGTCCCAGCCGCTTGATCAGCATAAGCATGTAGAAAGGGTCCACTGCGCCATAAAGGCTTCCGCCGAAGATCGTGCCCACGTAGTTCCGTGTGCGCCAAGAGAGCGGCACTTCAAGCTGCACCTCGCTCCAGTCCGGCGCAACGTATTCGAGCCGCCCGCCCGTGCCGCGATAGCAGCCGAACCTATAAAACGACCAGCAGCGCAGCTTGTTGGCCATCCACCCAGTAATGCCCATGGTGCGCGATACTCTAGCCCATCTGTGCCGCAAACCCAAGCCATTGAGGTGCGTCCTCCGCGAGATCTCTTCTCGCTAACCCATTTGGAATAAGGGACTTGCGAATTAACATAAGGAGACGCCGGGCTGTAGAGGCGCCACGCCGGGAGTGCAATGCGAATCAGGCGCCCACTGCGACCGGAAAGGCGAGGCACGGAACGGTGGGTGTCCTATTGGGTCGGAAAAGGGTGGAACCGCATCCTCGAAACACAAATCGTCAGTACAAGCCAGTTATAGTACAGGCGTACCCTTTAGCCCCGACGTCCTTTTGTATCCGGAGTCCTATTGTTCGCTTTGTCTCCGCCCTATAAAATTCCCTTTGATACAGGAGGCTTGGCCTTGTCCGGTATTGACCGCCGCACGACCCAACGTTTTCAAATGCGCCTGCCCCTGACCGTGCGCTGGACCACCGGATCCGCCATCGGCGAAACCAGCACAGAATCCCGCGACGTCAGCTCCCGCGGTGTTTATTTTTATCTCTCCCGCGACGTCAAGGAAGGCTCGGCCGTCGAAATTCTCCTCACCCTGCCCAACGAGATTACTCTGGCAGGCCCTGTGCGCGTTCGCTGCCTCGGCCGAATCCAGCGCACGGAGAATCGCGCCGAAGGAACAGTTGGCGTGGTTGCCGCCATCGAACGCTACGAGTTCTTGCGCGCCAGCGAAGCCGAGTAGAGATTGAGTTTCTTGCTCGCTACCTGCGGAGGCGGGCAGGATAAGCCGGGGCGCATCGGCCCCTCAGCGGAGCGCCCCGGTTAGTTTCACAACCCACTGCAGACTCCGCTTAGGTTTTTCAGCCAGTTTCTTCAGCTCGCTCAGAATTCCTCCCCCCATCCACCTAGTTCAAAGTCAAGCTCCATTGCAGCCGCGCAGCAGCGGGTTACCAATCCGCGCCATGCCCTTGCGGTCAGGCGACTTCTGCAGCCCATGTGCGAGAAAATCCAAGTCGCCCAGCACAGACGAAACCGGCGAGGAACGAAAGCCTCTGGTTGTCTTGTACCTTGCGTTGACCGCTGTGCGGTCACGCTTGATGTTGACCGCTGTGCGGTCACACTTGACAATGTTCCGCTGGTTCTTAGCGGGGCCCAAACGAACCAAGTGAACGGCGCGAAAGCATGAAGACTGATACAAAAACTGTGGTGTGGGCGATGAACGCGGAAAAGAGTGAGGAGAAGGTTGCAGACAAGGGCGCAGAAAAAAGCGGCATGGCTGAGGAATTGGAAGACTGGAAGGTTCCTCCTTCGCGAGAGGAGCAGGGCGGTGTAATTCCGCTGCTGGAACTCGCGGAGATTCTGGATCAGCACAAGATTTGGGTTGAATCCGGCGGACAGTCTGGGAGCAAGGCCGATCTGTGCTCCGCCAATCTTGCTGGCGCCGAACTGACCGGCGTCAACCTGCAGGGCGCAAATCTGCAAAAGGTGAACCTGCGCGGTGCGGATCTCTCCATGGCGAACCTTCAGGATGCGTGCCTGGTTCAGGCCGACCTCCGGGACGCCAATCTGCTCGGCACGGAACTGCGCGGCGCCAACCTGATGGGGGCGAAGCTCTACGGGGCGGAAGGGACCTGGGTGGGGCGTCTCGGGGGGACCAACCTCTTCGATGCGATTCTTCCGGAATCGATCCACCAGTTCGATGGGGCGAAGGCGGTAAATCAGGCCACGAAGACGGCGCGCTGGCACTACCTGGCCATGCTTGCCGTCAGCCTGTTTTTCGCTATCGTCGTCGGCACGACTTCGGACCTGCGTTTGATGAAAAATTCACCAGCGATTGCTTTCTCGCGATACGCGGGAGCGGTGCCGATGGTGGGTTTTTATCTCGGGGCTCCTCTGTTTCTGTTTTGTTTGTTCTTGCGTTTTCATTTCCTGGTCTTGCGGCTGTGGGGGAGCGTCGCGGCGCTGCCCGCTGTGTTTCCGGACGGACAGACGCTGGAGAAGACCGGGCCGTGGTATCTGATGGGGCTCGCGCGGGGCCACTTTCGCTGGATGAAAGAAACGCGTTCGCCGCTCGCGTCGCTCGAGTCGGGCGTCGCGATGCTTTTTGCCTATTGGGCCGTTCCGGCGATGCTTGCATTCTTCTGGTTTCGCTATCTGACGCGTCAAGACCTCCGAGGCACGGTGTGGCAGATCGTTCTTGTTCTGGCGGCCGTGACTGCGGCCAGCAGCTTGCCAAAGCTCGTCGCGCGCGTCCTTCACCCGGGTGACTCTCCGCAGGCCCGATCCTATGGCACGTCGCATCTGGTGAAGATTTCCGCGGGCGCGGCGGCTTTCGCCGGCCTCTTTCTTTCTTTGGTCTCGCTTGGCGTGTTGCGCGGTGTCCCACCGAATGCCGGCAAGGAGGCTGATTCAGGACGCATCGCCGCATGGCGATGGGTTCCGGAGATTCTGGCCATCGCGGGATACAATCCCTATGCCAACCTAACGGAGTGCGAGATCTCCACGCGCCCCAAGATTTCGGCGAAGGGACAGGAGAATCCGGATTTTGCGCAGGGGGCGCAGTTCAGTCAATTGAGTCTGCGCTACGCTCGCGCCTACCGCGCTTATCTTATCAATGCTCGGCTGTGGCGCGCGAACCTCGAAGGCGCCTATTTGGCCGAAGCGGAACTGCGCGGGAGCAATCTCCGGGAAGCGAATTTGCGCGGGGCTATCCTCGACCATGCCGACGTCAGCCGCGCCATTCTTGTGGGGGCCGACGCCAACCACACGAATTTTGCGGAAGCCGATCTGCGGAATGCGGACGTTTCCTACGCCAGCTTCGAGGATGCGATCTTCGCACAAGCGAAACTCGGCGGGGCGCGGATGTATGGTGCGAATCTGCGCCGCTCACTTCTGGCGCGAGCCAACCTTGAGCGGACCGATTTGCGCGAGGCTCACCTGGAAAGTTCCATCTTCGCGCGCGCCATTCTTCATGAAACTGATCTTTCGGCCGCCAAACTTGTGGGCGCGCAGTTCACGGACGCGCAATTGCAGGGCGCGATCCTGCTGGAAACTGATCTGCAAAGGAGCGATTTTTACGGCGCGGTTCTACAGGGGACTGTACTGCGCGATGCGCGGCTGGACGGCGCCAATCTCAGTGGCGCGGACTTACGCGGGGCGCTGGGGCTTACCGCGTGGCAGGTGTGCTCGGCGGTGAATTGGCGCGGCGCCCTTCTCGATCCGAGCCTACGACAAGAAGTTGAGCAGGGTTGCGGCGCGGGACACTAGAGCTATTGCATAACCTCGCTAAGTTGTTGAATCCATTGGGTCAAAACCGGGTTGTGCAACAGCTTCTAGTGCCGTTCCAACTTGTTGGAGCAACTTCTTTCTTGACGTCTTCGCAGAGTAGATCTGGAAGTCCATATCCTTTTGCCCAGCTCATTTAGTTGGAACGGCACTAGCTCGCAAACACATACGGGCCCGTCGCATCGCTGTCGGGCTTGGTCATCCCAACCGGGCCGTGCACGTAGTCCACGCTCGTCGAGTCCAGGCAGATCTTCTGTGTCAACAAGTGCGATTTCTGGAATCCGGTGAAGTCCATTGCACTCCCGAATCCAGAGTTCGACACCGCGCCATAACGCAGTCCACAAAATCTAGTAAATGTTCATCAGAAGGGAAATGCGCCGGGCAGAAGCGCGCGGTAAGCGAGGACGACACCGAGAAGCCCGCTCGCAGAGCCGGCGGCGATGCGCATCACCTTGACCCACATCACTCGTTTTGCGGCTTGAGAAAAAGGGAGACCCAGCAGGGCGCTGAAAACCACCATGCCCGTCAATGCTCCCACGCCGAACACGATGAGATACACGAGGCCAAGCAGCCGCGAGGGGATGGAAGCCAAAACCAGGAGAGCCAGCCCGCCGGAGCCCGCCAAGCCATGGGCCATTCCCACGAGCACTGCGGTTGAGCCGTGTCCGAGCCCGTGGGGGACATTTTTCCAAGCATGAGCATCGTGCACGTGCCCGGGTTCGGCCTCTGGGTGGAAGTGGAGATGCGCGTGAGCGCGAGCGCCATGTTCGTGCGCGTGAAAATGGTAGCGGCCGGCGAAACATTTGCGGACCGTGTGAACGCCGAGCCAGATGAGCGTCAGCGCGACGAGCAACTCGAGTGCCCAATCGAGGCGCGGGCTCATGCGCACGCGCAGGAGGATGAGGGCGCTGCCAACGAGAAAAAGCGTCAACAGATGACCGAGTCCCCAGAATGCCCCGGTGAGCGCGGAGCGCCGCGCGCTGCCGTTCTCGCTCGCGAGTGCGGTCACAGCGACGATGTGATCGCTGTCGGTGGCGTGCTGCAGGCCAAGAGCAAAGCCAAGCAGAATGGATCCAATCATTGAGGAGTCCTGTCCGAAAATGGCGCGTGCGAAAGATCGGATGTCATAATACAGCCTAAGCGAAACGCAGCAACAACTGTCTGTCTGAGACGGAGTCTGCCGCCACCGGCTGGCATCTGGGCGTGCGTAAAGACTCTGGGTCCTTTCCTGGCAACCAAAAACAGTGTTGGATCGAAAATCCGAAAAACGCGCAGCGTATCGCAATGCAAGGCCATTCTGGTCGGGGCGCCGAGATTTGAACTCGGGACCTCCTGCGCCCAAGGCAGTTGCAAAAAATCTATCTTGTTGGTCCGTCTGGCTTTGTTCTGCGTCATGGTACACGGTTTTGGACCTAATTTGGCAGTATTTGGACCCAAGTTGGACCCAACTTGGATCTGAGTCTCCCTTCCTCTTGCGAGAGGAGAGGCCGGCTGCGCCTCATCTGCTTTGCTCGCTAGCGACCGGTCCCAGACCTGGTCGAAGCTTCCTCGGTAACTTGCGCTCTGGTAATTCGAGCAAGGCAGTCCTAGAATTCTGTTCCACTCTCCCCCGTCAGTCGGCCGGAAGGAGTACCACATGATTCGCAATCTCCAGGAAGGACCGAACACGGTCGAAGTTCAGGAAACCACTTTCTCCCTCGATGTATTAGGCCGGTACATTTGCAACACCTACGATGAAGCAATCAACAACGGCGGCTTTCCATTCGATGCCATCGTGATCGGAGCCGGAATGTATGGCTCTTACGTCGCCGAAAAAATCTATCGACAAGGTAAGGGCAACCTCCGAGTTCTGCTCTTGGAAGCAGGCAATTTCTTGGTTTCTGAACATGTCCAGAACCTCAGTCGCATCGGCTTGAATGCCGCCGGACCTATCACGTCCGACCCCGGCATTCCCCGCGAACGGGTTTGGGGACTGCCGTGGCGCAGCAATGTGGGATTCCCTGGATTGGCGTATTGCGTGGGAGGTCGGTCGTTGTACTGGGGTGGTTGGTCACCGCGCTTAACAGACACGGATCTCAAGAATTGGCCTGCCGAATTGCAGACTTATCTGAAGGTAAACTACAACGACACGGAAAAAGAGACCGGGGTGGACCCGGCCACTGATTTCATCAGTGGCGACCTTTATGACGCTCTGAAAAAGGCGATGGACGCTGCCGTAAAGAAAGTGTCAACTGTCGACGGCGCTGAGGTGGCCCCCCTTGCGGTCCAAGCTGCGGCCCCGGCGCCGGGCCTTTTCCCGTTCGACAAATACAGCAGTGCGCCAATCCTCACCGAGGCGATCCGTGAGGCTGCGGGAGATCCAGATTCGACGAGGAGATTTTTTCTCGTCCCGCGCGCCCATGTGGTCAAGCTTCACAACAGCAACGGCGTGATCAACGCCATCGAACTCCATTACAACGGACAGCAGAAATTCATTTCCGTTTCCGCCGACTGCTCCGTAGTCTTGGCGGCAAGCTCCATTGAATCAACGCGGCTGGCGCTCGAGTCTTTTCCGACCCCGCTAATGGGGCGGAATCTGATGGCTCATCTGCGCAGCAACACGACGGTGCGCATCCCACGATCGGTGCTCGGAACGTTGCCCAAGCAGCTTGCCGCCGCCGCGATGCTCGTGCGCGGATCAACGCTGCAGGGGCGGTATCACCTGCAGGTCACGGCCGCTGCTATTGACTCCGCGAATGCGGAAGGAACCATGTGGCGAGTAGTGCCCGATCTTGATCTTCT
>Ga0209761_1002604_pt1 | contig 11846 bp, 10 predicted proteins | sample GraSoi013_1_40cm_4_FD_185818 | JGI IMG/M metagenome (GOLD analysis project Ga0209761, IMG submission 185818) | Grasslands soil microbial communities from the Angelo Coastal Reserve, California, USA - Sample 09_25_2013_1_40cm (SPAdes) (version 2) | ecosystem: Environmental > Terrestrial > Soil >... | reverse complement strand
GCAGCCGCGACAGGCGCCGGCGGCGCCGGAGCCGGCGAGGGTGCTTGCAGTTGCGCCGGAGCCGGCGCGGGTGCTTGCAGTTGCGCCGGTGCCGCGGGCGCGGGCACTCTCGCCTGCGTCACCGCGGGCTGCTTCGCGCAACCGCCCGCAAGGATCAGAACGGCGACCGAGGTGACCGCCACGGTGGTTGCCACGGACCCAAGATTCATCGTCATTCCTCCTTTATCGCTCGATGATCGCGCTCTGGTCGATAGTGATCACCTTGCCCCACCAGTCCTCGCTGCCCGCCATCGCAACGTCGCGTCGCATCACCGTCGGCGTCGCACCCTCCCCGTTTCGCATGGAGAACAAGAAGTGCTCCCCCGAGGCGAAGTGCGAGGCGTGCTGCCGCCAGGTCGCCCATTCCTCGCTCGACGCGCAGCCAGCCGCCACCAGCATGACAACCCCCAGCATCACAGCTCGAGCCGTTTCCGCCTTCATTGCTCCACTCCTGTATGGACTGAATGAGGTGCGCTGCTATGGCCACGACGGCCATCGCCCCTCGCCGCAACCATTGCCGCGACGAATTTCTCACCGGTAGCCAGGTCGCACCGTGGACGACCACTCCCGTGCCGAGGTACGGAGAATCGCTCAGACACCAACCAAAGCCAATGAGACCTTCGTCCTACCGTGTAGTGCCGGTGACGAAACCCGCGATATCCCTGATCACGATGGGGAGCTGGACCGTCATTTGAGCCAGCGCCTTTTGCATACGCTGGACGTACGTAGCCGCGCTCTGCACGAGTCCAAGGAAATGTGTCGTTCGACGAGCCTCAGCGAGACGAGGTTAGCACGCTGACTTCACGGCGCTCGTTCACGGGAGTCGCGTAGTCGGCGTCAAGCGCGGCAGTGGTGTTACCTCCGGGGAGGCGCAGGCCGCATCCGCAGATTCCGCCCGCTCAGTCACCATCCCTTGCATGAGCGCTGAGACCCCCGTGCCATACCAGTCGGGGATGCTGCGCCGGAGAAATTGTGCCACCGCCTCACATGACCCTATGTGATACAGGGCCTTCGTTCGCTTCAGGAGGGCGATGGCGAACCGATCGGCCGCCAGCTCCTGTGCTTGAATTGCTCGCCACTCTTCTGCGGACACGGTCAGCTCAGGGGCGTCGGACTGTGGTTCGTGATGCAACATGAGATGGCCCAGCTCGTGCGCGAGTGTTGCCATCAAGTGGTCTGGTGGGATGGCGAGAGCGCCCTCGGTGACAAAGAGGGTGAAGTACAGGCAGGGGGAGGTGGTTGCTGGTGAGCTCCATACATTGACTTTGTCGGTTCGTATGATGGCGAAGCCGATCTTACAGTCCCTCGACAGGGCGACCGTTCGAAGAGATGGAAGCTCAAGCGCGATCAGCAAGGGATCGAGAGTCGCGGCGACTTTTCGCAATTCGTCGGGCCGCGGTTGCCGGAGGGTATACCCGGAGATCGTCGACCCGCAGGCGGCGAAGAACAGCGAGAGCAACGCGGCGAACGCGCGTGTCCGCATCTCGCTGGAAGGCAGGATGCAAGACGGACACCACGCTTAGCACCGAGAAATCAATAACTTTGGGTCACTGCGGCTTGCCCGAACGGCACGTCGTGACCGCGTGTCAGCGAAGAGCACTCTTTCGGAAGCAGTGATCTCTGGCGCACTGCCTCCGCGGAACATAGTGCGGGGCGGCACCGACCCCACCGTCGCGATGAAGGTCAGCGCACACCAGGCCGCGCGATCCCGATGGTGGCGAGGCGCACAAACGGCGGACCTTGATCGGCATCCGCCTTGGCCGCCGCTCAGTTCGCAGGCGACCTATCCAATTCCACCGCGAGCGCCCGGGTGTAGGCCAGCTGCACGACATCGCCGGCGTTGACACCCTCGAGCATCTCCTGATCCTGCACTTGCGCCGTCTCCGCGTCGCCCCTCGGGTTCTTGATTGTCATCGTGCCGCGGTTGGCGTCGACCTCGGTGATGGTGACGGCCATCAGCGTCACCTGACTGTCGATCGCGCCCGAAGGAAGCTCCCGGTACCTTGACGTGACGATCGTCTTCGTGGTCGCGACGCTCGACGTCGCGTCGCCGGCCTGCCGCATCCAGAGGACAACCGCCGCGTAGTATCGCGCGATGACCGAGTCTCCCACCCTTACCGCCTTGAACTTCTGAGAATCCCGCACTGCGAGGATCTGCATTCCGCCGTGCGACCCCGCAAGAGTGACGGTACGATTGGCCGGGTCGACGGCATAGACGGTGCCGTGCAGTGTCATCAGCTCAAGCTGGCCGGCGGCCGGCATTGCGGCCGCAAGAACCGTGGCAGCGGCGATTACGGCAGCAACCCTGTTTCTCACGACACCCCGCATTCGTTCGCGCTTACGAGTAGTACTCGCGGTAGAGCGGCCGGAACGCTTCGGCCTCCTCGTCGGGGCGCTCGAGGCGCTCATCGTAGCGAGGTCCGCTTCTGTTTCTCGGCGCCGTAGAACTCTTCCTGCGTGGTCCTCATCTTTTTGACGAGCTCCTGGTAGGACGAGGTGGTGATGATCTTGTTGAATTGGGCGCGGTAGTTCCCGACGAGGCTGACGCCCTCGATGATCACGTCGTACACGAGCCACTTGTCGCCGCGCGTGAGCATCCGGTAATCGACCGGAATCTCCGTTCCCTGCTTCGTCGTGGTCTTCGTCCTGACGGTCGCCTGTTCACCATCGAACGCCTCCCCTACGTAGACGATCTTCTCGCCGCCGTAGAGCTCGATCTTGGGGATGTACGACCGCTCGAGGAGATCGGCGAAGAGCTGGACGAACTCCTCCCGCTCCGCCGTCGTCCGCGGGGTCCAGTGGCGCGCCAGCGAGCGCTTTGCGGTCTCGCCGAAATCGAAGGTGTCGTTGGCGATCTTGCGAATTTCGGCTCGCCGACCGTTCGCTCGGCTCGCTTGCTTCAGCTCCGGATGCACAAGGACCTTGAGGACTCGGTCGATCTGGACGCGGAGCTGGTCCGTGGGCTGACCAGCTCGCGCGGGCGCCGCAGATAGGAGCAGCGCCAAGACGGTAGCAAACACTACCGGCATGGCCCAACCGAGGGATGCGTGACGGGCAAGCAGCGGGCCCGTGGGTATCGCAGTCGTACAGCTTTCCATTTGCGTCATGGCTCCTTCCCCCTCTCGCCTTCACCTTAGGACATCAGGTCGTCCCCCCGACACTCGTTGGCTACGTGGTCGCCTCACGAGGATCCAGGAGAGCTAATCACGTACGTCGGCGCCGCAATATCGGACGTTAGTCCCGGATGACTGCGTCCTTAGTCCTCCGTGGACGCGACTGATCACTATTTTTGACCTCAGCACCGCACCGTCGCCGGAGCTAGGACCAAGGTCCTATGCTCAACGAGTCGGGCGGTCGCTAAATTGATGAGCGGGAGATGGGCACCATGATCACGGGCGAAGCTCGATGCGCAAGCACCCTAGCCGTGCTGCGTCGGTGCCTGCGGGCGTGGGCAGCCGTCGCGACTGTGCTCGCAACGGGTACGTGTGCCTACGCCGAGTCGTCGCTCGACGCCATTCGGGCGCGCGGCGTGCTTCGAGTGGGGGTCAAAATGGACGCGGCCCCATTCGGGTCGCTCGACGCCGCCGGTCGGCCTATAGGCTTCGAGATCGAGCTGGCCCGCCTCTTCGCCCGTGTCCTGCTCGATGACGATGCCCGAGTGAAGTTCGTGCCGGTGACCACGGCGACACGGTTCGGGATCCTACAGGCGGGCGGGATCGACCTGCTGGTCGCCACAGTCACGGCGACGGAAGAGCGCAGGAAGCTGGCGGAGCTCTCAGACCCGTACTTCATGTCTGCGTCGCTGATCCTCGTGCCGCGGGCGAGCAAAGTAGAAGAGCTTGCCGATCTGGGCGGACGGCGGGTCGCGGTGGTCCGCAGCTCGCTACAGGAGCGGGATGTCGCCGAGCTCCAGTCGCGAGCGCTCTTGGTTGCCGTCGCGTCCGCCGCGGAGGGCGTGCGGGCCGTCAAAGGCGGCCAGGCGGATGCGTTCGCCTACGACGACGTGGTGCTGTTGAGATTGGCGCAACACGATCCCGCGTTCCGCGTGACCGGCCAGCCCATCGGGCCGCGACCGTACGCGGTCGCCGCCCGCAAGGGGGACGCCGAGCTGATCCGGTGGGTGAACGGCTGGCTGGCCAAGATGCGTCGGGATGGCAGCTACGGCGAGCTGTGGCGCCGGTACTTCGCACCGTTCGAATCCCGCCTGGTGGGCGGCTGAGGAGAGGAGCGCGCCCATGCCGAGAGGAAGATCCCTGCTGCCGGTGCTCGTGGGCTGCCTGGCGGTCCTCGGGACAGCCGGTGAAGGTTGCGCTCAGTCCGCCGACAAGGTGCAGCTCCAGCTCAGATGGGTCCCGCAGGCGCAGTTCGCCGGGTACTACGCGGCCAGGGCCAAAGGTGTCTACGCGGCCGAGAAGCTCGACGTCACGATTCGGCCAGGCGGGCCAGACGTGGTCCCCGAGGAGATCGTGGTGGGCGGCGGCGCACAGTTTGGGATCGGCTGGCTCCCGAGCCTCCTCGCCGCGCGGGACCGGGGCGCGCCTCTCGTGAACATCGCGCAGCTGTTCGCCTACAGCGGCATGCGCGAGATCGCCTTGAAGTCGTCCGGCATCAAGAGCCCCGCCGATCTCCGTGGCCGGCGCGTCGCCGTATGGTTCGGCGGCAGCGAGTTCGAGCTGTTCGCCACGCTGGAGAAGTACAAGATCGACCGGAACAGAGACGTGACCCTGGTCCCGCAGCCGTACGACATGAATCTCTTCCTCCAGAAGAAGGTCGATGCCGCCGCGGCCATGACCTACAACGAGTACAAGCAGGTGCTAGACGCTGGCGTGAGGTCTGAGGACCTCGTCGTCATTGACTTCAACCGGGAAGGCACGGCCATGCTCGAGGACGGGATCTTCGTCCGGGCGGACTGGATCCAGGACGCCAGGAACAAGGCGATCGCCGCCCGGTTCCTGCGCGCCTCGCTCAATGGCTGGGAGCTCTGCCGGGACAAGCCGTCCGAGTGCGTGGAAATTGTGCTCAAGGAGACCCACGGGCGCGGCCAGGAGCTCCAGGCGTGGATGATGGCTGAGGTCAACAAGCTGATCTGGGGGCCGCCGGCGCCCAAGAACCCGCTCGGCAGGATGGATCCGGAAGCCTTCGCGCGGACCGCTGAGATCGGGTACCGGTTCGGGGTCATCAAGAAGACAGCCGATCGCGCCGCGTACACGCACGAGATCTGGGAGATGGCTCAGAAGAAGCCGGCTCGCTTACCGTGAGGAACCTTTCGCTGCGGACCAAACTCCTTGCCGCGCTCCTGGGCGTCGGCCTGGTCGCGCTTGTCGCGACGGGGTGGCAGGCGTACCGGCGCGCGGAGGCGGCGCTCCAGCAGACCTCGATCAATCACCTAACGTCCATTCGCGAGGAGCGGAGACGCCAGATCGAGACCTACTTCGGGAACGTGCGGCGGGACGCGCTGACGCTCGCCGAGTCCCGCGACATCTCAGGCGCGATGGGGGAATTCACGGCGGCGTACCGGGATCTCGAGGCGGAGGTGGCGCGGGAGCCCGAGGACGCGCGGGCTCGGTACCGGACGCGGGTCGAGCGCTACTATAGGTTCGACCTCCTGCGCCGCCTGCAGACGCTCGAGCCCGAGTTCAAGGTCGACGAGAGCAGGCGGTACCTGCCGGCCGACAACGCGTCGCTCGCGCTCCAGGCACTCTTTATCGCGGACAATCCCAACCCCGAAGGCTCGCGCGACCGTCTCGATCGCCCCGCGGGTGGCGGACGTTATGCGGAAGTCCACGCAAAGTTCAACCCATTCATCCGCTCGACTACTCGCCAGTTTGGATATGACGACCTTTTCCTCATCGACCACGAGAACGGCCGCGTTGTCTACACGGTGGCCAAGAAAGTCGACTTCGGGACGAGCCTCATGTCTGGGCCGTACCGGAACACGAAGCTCGGCCGGGTCTTTCGGTCCGCGCGGAACACGATCGAGGCCGACTTCGTCAAGCTTGTAGACTTCGAGTCATACACCCCGTCGCTGGGGGCGCCCGCCGCGTTCGTGGCCGCGCCCATTTTCAAGGACGGCCGCCGCCGGGGCGTTCTGGCCCTCCAGATCCCGCTCGACCGGATCGATGCCGTCATGACCGGGGATCGGAAGTGGCAAGAACGAGGACTGGGCCGAACCGGCGAGACGTACCTCGTGGGCTCGGATCATCGGATGCGGAGTGACTCGCGGTTCTTTCTGGAAGCGCCGCAACAGTACCTCGATAAGATCTCCGAGAGAGGCGTTCCGGGGGAACCGCTCCGGCTGATGCAGGCCCACCAGAGCACCGTCCTGTTCCAGGAGATCACGACTGCGGCGGCGCAAGCGGCATTTGCCGGCAAGACGGGAACGATTCTCCAGGTCGACTACCGGGGCGAGGCAGTCCTGGCCTCATACGGCCCCTTGGCCATTCCGGATCTGGACTGGGCGATCGTAGCCAAGCTCGACACCGCGGAGGCATTCGCACCTGTCACCACCCTCCGGCGTGCCCTACTCGGAACGGGGGCGGGAATCGCGGGACTCGTGGTGGTGCTCGCGCTGGTGCTGGCGCGGTCGCTCACGGCGCCTATTCACCGCCTGATCGCAGGCATGGGAATCCTGGGTCGGGGCGAGCTGTCGCACCGCTTAGGCGAGGTCAGTCGAGACGAGATTGGCCAGATCGCGACCGCCTTCAACAAGATGGCGGGCGATCTCCAGGAGACGACGGTCTCCCGCGACCACGTCACCAGCATCCTCGACTCGATGGGCGACGCGGTGATCGTCGTCCGCCCGCCGGACACGGGTGCTGACTGGCGGGACGCCGTCATCATCACGGTCAACCCGGCGGCGTGCACCATGCTGGGCCGCAAGCAGGCCGAGATACTCGGCCAGCCGGTGGGCAGCCTGATCCCTGACATCACCGCGGGCCCGAACGGCGCGGCCGGGGCAAGGGTCCCCTGGCTCGAGGAAGTGCTTCGGCTCGGGCGCATCGGCAGCCGAGAAGTTGTCTACAAGATCCGGGACGGGCGAGAACTGCCCGTCCTGTTCTCGAGCGCGGTCATGCGACAGGGCGCGAGCGCGGTGCAGGGCATTGTCTGTGCAGCGCACGACCTCACCGACGTCAAGGCCCTCGAGGCACGCAGCGCGTTCATTCGGGAGACATTCGGGCGGTACGTCTCGGACGAGGTCGTGGCGGGCCTCTTGAGCTCGCCGGAGGCACTCAAGCTGGGCGGCGAGCTGCGCAAGGTCACCGTGATGATGTCCGATCTGCGCGGCTTCACAAGCGTGGCTGAGCGCCTTTCGCCGGAGGAGGCGATCCGCTTCCTGAACGGCTACCTGCACACCATGGTCGAGCTGATCCTCCAGTACGGAGGAACGATTAATGAGATCATGGGCGACGGCATTCTGGTCATTTTTGGAGCGCCCACGAGCGCTGGCGATGATGCCGAGCGCGGCGTGGCCTGCGCGGTGGCCATGCAGCTCGCGATGGACCAGGTGAACGCGCGGAGCCGGGCCCGTGGGTTGCCCTCGATCGAGATGGGGATCGGCATTCACACCGGCGAAGTGATTGTGGGGAACATCGGCTCCGACCGGCGTATGAAGTACGCTGCGGTGGGCACTCACGTGAACCTGGCCGGCCGGATCGAGTCGTACACGACGGGCGGGCAAATCCTCATCTCCGAAGCCACCATGCGGGAGGTGCGCTCGGTGGTGACAACCGGCCAACAAATTCGGATCGAGCCGAAGGGGGCCAAGCGTGAGTTGACCTTGTGGGAGGTGACCGGAATCCAAGGGAGCCACGATTTGTTCCTGCCCGCGTCGGAGCCGCCGATGGTCGCCCTGGCCGCGGCCATTCCCGTCCGCTACGCGATGCTGGAGCAAAAGCACGTCGGCCGCAGCGTATTCGAGGGGAGCTTTATCCGGCTCTCAGCCAAGAAGGCTGAGGTGCACTCGGCTAGCCTAGTGCCGGTGCTTACCAATCTGAAGATGTGGATTCTGGGCGCTGGGGCCGGGCCCGAGCCAGCCGAGCTATATGCGAAAGTCGTGGAGATCCATGCGGCCCAAGGGCGGTTTACGATTCGCTTCACGGGAATGGCGCCAGAGGCCGAGCACTATCTCGAACGGAATGCTGGGCGGCCGACGACCTAACCCGTGCAGCCGGTTGAGTCCACGGACGTCGAACCAACCGCGGGAGACAGCCCGCGGCCTCGAGAAATTCGCGTAAGCCCCCGCGGCAGTGCTTGTGCGCGTCGAACGCGATATATTCCACCTGCTGCGCTGCCTACGGTCTCTGTGACCACGACGGAACACCGGATCAGGGGGGACAGAATTGTCAGGCGAGCTTCTCTATAGCCAAGCCGAGACTCTCATCGCGCTGGGATTGCTTGGCTTTCTATTCACGGCGGGAGAGGTCGGCTATCGGGTCGGACGTCGGAGGCGGGCGAGCATCGATGAAGCGACGAGGTCCCAAATCGGGACGATCGAAGGAGGAATTCTTGCGCTGCTCGGTCTGCTGCTCGCCTTCACCTTCTCGATGGCTGTCTCGAGATTTGATGCGCGAAAGCAGCTGGTGGTCGCCGAAGCGAACGCGATCGGGACGGCGATCTTGCGGGGACGACTGCTCCCGCAACCTCACCGGAGCGAGGTTGCCGACCTGTTCCGTCAGTACCTCGATGTCCGCCTGGAGGCGAGTCGGGCGGGCCTGCCTGGGGAGCCGGTGCCTGGGCCGGACGAACGGGCCGCTCGGCTGCAGGAGCGACTCTGGTCTCAGGCGGCCGGCGCCGCCGAAAAGGATGCGCGCGCGGTCACCACGGGGCTGTTCATTCAATCCCTCAACGAAGTTATCGACATCAAGGAGAAACGCAAGGCGGCACTGAACAATCACGTGCCGACAAGCGCCCTGTTTCTCCTCGTTGGGGTCGCGGCCCTCTCCGTGGCCCTCGTCGGCTACGAATGCGGACTGGGGGCGAGCCGGCCGACCGTCGAGCAGATGATCTTGTCCCTGCTGATCACCCTGGTCATCCTGGTCATCCTGGACTTCGACCGACCGCAGGGCGGGCTGATCAGAGTCGGCGAGACGAGCATGATTGATCTCAAGGAGAGCTTGCGCAAAGCACCATGGTGAGATGACTGCGCGCCGCTGATAGCAACACGGCCCAGATCCTCCGCGGATACCAGGAGACGCAAGGCCCGATCACAGGCATCACGATGGTCGGGGCGCCGACGGTGGCCCAGACCCGGGCCGGGGTGGCGGTGATTCCGTTCGCGTTGGACTACGGAGTGTGGACGGCCAACGCCGAGAGGCTCGGCCAGAACATGAAGACGAGTTACAGCGCGCCCGGCTTCAACGGCAAATTCGAGCTGTGGGTGACGGGATCCTTGTCCCCAACAGCGAAGCAGGAGCTCCAGGCCCGTGGCTTCCTGGGCGTCGAGCAGGTCGGGAGCCGCTTCGAGATCCTCGACTGATCGGGAAGCGAGGTAAGCCGGGGGCGGGGGCGGCCCTTCGTCCCCCTCTCGCGCGGGGACAAGGGGCATGGGCCGAGGCAAGAAGGAGCGCAGGCGCGCCGCAGCGACCCGACCGATAGAGCCGGTTCCCGGTTCGCGGCGTACCTCGAGAACGGTCGTGCTCGGCGCCGCCGCGGCTCTGGCAGCGCTGGCGATCGCGGCCGGTGCCTGGTGGTGGCAGTCAGGCCGCCCGGTGAGCGTGCTGATCACTGGCGGGTCTTCCCCGTCACGCCCGCCGGCAAGCTACGTGGGGCACGCGGCGTGTGGGCAGTGTCACCAGCAGGCCGAGCAACGTTGGCGGGGATCGCATCACGACCTCGCCATGCAGCCGGCGACCAACGCCAGCGTCGCCGGCGACTTCAACAACGCGCGCTTCACGTACGCCGGCGTGACGTCGAGTTTCTTCCGCCGGGACGGAAAGCTCGTGGTGCGAACCGACGGTCCCGACGGCGCGCTGCACGACTACGACGTGAAGTACGCGTTCGGCACATCACCGCTCCAGCAGTACCTCATCGAATTCCCCGACGGCCGCCTCCAGGCGCTCGGCATCGCCTGGGACACGCGCCCGCGCGCGCAGGGCGGGCAGCGATGGTTTCATCTCTACCCGGGCGAGAACGTGACCCATCGTGACGAGCTGCACTGGACGAACCCCAGCCAGAACTGGAACTACATGTGCGCCGAGTGCCATTCGACCGGCGTGCGGAAAAACTACGACGCCAAGACGCGGCGGTTCGCCACCACCTATGCCGAGGTCAACGTCTCGTGCGAGGCCTGCCACGGGCCTGGCTCGAATCACGTCGCGTGGGCGAAGAAGGAAGGCAACTGGCGGAGTCTCGACGGCGGAACGAAGGGACTCGCCGTCGCGCTCGACGAGCGCAAGGCGGTCACGTGGGCCATCAGCGCGGAGACGGGCAACGCGCAGCGCACGCCGGCGGCCCGGCCGGCGCGAGAGGTCGAGCTGTGCGGGCGCTGCCACGCGCGGCGCGGCCAGTTCTCCGACGACTACGTGCACGGCCGGCCACTGGGCGCTACCCACCGAGTCGCGCTGCTCGAGGACCGCCTCTACTACCCCGACGGGCAGATCCGCGACGAGGTGTACGAGTACGGCTCCTTCCTGCAGTCGAAGATGTTCGCCCGTGGCGTGACGTGCTCCGATTGCCACGACCCGCACAGCGGCACGCTCCGCGCGCCTGGGAGCCAGGTCTGTCTCGGTTGCCATACGGGCCAGAAGTACGAGACACCGACGCATCACTTCCACGCCGCCGGCTCGCGCGGCGCCGATTGCGCCGGGTGCCACATGCCGACCACCACCTACATGGTGATCGACCCCCGCCACGATCACAGCTTCCGCGTCCCGCGGCCGGACCTCTCGGTGAAGCTCGGCGTGCCGAACGCGTGCACCCGGTGCCATGCCGGGCGCCCGGCCGAGTGGGCGGCCAAGCAGGTGGAGGCCTGGTACGGGCACGCGCCGCGCGGATATCAACGCTACGCCGAGGCCTTCCGCACAGCCTCGCTCGGAGGCCCCGGGGCGGGAGACCTGCTCCAGGCCGTGGCCCGCGATGGCGATCAGCCGGCCATCGCGCGGGCGAGCGCGCTCGCGCGCCTGGGCATTCTCGCGAGCCCCGCGGCCGGCGAGGTTGTCCGCGCGGGATTGAATGATCCCGATCCGCTCGTGCGGCGAGCCGCAGCGGGCGCGCTCGAAGGCGCCGAGCCGGCGCGTCGCGTCGAGCTGCTGGCCCCGCTGCTCGACGATCCCGTCCGCACGGTGCGCATGGAAGCTGCGCGCGGTCTGGCCGGCTCGCCGCGGGAACGTCTGACCGACGCACAGCGGAAGGCTCTCGACCGGGGACTCGCGGAGTACGTTGCCGCCGAGCAGTTCAACGCCGATCGCCCGGAGTCGCACGTGAACCTCGGCCTGCTGTACGCGGCCGAGCGGAAGTCCGCCGAAGCCGAGGAGGCGTTGAAGGTGGCGCTCGAGGTCGACCCGCGCTTCGTCCCGGCGGCGGTGAACCTCGCCGATCTCTACCGAGCCACCGGCAGGGACGCGGAGGGGGAGCGTGTCTTGAGGGCCGCGATCGAGCGCGACCCGCGGAGCGCCCCGGCGCATCACGCCCTCGGACTGTTCCTCGTACGGCAGCAGCGCATGCCCGAAGCGTTGACGGAGCTGGAAGCAGCGGCGCGCCTGACCCCCGAGAGCGCCCGTTACGGATACGTGTACGCGGTGGCGCTGAACGGGGCGGGACGGCCGAAGCAGGCGATGGAGGCGCTCCGGCGCGTGCTCTCCCGCCATCCG
>Ga0209761_1002603_pt1 | contig 11846 bp, 7 predicted proteins | sample GraSoi013_1_40cm_4_FD_185818 | JGI IMG/M metagenome (GOLD analysis project Ga0209761, IMG submission 185818) | Grasslands soil microbial communities from the Angelo Coastal Reserve, California, USA - Sample 09_25_2013_1_40cm (SPAdes) (version 2) | ecosystem: Environmental > Terrestrial > Soil >... | reverse complement strand
GCGATGCACTCGTTGCAGATGTAGACCGACGGGCCGGAGATGAATTTCCGGACGGAGTCCTTCGACTTACCGCAGAAGGAGCAGCGGAGGTGCTTATCGTGGGACATTGGGCCCTAGTATGGGACGCGGCGGTCGCCGGCGCAAGCCGTCACTTCTTTTTCCCGTCGTCGATCTCCTGGTAGTTCGCGATGACGTGGTCGATAAGGCCGTAATCCTTGGCCTCTTCCGCCGACATGAAGCGGTCCCGGTCCATGTCCTTCTCGATCTGCTCGACCGCCTTGCCGGTGTGCTTGGCGTACAGCTCGTTGAGCTTGCCCCGCAGATAAAGGATCTCGCGCGCCTGGATCTCGATGTCGGACGCCGTGCCCTGCGTGCCGCCCGACGGCTGGTGCATCATGATACGCGCGTGGGGCAGGGCGGAGCGCTTGCCTTTGCGGCCTGCGGCGAGCAGGAAGGAGCCCATCGATGCCGCCATTCCCATGCAGATCGTGTTCACGGGGGCGCGCAGGAACTGCAACGTGTCGTAAATCGCCATACCCGATGACACGATCCCGCCCGGCGAGTTGACGTAGAGGTAGATATCCCGCTCCGGGTTGTCGGCGTCGAGGAACAGGAGCTGGGCGATGATGATGTTCGCGACCTCGTCGTTGATCATCGTGCCCAGGAAGACGATGCGGTCCATGAGCAGGCGGCTGAAGATGTCGTACGTCCGCTCGCCGCGGCTCGACCGCTCGATGATGTACGGAGGGTAGATCTGGTTCGTTATCACGGCTGCTCCACTGTGGATTGCGAGAGGAGATAGGCAAACACTTTCTCCTCGGTGATGCTCCGCTCGACGTCGCGGAGCCGCTTCGCTTTCTCGAGCGACGCCCGCAGCTCGCCGGCCGCCATGTTGCGGCGCTGGGCGAGCTCCTCGAGGCGCTGGCCGAGCTCCGCCTCGGTCGCCCGCAGCTGCTGCCGCTCCACCACGTAGTCGAGGATCAGATCGCGCCGTACCTGCGCCTCGGCCACCGGCCGGAACTCCGTGGCGAACTGCGGGAGGCGGTCCTCGGGAATCCCGTACGCCTGAGCGTACACGTAGAGCGCGCGCTCGACTAGGGGCCGGGGCGCCGCGAGGTGGTTGGCCGCGACGATCTGCTCGAGCAGCTCGCCGCGCACGCGGGCGTCGGCCTCCCGCTCGGCATCCTTTTCGAGGTCCGTCCGCACAGCGCGCCGCAGGGCGTCGAGCGACTCGAAGTCTCCCATCTCGCGCGCGAAGGCGTCGTCGAGCTCGGCAAGCTGTTGCCGCTTGACCTCGTGCAGCGTGATACGGATGTCGCGAGCCTGGCCCCGCTTGGCCTCCTCGGCGAAGTCGGGCGGGAAGTGGACCGTGGCGTCCACCGTCTGACCCGGGGTGAGACCCATGATGCGCTCTTCGACCTCAGGGATTGCCCGACCTTCCCCCAGCACCAGCTGATAGGTCTGGGGGTCCTTCACGTCGCCCCCCGTACGGGTGGCGATCGTCACGCTCACCAGGTCCTTCGGTTTGGGGGACTCCCCCTCGACCGGCAGCCAGGGCGCGCGCTGCTCCCGTAGCTCGTTGAGCTGCGCGGTCACTTGCTCGTCGGTGACCGGCTGGACGGTGCGCTGCAGCCGGAACCCGCCGAGCCGCTCGAGCTTGAGGTCGGGCTTCACCTCGACGTGGAATTCGAACGTGACGGGGGCGCCCTCCCCCGCGTCCCACTTGAGGTTGTGGATGTGCGGGTCGGCGATCGGCTTGAGCGCCTCTTGTTTCAGCGCGGCGGTCCAGCTCTCGCGGATCAGCTCCTCGAGCACCTGCTGCCGGATGTCCTCGGCAAACTGCTTCTTCACGATCGCCGCGGGCGCCTTGCCTTTCCGGAAGCCCGGAAGTCGCACCCGGCGCTGGTATGCGGTCGCGGCGCGCTCCTCGGTTTCCCGCACGTGCTCGGCAGGGACCGTGACCGCGAGCGACGCGGCGCCAGGCTCTTCCGCGGTCTTCTTGATCTGGATATCGGCCATCGGGTGAAATCTAACAGGGTACAGACGAGAGGTATCAGGAATCAGAACAGGCAAAGACTAGACGGATAGACGGGTAGCGGGCGCCAGTGAGCAGGAGGTCGGAAGGCCTACATCCTGACTCCTGCTCACTGAATCCTACGAATTGCGCGTATGCGGTGGTGCGGCCGCGCGCCCGGCGTGATCTCGTCGTTGCGGATCACACTGACCGCCCCGTCGGGCTCGAGCACGGCGAGCATCACGTCGGAGATGCTGGCCACGCCGTGCTCGCGCAGCGCCTGCTGCAGCTCGTCGCGCGTGATCCCGGCGCGGCGGCAATGCCCCTCGAGGATCTTGCCGTGGTGGATGAGCATGATGCCTTCGCCGGAGATCAGCTTCGCGACGCGGGGGTTCTTCTGGCGCCACCAGTCGAAGACCGCGTGCCAGCCGATCAGCGCCCCCGCGGCGACGAGCCCGCCGGCGAGGCTCGTGTCGGGGCCGACCATGGCGTTCTGGACGGCGTTGGCGATGATGAGAAGCATCACGAGGTCGAACGTGGACATCTGGCCGAGCGAACGCGTGCCGCTGAGGCGCAGCCCGGCGAGCAGGGCGACGTAGACGATCGTCGTGCGGAGAGCGACGTTCAGCAGAACTGACCAGGGAGCGGTCATAGCGCTCGCAATCTAGCGCCTGGGGATGCTGTGGGGGCCTATTGACCAGCGGTTTGGGTCAACACCCGCCCGGTCCTCTGGTGACTCCCCTCACTCCACGGATCGCGACCATCCGGACATGTTGTCGGTGAACGCGAGGCCGCCCGGCTTCACCTCAGCCCCGCTGCGCCCCCCCCGACGCTTGACTCTTCACCGCAGTTGTACGACTCGGAGGGATTTCATGAGCAGGTTACGCTGCTTGGCAGCCGCCGTGGCGGCTGCGACGACTGCGACGGCCGTTGCCGCCGCGCAGACGGCTACGACGGGCAACGGCGCGCCCAGTGGCTCGCATTACAATCTCAACATCATCGGTGTCTCGCACGACAAGAATCCCAACATGGATGGGGGGAGTGGCAACGTCATCTTCGTGGGCCTCGGCACGAAGAATGTCGCCGTCACGACCAAAATCCTCCTCAGTCAGAGCGCCGCGGGTACCTTCTCCGTCCTCGATAAGAATGGGACCGACGGCGAAGCCTCGTTCGCCCTCCCCGCTCCTGGCGGCTACACCGTTTGGGCGCGCGCCCTCGGCACCCCGGGTGGAAAGGCCAAGATCACCACCTGCGCGACCGATATCACGCTCACGGGCTTCGACGGCGCAGCGATCTGCTCGACCCAGAACGAGGTCTTCGTGCGCGGAACTGGAAAGAGTAGCTTCCGCAATGTGACGACGGCGCTCACGACAATCACGCTCGATCCGGTCGCGGATGCCGCGGCGGTGACCGCGTGTGGCGGCACGACGGTCAGTCTATTCGACGCGTGCCTCGAGGGTTTCTTCTGGCAGTACGACAACAACGGGTTGCGGTTGTTGCAGGTTCGGTTCTACCCCAACCCCTCGTAGCCTTCCGGGACAACCCGTGAGGGCGACGGGCTTCGGGCCACTCGAGGATGAGTGGCCCGAAGTGTTGATGCCCCTATACGATGCGACCGGAGGGACTCGAACCCCCACGGGTTGCCCCACAGGATCCTAAGTCCTGCGCGTCTACCAGTTCCGCCACGGTCGCGTGGTGTCCTGCACCAACTTAGCGTCGCACTCTTTGGCCCGACAGCCGCCGACTATACCGCAAGTGATCGGGCGCGTGACGAGAGCAGGCCGCGGCGAGGTCGACACAGACGTTGGGGAACTTGCTTTGACCGCTGAGTCAGAAGTACGCGCGCCGAACCCCCTGGGACGCGCCGCCGGGAAGATCGAAGGCCGAAGGCGGCCAGCGCGCGGTGTGTGTAGCAGTTGTGCTACACACGCTTCCATCCGAACAGTGGTGAGGTCCTTGCGGTTCAAGTGGGTGCGTGCATGTTAACCCTTGCAAGAAGTCCGGATGAGCCACGCGCCTGAAGGTTAGGCTACCGTTCCCCGGTCCCGTTGCGAATCTGCCGAGGAGAGACGGCGTGACCATCCGTTGCACTGTCCAGACCGCCGCACTCCTGATCGCCTTTGGGCCCGCCGCGTCGCGGGCGCAGGCTCCCTGGAGCGCCCGTCTCGACATCAATCCATTTCCCTCGCCCTATCTCAGTGACTGGGAGTCCAATCCGACGATCGGGACGCTGACGATCACGAACCCGACCGCCGCCGATCAGGATGTACTGCTTGTCTACCGCGTAACGGACCACGCCGGTCGAGTCGTGGCATCCGGCCGCAGCGCTGCCATGCTGGTCCCACGCGGGCCCCCGACCGTTCTCACCGACTTCGTCAATCTCTCCGGCACCTCACGGCATGATCAAGAACTCGAGAATCAGATGCGACGATCCGGTCGCCTCCCCGAGGGCGACCAGGCCGCTTGTGTGACCGTGACGGACGAGGGTGGGTTCGTCCTCGCCGAAGACTGCGCGACTTTCACCATCGTCTATCCCGATCCGCCGTACCTGATCGGCCCCCTCGACGCGGAAGCCGTGACATCCGGCAGTCCCATCTTCCAGTGGACGCCCCTACAGGTCCCGATAGCGTTTCAGCTCACGTACGTGGTACGCGTGAGCGAAGTCCTGGCAGGCCAGACGCCCGCCCAGGCGCTCGACGCCAACATTCCGCTGTTCGAGACGACGATCCTCGGTGCGAGCCTCGAGTATCCGATCAACGCTCCGCCGCTAGAGGAGGGGAAGACGTACGCGTGGGGAGTACAGGCGCTGGATCAGAATGGCTACGCGCCCTCGGCAAACGAGGGACGAAGCGAGATCTGGACGTTCCGGTTAGGCGATCCGGGAGGAGGGGGGCCAGTCGGGGAGGCGACGGCCTTCACACTGAACGTCACCAACACCCACCGCACCCACGGAGAGGCACCAGCCGCGGACACCGCGGGCCTATCCGACATCTGCACGAATTGGTCGGTGACCAATCCCGCGCACCCTAATTCGACGATTCAGCTCGGCTTCAACAGTCCCGTCGCGTTCCCGCCGAAGCTGGCAATTCCCGCACAGCTGTTTCGGTACAAGGTCCCGGGATCGCAATCCCGCGTATGGGCGCTGGTGGGGAATTCGCCGAGCGGGAAATACCGGTTGATGGCGTATGGGGACTGCGACGGGCCCCTCAACACCGTCCCCTGGCCCCACTGGCTTGGCATCAGGACGACGTCCGGGGCGGCGTCCACCGCATTCCTGATGGGCGGCGACACATCGCACACCGACACGACCTATGCAGACACGACACCTGGCCTTGAGTACGGCATCGTGCTGGCCTCGGCGCAGGAGCTGACGGTTGCGGCACCTCAGGGCTTCGACGTCGTACGGTCGTTCCTCGAAGATCACGAGATCGAGGTCAAACCCGGGATCAACGCGTTCGGGGTGCTCCAGCTGAAGCAGCAGTCGTTCTGGAAGTTCTTCCAGATGCTGGGCTATGACCAGAAGGAGCTCGAGCTCCAGGGATTCGTCGGGTTCGACTACCAGGGGAGCATCGGTCTTGCGGGGGATTCACGGAAGGGGTCGCGTCCGGACGTAACGACCCTGACGGAGTTTCTCAACCTTCGGGCCGCGCTCCCCGAGCGGTCGCCGCTGCTACTGCACGAGTTCATCAAGTCGATGCGGCTCGAGCTGGAGCTAGCCGTTCAAGACACCGTGGCCCACACCCGCGCCGAAACCGCCCACAACCAGTGGCATCTGCTGTTGAACGTCAATCATCGACTCGCGCTGAACGACACGCTGATCAAGGCGCTGCGCCTGAACCCGGGGGCAGAGCTGGTCAGTACGACCGGGCTCGATCTCAGTACGGAGGGATTCAAGAAGGGCTCCACGGAGCTGAAGCTGGTGCGTCGGTACTCGCTCGACGCAAGTTGGTCCCTCGGCGACACAAAGTTCGTCGTGGGCCATCCGGAGCTTGAGATAGGCGTGTTGCTGGCCGGTGAGTCCAAGGGGGACGTGATGCTCAGTCTCACCGGGTCCGCCGGATGGGGCGATGCGGAGGAGCTCGGGAAGGTCACGGTCACCCTGGCGCGCAGCGCATCTGTGGTCCGGTCGCACGAGCCGACGCTCGGGCTCGACCGGATGCAGTCGAACGTGAAGCGATGGCAGGATCGGCTCGACTTCACCCAGGGCGAGCTCGACAAGGCCACCAGCCATGAGGACTCGCTGAAGCTGCAGGGGTACATCACGAACTACCAGCATTGGATCGCCGACGAGCAGGAGCACATCAAGTCGTTCGAGAGCCTGAACATCGTTCGCAAGCAGCGGGCGAAACAAGACTCGGTGGCAGCGGCGCAGCCGAAATGCTTCAAGTTGAAGGGGTGGTACTGCAGCTACCGCATCTCGCTCGGCAACCTCACCCCCGTGGACCTCCTCGCCCTGATCCGCAACATCGGGTTCGAGGTGGCGCACTGATGCGGCTGCGAACGGCGCTCCTCGCGCTCGCGTGGGTTGTCGTCCCGATCCTTACGGCGGCGCAGACCATCGGTGGCGATATCGATCTCTCGTTACTGCGCCTCCCGGCCGGGTTTCTGGAGATGAGCGACCTGGCGATCGGGGGCGACCCCGGCGGCGGGCTCACGGCGATCGCCCAGACCACCTTGAACGGGGCCGCGACGGATGTGCTCGTCGCCGTTACGCCCGGAGCGGACGGGAAGCGCGTCCTGACCCTGGCCCTCCGCCCGAACGATTGGTCGTTGACCAAGGCCATTCCCGCCCTCGCTAATCCGGCGTTGGACGACATGACCCTGTCCGACGTCACCCTGGTGCTCACCTACCAAGACGTGCGGATCTCCTCGGCCGATCTCACTGACGATCAGTACGCCTTCTATCGCAAGGTGTACAACGCCGACGACTTCACACTCGTCCTCAAGACCGGGGTCAACCTCATCGCGGCGATCCCGGTGGACCGCCTGTCCGCCAACAACCCGCTCGTCGTCGTGATGAATGCGCTGGGTATCGAGCGCGGCACGGTCCTGCTCCAGGGCACCCTCGGCAAGAGCCTGAGCACGCTGGGCAGTGGCGCGGGAGCGGGCGCGATCAAGGACCTGTACCTCCGCGCCGAGCTGCCGCCGATGCGGCCACCCGGCTCGCCGCAGTGGTTCCGTTCCGGGCAGCTGGCGCTTGAGCTGACCGGCGACCCCTCGGTCCGCCTGGTCGGCGACATGGAAGTCCTCGTGGACCAGGCCGATCTGCAGTTCTTCCTGGCCGCGATGCTGGCGCGCACCGGCGCCTCGCTGTCGGGCGGAATGAAGGCGGTCCGGCCCTGGGTCGCCCCGTTCGGGATCCAGTGGCTCACCATGAAGACGGTGATTCTCAAGATCGGGATCACCCCCACCGGGAGCGTGGCCCTCGGGTTCGCGGGTGCCGCAGTGATCGGCGAGAAGGACATCGAAGTGGCGGTGGCGCTCGCCGTCAGCCCCGTGGGCGTGCCGACCAACTTCATGATGAAAGGGGAGAGCGACTCCGGCGTCGGCCTCTCCGATCTGGCGAGGGTGCAAGCCGGCATGGCCGCTGCGCGTGAAGCGGCGGCTGGCGCGACCGGACTCGGGTCTGGGGCGCCGCTCATTCCCCTCGACGCCCTGCCGGACATTCAAATCCGCGCGCTCGCGCTACAGTTTGCCCCGCAGCCGGATCTTGATCTCGGCATCGAGCGCGGCTTTAAGGTGAAGGGTCGCCTCTGGATCCCGACGGGCAGCGGCAGGGACATGAGGAACTTCGCCGGCGTGGACGCAGAGGTGTCGGACCAAGGGATGTGGGTGCGCGGCGATCTCAGTGCATTCCAGCTCGGCCCCCTCACGTGGGACGACGCGAAGCTCGACCTGACCGCGACGCGACAGGATCAGCACCTGATCGTGAAAGGGCAAGTGAAGCTCGGGACCTCGCGCCAACTGGTCGACCTGAGCATGAGCCGCGACGCCCTGCGGTTCAAGACGGAGACCGAGCTGTTCAACCTCTTCCACGCATCACTCACGGCGCAGTCCGCCTTCGATTTGCGCAACCCGTCTTTCGCCGTGGACGCAATCGTGAGCAACGACTTCGGCGAGTTCGTCCAACCGGTCCTGCGCGACGGCATCGTGCGGTTCGCGTCGACCGGTCAGGGGATCGTGAATGGCGCAGAGACGGCGTTGGGCGCCACCCGCCAGGCACTCGCCATGGGTCAGGCGACGGCCGCTCAGCTCCGCGCCGTGCTGGCGACACAGCGCGCCAACGCGGAAGCGGCCTGGCGTGCGGCACAGGCTCGTACCACAAGCGCGCTGGCCGACGCGAACGCGGCTCGCGCGGCGCGAGACGCGGCGCAGCGGTTGTGGCAAGGGACGCCGCTGCGCCAGCCGGCGTTGCGCGCGGCGCGACACGCGGAGTTCGTGCGGCTGGCGGCCGTTTTTGCCGCACGCGTCGCTCAATACGCGACCCTGCAAACCGGTGCGAACGCGCGCCGGGCGATCCTCGACGCCATCCCCCCCGTCGATAAGAACGTGCTCCTGCTGCGGGCCGATGCCGCGGTCGCGGAGCTGCGGAGCCGTCTCGAGGAGGCGCAGCGCAGCCTCAACGCCCTGGCCACGCGCTACGCCCAGATGATCGCGGCCGTCAAAGCGGGGGCGGACCCGCTCGCGATCGAGCACGCCGAGTTCCACGCCAACTTGGCGGTGGTACAGGGCGGCGGTGCGACGAGCTGGATCCTGCGGGGCACTTTCGTCGGCCAGCCTTTCGAGCTCAAGCGCGAGCTCGATTTCGGCAGCCCCGCCCAGGCCGTGGCCGCAATTCTCACAGGCCTGGTGCAAGGATGATGAGCATCAGGCTCGCCGCTGCGCTGGCCGTCGCTGGCGCTGCACCGGTCGTGTGCCAGATACCGGCTCTCCCCAATGCTGGCGCGCCATTCGTGCGTTTCAGCGGACAGCTGGGGTCCTACGGCGAGCTGTACGATCGCAGCGGCACGCCTGGGCGCCGGCCCGGCGGGACGGGACGGGGTTACCTCAATGGTAACCTCGTGCTGCTCGGCTCAGTCACCGTCGGCATCGATCTGCTGGCGACGACCGAGGACGGTACGTCGCTCGGCTACGGGGGCCTCCCGGGCCGTCAGGGTATCAGCCGGTTCGGCCTGCACCCGCAGTGGACTTGGGGCCGCGCGCACCTGGGGTCGTACAGCGACAGCTACACGCCTCTCACCCTGAGCGGCGTGCAGCTGACGGGGGCCGCGGTCGACCTCAATCCCGGACGTGTGAGGTTCGGAGCCTTCGGTGGGCGGGCGGCCAGCGCTGTTGTCGGCGGCGCGACGACCGGTAGCTACAACCGGACCATGGCGGGTGGGCGACTTGGCTTCGGGCGCCAACCCGACCAGGGTCGGCCGGCCACCTTCTTCGACCTCGTGGTGACTCGCACCTGGGACGATCCCAGCTCGCTGCCCGTTGACGCCACGCTGCCGCCGAACGCGCCCACCGCGGGTGGGCTCGCACCTGTCAACCCATACGCGGTCACCCCGCATGAGAATCTTGTTGTCGCCGGCATCGGCGGCATTTCGCTCTTGGATGGACGGCTCGCCTGGCGGGGTGAGGTGGCCGGGGCGCTGGAGACGCCCGACCGTCGGGCCACGCCACTCGACCTGAGCCAAGTAAGCGTCCCAGGAATTCTTGGTGGTCTCGTGACTCCTCGGGTGAGTACGCATCTCGACTATGCCTATTCATCGGATCTCCAGCTACGCGTGCCACGCCTCCCCGGGGCCAGGCCCGGGGCGCCCCGCACGCTCACCGCGACCCTGGGCTACCGCTACGTCGGGCCGGGCTACAGCTCACTGGGAGTCGCCTCGCTCCCGAACGATATCGAGGCGGTGAACGCGAGCGCCAACCTCCTGTTCGGCCGGTGCTCGGCGCAGCTGCTCGGTGGGACGCAGCACGACAACCTGATCGGGCAGAAGCTCTACACCACCACGCGTGATCGGCTGGGCGCCGTGCTCACCGTCCGGCCAGGGCGTAAGTGGACGGCCACGCTCCGCGCCAGCGTTCTCACCATGGGGAACGGCAGCACCGACTCACTCGCCTGGATGGACTACAGCGCGTGGTCGCTCGGTGCCAGTCAGGCGTTCTCGCTGGGCGCGCGGGGGCGCGTGCAGACGGTGTCGGTCGATTACAACTATCAGAGTGCGGGAGATGCAAACCCGCTGCGGATCGGGACCAAGTTCGGGGCGCACTCCGGCAGCGCACGGCTCACCGTTTCGATCGGGTCGTCCGTCCGGGTATCCCCGACCTTCGGGTTTACGACCTCACAAAGCGACACCAGCGGATGGGCCACCCGGGCCACCTTCGGTGCTGCCGTCGCGTGGCGTGGGAGAGGCGGCCGCCTGACATCCACCGGGTCCTTCGGACGGAGCACGTACCTCCGAAGCAACGCCTGGAACGTCACCCTCAACGCCCGGCTGCAGGTGACGGATCTGAATTCCCTGGTTCTCGCCGTCCAATCCAACCGCTTCCGCGACGCGGCCGCGCTCGACAACCGGTTCAACGAACAGATCGTGAGCCTCCGATGGGAGCGCCGCCTCTGATGCGCGGGCCGACCCTGTCGAGCGGGTGGCGGTTGGTGGTGTGCCTCGTGGGTCTCGTGGCGTGTGTGGAGCCGCCGAGCGGACCCGGTGAGTTCGGCGAAGTGCGCGTCCGGCCGAGCTACGCGGCGGGAGAAGAGCCCGCGACCATCGGTGTCACGATCGACAGCGCCGCCGTGGTTGTCGCGCGGTCCAGCACCGGGGAGCGGCTCGTCGACACCACCACCGCCTATACGGGACGCGCGCTTGCGTGGGTGGTGGACCTTCACGCGGACCCCGAGTCGGTCTCGATCTCGGTCGAGCTGCGGGGCGACGCTCACCGCCTGTACGCGGGCGATACGACCCTGATGGTCAATTCGGAGTCCCTCGCGGCCGGCGACACGGCTCTGCTGTCCGTTGCGTACGTTGGGCCGCCGCGGGTCGCGACCGTGGTCGTCACGCCTGCGGCCGCCTCGCTGACGGCGCTTGGCGCCACGCAACAGTTCACGGCCGAAGCGCGGGATCAACATGGGGCGGTCGTGCCGGGTGTGGCGTTCACGTGGGCGAGCGGGAAACCGTCAGTGGCGACGATTGACGGGACCGGGTTGGCGACGGCCGCGGGCCACGGGTCGACGACGATCACCGCGACGACGGGTTTGGTCAGCGGCTCGGCGACCCTCAACGTCGATTTGTCGTCAACAGTAGCGACGCTGGTGGTCACGCCTGCGACCGCCACGCTCAGCACCCTCGGTGCGACGCAACAGTTCAGGGCCGAAGCGCGGGATCAACACGGGGCGGTCGTGCCGGGCGTGGCGTTCACGTGGGCGAGCGGGAAGCCGTCAGTGGCGACGATTGACGGGACCGGGTTGGCGACGGCCGCGGGCTACGGGTTGACGACGATCACGGCGACCACGGGGTCGGTGAGCGGGTCCGCAACGTTGACCGTGGACCTAGCGTCGACAGTAGCGACGGTGGTGGTGACCCCCTCGGCAGCCACGCTCAGGGTGCTTGGCGCCATGCAGCAGTTCAGCGCCGAGGCGCGGGATCAACATGGGGCGGTCGTGCCGGGTGTGGCGTTCACGTGGAGCAGCTCGCATACGGCTGTGGCGACGGTGGACGGCACGACGGGGCTTGCCACCGCCACCGGGCACGGCTCGACGACGATCACCGCGATCACGGGCTCGGTGAGCGGGTCCGCAACGTTGACCGTGGACCTAGCGTCGACGGTCGCGACGGTGGTGGTGACC
>Ga0209761_1002602_pt1 | contig 11847 bp, 12 predicted proteins | sample GraSoi013_1_40cm_4_FD_185818 | JGI IMG/M metagenome (GOLD analysis project Ga0209761, IMG submission 185818) | Grasslands soil microbial communities from the Angelo Coastal Reserve, California, USA - Sample 09_25_2013_1_40cm (SPAdes) (version 2) | ecosystem: Environmental > Terrestrial > Soil >... | reverse complement strand
CTCTCTCTGTATCTGGTTTTCAACGCGGGCTTAGGGGAGGTTGGAAATGGCTGCGATCAGTCGGGCCGACGCGACGTGGGAAGGCGACCTGACGAGCGGCGGTGGGCGCGTCAAGCCCGAGAGCGGAGCGTTTCCCGAGCTGCCCATCACCTGGGCGAGCCGGGCTGAGCGCCAGCATGGCAAGACGAGCCCTGAAGAGCTCATCGCGACCGCGCACGCCGCCTGTTACAGCATGGCTTTCGCCAACGGACTCGCCAAAGCCGGCCACAAGCCGGAGCGTTTAGAGACGAAAGCCGAGATCGAGTTCGTCCCGGGTACCGGAATCACGACGGCCACTCTCACCGTTCGCGGCCATATCCATGGCATAAGCGAAGACGAGTTCCAGAAGCTTGCCGAGGCCGCTAAGGAAGGCTGCCCGGTCTCACAGGCGATGCATGGCAACGTCGAGCTGAGGCTGCACGCGACCCTGGACCACGAGCACTAGCTCTTCCCGCCGGTGAGGCTTGGAAAATCGACGACGCCCTGGAGGCGCAGCTCACGCAGCTGACCCGCCACCCAACGGCGTGGATCCTTGATGACCTTCATGCCGTCGAGGCAATCCCAGGTTCGCCCGCTGATGTCTCGGCCCGCGAGCAGTAGGCAACGCGGCTGGTTCGTTCTCTGCCACGCCTTCAGCACCGGCGCCAGAACAATCCGGCGTGCGGGGGCTTTCTCCGGCAGGGTCAGCTCGCCCGCAAACAGATCGTCACCGTGCTGAAGGATGACCGCGCCCGCGGCGAGCGTGCCGCCGAGGTTCTCGACGTCGACCTCGATTGGCTGTCCAACCGCCGGCGCTGAGGTGAACGTGAAATGGGGAAGAGGGCGGATGCTCTCGTCCCAGCGCCGCTGCGCGTCAGCTTTCGCCCGGCGGGTCGCAAAGTCGGCGCGCGTCGCGAAGACGGCCGCCCACAACGCCGCCGCGGCGCCCAATGCCACCAAGAGCTGCTCTGTGCCCATGGCCTCCCTTCGCATGACGCCAGATAAAGGGTGATCTGGCGCAAACTGCCGCGCGCTGATGGTAGCGCCGCTGCTAGACGGTCTGCTGGGCGCGCCACCGCCGCTCGTCGTACTTCCTGAATGCCGGCAGCGCGATCGCACAGAGCACGCAGCCGGCCACGGTGAGGATGCCGCCCGACAGGATCGAAGTTCGAACGCTGAAAAGCGACGCCACGACGCCTGCCTCGAAGTTGCCCAGCGTCGGACCGATGGAGTAGCTGAGCAGCTCGATCGACGCGAGCCGACCACGCAACGAATCGGGGATGGTGAGGTTCCACATCACCGACCGGAAGACGCCGCTCAACGCATCCGCGGCTCCGGCCAGGGCCAGGAAGAAGAGCGCGAGCCCAAGGCTTGGCGCCAACCCGAAGCCGATGATCGCTGCACCCCAAAGAGACGCGGCGACGATCACCCCCATGCCGTGCCGATGCACGTGCCGTGTCCAGCCGCTGGTTGAAAAGAGCAAGAAGGAGCCGAGAGCCGGTGCCGCATAGAGCAAGCCGAGCACTCGAGGCCCTCCCAGGCCCTGCGCGATCGCCGGGAACAGCGCCAGCGGCATGCCGAACAACATCGCGATGATGTCGACCACGTACGTGCCGATCAGCTCCGGGCGGCTACGTGCGTAGCGAATGCCCTCGGCCACCCGGCGCAGGCTGGGTCTCTCCGCATCCACTGGCGGTGGCGTGGCGCGCATCGCCGCTAGACAGCCCAGGCCCACGACAAACGTCGTCACGTCGACGAGGTACGTGATCGGAAGGCCGACGACCGCGATCAGTACCCCGGCCAAAGCCGGTCCGGCGATCATGCCGACGGTTCCGCTGAGCATTCTCAGCGCTCCCGCTGCGGTCAGCTCATCTCGATCCACGAGTCGGGGGAGCATGGCATCGAGCGAAGGCCTCTGCATCGCGTCGAGCGATCCCCACAGCAGGGTCACCGCGAAGATCAACCAGAGCATCGGCTTCTCCAGCAACGAGTTGCCGGCCATCACCAGGCTGCCGACCATCAGCCCGGCCTCGCTCAGCAGCACCATGGTCCTTCGGTCGGCCGCGTCCGCAAGCGCTCCGCCAAGCATGGCGAACACCAAGAGCGCCGCGGCCTCGACGAGGCCGAGCAGCCCGACCAGCAGCGTGCTGTGCGACAGCTGGTACACCTGGTAGGGGACGGCGACGAAGGTGATCATGCTGCCGAAGAACGACACCAGCCGCCCGACGAACAGCAGCCGGAAATCGCGATGCCGCCGCAGCGGCGTGATGTCGACGGTGGCGAAGTGCCACCACTCGCGGCGTTCCTCTGGCTCCGGCTCGAGCATGGCCGCCAAGCATGCACGAGGGCCGCACTGGAATGAAAACGCCGCTTCCTGGGTATGGTGAGGACGTGATGGAAAAGGCAACTTTCGCAGGCGGCTGCTTCTGGGGCGTCGAGCATCTCTTCAACGAGGTTCCGGGTGTGATCGAGGCGGTGTCCGGTTATACCGGCGGCTCTCGCGACAACCCGACTTACGAGCAGGTCTGCTCAGGCAGGACCGGCCACGCGGAGGCCGTGGAGGTCACCTACGACCCGGCCAAGGTCACGTACGACGAGCTGCTGAACAAGTTCTGGAACATGCACGACCCGACAACGCTCAACTACCAGGGACCCGATCACGGCCACCAGTACCGCTCGGCGATCTTTTTCCACAACGCGGAGCAGGAGGCTGCGGCGCGCCGCTCTGCGGCCGAGGCGCAGCACTACTTCAAGAAGCCGATCGTGACCGAGATCGTCCCGGCGACCACGTTCTGGCCCGCCGAGGACTACCACCAGCGCTACTTCGACAAGCACCAAGGCCACTACTCGTGCCACTTCATTCGCGGCTGGGTGCCCGCCGAGCAAGCCGGAGCGGGGACGGCTACTTAACGGAGCGGTAAACTGGGGCAGCCGCCCTATCCTTACCGACCGTGCGGTGCGACCATTGCGCCCAGGACGCTCCTGACGGCGCCTTCTGCACTCGCTGTGGAGCCCATCAGGGGACGACGTACACAGCCGCCAAGGCCAAAACCCGTGAGCACCGCTACGCCGCCCACCCCGGAGAGCACGTCGCCCAGCCTTCGATCTTCACCACCCTGTTTCCGCACCTGGGCCATCACAAGATCCACGAGTTCCGCTGGGCGTTCATCGCCGGCCTTGCCGGCGTCCTCGTCCTTTATCTAGCCGGCCTGATCACCGCCGCGATCCTCGTCGCAGCGTTCCTGATTCCCGTCCTTTACCTCGTCTATCTGTACGAAGCGCAGGTGTATCGCGACGAGCCCGCGCTCGTGCTCGGTTTCACGATCGGCGGCGGCGTCCTGATCGGGATCGCCGTGACCCTTTTCGAGCGCCTGATCTACAACCCGCTCCAGTACAACCTCAACCCTCTGAGCGGAGCGACGGTGAGCATCGGAGCGCTGCTGATCCTGGGACTGATCGTGCCGGTGATCCAGGAGGCGCTCAAGCCCATCCCGGCTTACTTCCTGCCGAATCACGCCGATTTCCCAGAGACGGTCGATGGGCTCGTGTTCGGCGTGGCGTCCGGCCTCGGCTTCAGCCTTGCCGAAACCCTGGTCGGATTCTCAGGCGCGCTGGCGAGCCTTCCCGCGCATGTGTCGCCCGGCAACTGGATCTATGCCCTCGCGACTCTCGCGATATTTCAACCTCTCCTGCAGGGCAGCACGACAGGCATGATCGTCGCGACGATATGGCGCTTCCGGCGCGGGCGCCTTGCCAGGCGCGAGATTGGAGGCGTCGCGATGGCGGTGCTCGCCCACGTCGCTTATTCGTCAGGCACCGTGATGCTCCAGCAAACAGCGTCCAACCCTCTGTTCATCCTCATCTGGCAGGCGGTGATCGTCGGCACCCTCCTCATTTACGTCCGATATCTGCTGCACCATTCGCTGCTCCAAGAGGCCGCCCACATGGGGTTCGCGGAGACGGTGTGTCCCAACTGTCACATGCACATCGTCGCGTCCGGTTTCTGCCCCAACTGCGGCATGGCGCTGACCGCCGCACCGACCGCAATCAGGCGCGGCCGTCGCCCTCGCGCCGAGCCCGCCGCGAAGAGCTCCAAGACGGCGCAGTAGATGCCGCTCACCTGCTCGCGGTGCGGAAGTCTGAATCCCGACGGCAACGCGTTTTGCCAGGCTTGTGGTGCGCCTCTCGCAGTAGTCCCGCAGCCGGCGCCCGCCGGCCCGCCGCCGGGAATCATGGGGCCACCGCCGGATCTACCGCCGCCTTCGTATGAGAGCCCGTACTACACGCCTGCCGCCGGCATGGCGCAGCCCCCCGTCCATCGCATGCCGTGGCTGATGATCGTCAGCGCGGTCGTCGGCCTCGTGCTGGTGATGGGGGCCTGCGGGACCGCGTTCGCACTTCTCAACAACCGGAACGGAACCCAGACCACCGCGGTCGACTTGCCCAGCCCCACCCCGGCCGGCACGCCAACACCGATCCCATCGAAGTCGCCGATCCCATCGGGGCCCAGCACGGCGTCGACCGCGGCGATATCGGTGACTGTCCCGGCCGGTTGGACAGCGACGACTGGTGACACGGACGTTCTGGTGACGAGCCCCGCGGGCGACGGGGTGGTTTGGCTCGACAGTGGCAACTTCAGCCCGCCAACAACAGCGCAGCAAATCAAGGACAAACTGGATCAGAGCCTTGTGGCCGAGTACCCGGACACAAAGACTTGCCCAAATACCAAGACAACGAATGGTTCGGTCGGCGGTGTCTCGGGCATCTGGTGGCAGGTCTGCCTCACAGTCGCGCAGGGTGGCCAAAGCTTCGCGGCCGCGATGACAGAATTTGCGGCGACGAACTCCGGCGGCGGCGTCGGCTATTTCATACAGGTGTTCACGCTGGCCTCGAGGATGAGCACCTTCTTCAATGACGCGAAGCCAGTCCTGGCGAGCGTCCAGTGGAGGCTGAAATAGCCGCGTAACCCATAATTGGCAGCTCTCCGGCTGTCGTCGGAACCTGTTACCTCGACATGTATCTTGAGTGCCCGTGTTCGAGCGCTGGGGTCGTTTCGTCTACCGGTTCAGATGGGCCACCCTGGTGGTCTCGGCGCTGCTGCTCGGGCTCTCGATCGTCGGCATCCTCACGGGTGGCACGCTCGCTGGTAATGGCGGGTTCGGCGCAGACCTGCCTGCGGGCCAGGCCTCGAAGCTGATCGCCCGCGAGATCCAGCCCCAACAAAAATCGACCGGCTCGTCGCTGACTTTGATCTTCAGCAGCTCCACGCTCAGCGTCTCCGATCCTGCCTTTCAATCGGCGCTGGAACAGGCCGTGGCGCCGCTCGCGAGCGATTCCCGCGTGACCGGAGTGTTCACGCCCTACACGGCACCTGAAGCGGCCCGACCCAGCTACATCTCGCGCGACCAGCACGAGGCGCTCGTGATCGTCGGCCTCAAGGACGGCAACCTCGTGGCTGAGGGCTATGTAGCGTCGGTGCTGGCCGAAATCCATCCCGGCCCGTTGAAGATGGTCGCGACCGGCGGGGTGCTGATCAACCAGGCCTTCAACAAGACGCTCGAGGCCGACCTGCAGCGAGCGGAGTACATCGCACTGCCGATCACTCTTCTCATGCTCGTGGTGATCTTCGCGTCGCTCATCGCCGCCTCCCTGCCGCTGGGTGTCGGGGTGCTCGCGATCGTGGGCGGCGTCGGCGGCACGCTCTTGCTAGCGCGCTTCACCGACGTATCGCAGTACGCGATCAACATCATCACGCTGATCGGGCTTGCAGTCGCGATCGACTACTCGCTGTTCGTGGTCAATCGATTCCGAGACGAGCTCGCTGCCGGGGCCACACGCGAGGACGCGATTGCGAAGTCGATGTCGACAGCAGGCCGCGCAATCACGTTCTCGGGCATAACCGTGGCGATCGGGCTATCGGCCATGCTCTTCTTCCAGGGTACCTTCCTCGCATCGATGGGCGCCGCCGGCGCGATCGTCGTCTCGATCGCGGTCCTGTATGGGCTCACATTCCTGCCTGCACTGCTCTCGGTGCTTGGCCCGTGGGTCGACCGGATCCGGCTTCCGTTCCTGCGCGCGCGGAAGCCCGCGGGGACAGGTGCTTGGCATTCGATGGCTTTGTGGGTGATGAAGCGGCCAATCGTCGTCCTGCTCCCGTCGCTCGCCCTGCTCCTGCTTGCGGGGACACCATTCCTGCAGCTGCGACTTGCCAACGGCGACGTCGATCAGCTGCCGCCAGGCAACCAGGCGCGACAGGGGTACGACATGCTCATCCGAGACTTTCCCGGCCAGGACCAGACCACGGTGACCGCCGCGGTCTACTACCCGAACGGCAGCCCCCTCACGTCCGAGCACATCGGCGCCATTTATGACTTGAGCCGGCGCTTCGCCGCGCTGCCGAACGTGCTCCGCGTCACCAGCATCGTCGATCTCGACCCCAGCCTGACCCGCGCGGACTACCAGCGGCTCTACTCGAATCCGGCCTCACAGCTGCCGGCGCAGCTGCAGCAGGCGCTGGTCACCGGCTCCGGGCCGCACCTGACGGTGCTCTACATCGTCACCAACAAGCAATACACGAGTGACGAGGCCCGAGCCATCGTCAACGCGGTGAGAGCGCAGCAGATTCCTGATGGCCAGGTTCTGGCCACCGGCGGCACCGCGATCGACCTCGACATCGTCAACTTCATCCTCCAGCGGACGCCCGTCGCGGTCGCGTCTGTGATCGCCATCACCTATATCGTCCTCTTCTTCCTGACCGGTTCTGTGGTGCTGCCTTTGAAGGCGGTCATCACGAACCTGTTCTCGATCTCGGCGTCTTTCGGCGCGATGGTCTGGATCTTCCAGGAGGGTCACCTGAGCGGACTGCTGGGCTTCACACCTCAGTCGATCGATCCCAGCATTCCCGTCATCCTCTTCAGCATCGTGTTCGGCATGTCGATGGACTACGAGGTGCTTTTGATCAGCAGGATCCAGGAGACAACCAGGCCGGGGTTGCTCTGGGCCTCGAAAAGAGCGGCCGGCTGATCACGGGCGCAGCCGCGATCATGTGCGCCGTCTTTCTCGCATTTGGAATGGCCAACATCGTGATCATCAAGGCGATCGGCATCGGCCTGGCGGTCGCGATCGCAATCGACGCCACGATCGTACGGATCCTCATCGTGCCGTCCGTGATGAGGCTCCTCGGCCGGGCCAACTGGTGGGCGCCGCGTCCGCTGGCGATTTTCCATCGCTGGGTCGGCGCGGGTGAGTCGCGCACCCCCAGCCCGCAGGCCATTTACGGCGGCGAGTAGCACGCAGGCGTATCTCTTTCGCAGGATCGCCGGCGCCCTGGTCGCCGGGGCTCTCCTCGCGGGGTGCACGATTGTCTCGCCGCCATCGGCGTCTCCCGTGGCCGTCGGGGAATGGCCTATGTACCGGGGCGATCTGTCGCGCGATGGACATCCGCCAGGCGCTGCGCTAGACGCCGCGGCGGCCAAACGCCTGAAGGCCGCGTGGCAGGTGGAGATGAGTGGCGCCGTCAATGGCACACCCGCTGTCGCCGGCGGAGTGGTCGTCGCCGCGAGCGGAGGCGGGGTGGTTGCTGCGTATCACCTCAACACCGGCGGGAAGATCTGGCAGGTCGATCGCCTCGGGGCCGTCTCGGGCTCGCCGGCAATTGCGGGAGCGCGCGTCATCGTCGGCACCCTGACCGGCCACACATTCGCTCTCGACCTGGCCAATGGCGCCAGGCTATGGGACGCCAAGGCCCCGGGCATCAGGCCTGCGATCTGGTCGTCGCCCGCGGTCTACGGACAGCTGGTGCTCATCGGCGTCGGGTCCCAGTACGGCGACAACCCACTCGAGTCCGGCCGGGTGATCGCGCTCGACCTCGCCACCGGTCACCAGGCCTGGGACCTCTGCGCGAGGGACGGCTGCATGCCGGGCGATGGCATCTGGTCGACGCCGGCAATCGATGCGGTCGGGCGTGGATACATCGGAGTCGGCAATCCCGACGACGGCGTGGTGGCGTTCGACGTCGCGACCGGCCGGCGGCTGTGGCTCGCGACGTTCCACCCCGATGCGGGTCGCGACGTAGATGTTGGCGCGACGCCGATCGTGGTCCAGGTCGGAGGCCGTGAGGCGGTAGCCGTCGGTTCCAACGCGGGCGTCTTCAAGGTGCTCGACGCTTCGACCGGGGCGGTGATCTGGTCGCGGGAGGTTGTGAGCGGCAGCGCAGTGCACGGGCTCCTCGCATCGCCTGGTTATGACGGCACCAACTACTACCTCCCCTCCGCGGGCACGCCGGTCGGAATTTTCGCGCTGGCCGCCGGCGATGGCAAGACGCAGTGGACGTACGACTCAGGCTTGCCCGTGTACTCCGCGCCCGCGATCGGCAACGGCGCCCTGGTGTTCGGCATCGGCGACGTGTTCGGCGACCCGAACAGTGGCGGGGTGGTGGCGCTGTCGAGCCGCGACGGCTCGGTGCTCTGGATCTCGGACCTTCATTCGGCGGTCTTCAGCGCACCCGCGATGGCCGGCGACACGGTGCTGATAGGCGACTCTCGTGGCGACGTCATCGCCTACCGGCCAAAGTAGGCGGTCTACGTTCCGGCCAGCGGGAGATCGACCTCGAAGGTGGCTCCGCCACCTTGTGTCTCACGCACGGTCACGTGGCCTCCGTGCGCGGTGACGACTGCGCTCACGATCGACAGGCCCAGGCCGGCTCCGCCGCTGTCACGGCTGCGGCTGGGGTCGGCCCGGTAGAACGGCTCGAAGATCCGATCGATATCCTCGGCGGGTAGACCGGGGCCGTGGTCCATGACCGAGAGCTTCGCGATGCTGTCCTCGGTCGACAGGCTGATGTCGATGGGAGTCTGGGGCGGAGTGTGGACCAGCGCATTGCGGACGAGGTTGCCGAGCACCTGGCGAAGGCGCGTGTCGTCGCCGTTGACGACCACTGCACCTGACGATGCGAGGTTGATGTCCCGCTGGGGCGCGACGACCCTAGCGTCGGCGACCGCATCGGTGGCGATGGCCTGAAGGTCGATCGGCTCCATCTCCAACGGGCGGCCCTGGTCGAGGCGCGCGAGGACGAGCATGTCGTCGACCAACCCGGTCATGCGGATCGATTCTTCTTCGATTCTGCGACGGGCGAGGTCAGCGTCCACGGGTGACTCGGCCGCGCCACGCCGCAGCATCTCCGAATAGCCGCGGATGGAAGTCAGTGGCGTGCGCAGCTCGTGCGAAGCATCGTTCCGCGAAGGCCGACTCGATCTGGCTCAGCATCCCGTTCAGAGCGAGGCCGAGGCGGCCGATCTCAGTCTTCGGCGTGGCGGGTTCGACGCGGCGGCTCAGGTCGCCGGCGGCGATGTCCTGCGCAACCCCGCCCATCTTCTCCAGCGGCCTGAGGCCGATCCGGATGATGAGAAGCGCGAGTATCGCGGTCGCCACGACCACACCGGCGCTGATCAACCCCTCAAGCTGCAAAAGCTGATTCAGCGTCGACAGCACGTCGTCCATCGGAATTGTGAGCACGACGTAGTTGCCATGAAACGAATCCTCTGGCCAGATTGCTGCCCTGTAGTGCGATACCCCTCCAGTCCCGGCAAGCGTGACCATCGCCGGCGATTTCTCGGTGCTCGCGGGTAGCGGCTTGGGAATCACGGGCAGCGCGTTTGACGTCGACGAAGGGAAGTCGTACCGCAACGGATCCTGTACCCGAGAGCCGTCGGGAGCCAGCAGCTCAACCACCGTGCCGATGGGAAACTGATCAGACGCTCCACGGCTTGGTCCCGGTCCACCCAGGACAGCGCGTGCCGCAGCGCGGCCATTGCTGAGCTGGTCGTCGAGGCGCTGGACCAGGAAGTGCTGCATGGTCAGGTATGTGACTGCGCTCGAGATCAGCAGGCCCAACACCACCAGCGAGATGACCCCGATCAGGAGCCGCCCGCGCAGCGACTGCGTCATGGGTTTATGTGCGGGGCGCGCGGAGGACGTAACCGACGCCGCGCACCGTCTGAATCAATGGCGGCTTGTAGCGATCCACTTTCCGGCGCAGGTAGCTGATGTATGTCTCGAGCACGCTCGCGTCGCCGCCGAAGTCGTAGTGCCACACGTGGTCGAGGATCTGGCTGCGCGTGAGCACCCGGCCGGCGTTGATGAGGAGATAGCGGAGCAGGCGATATTCAGTCGTGGTCAGCTCGATGACATGCTGCCCGCGCCGCACCTCGTGCGCCTCGTCGTCCATCTCGAGGTCGACCAGCGTCAGCCTGCCGCTTTCGGGCCCGCTGCTTCCGTGGCGCCGCAGAACGACGCGCACGCGGGCCATGAGCTCTTCGATACTGAAAGGCTTGGTGACGTAGTCGTCGCCGCCGATGGTCAGGCCATGGACCTTGTCCTCGGTGGCGTCCTTCGCTGTCAAGAAGATGATCGGCACCTTGTGCCCGCCCGCGTTCAGGCGTTTGAGCACCTCGAGGCCGTCAATGTCGGGGAGCATCACGTCGAGGATCACCACCGCAGGCGAGAACTGGGTCACGGCGGTCAATGCCGCCCGTCCGGTCGCGGCCGTCTTGACTGTGAAACCTTCATAGCGAAGCGCCATCGCCAGCAGCTCTGTGATGTTCGGTTCGTCGTCCACGACCAGTACTCGCGTCCCGTTCACCGGCTGGGCTTGCAGGCGCTCCCCGTCCGTGTTCACGCCTTCATCCTGCCTCCAATGGCTGGGAGTTTGCTGAGAGGTTGCTGGGGCGGGGCTATGAGTTCGATGAGGAGGGCGCGTCCGGCTCCGGCCAGCCGGAGACCCGATGGACCGTGCCCTGGTGGTCGACCAGGCGTGCCGGGAGGCCGTTGGCCGTCAGCCAGGGGATTGCCCAGTCGCCCATAACGATTGCCGCAGTCGACGCTATGTTGGCGTCGACGCAGGTCCTCGCCACGACCGTCGCGGTTCGCCAGGGTCCTGCTGCGGGAAGCCCGGTTGCCGGGTCGATGATGTGATGAAGGACGACACCGCCTCGCGTCCAGCGGCGCACCGTTGTGCTCGAGGTGGCGATCCCGCCCGATTGGATGCTGATGGTCTCTTCTTCATCATCGATTGGGGCGTTGCTGTCCTCGCTGGCCTGCACCGCCCACCCCTCCACTGGCGGATCGCCGGCGGCGGCGATATCACCGCCAAGGCTCACCAAAACGCCGCCGGATCCCGTCGCCTCGTACGCGGCCGACGCGGCCAGGTCTGCGGCAAGCGCCTTGGCGGTGGCTCCGAGGTCGATTTCGACACCCGCCGGTACATAGACCGTTCGGGCGGCTTCGTCGAACTCGATCGCCTGCCACCCGGGAACATGGGTCACGCTCAGCTGGATCGGCGAGCCATCGGTCGGAATGGAGGCAAAGTCTCGGTCGTAACCGGCCAGCCTGACCGCCGTGCCTACGGTCGGATCGACCGCTCCGCCTGTGAGCCGTGCTCCGCGCAGCCCGGCGGACAGCGCCTGTGCCAGGAGCGGGCTGACGCGAACCTGCCGACCAGGCCTCCGGTTTAGACCGCTCAGCTCGCTGTCGTGGCGGAACCTGCTCGCGGTCTCGTCGATCGCCTTGATGACCGCATCGGCTGCGAACCTGGCGGCTTCGAGCCGGTCGGGCCGCGTGACGATCAGCCGCATCGATGAGCCGAGAGCGCGGTCATCGACGATGCCGAGCAACGTGGTGCTCACTTCGACGCCGCCGTCGGCTGCACGGCCACTGCGACCGCGAGTGCCAGGACGGGGCAGCTCGCCACCGCGCGCTGGGCCAGCGGAGCCAGACCCCCGGGTACCGGCCCTGCCGCGATGATCGGGTAGCCCCAGTCGTCGAGGCGGATGA
>Ga0209761_1002601_pt1 | contig 11849 bp, 11 predicted proteins | sample GraSoi013_1_40cm_4_FD_185818 | JGI IMG/M metagenome (GOLD analysis project Ga0209761, IMG submission 185818) | Grasslands soil microbial communities from the Angelo Coastal Reserve, California, USA - Sample 09_25_2013_1_40cm (SPAdes) (version 2) | ecosystem: Environmental > Terrestrial > Soil >... | reverse complement strand
TGTTTTCGTATGGATAGATGCCCACGACGTCCCGCTGGTGCACATCACCCTCGGGGAGTCCCGTCTGCACATCGAAGGCCGCGGCGGCCGACAGCTCCGTCCCGGCGCGGCGGCGCTGCACCTCGTTGATGAAGTCGAGCAGGGGCGTGTCCTGCGCGCGCACGTAGCGGGCCTCGAATCCCGGCGACGCGCTGCCGATCGGTGTACCAGCCCAGAGGCGCGCCGCCTGGTGCGCCGCATTCATGCGCTGGGTGAACCGCGGCGATTCGGCAACATTGCCAAGGGGGATCAGGTCTGAGCGCACCGCCGTGACCCGGTACCGCCCCGCGCGCGCAGAATCTTTCACAAGCGACACGTGCACGACGGCGAGACTCTGCACCCAGTTCTTGGGCTGCACGAAATGCACGCCGTTGATCACGGTGTCGCGGATTTCACGGTGCGTGTGGCCGACGATCACGACATCGGGCTTGGGGTTGAGCGCGGCGAGCGCCGCGGCGTCATTCTCCGGGCCAACGCCGGTTGTGTCGTAGCTCGATTCCCCGAAGCCGCTGTGAATGAGCACCAGTTTCAAATCCACGCCGGCGCGGTCGAGACCGGCCAACGCGGCTGGTGCGGCTTCGGCGATGCGGCGGACGCGTACCCGACCGGCAAGCTGGGCTCGATCCCATAGCATCACACCGGGCGTGGTCAGCCCGGTGATGCCGATTTTCACGGCACCGCGCGGCACCATCACCGAGGGCGCGAACAGTGCCTTCCCGCTGTCGTCGACGACATTCGCGGAGACGTAGCGGTACGTGGCCTCTGCGGCGGCGCGCCGCAGGAGATCGACCCCGAAGTCCAGGTCGTGGTTTCCCGGTGTCACCGCGTCGTACTGCAACACGTTCAGCGCGTCGACGATCGGTTGCGGCTGGCGCTTGTCGTAGCGGCCAAAGAATGTGGCGAAGGGGTTGCCCTGGAGCAGGTCGCCGGCGTCGACCAGCACCAGGTTGCCGGGGTACCGGGCGCGGAGTGTCTCGAGCGCCGTTGCGGCGCGCGACAGGCCGCCGGGGGCGGCGGCGTCTCGCACATAATCCCAGCCGAGGACTCTGCCGTGAATGTCGGTCGTCGCGACGATGACGATGTGCGCGGTATCGGGGAGGGAAGCAACCGGTTTTTGGAGCGCGAGCAGCAGGGTGCAGAGGAGCCGCATAGTGCGCACAAAATTGCGAAATGAGCGCCGCCCGCGCTACCTTCCGGCCTGCGCATGCCTGACGCAATCAACACAGCCGTCCCACAACGCATCCTCGTTGTCGACGACGAGCCCGATATCACGGCGCTCGTCGCGTACCACCTCGCGAAAGAGGGCTATCGCGTCACGACGGCCGGTACCGGCGCCGATGCGCTGCGCTCGGCGCGCGAAGAGCGGCCCGACATGGTCGTGCTGGATCTCATGCTGCCGGGACACTCAGGATTCGAGGTGCTCGCCGAGCTCCGCCGCCGCGATGAGACGCGCGACGTCGGCGTGCTGCTGCTGACCGCGCGTAAAGAGGAGCCCGATCGCATCAAGGGTCTCTCGCTCGGCGCCGATGACTATCTGGCGAAGCCGTTTTCCCCGAAAGAGCTGGTGCTGCGCGTGGGCGCGATTCTCCGGCGCCTCGCCGCGCCACCGGTGGCGGCCGGCGGTCGCCTGGTCGGCGGTCCGATTGTCCTCGACCGCACCGCGCACCGCGTCACGGCCGACGGCAAAGAGGTCGAGCTGACGGCCACCGAGTTCAAGCTGCTGGAGCGCCTGATCGAACGCCGCGACCGCGTGCAATCGCGCTCGCAGCTCCTGGAATCGGTGTGGCAGGCGCAGCCCGACATCCAGACGCGCACCGTGGACATGCACGTGCAGCGCCTCCGCACCAAGCTGGGCGCCGCTGGGGACTGGATCGAAACGGTGCGCGCGGTGGGATACCGGTTCCGGGAGCCCGCACCGCCACCGCGCTCGTCCACGGGCACGCGCCGCCGCCGCACATGAAGCTTGTCACGCGGCTGTTCGCGAGCATTGGGTTGCTCGTGGCGGCGGCGGTTATCGGATCGATCATCGCCGCGAACGTGTTACTCCGCCGCCATCTCGAGCAGGAAATCGCTACCGAGCTGGAGCGCCAGGCGCGGCTGGTCGCCGCCTTCACGCCGCCCGACTCGTCACGCTGGCCGGAGTTCGCGGCGCTCGCCGGCACGCGCCTGGGACGTCGCGTGACCTTGATCGATGCCGACGGCCACGTCCGCGGCGACACCGAGTTCGATCGTGCGTCTCTGGCGCGGCTCGAGAATCACCGCAATCGGCCCGAGGTCCGCGCCGTGCTGGACTCGGCTCAGCACGTCGGCGTGAACGAGCGGCTGAGCGCGTCCACCAACGAACCCCAGCTCTATGTCGCCATCAGGGATGGCCCGCCCGGGCTCGCCGTGGTCCGAGTATCCACGACGCTGGCCGTGGTCGATGCGCAAGTCCACGCGGTGCAGCGGGCCGTCGCCGCCGCGGGACTGTTGTTGTTGCTGGCGGGGTGGCTCGTCGCCTGGTTGCTGTCCCGCGCGCTGGCCCGTCCCCTGCTCCGGATCGCCGATGCCGCGCGGGACATCGCGGCCGGCCGTGCGGCCGAGTTTCCGGACGTGCACGTCCCCGAGCTCGCGCACCATGTCGACGCACTGCGTGCCATGCATCACGAGCTCGAACGCCGGTTCGAAGACCTGCGGCGTGAGCGTGAAGAGTCGCGCACGCTCCTCGAAGCGCTGTCCGACGGCGTCCTCGCCGCCGACAAGCGCGGCACGGTCATCTCGACCAACGCGGCCGCGCGGCGGCTCCTCGGTTATGACGAAGCCGAGCCGTTGCCGCCGCTCGGCGAGCTGTTTCACGATCGCACCCACCGGGCGCTGATGCGTGAAGTGCTGACCGGAGCGGTCCTGGAGGGACGCGAGCTCGATCTCGGGGACCGCACCGTTCTCGTTTCGGCGCGACCGCTCGCCGACGGCGGGACACTGCTCGTGTTGAGTGACGTCACGGAGCTGCGCCGGCTTGAGACGATCCGGCGAGACTTCGTCGCCAATGTCTCGCATGAGCTCAAGACCCCGCTGACGGCGATCGCCGGCTACGCCGAAACGCTCGCGGCCGAGGCGTCCGACTCTCAGGCAGTCGGCTTCGCGCAGACAATCGTGGAGAATGCCCGCCGCATGCAGCGTCTGGTCGATGACCTGCTCGATCTGTCACGCATCGAGTCGGGTGGCTGGCAACCCGAGCCGCGGATGGTGGGCGTCGATGCCGCCGCACGCGAGGCGTGGCGCCCGTTCGCGGAGCGGGCGTCCAGCCGGAAGGTCGAGCTCGAAACGGCCACCGACTCGGCAGCGGTGAACACTGATCTCGAGGCGCTGCGTCAGATCTTCACCAACCTGTTCGACAACGCGCTCCGGCACACGCCGGCCGGGGGGCGCATCCGCGTCACCGCTGAACGTGCCGGGGGCGAGACCATCGTTGGCGTGAGCGACACGGGAACGGGCATTCCGGCCGAGCACCTTCCAAGGATTTTCGAGCGATTCTACCGCGTGGACCCCGGCCGGTCCCGGCAGGAAGGCGGGACCGGACTCGGGCTGGCGATCGTGAAGCACCTCGTCGAGGCGCACGGGGGCCGGGTTGAAGCCGACAGCGACGTCGGGCGAGGCACCACAATTCGTTTGTATTTCCCGACTTAACCCCGTTACACAGCCGTAACGCAGTCTTCATGACCCGTTGACCTGTGACGGGCATCGTTCGCTCGTGCGAATTGCGCTTATCGACCTCCCCGATCCGTTCTCCTTCCCATCCGGGCACGCCGCGGCGGCGAGCGCGGTTGGCGGCACCATCGCGATCGCCCATCCAGTGCTCGCGCCGGTGCTGTTGCCACTGGCGGCGCTGATCGCCGCGTCCCGAGTGACCCTGCGCGTCCATCACGTCGGCGACGTGGTCGGCGGAGCTCTGCTCGGCTTGATCGCCGCGATCGGCGCCGCGGTTCTCATACTTCATTAACCGCCCGAACACGTGCCCGGCGGCGGACTGCACGGCCGTCCGTTCGGGTGCCCAGGTAGCGGAGGCTCGTTGTTACAAGCTCGTGACACTAGAAAAGGAGTTTGGTGATGCGGGCAAGCGAGTCTTCGTTACCTGGTTACATCACCTTTTCGAGGAGCACAAACCGTGCACGTACGACCACTGTTGAGCCTCGCGGCGGCGGGCGCCCTCAGCGCGATGCTGGCCACCAGCGTTCGCGCCCAGGCTCCGGCAGCACAAGCACCGCAGGTCACCGTTAGCGGCGTTTCGTATCTCCAGTATCTCTACCAGCTCAAAGACACCGCCAACCACAACAACAACTTCGACGTGACGCGCGCCTACATCAACATCATCGGACGCTTCTCGGGTGGCGTGAGCACGCGCATCACGGCGGATGTCAACCGGCCCGCGGGCGACAACTCATTGCGCTACCGGCTCAAGTACGCGTTCGTCGCCTACACGCCGCAGGGTAGCTCGCTCACGTACAAACTCGGCCAAATCCATACGCCTTTCATCGATTGGGAAGAGGCGCTGTGGGATTACCGCATGCAGGGCACGATGGCGATGGAGCGGGGCGGATACCTGTCGTCGTCCGATTTCGGGTTGGGTGTGGACGGCAACTGGAATGCCGATCGCGTCAACATGCAGGTGGGTATCTACAACGGCGAGAACTACGGCGGCGGGACCGGCGACAAGCGCAAAGACTTGATGGGTCGCGTGTCCGTGCGCGTCAAGCCGACCGACGACGCCAGCCGCGTGGGTGGACTGCGCGTGACCGCTTATGGTGCGTACGGCAAGCCGACGAGCGGCGGCCAGCGTAGCCGGCTGCTCGGCATGGTGTCGTACCGGACGAAGCAGATCACCGTGGCGGGCGAATACGCAGTGACGAAGGACAGCACCACGGGACCCGTGCCCGCGCCCGTCGCCAAGGCCTCCGGCTCAGTCGCCAGCTTCTTTGGCGTGTATCACTTCCAGAATTCGAAGGCGGCGCTGTTGGCCCGTGTGGACCTGACCGACCCGAACACCAATGTCGGCAATAACCGGCTGACTCGCGTCATCGGCGGTGCTTCGTATCAGCTGTCGCCGAACCTCAGGCTGCTCGCGGATGTCGACATGCTCACATATCAGGGCGGTGCGCCGACACCGGCGCTCGAGACAACGCGGTCGCAGGCCTACTTCCAGGCGCAGTTCACGTTCTAACGCAACGGAGAGCACTACACATGAAGCTCACTCACTACCTCGCCATCGCCACGCTGCTCGGCGCCGCCATTCCGGCGGCCGCGCAGGTGCAGCTCAACGGTGCCGGGGCGACGTTCCCGAACATCATCTATCAGGACTGGATGCTGACCTATAACCAGTCCCATCCCGACGTGAAGCTGAACTACCAATCGATCGGCTCGGGCGGCGGCATTCGCCAGTTCTCCGACGGCACGGTCGACTTCGGTGCATCGGACGCGCCGATGACCGACTCGGCGATCGCCGCGATCGGCGGCAACGCGCTCCACATTCCGACCGTGATGGGCGCCGTCGTGATCATCTACAACCTCCAGGGTGTCTCGCAGGCCGTGAAGTTCACGCCCGACGTCCTGGCGGACATCTTCCTCGGCAAAATCACCAAGTGGAACGACGCGCGGCTCGCGAGCGTCAACTCGGGCGTCACGCTTCCCGCCAGCGACATCGTTGTCGTGCACCGCGCCGATGGGTCGGGTACCTCGTTCGCCTTCACGGACTACCTCTCCAAGGTCAGCCCCGAATGGCAGCAGAAGGTGGGAAAAGGAACGTCGGTGAACTGGCCGGTTGGTCTTGGCGGGCGCGGCAGTGAAGGCGTCTCCGCCACCGTGAGTCAGATGCCGGGCGCCATCGGGTATGTCGAGCTGGCCTATGCAACGACCAACAAGATCCAGTACGGCACGCTCCGCAACAGCTCGGGTAATTGGATCACGCCGAGCCTCGACGCGGTTACCGCGGCGGCCGCGGGTGCGATGAAAGACATGGGCCCGAACACCGATTTCCGGGTGTCCGTCACCAACTCATCCGGAGCCCAGGCGTATCCGATCTCGACGTTTACCTGGTTGCTCGTGCACAAGTCGTACAGCGACACCGCCAAGGCGCGGGCGCTGGTGCAGTTCATTTGGTGGGCAGAGAGCGACGGTCAGGCGAAGGCGCCGCAGCTCGGCTATGCCCCGCTGCCCAGGGAGCTGCACCCCTGGATCGAGGCGCGCCTCAAGTCTATCCGGGCCGCTGGTCGCTCAGTTCTCTAGACCATAGGACACCTCCCGGTGTGAGTTGGGGGCGCCGGGGGGTGTTCCTTTTTGTGGTGACAATTCCGTTACACCGTTGTGACGGACACGCCGTGAGCCGCCGGTAGGTTTCCCCGCGCGATGACCAGCCTCCCTGTCGAGGGCCTCGCCCGCCCGCAGTCGCTTCACGCCACAGATCGCAGTGACCGCATCTATCGACGCGTCCTGACGGGCTTCGCGCTCGGCATGCCGCTCCTCATCCTCATCATTCTCGGCGTCCTGTTCGTCGATGCGCTGCCCGCCTTGAAGCGATTCGGTCCATCGTTCCTGTGGACGTCCACGTGGGACCCCGTCGCCGAGGTCTACGGCGCGGCGCCGATGATCTTCGGAACGCTGGCATCGTCGCTGCTCGCGCTGCTGATCGCCGTTCCGCTCGCGATCAGCGTCGCGATTTTCCTTACCGAGTTTTCGCCCCGCTGGCTGCGCCAGCCCGTCGCGTTCCTGGTCGAGCTACTCGCCGCCATTCCGAGCGTGGTGTACGGCCTGTGGGGCATCTTCGTGCTCATTCCGTTCCTCCGCGGTTACGTCGTCCCCCCGCTCAAGGCGGTGTTCGGCTGGACGCCGTTTCTCCAGGGCGTGTTCTACGGCAATTCGCTGCTCGCCGGCGGCATCATTCTCGCGATCATGATCGTCCCCCACATCGCGGCCGTGTCGCGCGAGGTGCTGCTCGCCGTGCCGGTGAGCCAGCGCGAGGCGGCGCTCGCGATGGGTGCGACACGCTGGGAGGCCGTGCGGTCGGCCGTACTCCCGTACGGGCGCGCCGGCTTGATCGGCGCCATCATCCTCGGCCTCGGTCGCGCGCTCGGAGAAACGATGGCCGTCACGATGGTGATCGGGAATCGCCACGATATCAGCATCTCGCTGCTGCAACCCGCATACACGATGGCTGCGGCGATCGCCAACGAGTTCAGCGAAGCCACGACGGCGACGTACCAGTCGGCGCTGATGGAAGTGGGCTTGATCCTCTTCGTAATCACGGTGGCCGTCAACGCGATCGCGCGCATCCTGATCTGGCGGGTCGCGCGCGGGGCCGCGGTGGGGAGCGCGGCGCTGTGAGCGGCCGCGCACTCCGCCGTCATGTCACCAGCCGGGCGATGACCGTGGTGGTCGTGTTGTTCTCATTCGTCGCGGTGCTCGCCCTGGTGCTGATTCTCGGCAATCTGGTTGTGAAGGGCGCCTCATCGATCGATTGGGCCTTCTTTACCAGGAATCCGGTGCCAGCGGGCCAATCGGGCGGCGGCGTGGCGAACGCCATCGTGGGCACGGGGATCATCGTCGGCCTCGCGGCGTTGATCGGAGTGCCGATCGGGGTGGGTGCGGGGATGTACCTTGCCGAGTACGGGTCCGGACGGCTCGGCTTTCTCGTGCGATTCATCGCCGACGTGCTCAACGGCACGCCGTCGATCGTCGTCGGGATCGTGGGCTGGACTTTTATCGTCAAGCCGACCCGCGGTTACTCCGCGCTAGCCGGCAGCGTCGCGTTGGCGATTCTCATGATTCCCATGCTCGCGCGAACGACCGAGGAGATGGTGCGCCTGGTGCCGCATTCGTTGCGTGAGGCGGCGCTCGCGCTCGGGTACCCGCGCTGGCGCACATCGCTCAAGATCGTCGCGCGCACGGCGCTCGGCGGAATCGTGACGGGATGCCTCGTGGGGATCGCACGAGTTGCCGGCGAGACCGCCCCGCTCCTGTTCACCGCGCTTGGCAATCTGAACTTCTCCGTGGACATCACACAGCCGATACAGACCTTGTCGCTGCAGATCTACGTGTATGCGACGGGCCCCTTCGAGGAATGGCATCGTCTCGCGTGGGCGTCCGCGCTCGTGCTCATGGCACTCGTGCTGGTCATCTCCATCGCCGCCCGCTGGGTGACGCGGCAACGCTATGGTCGCTTCCGCTAACGCCCGGTTGCGACTCGAGGCCGCGCATCTCACGGCGCTGTTCGGCCAGCATCGCGCGGTACGCGACGTGTCACTCCTGTTCCCGGCGCACACCGTCACCGCGATCATCGGTCCGTCGGGTTGCGGCAAAAGCGCGCTGCTCCGGTGTTTGAACCGGATGCACGAGCTGACTCCCGGGGCGAGCGTGCAAGGTGAAGTGCTGCTGGACAACGTGAACATCTATGCCGCGAACGTCAGCCCGATCGAGCTGCGCCGCCGCATCGGCATGGTGTTCCAGCGGCCGACACCCTTCCCCACGATGTCGATCTACGACAATGTCGCCGCGGGGCTGCGCGTGAATGGCCACCGGCGGCGATTGGACGTCGACGACGCGGTTGGTCTCGCTCTCCAACAGGCGGCGTTATGGGATGAAGTCAAAGACCGCCTGCACACCAGCGCCTTGGCCCTTTCGGGCGGCCAGCAGCAGCGGCTGTGCATTGCCCGGGCGGTGGCTCCGCAACCCGAGATCCTGCTGCTCGATGAGCCGACGGCGTCGCTCGATCCCGCGGGGACGCAGCGCATCGAGGAGCTCTGCCACGCGCTCAAGCGCCTCTACACGATCGTGATCGTGACGCACAACATGCAGCAGGCCGCGCGCGTGTCGGACTATACCGCCTTCATGTATCTCGGCAGCCTGATCGAGGTCGGCAAAACGAACGAGATCTTCACCAAGCCGAAAGTCGAGCAGACGGAAGCGTATATCACCGGACGGTTCGGATGAGAACTCTGACCTCCGCGCTCGACGCGCGACGCTACAGCTTTTGGTACGGCCCTACCCAGGCCTTGTACGACATTTCGATTGCCATTCCGAGACACGCGATCACCGCCTTGATCGGACCATCGGGCTGCGGCAAGACGACGTTTTTGCGTTCGATCAATCGCATGCACGACTTGACGCCGGGAGCGCGCCATACCGGCGATATCCTGCTCGACGGCGGATCGATCTTCGCGCCGGGAACCGATGTGGTCACGCTGCGACGCCGCATCGGGATGGTCTTCCAGCGACCGAATCCGTTTCCAAAGTCGGTCTACGACAACGTCGCCTATGGACCGCGTCTGAACGTCCTCGCGGCGCCACGCGAGCTGCCGGACCGCGTGGAGCGCGCGTTGCGGCGGGCGGCCCTCTGGGAGGAAGTCTCCAATCGCTTGCGTGAGCCGGGCACCGCACTGTCCGGCGGCCAGCAGCAGCGCCTCTGTATCGCGCGCGCGCTCGCGAACGAACCGGAGGTGTTGCTGCTGGACGAGCCCTGCTCGGCGCTCGATCCGATCGCGACGCAGCGGATCGAAGAGCTGCTCGTCGAGCTGAAAAAGACCTACACAATCGTCATCGTGACGCATAACATGCAGCAAGCCGCACGCGTCTCGGACTACACGGGATTCTTCTACGTGGGCCAACTCGTCGAATTCGGCGAAACGCAGCAGGTGTTCACCCGGCCGATCGACGAACGGACCGAGGCCTATATCACAGGAAGGTTCGGATGAACGCGCAAGCGACGACTCATCGCCATTTCCACGACGAGCTCTCTGAGCTCAAGGTCGCGTTGCTCAACATGTCGGGCGAGGCGCAGGCCGCACTCGCTGCAGCGGTGGACGCCGTCCTGCAGCGCGACGGCGACAAGGCCCGCGACGTCATCGCGGGCGACAACGAGATCGATCATCTCGAGCTCGAGGTCGAGGAAACGGTCATCCGCCTCCTGGCGACCCAGCAGCCGATGGCCCGCGACCTCCGCTTCCTCACGGCCGCGATGAAAATCTCCAACGATCTCGAGCGCGTCGGCGATCACGCGGTCAACATCGCGCAGTCCGCGGAGCGACTGCTGGCGGCCCGCCCCATCGTGCCGGAGCCGGAGCTCCTCGAGATGGCGCGGCAGGCGCGCACGATGCTCGCCGACGCGCTCGACGCGTTCGTACGCGGTGACGCGCAGGCGGGCCGCGCTATTTGCCGCCGCGACGACAGCGTCGACGCGCTGCACGCGTCGATGTTCCGGATCCTGCTGACGCACATGATGGAGGACCCGCACATCATCGGCACGGCGATGGAGCTATTTCTGGTGAGTCGCAACCTCGAGCGGGTGGCGGACCTGGCCACCAATATCGCCGAGGATGTGGTGTTCCTTGTGGAAGGGAAGTCCATCAAACATCACGCTGAAGGGTAGACGGCTAGTCTGTCCGGTACCGATAATAGCTCGCCGGCTGGGTCGGCCGGCGTCGCAGCACGTCCTCCGAGGCGAACAGCTTCACGAGTACGATCCCCGCGATGAATCCGCCGACGTGCGCGAAGAACGCCACGCCGCCCTTTTCGATCTCGCTGAGACTGCCGAGCCCGCTCAACACCTGGAGCAGGATCCAGTAGCCGAGCATCACCCAGGCGGGCATCGCCACACTCGTGATGTAGATGGGCAAAATGATCAGCGTGTGCACGCGCACCTGCGGATACAGCAGAAGGTATGCTCCCAGGACGCCGCTGATCGCTCCCGACGCACCCACCATCGGCACGACCGAACGCGGACTGACGAACGTCTGCGCCGCCGCCGCGGCGATCCCGCACAAGAGATAGAAAATCAAAAACTTCCCGTGGCCCGTCGCGTCTTCGATGTTGTTTCCGAACACCCACAGAAACAGCATGTTGCCGATCAGGTGAAACCAGCCGCCGTGCGTGAACATCGACGTGATGACGGTGAAGTACTTCGGCGCCGTCCCGACCATGCAGACCATCCCCGGGGCGAGCGCGACGCCACTGCCGGGCTTCACACTCTGCAGGATTTCGCCGGGAATGAGGCCTAGCTCGCAGACGGATCGCGCGAGGGGTCCTTGCGCACCGGCGCCCTGCACCAGGAGGAAGACGAGCACGTTGGCGACGACGATCGCGATCGTGATAATCGCGGGTCGTTCGGTGGGATTCTCGTCGCGGTATGGAAACATGCGGACAATCTAAGGAAGTAGCGTCTGCAACGCTGCCAGCAGCGATTCCCGGTCCCAGCTCCCCTCATAGCGGATGCCGTTGATGAAAAACGTCGGCGTGCCGTTCACACCGCTCTTCACGCCACTCATGAAGTCATCGCGCACGCGGGGCGCGTACGTTGCCGCGTCGAGCTCGCCGCGGATCCGGTCGGCGTTCAGGCCCAATTCGGCGGCATACTCCACGAGGTGGTCGTCATCCAGCGCGAATTGCCGCTCGAATAAGCGATCGTGCATCTGCCAGAAGGCGCCTTGCGCGCCGGCCGCTTCGGCCGCCTCCGCCGCGTGCTCTGCCTCAGGATGGATCTTGGTCAGGGGAAAATTGCGAAACAGAAATCGGAGTTGGGAACCGAGCGCCCGTTGCACGTCCTTGACGATCGGGTACGCCTTTCCACAGTGCGGGCACTGGTAGTCACCGTATTCGACCAGCGTCAGGGGCGCGTCGTTCGGACCGGCCACATGGTCGCGCGGTCCGACCGGCGGCGTCAGCGAAGCCTTGGTATCGCGCCGGCTCATGCGCGGCTCCCACGCGCGTGCGTCTGTGCTCGAGTCATCCGCTCTCCGTGATCGGGACTGAAGCTTGAACCACAGACGCTACGCCAAAGTTCGGGCGTC
>Ga0209761_1002598_pt1 | contig 11862 bp, 7 predicted proteins | sample GraSoi013_1_40cm_4_FD_185818 | JGI IMG/M metagenome (GOLD analysis project Ga0209761, IMG submission 185818) | Grasslands soil microbial communities from the Angelo Coastal Reserve, California, USA - Sample 09_25_2013_1_40cm (SPAdes) (version 2) | ecosystem: Environmental > Terrestrial > Soil >... | reverse complement strand
TAGGAGATGTGCCCCGTGTCGTAGTCCTTCTCGAGCCCGCCGATGCGGTGCTCGAGATCGGGCGTGCCTGGCACGGCCCACGCCCGCGCCAGGGTCACCGGGTCGCGCAGGAACGGGTGGAAGCCCTCGGGGTCGGTCCGGAAATGAACCGGGAAGCGGGGCAGCGCCGACAGGTCAGGGAGACGCCACGGTTCGGCGGCGTGGGCGAGATAGGCGTCAGAGAGCAGGATCACCGGCGTCATGTACTTGGTGGCGATCCGCACGGCTTCGATCGCGACCTCGAAGCAGTCGGTCGCCGTCGCCGCGGCGATCACCGCGAGCGGCGCGTCGGCATTGCGCCCGTGCACGGCCTGGAACAGATCGGACTGCTCGGCCTTGGTGGGCATGCCGGTAGAGGGACCGGCTCGCTGGGAATCGACCACCACGAGTGGAAGCTCGGTGGCGATGGCGAGGCCGAGCATTTCGGTCTTGAGCGCCATCCCGGGGCCGGAGCTTGATGTCACGCCGAGCGCTCCGGCGTAGGCGGCGCCGATCGCGGCGCCGATCGCCGCGATCTCGTCTTCCGCCTGGAACGTGATCACGCCATGCGACTTGAGGCCCGCCAGGGTGTGGAGCAGCAGCGAGGCGGGCGTGATCGGGTAGCCGGCGAAGATCATCTTCTCGAGCCCCGCCCCGCGCATGCCGGCGATCAGCCCCCACGCGATCGCTTCGGTGCCACTCACCGCACGGTACCGCCCCGGCTCGACCGGCGCCTTCGGCACCGTGTAGCCCACGAGGTGCTCCGACATCTCGGCGGTCTCGCCGAAGGCGTGGCCGGCGTTCAGGGCCGCGACGTTGGCCTGGGCGACCTCGGGATGGTCGGCGAACTTGCGGCGGAGCCAATCGGTCGTCACCTGCCGGTCGCGGCCGTACATCCACAGCATCAGGCCGAGCGCCCACATGTTGCGACAGCGGTGGGCCTCCCGGGTCGAGAGGCCGAAGGCCTTGACGGCCTCCGCCGTGAGCCGCGTGATGTCGACGGGGAGGACCTGGTACGCAGCGAGCGAGCCATCCGAAACCGGGTTGGCCGGGAACCCCGCCTTGGCGAGGTTGCGCTCCGTGAAAGCGCCGGTGTCCACGACGATCGTTCCGCCCAGGCGCAAATCCTTCAGGTCCACTTTGAGCGCGGCCGGGTTCATGGCCACGAGCACATCCACCGCGTCCCCCGGGGTCGTGACGTCCACGCCACCGAAATGAATCTGAAAAGCCGAGACACCATACGTCGTCCCGGCAGGGGCGCGGATCTCGGCGGGGAAATCGGGGAAGGTAGTGAGGTCGTTTCCGGCGAGGGCTGCTTCGACCGTAAAGCGTGATCCGGTCACCTGCATCCCGTCGCCCGAGTCTCCGGCGAAGCGGATGACGACCGACTCGCGTGCCTGACGAACCGGTGGAGTCGTGGGGATGGCCATTGCTCAAAAACTAGTGTGGCGACGCTCAGAGGGTAGGGCGGCTCTTCAGCGCTGCCGGGCGAGGCGCTCGGGCGGGCGAGATCCTCGGCCTTCGGCGCCCGTCGTTCCCCATCCTGAAGGATGGGCTCGGCACCATCGATGTAGGGGCGCAGCATGCTGCGCCCCTACACTAAACGCCTCGAGCCGCCGCCTCCGCGCGGGAATCACCGCGCCGCTCAGCCTCCTCATTCGTACGGAGCGAATGCGGCCGCGACGATCCTCGCCTGCTCGGCCTGGTGCGCCGCGGGATACCCTTCCGCGGGGCTGGAGCGCTCCGGTCGCCCGATGTCGCGCACGGTCACGTCGGGGCCCACCAGCTCGCGGAGCTGCGGCAGCATGAACTTCTGTGGACCCATGTTGCGCGGCTCTTCTTGCACCCACACGATCTCGCGCAGGTCGGGATACTCGCGGATCAGCGTCGCCAGCTCCTCGCGCGGGAACGGATAGAGCAGCTCCACCCGGGCGACCGCCACGTGTTGGGCCTGGGCCCGCGCCGGGGAGAGTGTGAGGTCGTAGTACACCTTGCCGCTACACAGGATGAGCCGGCGCACGGCGTCGCGGGGCGGCGCGGCGGGGTCGTCGAGCACCGGCTGGAACCGTCCGGTCGCCAGATCCTCGAGCCGCGAGCTCGCCTGCGGCAGCCGCAACAGGCTCTTCGGCGTGAACAACACGAGCGGCCGAAGCTCGGCGTGGCGCGCCTGGCGCCGCAGCAAATGGAAGTACTGCCCCGGCGTGGTGCAGTTGGCGATACGGATATTCCCGTCGGCACCGAGCGCGAGAAAGCGCTCGATGCGGGCGCTCGAGTGCTCGGGTCCCTGGCCCTCGTAGCCGTGCGGGAGGAGCAGCGTGAGGCGCGACGTCTGCCCCCACTTGGCGAGCCCGGCGATGATGAACTGATCGATGATTACTTCGCCGCCGTTGGTGAAGTCGCCGTACTGGGCCTCCCACAGGACCAGGGTCTCGGGTGCCGCGGCCGCGTAGCCGTACTCGAAGCCCAGGCAGGCGAACTCCGAGAGGGGGCTGTTGTGCAGCTCGAACGGCGCCCGCGCCCCCGGCAGGTGCTGGATCGGGGCGTAGCGGCGGCCGTCCCGGGCGTCGCGCAGCACGAGGTGGCGCTGGCTGAACGTGCCGCGCTCGGTGTCCTGGCCCGTGAGCCGGATGGCGGTCCCCTCGGCGAGGAGCGACGCGAAGGCCAGAGCCTCGGCGTGGGCCCACTCGATCTGACCCTCGGCGAGGGCGGGCCGGCGCCGCTCCAGCTGCTTCTGCAGCTTGGGAATGATCGTGAAGCCTTCGGGCACGAGGAGGAGCTGCTCGTTCAATGTCGTGAGCAGCGGCGCGGACACGGCGGTATCGGGCTCTGCGAGCTGGGTTTGCGCGCCGGAGATTCGTTGCGGCTCTTCCCCCGCGCCCGCCTCGCGCAGGTGCGCCTTGAGCGATTGCTGGATCTCGGTAAGTCGCTGATGGACCTGCTCCGCCTCCGCGGCCGCCTGGGCCGCATCCACCACACCTTCCCGCACCAGCTGGTCGGCGTAGCGCTGGCGCGCCGTGGGCGTCTGCCTGATCCGCTCGTACATCACCGGCTGCGTGTAGGCCGGCTCGTCGCCTTCGTTGTGACCCCACCGCCGGTAGCCCACCACATCGATCACCACGTCGCCGTGGAACTGGTCGCGGTACAGCATCGCGAGCCGCACCGCCGCGAGGCATGCCTCCGCATCGTCCGCGTTGACGTGGATGATCGGCGCGTCGAAGCCCTTGGCGAGATCGCTCGAGTAATCGGTCGAGCGTCCTTCCTTCGGATCGGTGGTGAAGCCGAGCTGGTTGTTGGCGATCAGGTGGATCGTGCCGCCGGTGGTGTAGCCCTTGAGCCGGGCCAGGTTGAAGGTCTCCGCCACGACGCCCTGCGCGGCGAACGAAGCGTCGCCGTGGATCAGCACGGGGAGCGCCACCGTCCCATCGTGGATTGCGTCCTTGCCGCGACGATTCGTCTGATTGGCGCGGGCCCGCCCTTCGACTACCGGGTTCACCGCTTCGAGGTGGCTCGGGTTGGGCGTGAGGGTGATGTTCACGGGCTTGCCCGCGGCGGTCTGGTACACGCCGTCCGCGCCGTGGTGATACTTCACGTCGCCGGTGCCGCCTTCGGGTGTGAGCGTCCCCTCGACGTGCCGCCCGCCCTCGAACTCCGCGAAGATCGTCTCGTACGGAAGGCCCACCACGTGGGCGAGCACGTTCAACCGGCCGCGGTGCGCCAGCCCCAGCACCACGCGCCGGGCGCCGCTCGTGCCGGCGAGCTCGATCGTTTGGTCGAGCATCGGCACGAGCACGTCCAGTCCCTCGATCGAAAACCGCTTCTGGCCGAGGTAGGCCTTGTGGAGAAAGCGCTCGAGGGTCTCGACCGCGGTGAGGCGGGCGAGCAGCTGGCGCTTCATCTCCGGCGAGAGCGGCTTACGGTGGTCCCCCGATTCGATCACCTGGCGCAGCCACACGCGCTCCTGGTGGCTGCCGATGTGCTCGACCTCGTAGGCGATCGTGCCGCAATACGTCTCCTGCAGCCTGGGATACGCCTCCGCCAGGGTCCGTCCGGGGACGTAGATCCGCAGCAGGTCGGCCGGGATCCGCGCCATGATTTCGGGGCTAAGCCCGAGGGGTCCGGGATCGAGCGCCGGATCCCCCGGGGGGTCGGCGCCGAGGGGGTCCAGCCGCGCCGCCATGTGGCCGAAGTTGCGGATCGCTTTCACGAGGGCCATCGCGGCGGCGACGTGCTTCAGCTCGTCGGGATACGGGATGCGAGATGCGGGATGCGTGGGGGCGGTGGCGGGGACGCTTCCCGCATCCCGCATCCCGCTTCCCGACACGTGCAGACTCTCAAACACCGTGCCGTAAAAATCGTCGTCGCCCTGGAGCAGGCCATCGAGCCGTCGCAGGAAGAGTCCCGACTCCGCTCCCTGGATGATCCGGTGATCGTAGGTCGAAGTGATCGTCATGAGCTTCGCGCCCCCGATGGTCCGGATCGCGCCGGTCGCGATGATCGAGCCCTGGCCCTTCATGAGGCGGGGCACCGACGCGACGGTCCCGATCGTTCCCGGGTTCGTCAACGTGATGGTGGCGCCCGCGAAGTCATCGGGGAGGAGCTTGCTGGTGCGAGCCTTCTCGACCAGCGTCTCGTACGTCGCATAAAACGTCGCGAAGTCCATGCCCTCGGCGTGCTTGATCACGGGGACGACCAGGGCGTGGCTGCCGTCCTTCTTCTCCACATCCACCGCCAGGCCGAGGTGCACCGCGTGCGGATCGAAGCGGTGCGGCTTGCCGTCGATGTCCCGGAACGCGTGCGTCATCACGGGGAGCTCGCGCGCCGCGCGAGCGATCGCGTATCCGATCAGGTGTGTGAAGGAGATCTTCCTGCCCGCTGCCGCGAGCTGGGTGTTCAGCTCCCGCCGCCGCGCGTCCAGCACGTCGACGGTGATCTCGCGGAACGAGGTAGCCGTCGGCACCGACAGACTGTCGGTCATGTTCTGAGCCAACCGCGCAGCCGCACCGGTGATCGGTGTGAGACCGGGAGACGGGACACGGGAAACGGGAGGCGTGGATGTCGGAGCGGCGACGGGCTCCGTTTCCCGTTTCCCGCTTCCCGTTTCCCGACGCACGTCGGCGGAGCTCGTCGGGATTATCGGCAGCTCGGCGAGTCTCCCGTTATCGAACAGCTGCCGCCATTCTTCGCCGACCGAGGCGGGATCGCGCAGGTATTGCTCGTACATGACCTGCACGAAGGCGGCGTTGTGCGTACCGAAGACGAACTCGCTCACGGCTGCAATTTAATCAAATGGGAAGCGGGATTCTTGCTGATGCTCGACGCGGGTCAGCCCGCGTCACCCTGCTGCGAGGACACCCAGTTTCAAGACCGTGTTCCAGTTACGCCCCGTACCGCGTGTGCCAACCTTCCTGTCGATGAGAGCGTTCGTCAAGCGCGAGCGGCCGATACCGTCCGGGTACACGATGTAGAGCTGTTTGCCCGCAGCGCGAACGACTTCGGGGCCCGTGATGGCCTCCTGCAGGGCCTTAACCTGTGTGCCGCTGGGCGCGTCCTTGAGAAACATCACGACCAGATGGCCGGGATCGCGCGCGGCTTCCCTCGGGAAGGGATTGTGTGCGACAACCCCCTTCCATTCCTTCGCGGTGCGGACGAAGAAATCTGTTTGAAGCCCGAGGCGCTTCTCGGCCTCTGCTTCCAGCAGGCGCTCTAGCTGGGCGGGCGTTCGCCCGTTCGCGCCGAAGAGGAGATTCCCGCTCTGGAGCAGCGACCGGACGTCGGCGAAACCGAGCCGCGTGAGGAGATCGCGCAGGTCGGCCATCGCTACCTGCTTGTGGCCGCCGACATTGATGCCCCGGAGGAGGGCGATGTGGATCAAAGTGCCGAGCTCACCTCAGGGCGCTTAAGCTGCGCGCTCGGTCGCGGCAAGGTAATACGCCCCTCCGTCCTTGCGAAGGGCGCCCGCTGCGGTACTTGACCGACGCTGGACGGGGAGCCATGAGTAGGCACCGCTACGATCGCAATGGTCGGCAACAGCCCTGAGAATCTGATTCAGCCACACCTTTGGCCTGAGGAGCGGCTGGTATGGTGTGAGCGGCCCACGTCTCTGGGAGCCGTCCTGGCCCAGGTCAGCCATGCCTACAAGAAGGCCAATGCCGCGGTCGAGCTCCTCAGCGCGCCCCGCTCGCTGTTCGTGGGTCTCGCTTGGCTCGTCGGCATCACGCCAGTGTTGATCTTCGTGCTGTGGTTTCCCCTCGGGCTCGGGCTCGCGGCCGTCATCGTGGCGCTGGTTGCAGCCGGGGCCACGGGACTGTACGGGTGGCATCGAGCCCGGGGCACCTGCTACGCGATCACCGACCGACGGGTCCTAGCGGTGCGCGGCGCCGAGTCAGACTGGACCCTTCACGAGGCATGGGACAGGGCGCGCGTGGCTGGCAACTCGGCGGCATCGGCACCGTCGCGTTCAGTAGGAGCGACGAAGGGGATCTCGACGTGCGGTTTGTTGGCGTGCGGAATCCGACTGAGACCGTCGATGTGGTCACCGGTGCAGCTCTGGAACGGCGGCGGCGTCAGTCGTCATGACGACCCTGCGCTGATTAGGCAACCGCGTGTTGTTGCTGCTCCAGCAGTTTGGCCAGGCTGCGATCGTGGCTGCGAGCAAGCAACAGCTGTGACGTGATAGCACCCAGAAGTGCAGAGAACATGTCCCACTGAGTGTCCCACACATCGCCTTGGGTGCCGAGGAAGGCGTCCGCCGCATGGCCGCCGGCGAGCGCGGACCACCATTCGAAGAACTCGTAGCAGGCGCTGAACGCCAGGCAACTCGCAGTCACGAGCACGAACAACCAACGGCCGGGCCGCAACGGCGACGTGCGCAGCAGGATCTCGCGGATCAGGATGGCGGGGACGAAGCCTTGGACGAAGTGACCGAGTCGGTCGTAGTCGTTCCGCGCCAAGTCGAGCAAGTGTTGAACCCAGAAGCCCAGGGGCACGCGGGCGTAGGTGTAGTGGCCGCCGACGATGAGGACGAGCGCATGGACGGCGAGCAGGGTGTAGGTGAGCGGGGTCAGCGGAAAGCGGCGAGCCGTGAGCACGAGCACCGGACCCGCGATCAGCACCGGAAAGATCTCGAGCCACCATGTAGTACGATCGTACGGCGCAATGCCCGACACGATGAGCGCCGCACTGACGAGAACCAGGAGAATACGAAGGTACCGGCTGGTCATTGGGTCCAGCTGATGGCCGCGGAGGCGATGGCTTCAGGGCTTCCGAGGGGGGGCCATCCGCATGCGCGCCTCCCTCCCTTGAGAGTCTACGCAGCCGCCCTCGTAAACCCCGTCTGTCTGCTGCAACAACCTGCAGGCGATCCGCGACCCTTGGGCCCCACCGGCCCACCTGAACGAGAGGGTATCGGCAAACAGGTGAACGTCGGCAAAAGCCACGGGCCTGACACCTGGAGGCTCGGACAGCGTGATGGACAAAGAGTCAGGAGGACCCGCTACGCTGTAGATGACCGCCTTGGAATGACCATAGGGGTCGGTGACAGAACCTGACCAGATACCCGCGTCCATGGACTGTGCGCGCGCGGGGGCGGGGAGCGGAAGGGCCGTGAGAGCGAGGGCCAAACTGGCGAAGGCGGAGCGCATGCTCACCGCGCCAACATAGTGCTTCCTCGCAGTCTTGCAACCGACTCGACGCGCCGTCTAGTCCTTGTACGGATCGAACTCCTTCTCCCCCGCCATCACCACGATCAAGGGCGTGAGCGTGTGCACCACCGTGACGGTGTCGCCCTGCGCCGCCAGCACGTCCGGCAGCCGGCGATAGGCGTGCGGCGACTCGTCCAGCCCGCCGCCGCGCAGGATCACACCCTTCCCACCGATCCACGACCGCAGCATGTCCCACGTGACCCGGCCGGGCCGGATCAGCTCGCCGGTGTTGCGGTTGATCTTGCCGCGCGCCTCCGTGCGCGACATCACGCGACCCGCGCCGTGCACCGTGGAGTAGAGCGACGCCCGCTGCAGCGGGGAGTCGTGTCGGGCACCCTCGATGATGACCGCGTCGTCTCCCATCGAGCCACCGACGAACCCCTTTTGCCCCGGAAACGCCGGCGTCGCTCCCTTGCGCACCACGACGTACTCCGTCCCGTCGTGGGTCTCCTTCCACGCGAAGTTGTGGTGATTGTGGACCAGCTCGAGCTCCCGGCCGCCGAGCAGCGACACGACCTTGCGCGCCACCCACTCGCGCCCCGCGTAGGCGTACTCGCCCGCGAGCGTCATCAGGTGCCAGTAGTCGTGCCCGAGCGGCTGGTCGAGCGCGAACAGCGCCTCCGCTTCCGGTACGCGCTCGCCCCATTGCTTCCCTTGCGACAGCGACAGAAAACCCGACGCGACCGTGTGACCCAACCCGCGGCTGCCGAAGTGCACGCCCACCCAGATGTCCCCGGTTTCGTCGGCGAACACGTCCACATAGTGGTTGCCGCTCCCGACCGTGCCGAGCTGGTTGCGCGCCTTGGCGCGGAGGCCATCGCGCTCGTGGCGTCCGGGGACGGCATCCCAGGCGGGGTGCTCAAACAGGACATGGTCGGTGGGCGCGTCGTCGGCGCGGTTCGAGCGCCCGATGCCGAATGAGATCGTGCGCTGAATCTCGTCCGCCAGGCGCTCGAGCTCGGGCCGGGGGAAGTCGTCGCCGCGGCGGTCGGTGCGGATCGCGGCGTTGCCGCAGGCGATGTCAAAGCCCACGCCCACGACGCTCACTTTATTGCGATACGCCGCCACGCCGCCTATCGGCATGATGTAGCCCAGATGGCCGTCGGCCATGAGCGCCACGCGCTCGGCCCGCGTCGCCACGTCCCGCAGCTGGGCGAGGGTCTTTTCTTCGTGGGTACCAAAAATGGCAGGCTGGGGCACACGGCAATTTAGCCCTTATCTTGGGTCCATGTTTCGACACTGCCTGCTCTTGATCGGCGTGTTGCCGGGAGCGGCAGCCCCGGCCGCGAGTCAGGATGCGGGCGCGCTGCGTGACCGGCTCGAGGCTCGGATCGCACGGACACCGGCCCAGGCCGTCGGCCTCTACTACCGGAACCTCGCGGGTTCCGACTCCATTCTCATTGGGGCGAACCTGCGGTTGCACGCGGCCAGCACGATGAAGCTGCCGGTGATGATCCAGATCTTCCGGGACGCGGACGCCGGGCTCCTTGGGCTCGACGACTCGCTCACCGTACACACTGCCTTCCCCTCGCTCGTCGGGGGCGGGGCGTTCACGGTCGGCAGGGACGACGACTCGGATTCGACGCTGTACGCGCTGGTGGGGCGGAACCGGTCGGTGCGGGAGCTGCTCGAGCTCATGATCACCCGCTCCAGTAATCTCGCCACCAACATCCTGATCGAGCGGGTCGGCGCATCACGCGCGCAAGCGTCGGCGCGCGCCCTGGGCGCGTGGTCGATTCAGGTGCTGCGTGGCGTGGAGGACGGCGCGGCGTACCGGGCCGGGCTGAACAATACGACCACCGCCCGCGACCTGGGGGTGCTGCTCGGTGCGATCGCCACCGGCCGCGCCGCCAGCCGCGGCGCCTGCGACTCGATGCTCGCGATCCTCGGCCGGCAGGAGTTCAACGAGGGCATCCCGGTCGGCGTCCCGCCGGGAACCCGGGTGGCTCACAAGACCGGATGGATCGGGGAGGTCGTCTACCACGACGCGGCCGTCGTGTACCCGCCCCGGAAGGGCAGTTACGTGTTGGTGGTGCTGACCGGGGGCATCAAGGAAGACAGCGTCGCCCACAATCTCGTGGCGGATCTGTCACGGCTCGTGTACGGGGAGGCGGCGAGTCGCGGCGGTCGCTGACGGCACGTCACGCGTATTGCGCGATGCCGCGGCCGAACGACCAGTTTTCTTTCTTCACTTCCACCAGGTTGATCAACACGTCTTCCGGGCGGACGCGCAAATCTGCGTGCAGGCGCTCCGTCACCGTTCGGTAGAACAGCTTCTTCAATTCGACTGTCCGCCCCTCATTCAACGTGATCTGGATGAAGACGGCGGGTTTCCCTTCATCAACGAGATGCGGACCAGCGGCATGCGTGCGCCTTCAGTCGACAGGGATGTTGGGCCCCGCGGGCCTTCAGCTGACCCGCCGAGTCTTGCGCCGCATGAAGTCCATCAGGATGAACTGCCCCAGCGTCATCGTGTTCGTGAAGTATGCCTTCCCGCGGCAGATGGCCGACACCTTCTTCACGAATTCCACGAGACTCCGGTCCCGCGCCAGCATGAAGGTGTTGATCATGATCCCCGAGCGCCGGCAGAGCGCCACTTCCCGGTAGGTAGCCTGGAGGATCTGGGGGTCGAGGCCCATCGAGTTCACGTAGATCCGGCCGTCGGGGAGCGTGAGCGCCGACGGCTTGCCGTCGGTGATCATGATGATCTGGCGCATGTCTTTGCGCTGTGACAACAGCATCCGGCGCGACAGCTTGAGCCCTTCGGCGGTGTTCGTGTGATACGGCCCCACCTGGGCGCGCGCCAGCTGGGCGAGCGGGATTTCTTCCGCCGTGTCGTGGAACAGGACCACACGCAGCGTGTCGCCCGGGAACTGCGTGCGGATCAGGTGGGTGAGCGCGAGCGCTACCTTCTTGGCCGGCGTGAAGCGGTCCTCACCGTACAGGATCATGGAGTGCGAGCAATCGAGCATGAGCACCGTGGCCGATGACGAGCGGTACTCGGCCTGGTGCACCATGAGGTCGTCGTACTCGAGGTTGATTGGCACGCCCAGCCCCTCGCGCTGCAGCGCCTTCGTGAGCGTGGCGTTCACGTCGAGGTTGAGCGTGTCGCCGTACTGGTACGGTTTGCTCGCCGCCTCGGCCTCGACGCCGGTCGCGAGGTGCTCGGTGTCGTGCGCCCCGAAGCTCGACTTGCCGATGCTTCCCAGGAGGTGTTTCAACGTTCGGTAGCCGAGGAAATCGATGCCCTTCTCGGTGAGATTGAACTGCACCTGCTGCGCGGCCTCCTTGGCCATCCCGCCCGGACCGAACAGCGGCTGCTGCCCGGCGGGTACCTTGGGCGCCTCGGTCACGTTCAGGTAGCCCTCGTCCATGAGCTTCTGGACGATCTTGTCGAGCAGCTCGCCGAGCTGACGCTCGAGTTCGGCGTCGCGGGCCGCGTCGCCGGTCGATTCGCCGCGCAACAGCTTGAGCATCTCGGGCGTCAGCTGGCCCGAGTCCATGAGCGCCTGGAGGATCGCCTGCCGTAGGGCGTCGAGGGAGCGGTCGGACTCCTCTTCGCCGAACTCGCCCCAGAACGGATGCGAGTACGCGCCTCCGGCGAAGCCCGACTGGAGAAGGAAGTCGGCGAGCTGATCGAGCAGGGCCTGGAGGTTGATCGTATCGGCCAGCTCGGGGAGGTAGCGGCTGTACGTCGTGTATTTCATCGGGCTCCCTACCCGAAATATCGGGCGGCGGCGAGCTTTCCCGCAATGGACGAAGCCGCGCGCACGTTTCGACTCGGAGCGCTCTCCCACCGCAACTTCAGGCTTTTCTTCTTCGGTCAAGGCATCTCGCTCATCGGGACCTGGATGCAATCGATTGCGCTCGGATGGCTGGTGCTCGAGATCACCAACTCTCCGTTCGCCGTCGGCCTGACCCAGGCGCTCCGGTCCCTGGGGGTCCTCCTGTTCACGCTGTATGGGGGCGTCGTCGCGGACAGGGTCGACAAGCGCCGCCTCATCGTGTGGACACAAGGGTTGCAGATGCTCGAAGCGCTGGCGCTGGCGGCGCTCGTGTGGGCCGGCCGGGTGACGACCTGGCAGGTGATGGTGCTGGCGGTGTTCTTCGGGATCGTCAATGCGTTCGACATTCCCGGCCGCCA
>Ga0209761_1002597_pt1 | contig 11862 bp, 9 predicted proteins | sample GraSoi013_1_40cm_4_FD_185818 | JGI IMG/M metagenome (GOLD analysis project Ga0209761, IMG submission 185818) | Grasslands soil microbial communities from the Angelo Coastal Reserve, California, USA - Sample 09_25_2013_1_40cm (SPAdes) (version 2) | ecosystem: Environmental > Terrestrial > Soil >... | reverse complement strand
CATCGCGCCGGCGATTCCCTGGTGGGTACCTGCGGGACAGCCGCCGGAGCGAATACTTTCTGCCATCACTCGCTATCCTGGTGTTCCCTCGCTGATTGGCTGGGGCGCGGTGCTGCTGGTCCTTGCAGTTCTCTGCCTGAATGGCGAAACTCGGGCGCTGCTCATTGGGCGCGGAAAAGTGCTGAGCGTGATCAGCCTGGTGGCGCTCGTCGCCGTGCTGGCTCTGACGGTAGTAGGTTGGTCGCTCAGCTAATTCCTTCAGAATCTTAGACATTCGCTCTCCATCCGGCCCGCGATTTTGCCACATGCGGGTCCCACCCCTGGTTTTGTGGAATTCCCTAAGTACGGCTAGTTCGGGCGAGGTGGCGATTTCCACTGAACGCAGCGAGCGGACGCGCTTCGCGGGTGGCGAGTAGCGCCCGGTGCCACAGAGGGAAAACTAAGACTCAAGCAAGGCAGAAAACCGTGGCGACGTGCAGAAGTGGCCTCGGAGATTCTAGGGTGCAGGATCGTTGCCGAAGAGAACGGCGAGGTCCAGATAGAGCCGCAGGGTAGCTTGGAAGAGAGCTTCAAGACCCGCTGTTTCCGGAGCTATGTCATGGTTTTTCAGGTCAGCGGCCACGGCTGTGCAGATCTGAGCTGCGCGGCGGATGCGCTCGGCCATGAGCAGCGGCAGCACCGTTGCGGTGTCGCGATGCTGGAACTGCCGCTCCTGCCATTCCTGCACGGCCCAGGCGGTCTTGCGAACGTAGTCCACGGCGTCGCGGAATTCGCGCAAAACACGCGGGTCAATGTCCCCGGAACGTATAACTTCATCGAGTTTCTTTAGTTCCGCAGTTGTTCTCTTCAGGCGGAAAGTCAGTCCCCAAAACGATTCGCTGGGAACGAGCAGCTCAATGGCCACGCCGATCACGGTGCCTTCTGCGGAACGCCGAATAGCGCAGGAGCGGCCCTTAGTCATCTCGCTGGAAAACAAGTTCGTCAACTCGAGTTCCGTGTCGAGCGGGGGAAAGACCTCCGTGTCCAAAAACTGAAGCAGGCCGCCGTGAATGTTGACTTCTTTCGCCTGGGCGTCGGCCTTGATGAGGTCTCCGTCCGGCTCGCGCCAGCGGACTTCCACAGGCACGAGGATAGGGAACCGCCCGCTTCTTCGCTGCCCTCCTTCGGCGGGCGGCGCTTTAGATTTGCTTTTGTTTGCGGCCACGAAATACCTCACGAGGGATCGCGCAGAGGGCCGGTCTAAACTTTCCCGCTCCAGCGAAACGCTGTTCTCTGACGCCACGAAAGACGCTTGTCTTTTCAGGCCAAACTTGCGTCGTTGCTTACAGCATAGCGGATAGGAATAAAAATGGTGGGCAGTGGTGCTGATTCGGTAAGCGGTAGCGCCCTATTCAAGTGGCCACAGCGTTGCCAGCTTGCTCGGGAGCACAGTGTGGGGAAGAGTCATTTTGGAGCTGCGAAGATGGCCTTGGGAATGGACATGTGGACGCCTTTGTTGCCGTCAACGAGTTCGGTGATATGGAGGTCGGCGGCCACGCTCGCCAGCATGTACGCGTCGTCGCGAGAAAGATGTTTTGTTTCCATAAGGAAGGCGATCATTTCACGCACGGCGAGCTTGGCGGCTTCGTTCAGGTCCTCGTGGAGGCCCATGGTGATGTAATGGGTGGACGTTTCGGCGCGCGGCCAGAGCAGATGCAAGTCCTTATGGACGATGAATTGGAACGTCCCGATGAGGGAGGTTTCGAGCGCGGTGATGTCCACTTCCCCGTCGCCCTGGCCGGCATGGCCGTCGCCAACTTCAAAGAGCGCGCCGCGGGCGTGGACCGGAAGGAAAAGCGAAGAGCCCGCGACCAAATCCTTGTTGTCGAGGTTGCCGGCGTGTATCCACGGCGGATTGCTGCTGATACGCCCCGAAACTTCCGGCGGAGCAACGCCCATGCTGCCGAAGAAGGGATGCAGCGGGATCTCGATGCCCTCGGCGAAATGCGCGACCATCCGCGTTTCATCCAGCGGGATGATTTTCATGCGCGCGTAGGGAAAGTCGTCGGGGAGGAAGCCGCGGCCGGGGCCGAATCCGTTGTAGGCGTAGGGTATGGCGAGGCGAATTTTCTGGATGCGCACTTCGAGGACGTCGCCGGGCTCGGCGCTTTCGATGTAGATCGGGCCGGTAAGAATGTGCCCGCCCGGTCCCTTGTCCTTGACTTCTTTGTAGATGTCGCGAAGCGATTGCTCGACGCGATCGGCGGGAACACCCGCGCCTTCCAGGCGCTCGGGACTTGAGGTGATGAGCGTCTGTATTTCGACCGTGTCGCCGGAGCGGATACGCAGCACGGGAGGGGTTTTGGCGTCGTAATAGCCCCAGGCGATGGTTTTTGGCGTCGGCTTGAGCTGCAGGGCTTGGGCGTGCGCGACGCACGGCACGAGCACCGCGAGGAAGCCAAGCAGAATGAGAATTCGGCCGGCAGGATGACGCACGAGGGACCTCCTTCGGGCAGCGTTTCGCGCGCGGATGATACCACTGGGGGACATCCCGAGGAGCGCTGTTGGCGTTAGCCTTAGGGTACTAGGCTTACGGTAAGGGATAACTGCCTGTTCACACGGGCATTTAGCTGCGTTGACTTGGCTTTTCGGCGCCTGTTAGCGTAGCAAGGAGCGGGTTCCGCCTGCCTCGCCACCGCGCAAGGGTTGGGGAGATCTACTGAGGCAGCCCCTCCGGTCGCCTGTTGCTGTGACCCGTTCCGGGCAGGTCCTTCGGCCATGCCCGGGACGAGGATGGGCGAGCTGCGGTGGAGTCTCGTCCGAGATCACGCATGGCCTATAGCAAAAGCAAGTACGTCGAAGCTGCGCAAAAGCTGCTGAACCAGGGCAAAATCACCCAGGCCATCGGCGAATACCAGCACATTCTCAAGTACGAACCCAAAGACCAGGTCACTTTGATGACCATCGGCGAGCTCTATATTCGCCAGGGCGAATCGTTTCAGGCCATTGACTACTTCGAGCGCCTCGCCCAGATTTTTGTCGCCGATGGGTTCCTGACCAAGGCCATCGCTGTTTACAAGCGCATCGCCAAACTGGCGCCGGACGAGATTCGGCCGCTCGAAAAGCTGGCGGATCTGTACGTCCAGCAAGGCGTGATGAGCGAGGCGCGGCCGCTGTTCTTGCAGCTTGCGGAAATTCATCTGAAGAGCCACCGCCGGTCCGAGGCGGTCGGCCTGCTGAAGAAACTTCTCAACGCGGAGCCGGACAATCTTCGCATTCAGATTCGCCTGGCGGATTTGTATCACGCGATGGGGCAGTCGAAGGACGCGCTCGAGACCTACGTCGAAGCCGCGCAGCGGTTTCTGGCGCGCGGCGATCAGGCGGAGAGCCTGAAGCTGGCCGACAAGGCGCTGAAGCTGGATGCAAAGAATGCGGCCGCACGGAGCATCAAGGCGCGGGCGTTGGGCTCGGAAGGGAACGTGGCCCATGCCGCGCAGCTCCTGGAAGGCGCCCACGGGCTCGAGAAGGGCGGGGAGCAGGCGGAACTCCTGCTCGATCTTTACATCAAGGACCAAAAATGGACCGAAGCCACGGAGCTGGCGCTGCGCGTATTCGAAGCGGATGAGAAGAATTTCGGCTTGGCACAGAAAGTTGCCGAGGCTCTGATGAAGGCCGACCAGACCGCGCGCGCGGAGGCGCTCGTCGAGCAGCTGCGCATCCCCATGATGGACGCGGGCGAGCACGAGCCGATCACGAAGCTGTTGAATGATCTCGTGGCGCGGCTTCCGGGTCGCATCGGGCCGCTCGAGTGGCTGGTGGAGGCCTACAAGCGGATCAGCGATTCGTTTCGCTTGCCCGACGCATTGTCGCAACTCGGAGACGCGCTGGCAAAAGCGGGGAAGCTGGAGCGCGCCAAAGAAACTTTTGAGCAGCTCCTCGAACGTCAGTCGGAGAACGAATCCGCTCAGCGCAGGTTGAATCAGGTGCTGCGCAAGCTTGGCGTGGCGGTCAGTGAGGAACCGGCGCCCGCGCCCATCGAAGAGCCGCCGGAGACGTTTCAGACCGGCGTTACGATGCCGCCGGCTCCCAAATTGCCGTCCGCGGAGGAAGAGCCCGCCGCAGTTCCGGCGGTGAAAGCGGCTTCGTCTTCCGTAGATTCACCGCTGGACGAAGAAACGCAAAAATTCATCTCGCAATCGCTGACCGATGTCGATCTATTCGCGAGTTACGGCCTCTCGCAGAAAGCGAACAGCCTGCTGGAAGCGGTTTTGCGCCGGGCGCCGCGGCATACGCCGACGATCGAAAAGCTGTTGGATTTCGCCTTGGGCGCGGGCGACGATCGCCGCACGGCGGAGCTGGCCGGGCAGCTCGAACAACTTCATCAGGAGCGCGGCGACGAGCGCGGCGCAGAGCGCTTCGGCGAATTGCGCCGTCGCTTCCAACGAGCGGCAGGAATCAGCGATGCCGAACTCAAGCCGCCGCCCCCGGCAGCAGGCGTGCCGACGGTGAAAGCACAGCCCCAACAGGCCGCTCGGCAGCCGGAAGTTGCGGCCGCGCCCGCAGCGCCTGCCGCCAAGGAAGAACATAAAGCCCCGCCGGCGCCCGAGCCCGCGGAAGTTGCGGCAGCACCGGGATCCGCCGTTCACGAGGTTGACCTTTCCGAAGAGTGGTCTTCGCTGCTCGAGGAGCCAACTCCTTCGACGAAAGCGGCGGCGCCGAGCGAAAAGGCTCCGCCGCAGAAGCCTGCCGCTGGAAAGCCAGGGGCGGCGCCGCCCGCGGAGGCGCCGGCATACACTGAATTCGAGGTTCCCCTCGAACTTGCGCCCGCTGAGGAGGCCCAGGAGTCTGTCGCACAGGCTTCCGACGCCGGAAATCCATTCGCCGAGATTTCCGCAGAGATCCCCGGCGTGGTTGAACCGGCTCCGCCCAAGCGCGCCGGGAAAGATCGCGAGGCGGCTCGCGCCGGGAATAAGGCTCCCGCTGCGAAACCTGAACCGGAATTTGAATTGGATCAAGAATACGAGCTGGTGCTCGATCCGGAGCCCACCGTGCCTGCGCATGAGCAGCCCGGCGCCGTTTCCGCGCCTCCGCCGCCCAAGGCGAAACAGCCTGCCCAACCTACGTTTACCGCCGATCAGTTTCTCGCGGAGCTGGCCAGTGAAATTGATCAGCTCGGAATTGGCAAGTTTTCGCCGGAGTTTTCCAAACCCGAACCTCCCAAACAACCTGCGAAGGCCGCAAGTCCCGCGGCGAAAGGAGCTTCGCCGCTCGAAAACGATCCGCTGCGCGAAGTATTCGAGGAGTTTCGCGCAGAGCTTGGTGAAATGGGCGTTGAAGACGAGGACCCGGAAACGCATTACAACTTGGGCATCGCCTTCCGCGAGATGGGGTTGCTCGACGAGGCCATCAGCGAATTCCAGAAGGTGGCCCAGGCCAATGACAAAGGCCGCGCGTTCCGCTATGCCATGCAGTGCTGTACGCTTCTGGGGCTCGCGTTCATGGAGAAGGGGCAGCCGGCCATCGCCGCACTCTGGTACGAACGAGCGCTACAGACGCCTGGGGTTGAATCCGAGAGTGTCCTGGCGCTGCGGTATGATTTGGGCGTGGCGCAGGAGTCGGCGGGTGAGCTCGAGGCAGCCTTGAAGAGCTTTTCGCGTGTTTACGCGATGAATATCGATTACCGCGACGTCGCCGAGCGCATCGCCGCTCTTCAAAAAACCGCACGCTGACTGCCGCCGAGCGGGTACAATCCAGACGCCCGTCATCCATGAACCGGATTTTCCACGCGCTGTTGGTGCTGCTTTGTATCGAAATGGGAGTAATTCTGGTCTGTCTGCCATGGTCCGCGATTTGGGACCAGAATTACTTCTTGAGTCGTTTTCCGTCGCTCATCCCCGTCTTGCTGCACCCCGCGGTACGAGGAGCCATCAGTGGGCTCGGCGTGCTCGATATCTGGGTGGCCGTCGGGATGATACGGCGACGGCCGCAGGAAGCCGGTGCCCCGCATCCGTAATCCGATCCTCTGTTACGTCAGCGATCGGAGACGCCTGCCCCGCGAACAGGGCGAACTCGCGGCCGTGATGGAACGCGCCGCCGCAGCCGGCGTGGACTGGATCCAGATTCGCGAGAAAGATTTGCCGGCGGCGCGGCTTGCGGAATTGACGCGCGAGGCGAAGCGGCGCGCTGGGCTGGCTGCTCTCCAAGGCCGTGCGCGCGTTATTGTGAACGACCGGCTCGACGTGGCAATCGCCGCCGATGCCGGCGGCGTGCATTTGGGCGAAACGTCGTTGCCGCCGATCGAAGTGGTGCGCTGGCTGCGCTCTCCGGAAGGCCGAATTGCCGCAGGAGAGGATTTCCTGGTAGGGGTTTCCTGTCATTCCGTCGCGGCGGCCCGCGCCGCCGCAAAGGCGGACGTCGATTATCTCTTTTTCGGGCCCCTCTTCATGACTCCGGCTAAAGCCGAGTTCGGCGCGCCGCAAGGGCTCGAACGGCTGGCTGAAGTGTGCGGCGCCGTGACGATACCTGTGCTCGCGATTGGGGGGATCACTGTGGACAACGCTGGAGCTTGCTTCGCCGCCGGCGCGTCCGGCCTCGCCGCCATCCGAATGTTTCAGGAATCGCGGGACCTGGTGGAAACGGTGCGAATCTTGCGCGGGATGGCTTCCTCCAAGCCGCGATAGAACCTCTCTAACTTCTGACTATCGAGTGCGGCGGCACTTGCAGGCGCGGTAAGCGCCGTGCAGTCAAATTGACGCCGCTTTGCCTTTCTCGCGAGCCGAACCTGCATCGTGTAGAATCCTTGTGCGTTGACCGCTCTGCGGTCACACATAATATGAACAATGGAACGCATCGGCCGATATATATCGCGATCGCCATCGTCCTCGTGATCTTCTTCATTTACAAGGCGTGGACCTTTCACCTGAGCGCTCTGGATGAGCCCGGAAGGGTGACGACTTTTCTGGCCACGGTAGCCAAGCGTTTCTATATCTGGAGGGAAGCGCGGCGCGAGGTCCATTCCGTCCCGGCAGCCTCGGCGATGGACGCTTCCGATGGAGAAATGACCTACGGCATGGACTGCGAGACCTGTCACGGGAAAGACGGACGGACACCGACAGAAATCGGCCGCAGCCTCTATCCGCGCTCGCCGAGTCTCGCTTCGGAGCGAGTGCAACGCTGGTCGGATGCGGACCTCTTCGTCATCATCAAATACGGCATCCGTCACACCGGCATGCCCGGCTTCGGGCGCTCCGAAAAGGATCAGCAAATCTGGAATCTGGTCCGTTTCGTCCGCGGCTTGCGTAAAACTCCTTAGCCGCGGAGCATCCCCAATTCTCTTTCCGCGTACGAAGCGTGTGCTTCGACCGTTCGCCAACGGCGCGGAGATCACTGCGTCACGGAACGGCGAAACAGCACAGTTTATTTCTTTCCTCTTTCTTCCTGGAGCCGGCGCAGAAGGCGAATTTGCCCGGCATGGTAGATGTCGTGAAAGCAGACGCCACAAATCTGCCGCAGAAGCTTTGCGGGGAGCCCTTTGCGCTGCGCATTTCGCACCGTGACGCATAAGGCGCGGTGCTCGCGCTCGAGTAAATCGCGTTCGGCGCGCCAGGCAGCTTCCGTCAGCTTGCCCGGTTCGGGTCGCGGAAAGAAATTGCTGCCTTTGAGCGCGAACGCGCCGCGTTTGCCTCTTTCGATGCGGCGCCGCACGGCATATTTCCAGTAGGCTGCGTGGAGAGTCACTTCCCAGATGTTGTGGCGGCCGGGACCCGGGCGCCACGCTGCTTGCTTGGCGGATACTCCGCGGACGGATTGGCGCAAGTTTGGGCCGTGCCAGGCGCTTTTTTCGTAAGCTTCGTCGAGCAAGCGGAGGAGCAACTGATCCTGGTTCACGGGCGCCCCCTGCGCGTCCCGAAAGTTGGAGGAACGCGGCGAACGACGTCGATTAGATGAGGGACACATCCCGGAGTCGCGGAACAGAGAGATGACGGAGAGCACCAGTTGAAAATGGCTTGCAGGAAGGTACGGAGCGATGTATCCTGCCACTTCTTGCAAATGGTTTGCAGTAAGACTTCCTCCAGCCTGACTTTGCAACGACTATGAAGCGACTCATCTGGCTGCTCGCGGGGATCTTTCTGGCACCCCCACTCGCCGCGCAAGAGCGGCCCTACTTTGTTACTTACGACCACTTCCTCGAAGAACCCGGCAACCTGGAGGTCGCTGTGAACTCGACGTTCGGCGCGCAGCGCGCCGGGGGAAATTTCAATGCGTACTGGACGGAGCTGGAATACGGAGTCACGGGATGGTGGACGACGGAATTCTATCTGGATGGGCAGACAACACTGGGAGACAGCACCATCTTTACCGGCTATCGCTGGGAGAACCGCTTCCGGCCGTTGCGCCGCGAACACTGGATCAATCCGATCCTGTACGTGGAGTTCGAGAACGTGAACGGCGCGGACAAGATCATGAAGGAAGTGGCAGGTCATGACGTGCAAGCCGATCACGCCGAGCCGAATGCGCAGGCGCGCGCGGAGCGCGACCGCGAGTTCGAGCTGAAGCTGATCCTCTCGAGCAATTTTCGCGGATGGAATTTTTCGGAGAATCTTCTCGCGGCCAAAAACATCACGAACGCGCCGTGGGAGTTCGGCTATTCGTGGGGCATCAGCCGGCCGCTGGCCTTGAAGGCATCGCCGCGGCGCTGCGCCCTCTGCCGCGAGAATTTCACCGCCGGCCTCGAAATGTATGGAGGGCTCGGCGACCGTTATCGTTTCGGCCTGCAAGACACTTCGCATTACCTGGCGCCGGTCCTGGTCTGGAATCTGCCCGGCGAAACGACGCTGCGCATCTCTCCCGGCTTCGGCCTGAATGGAAACAGCCACGCCTTTCTACTTCGCTGGGGAGTTTCGCACGAGGTCTCCGGCGTTGGCCGGGCGGTGAGCCGGCTGTTCGGAGCAAAGCGTTGACCCCGATCCTATCGGGATCGCACATGGATATGAACCGCGCGCGCTTTTCTTGCGGTTTCGCTGGGCCTTGCCGGCGTTTCGATTCCATGTGCAAGACAAATCCTATTTCGCCGCGTCGTTGAGAATCATCGCCAGGCGAATGCCGGCTGCGGCAAGGCTTTCGTCCACAGCATTTTCGGCCTGATGTTGGTAAGCGTCGTCAATGACGAGGCGCAGATCAAACATGCGCTTCCCGATATGGTTGTTTTCCGCGCAGGTTACGGGCTTCACGTTGGGTTCGATGGAAATTTTCTTCGGGAACGCGCCGTACGCCGCACGTTCGGCGCGCTCGTGACTCTCCCAGGCCCAGTTCTCCACGTGGATTCCGGCGTCTTGCCAGGACCGGATTTGCGCGCGGAATTTTTCGTCGAGCTCGTCGGCGAAGCGCTGGGGACTCGAAATCTCCATGTCGCGCTCGACAATTTCCGTGTCCCAGACCTGGTGCAAATTCGGCGAGTAGCTTTCCGTTTCGGGGTGGCGCGCGGCGAGCAGCGGCTCGTGGCGAAAGAATTTCACCGGGACGCAGTTGCCTCCATTGTCTCCGTTGTTGACGGCATGGAGCGGCTGGTGCAGATCGCCGACGAAATGAATGATATAGCGCGCGGCTTCGGCGCGCTTGGCCGAGTCCGCGGATTTGTCCTTCAGGATGGCGAACTGCTCGGAGATGGCGCGGGTGACGCAGCCGTCCGGGCCACAGAATTCTGCCAGCGGGCCGCCGTGCTTGTCCCGGGGAATATCAATGTAGTGCCAAGGGCCGTTGTTGCGTTCGGCGCGGACGTCATCGGGCCACGTTGCGGCGTCGGCGAAGGGATCGGAGAGGGAGTTGCCACACCAGCGCTTGAGCTGCGGGTCAATGGGATGATCGGAGAGCAATTGATCGAGCATTTGGCGCGCCGCGGGCGTGAGATGCTTCTCGGCGAGGTAGGCCACGGTTTGGTGGCCCCGGCAACCCCAGGCGTGGGCGGAAGGCACAAAGAAAAGGCCGATGAGCGCCAAGAGGACTGGCAGGGCGCGAGGGAGTCTGGTCCATTTCATAGGGTTAACCTGCTCGCTGAACAGTGTCTCCCGTGAATCGACTGTTTCCCAGGGAGACAGGCGCGAGGCAAGAGTTCAAGGAGGCGGCTCGGATTTTGTTTAGACATGCCAATATTACCCCCTCACCCCACCCCCCATGTTTTGCGCAAAGAGTGCGGAATCGCCTGAAAAAAAAGGGGTTGATTTTTCGGAGAATGCAAGAAAGCGCAAAAGAGTGCGCGAGAGTGTGAAAAGAAAGACCTTGAGTACAGTGGTGATTGGAGAGTAGCGAGTTCCAGTCTGGGAATTGTTGGTACACACCCGGCTATTTTCGTAAGAGTGGCAAGCAAAGGACTTAGAGGATACGGAAAATGAAAGAGTGCGTAAGCGCTTGAAAATAAAGAAGGGAATTTGAGGACTTTCGTGCGCGTTTTGACTAGAAGTACGCAAATGAGTTGGACGTGAAGATACTGAACGAGTTGGAAGGACCGCGTGGCGGGCGCGCATGGTTAGAAGGGCGGGGAAGAATCTTGCCGACCTAATGAAGCCATTATAGCATATCGGTACAGTTTGTCAATCAATACTTATAAGCGGTTTGTTTGCTGGGGCATAGCGCACGCATGGTGCGGACGGTCGGTTGAGGGGCCAAGCAGGAAGAGGGGGTGGAGCGAAAGGATGGAGGAAAAGTCATCTATGAAGGCGTCGGCGGAGTCAAGAGACACGAGTCCTGATTGCGAGCCGGGCGCGGAGTCAAGGGCGGTTCGGCGGTTTTTGCCGAACCGTTCATCGCAGACCCTTGACGCCACGAACGGCTCGCCAAGATGGTTGAGGTGAAGCGCTTGCGCTTCACCTGGCCAGGAAACAGTTTGCTTGCCGACCAAGGCTCGACTCCTTCTGAATCCCGCGGTGCTGTACTCCACCAGTCATCTATTCGGCCCCTACCAGCGGGGCCATGATTCACTGCGAACTCCCCGAGCGCCTCGGGGAGGCAGGGCGCTCAAATCAAAAGCTCGGTGAACCCGTTGCGTTCACCATGACTTTTCGCGAGCTGCCCTGCATCGGAGCAGGCGGCTGCACGGTGTTGCTTGCTGCTGTGCGCAGCCGCCAATACAACTTCACCGCTAACTTCCTGGCCACCGCGACGACAGCGATTTTGCCGCCGCGGCGAAACGCCAGTCGTTTGAAGACCCGCGCCAGTTCCGGGTCTTTGCGCGCAGCGATCCAAGCGGCCTGCACCATGCGGTTCCCTTGCTTGCTGATGTGCCCCAGCCGCTGGCGCTCACCGCTGCTGGATTCTCCCGGGTTCAAACCGAGATAGCTGACCACCGAGCGACTGCGGTGAAAACGATGAACTGGTCCGAGCGTCAGCACGAACGCGAGTCCGGTGAGGAGTCCTACTCCGGGTTGCTCCAGCAACGCGAGGACTTCCGGCCGTTTGCTCGCTTCGCTTTCAATCTGGGCGCTGAGTATCGCGATGCGCTGCTCAAGGGGATCCAACAGCCGCAAGAGGTCTTGACGACGCTCACTCGCCCAAGGACCGAGCGCGAGCGATTCCAGTTCTTGCCGGCCGTGGCCGGACCATAAACTCTGGCGCGAAAGGAAACCTTCGCTCCGCGCCAGGGCCCGCAATTGGTTTTGCAGCTGGGTTCGCCACTGCACCAGCTTGTGCCGGTGCAACAACAATTGCCGCACATCGCGCTCAGCCGGCGTGGGCACCCAGATACGGGGAAATTCGCCGAGTTCGAGTAATCGATAGATCTGCCGCGCATCGCGTGTGTCGGTCTTCTGCTTGCGCACCGTGGATGCACGAATGCGAGCCGCATCTCCTATCCACAAGTGGTGGCCGCATTCTTCCATCAGCCGCTCGAAC
>Ga0209761_1002595_pt1 | contig 11865 bp, 9 predicted proteins | sample GraSoi013_1_40cm_4_FD_185818 | JGI IMG/M metagenome (GOLD analysis project Ga0209761, IMG submission 185818) | Grasslands soil microbial communities from the Angelo Coastal Reserve, California, USA - Sample 09_25_2013_1_40cm (SPAdes) (version 2) | ecosystem: Environmental > Terrestrial > Soil >... | reverse complement strand
AGCCCGCCGGGCGGGACGATCGTGCGACAGCTCCCCGTGAGCGTTTCGGGGGGCGTGCCGGCCATCGTGGACGCGAGCCCTTCGGGCGCGTCGCATCTCAAAGTGACGGCGCAGTCCCTGGAAGAGCGGCGCGAGAAGAAGCTGTCGCTGCTGCTCGAGATCTCGAAGGAGCTGTCGAAGCAGCAGGAGCTCGATCGCCTGCTCGACAAGGTCGTGGACTTCACGTTTCAGATCATGAACGTGGACCGCGTGTCGATTCTGCTGCTCGAGCCGACCACGAGCGAGCTCGTGCCACGGATGTCGAAGAGTCGCACCGGCGGCTCCGGAGCGGCGAAGCACGTTCCCCAGTCGATCGCACGCAAGGCCGTCGAGGAGCGCGTCGCGATCCTCTCCGACAACGCCGCGGCGGACGAGCGCTTCAAGGGAAAGTCGATCCTGATCCAGAGCGTGCGCAGCGCCATGTGCACGCCCCTGATGGGGACGGACCAGACGGTGCTCGGCATCCTGTACGTGGACAACCTCACCGCCACGCACTCGTTCGCCGATGAGGATCTCGAGTTCCTGATCGCGTTCGGGAGCCTGGCGGCCGTGGGAATCGAGAACTCACGGCGCTCCGAGCGACTGCGCCGCGAGGCCCTGGTGCTGTCGAACTTCCAGCGCTACTTCGCCCCGAACCTCGCCTCGCAGATCGCCCAGCAGGAAGGCGCGGTGCAGCTCGGCGGCACGAAGCGTCCCGTCGTGATCTTCTTCTCGGACATCCGCGGCTTCACGCCGCTCTCGGAGACGATGGGGCCGGACGAGATCGCCACCCTCCTGACGGAATACTTCACCGAGATGGTGGAGATCGTGTTCGAGCATTCGGGCACGCTCGACAAGTTCATGGGAGACGCGATCATGGCGCTGTGGGGCGCGCCGATCGCGCACGAGGACGACGCCGACCGCGCGATGGGCTGCGCGGTCGACCAGCTCGCGGCGCTCGAGATCATGAACAAGCGGTGGAAGCAGCAGGGGCGGCCCGAGCTCGGCATCGGGATCGGGATCAATTTCGGCGAGGTGTTCGCGGGCAACATCGGCTCCGACCGCCGGCTCGAGTACACCGTGATCGGCGACGCGGTCAACACCGCGAACCGACTCTGCTCCTCGGCGGGGCCGAACGAGATCCTGATCTCGGAGCCGTTCTACCAACAGCTCAAGCAGCCCCCCAAGGTCGAAGCGCTCGAGCCCGTTCAGGTCAAGGGGAAGTCCAAGAAGCTGCCGGTCTACCGGGTCAAGCGGTAAGGCCGACCGAAGCGCTCCAGCAGCTCGAGCACGAGGCGCAGCGGCAGTCCCATCACTCCGAAGAAGTCGCCCCGGATCCCCTCGACCAGCATCGCCCCGCGCCCCTGCACGGCGTAGGCGCCCGCCTTGTCCATCGGCTCCCCGGTCGCCACGTAGGCCCTGATCGTCGCCTCGTCGAGGGGCCTGAAGGTCACGTCCGTCACGTCGAGGGCGTGCTCTACCCGGTCTCCCGCGGCGAGCGCCACGCCAGTCATCACCTGATGGGTGCGTCCCTGGAGGCTCGCGAGCATCGTCGCCGCCTCCTCTTCGGAGGACGGCTTCCCGAGCACGTCGCCGCGCACCACGACCGTCGTGTCGGCGCCGAGCACCAGTTCCCCGGGCGCGCGCGACGCGACGGCCGACGCTTTCTTCCGCGCGAGGCGCACAACGTACGCCTCGGGTGCCTCGCCGTTACGATACGTCTCGTCCACGTCGGGCGGCACCACGCGGAAGCGGATCCCGAGCATCTCGAGGAGCTGCCGGCGGCGGGGACTCCCGCTCGCGAGCACGAGCGCAGGGTTGGCGTCCGGCGCGGGGCTCATCGCTCCAGGATCAAGGTCACGGGCCCGGCGTTGACCAGCTCCACGTCCATCATCGCCCCGAACTCTCCCGTTTCCACCCGGGCGCCGCCGCTGCGCTCCCGGAGCAGCGCCACGAACCGCTCGTACAGCGGGACGGCCACGGCGGGCGGCGCCGCCTCGGTGAAGCTCGGCCGCCGCCCCTTGCGGGCGTCCCCGTAGAGCGTGAACTGCGATACCACGAGCACGGCGCCGTTCACCTCGTCGAGGTCGAGATTCATCTTGCCCTGGGCGTCGGCGAACAGCCGCAGGCCGAGGATCTTCTCCGCCATCCAGTCGAGCGTTTGCTCGGTGTCGCCGGGCGCGAAGCCAGCGAGGACCACGTACCCCACCCCAATCGAGCCCAGTGTCTTGCCGTCCACACGGACCGCGGCTTTGGAGACGCGTTGCAGGACTACCCGCACACTACCCCTTCGATCATTCCACCGTCACGCTCTTCGCCAGATTCCTCGGCTGATCCACGTTGCAGCCGCGGCGCACCGCGATGTAGTACGCGAGCAGCTGCAACGGCAGCACCGTCAGGATCGGCGTCAGCAGGTCGAGGGTTTCGGGCACCTCGAGCCGGTGATCGGCGAGCTTCGCGAGACCGGTGTCGCCCTCGGTGACGACCGCGATCACCCGGCCGCCCCGCGCCTTCACCTCCTCGACGTTGCTCACGATCTTCTGGTACACCGCATCCTTGGGAGCCACGAACACGACGGGCATGAGGTCGTCGATCAGCGCGATCGGCCCGTGCTTCATCTCGGCCGCGGCGTACCCCTCCGCGTGGATGTAGGAGATCTCCTTGAGCTTCAAGGCGCCTTCGAGCGCGACGGGAAAGTTGTAGCCACGCCCCAGGTACAGCACGTTGCCCGCGCGCAGCAGCCGCTCGGCGATGGCCTCCACCTCCGAAGGCGCCTTCTCGAGCACCTGGCGCACCAGGTCGGGGAGCCGCGCGAGGGCGCGCACGACCTCGCGCCCCTGGAGGATCGAGAGCGCGCGCAGCCGCCCGATCTTGAGCGTGAGCAGCGCGAGCGCCGCGATCTGGCTCGTGAACGCCTTGGTGCTCGCGACCCCGATCTCGGGACCCGCGTGCAGGTAGATGCCCCCCTCCACCTCGCGTGCGATCGTGCTCCCCACCACGTTCACGAGACCCAGCGTGCGCGCGCCGCGGCGCTTCGCCTCACGCAGCGCCGCCAGCGTGTCGGCCGTCTCCCCCGACTGCGAGATGCCGACGACCAGGGTGCGGTCGTCCACGATGGGATTGCGATACCGAAACTCCGACGCGTACTCAACCTCAGTCGGAATTCGCGCCAGCTCCTCCATCATGTATTCGCCGATGAGCCCCGCGTGCCACGATGTGCCGCAGGCCGTAATCACGATACGGTTGACCTGGAGCAGGTCTTCGTCTGAGAGATTGAGGCCGCCGAGCTTGGCGGTGCCCTCCTCCTCGAGGAGGCGGCCGCGCAGCGTGTTCCGTACGCTCTCGGGCTGCTCCATGATCTCTTTCAGCATGAAGTGGGCATAGCCGCCCCGCTCGATCGTCGCCACATCCCAGTCCACGTGGGTCACGGCCTTTTCCTTCTCCACGGCGTCGAGGTCGAGGATGTGATACTCGTTGGGCCGCACCACGGCGATCTCGCCGTCGTCGAGGTAGACCACCGAGCGGGTGTGCGCCAGCACCGCCGAGGCGTCGGAGGCGACGAAGTTCTCGTGATTGCCGATGGCGACGAGCAGCGGCGAGCCGCGGCGCGCCGCCACGATGGTGTCCGGCTCGCGCGTCGAGATCACCGCGATCCCATAGGTCCCTTCCACCTGCGCGAGCGCGCCCGCCACCGCCTCCACCAGCGAGCGTCCCTTCGCGTGCAGCTCCTCGATCAGGTGGGTGAGCACCTCGGTGTCCGTCTCCGAGCGGAAGGTGTGGCCCCGCTTCACGAGGGTCGGCCGCAGCACCCCTGCGTTCTCGATGATGCCGTTGTGCGCGAGCGCCAGCATGCCGCCGCAGTCGGTGTGCGGGTGGGCGTTGACGGTGTTGGGCACACCGTGCGTCGCCCAGCGCGTGTGCGCGATACCGGTCTGGCTGCGGGGGAGCGTGGCACCGAGCTCCTTCTCGAGCTTTTCGATCTTGCCCGGCGCCTTGTGGACCTCGATGCGACCCTCCGCCACGAGCGCGAGCCCGGCGGAGTCGTAGCCGCGGTACTCGAGGCGCTTCAGCCCCTCGAGCAGCAACGGCCCCGCCTGCCGGGCCCCCGTGTACCCTACGATGCCGCACATAGGCGACGTCCCTCCTCTACGAGTTGCCGCGCGAGCTCGGGCGCGGGGGCCTCCGCGATCAGCCGGATGACTGGCTCGGTGTTGGACGGCCGGACGTGCAACCAGCGATCCCGCCAACCGAGCCGCAGACCGTCCTGCTCATCCGCCCGCGCATCGGGGAACCGCTGCTTCAACGCGGCGTACACCGGCCCGAGTTCCGCACCCCGGGGCACCTTCGCTTTGACGATCGTATAGCGGGGCGCTGCCGCCACCTGCTCGCTCACCCGACGTCCGCTCCCTGCGAGCAGCTCGAGCACCAGGGCAGCGGCGACCGGGGCGTCGCGACCGGCGTGCAGGGCGGGATAGATAACCCCCCCATTCCCCTCGCCGCCGATCGGCGCGCCGAGCTCCTCCATCTTGCGCGCCACGTGGGCTTCGCCGACGGGCGTCCGCACGACGTCCGCACCATACTCGCGTGCCGCATCGTCGACGACGAGGCTGGTGGAAAGATTGCAAACGACGGTGGCACCCTTCCCCCTTCCCCCGTCCCCCTTCCCCAAGACGGCCCGCACGGCGAAACCCAGAGTGTAATCCTCTCCTATTGGCGTGCCGGTCGACGTCCGGGTCCACCGCGATGCCGAGGTCCGCGCCAGAGCGCCGCACCAGCGCGCCGAGGTCGCCCAGGTGTTCGGGGACAGGTTCCGGCGCGCGAGGGAAGTCCCCGTCCGTCTCGAGGTTGATCCCGGTCACGCTGCAGCCGAGTCGCTCGAGCAGCGTTCCCATGATGGGTCCGCCGGCACCGCGCACGGCATCCAGCGCCACTGTGAATTTCCGTGCGCGAATCCGCTCCACGCGCACGATCGGGAGTGCGAGCACGCCCGCGAGATGCCGCTCGATGGCGCCGGGATCCTTCTCTACCCTTCCCCCTTCCCCCGTCCCCCTTCCCTCTCGCGCGGCCAGGTCCAAGACCCGCGCACTGTTCGCCCCGTCAAGAAAGATGCCGTCGGGCCCGATGAACTTCAGCGCATTCCACTCGATCGGGTTGTGGCTCGCCGTGATCGCGATACCGCCGCCCGCACCGTGGTGCAGGACGGCGAGCTGAATCGTGGGGGTGGGCGCGAGACCGACATCGATGACCCGGCAGCCGGCCCCTCCCAGGCCCGCGATCACGGCTGCGGTGAAGCGGGGCCCCGACTTGCGGGAATCGCGGCCGACAATGACGGACGGTCGGCCGGCCTCACGCACCCAAGTCCCAAATGCCGCCGCCCAGCGGGTGACGACCTCCGGCGTCAGGTCGCGATCGACGATTCCCCGGACCCCCGACACACCGACCATCAGGGTGCCCGTCATGGCGCCAACGTAGGGAGGCGGTCGCCGCGGGTCAATCGGACGCGCGTCAGGCGCGTCGGACTGCCGCCCCGGGCGTGGGAAGGTGGAGCGGTCGCAGCTCCGGGCTGGCCATGGGAAGTGACGCAGCGTTTGGAAACGCTCGCAGGAACGCGTCGACCACCGCGCGCTCGAACTGCACTCCCTTCCCATCCAGGAGCTCCTGCGCCGCGGTATCGAAGACGAGGGCGGGCCGATAGGGGCGGAGGCTCGTCATCGCGTCGAATGAGTCGGCGACGGTGACCACGCGGACCTCGAGCGGGATCTCGTCCCCCTTCAGACCGTCGGGGAACCCCTTGCCATCCAGCCGCTCGTGGTGGGAGCGCACGATGGCGAGTGCCGCGGGGGCATCGCGCATGAGGGGACCGAGGATGCGCGCGCCGATCACCGGATGGTCCATGATGTGCCGGTATTCGGCCTCGCTCAGCTTCCCCGGCTTGTGCAGCACGGCCTCGCTCACGCCGATCTTCCCGAGATCGTGCAGCTCGGCGCCCAGGGAGATCATGTCCAGCACCCCGGGCTCGAGCCCGAGCTCCCGCCCGACCCGAAACGCGTAGTTCGCCACCCGCACCGAATGGCCGCGCAGGTAGGGATCTTTCTCTTCGAGGGCGTGCACCAGAGCCTGCAGCCGCTCGAGCGACAGCTCCTCGATGCGGCGCGCCTGTTCCTGGACCCGCTGCTCGAGCTCCTGGTGGTACATCCGGTTCTCGAGAATCAGGCGGCGCTTGTCGAGGGCCTGCATGACGCGCGCGCGCACCTCGTCCAGGTGGAACGGCTTCGCCACGTAGTCGAGCGCGCCGAGCTGAAGGCAGGCGACCGCGCTCTCGACCTCGGCGACGGCGGTCACCATGATCACCGCCGTGTCGGGCCAGCGACTCACGATCTCCCGCAGCAGCGTCGCGCCGTCCATCTGGGGCATGCGCAGGTCGGAGATGACGAGCGGCGCGGGCTGCTGCTCCAGCATCGCGATCGCTTCCGTCCCCGAGCCCGCCTCGCGACAGGTGAAGCCCTCGCCTTCGAGCAGCCGCACGAGCACGCGGCGCAGCCGCGGCTCGTCGTCCACCACGAGACAGTGCATGCTGTTGGGCTGCATGATCGTTGCTAACGTAAAGGTCGCTTGCTCGGCGCGAAAGGCGCCCTTACGTTCCCGCCATGACCGAGGTATCGGGGGAGGACCTCAATAACCGCCTCGCCACGCGCGCCGTGCACGCAGGGAAGATCGCGGATCCCCTCGCCGGGGCCGTGATGACGCCGATTTACCAAACGTCCACCTACGTGCAGGAGGGGCTGGGGCGGCACAAGGGATACGAGTACGCGCGGACGCGCAACCCCACCCGCGAGGCGCTCGAGCGCAACGTGGCAGCGCTCGAAGGCGGCCGCCACGGCTTCGCGTTCGGCTCCGGGCTCGGGGCGCTCGACGCGGTCATGAAGCTGCTCTCGGCGGGGGATCACGTGGTGTGCGGCGAGAACGTCTATGGCGGCACGCACCGCCAGATGACGCACATCTGGGCCCGCCTCGGCCTGGCGTTCACATTCGTCGATACGGCGGACCCGCAGCGGATCGCGGACGCCGTGACGCCCGCGACCCGCATGATCTTTGTCGAGACGCCGACCAATCCCCTGATGCGGTTGTGCGACCTCGCGGCCACGGGAGCGATCGCGCGACGTGCCCACGCGCTGTTCGTCGTCGACAACACGTTCGCCACGCCGTGCTTCCAGCGGCCGATCGAGCACGGCGCCGACGTCGTGCTGCACTCGACGACCAAGTACCTGAACGGCCACAGCGACATGGTCGGCGGGTTGCTCGTGGTGCAACGCGGCGACCTGGCCGAGCGGATCGGATTCATCCAGAACGCGAGCGGCGCCGTGCCCGGACCGTTCGACTGCTGGCTCGCGTTGCGCGGCACCAAGACGCTAGCGCTGCGGATGCGCCAGCACGACGCGAGCGGCCGGCGGATCGCGCAGTGGCTCGAAGCGCACTCCCGGGTAGAGCGCGTGTACTATCCCGGCCTGCCGTCCCACCCGCAGCACGCGCTCGCGTGCCGGCAGATGAGCGGGTTCGGCGGCATGGTGAGCCTCGAGCTGGGCACGCTCGAGCGGGCGCGTCGCTTCGTCGAGCGCACCAAGATCTTCGCGCTCGCCGAATCGCTGGGAGGGGTCGAGAGCCTGGTGGGCCATCCTGCGTCGATGACGCACGCCAGCGTGCCCCGGGAGATGCGCGAGGCGATGGGGCTCACTGACAGCCTGGTGCGGCTCTCGATCGGCATCGAGGACGTCGAGGATCTGATCGCCGACCTCGATCAGGCGTTAGGGGCAGGATGAGAGAGCTGTGGGAGCGGCAGCGCCGCGTTTGTCCCACGCTGAAGCGTGGGCTCGGCGCAGCGCTGTCCTCAAGGACACTGTGCTTCAGCACAGTGCAGGCCGAGCCCAGGCTTTAGCCTGGGGATCAACGAGACCGAAACACTCGTAGCCGATAGTCGTAGAGCAGAGACACTCGAATAGGAGCAGGTATGACCGACGCCACCAGTCTCCCCGCCGCCCGTCCCCGCAAGATTCTCACGGCCATCGCCGCGGTGTCGTGGGAGCATCCGGCCGATCGCGCCGCGCTGCAAGCGATGCGCGCGGTCCCCGGCTTCGACGAGGTCGTGAAGAAGATCTACGGCTTCATCGGGGAGCGCGGCGTGCGGCTCCTGTTCCAGGCCGACGCCGTGCGTGTGGGCCCGACGCAGTTCCCCAAGCTGCAGCAGCTCTACACCGACGTCCTCACGTCGCTCGACTGGCCGACCCGCCCGGAGCTGTTCGTCTCGCAGACGCCGTTCGTGAACGCGGGCGCGTTCGGGATGGACCAGCCGTTCATCGTCATCAACTCGGGCGCCTTGCGCCTGCTCGATGACGACGAGATGCGTGCGCTGTTGGGGCACGAGCTGGGCCACGTGATGAGCGGCCACGCGCTGTACCGCACGATCCTCATTCTGATCCTCAACGTCAGCTTCGCGTCGCTGCCGTTCTTGGCAGGGATCGCCCTGCTCCCGATCCGGATCGCGCTGCTCGAGTGGTACCGCAAGAGCGAGCTGTCGTCCGATCGCGCGGGACTGCTCGCCAGTCAGGACGCGACGGCCTCGCTCCGCATGTTCCTCAAGATGGCGGGCGGCGGCGACATGGCGCAGATGGATCTGAACGCGTTCCTCGCCCAGGCCAAGGAATACGAGGAGACGGGCGGGGCGCTGGACCGCATCTTCCAGATCCTGAACACGCTCGACCGCAGCCACCCGTTCAACACGCTGCGCGCGGCGGAGCTACAGCGCTGGATCGAAGCCGGCGCGTACGACCGCATCCTGGGCGGGGCGTACACGCGCCGCGGCCCCGAGGCCGAGCAGCGCCCGCTCGATCGGGACCTCGACGAGGCACGCGAGCATTATATGAAGGAAGCCAAGGCCGTCGTGAACGACGTGGTGGACACGGCCCGCCGGGCGGCGCAGGCGTTCACGGACACGTTCAAGAAGAAGTGAGGATCCTGGTCGTCGGCGGGGGTGGCCGCGAACACGCGCTCTGCTGGGCGCTGAAGCGCGACACCCCCGAGGCGACCCTGTTCGCCGCGCCCGGCAACCCCGGCACCGCGGCGCTCGGCACCAATCTCAAGATTCCGGCGACCGCCGTGGACGGTCTGGTCGCGGCGGCCGCCGAACAGCGGATCGATCTGGTCGTCGTCGGGCCGGAGGCCCCGCTCGCGGCGGGCCTCGCCGACCGTTTACGCGCGGCCGGCCGTTCCGTGTTCGGGCCCGCGCAGGCCGCCGCCCGCCTCGAGTCCTCCAAGGCCTTCGCGAAGGAAGTGATGCAGCGGGCGGGCGTCCCCACGGCTCCGAGCCGCACGTTCCGCGAGCTCGACCCCGCGCTCGCCTACCTGGCCACGCACGCCGAGCCCCTCGTGGTGAAAGCGTCGGGGCTCGCCGGGGGCAAGGGCGCGGTCGTCTGCGCCACGCGCGCCGCCGCGCAGCGCACGGCGCGCGCGATGCTCGGCGAAGGCGCCTTCGGGGAGGCGGGGCGCGAGATCGTGGTCGAGGAGTTCCTCGCAGGCGAGGAGCTGTCGGTCCTCGCCGTCACCGACGGGGAGCGGATCGTGATTCTCCCGCCGGCGCAAGACCACAAACGGCTGCTCGAGGGGGACACCGGCCCCAACACCGGCGGCATGGGTGCGTACTGTCCGGTCGGTCTCGTCACCGACGCGCTGCTCGAGCGGGTGCGCCGCCAGGTGCTCGAGCCCACGCTCCAGGAGATGGCCGCCCGCGGCGCGCCATACCAGGGAGTCCTGTACGCGGGCCTGATGCTCGCGCCCGACGGCACGCCGTACGTGCTCGAGTTCAACTGCCGCTTCGGCGACCCCGAGGCCGAGGCCGTGCTCCCCGTGCTCCCCCGCGGCGCGACGACCCAGCTCGCCGCCATCGCGGGCGGCGGCTGGCGGCCGGACCGGGACGTCATCCCGGCGACCGGCGCGGCCGTCACGACGGTGCTCGCCGCGCGCGGCTATCCCGAGCAGCCGGAAGTGGGCGCGACCATCCAGCTCCCCCCGGACCTCGGCGATGACGTGCTCGTGTTCCATGCGGGGACCGCTCGTGATGCCGACGGCACGCTGCGGGTGGCGGGCGGCCGCGTGCTCGCGGTGACCGGGCTGGCGGCGTCGGTCGCGGCCGCGGCGGAACGGAGCGCCGCCGTGGCGGCGCGCATCGCGTTCGAGGGAAAAGCGTACCGCCGCGACATCGGGTGGCGGGAGGTGGCCCGTGCCGGAACTCCCTGAAGTCGAGACCATCGTCAGGCAGCTCGCCCCGCGGCTCGAAGGCCACCGCATCACCCGCGCCCGTCTCGCCAAGACCGACGTGCTGCGGCGCGTCACCAAGCCCCGGCTGTTGAAGACGATCACCGGGAACGCATTCGAGGAGGTGAGCCGGCGCGCCAAGCACGCCGTGCTGCGGCTCGCGAGCGGCCACCGGCTCGTGGTCCAGCCGCGCATGACCGGGTCGCTCGTCGTGTACGATCGCCCGCTCACGCGGGACGAGGCGAAGTACGCGGTGCTCACGTGCACGCTGGAAGACGGCCGCCTGTTCGTGTACCGCGACGTGCGGCGGCTGGGCACCGTGTGGCTGCTGGACGAGCGGGGCTGGGCGACCTACACCGGTCGCATCGGCCCCGAGCCGCTCGACGAGACGTTCACGCCGTTCGTGTTCGCGGAGCGGCTGCAAGGCACGCGCGCCGCCGTGAAGAAGACAATCATGGATCAGCGGCGTGTCGCGGGGATCGGCAACATCTACGCCAACGAGGCGTTGTTCGAGGCCGGGATCGACCCGTCGAAGCGCACTGACAAGCTCTCGCTCGAAGAGTTCGCCCGGCTGCACGCCGCGGTGCAGAGCGTGCTGGAGCGCGCCGTCGCTTCAGCCGGAACGACCGTCCGCGATTACCGCACCGGCACGGGAGAGCGCGGGCGGTTCCAGTTCGCGCTGAAAGTGTACGGCCGCGGTGGCGAGCCGTGCGTGCGCTGCGGGAAGAAGCTGGTCACGACGCACACGATCGATCTGCGGGCGACGACGTTCTGCCCGCGGTGCCAGCGATAGCTGGCGTTCCAGCAGTACGCTCCGCGTGCTGGCTCGCCCCTCTCATCCCTGCTCCCGCTAATCGCCGCCGTCACTGCAACGCGCGTAGCGGACGCCCAGCGTGCGAGCGGCTCCGGGAGAGCATTGGGTCGAGCTCGGCCGCACGCTGTAACTCCGCCTCTCCCTCCGGCAACCGGTTGAGCCGCGTGAGGTACCACCCCCGGAAGAAGTGAATCCAGGCGTTCCCGGGAGCAACCTGCTCCGCTCGCGCCAGCAGGTCGACCGCCTCGGCAAGCTTCCCTTCGTCTGCGAGCACGCGCGCCAGGAAGTAATCGGGGTCCGACGCGTAGGGAGCGAGCTGGTGCGCTTGCTCGAGCCAGCGAATCGCGGCCGAGTCGTCGTGCAGCTGGTGGGCGACGATCCCCATGTTCACCTGCGCGCGCCAGTACTTGGGCGTCACTCGCAGCGTGACTGTCAGCCGTTCGCGCGCCAGCTCCAGCTTCCCCCGCGCGGCGTATTCGATTGCAAGATTGTTGTTCAGCACGGGGTCGTTGGGCGCCTTCCCGAGCTCCGCCTCGTAGAGCATAAGCGCGTTCCGCCAGTCGGCATTGCGGGTCCAGGTCTTTGCTGTAAGAGCGAAGAAGGCGGCGGCCATGACCGCCACGACTGGTCCGCCGAACTTCGCGCTCCCGAACCGCCGCGCCACGATTCCGGGTAACGTGGCCGCGCCAACACCGGCCGCGACGCAGAAGCCAACTGACGGCAGGTAA
>Ga0209761_1002593_pt1 | contig 11871 bp, 4 predicted proteins | sample GraSoi013_1_40cm_4_FD_185818 | JGI IMG/M metagenome (GOLD analysis project Ga0209761, IMG submission 185818) | Grasslands soil microbial communities from the Angelo Coastal Reserve, California, USA - Sample 09_25_2013_1_40cm (SPAdes) (version 2) | ecosystem: Environmental > Terrestrial > Soil >... | reverse complement strand
CTCCAGCTCGGCAGCCAGGACCCAATTATCAGCACTGAGATAAGTAAACAGGACTTGCGCAACGCCTTGGAGGACATATCGCTGCACCGAAGGATCAAGCCGTGGCACGAACACTTGCAGGTGGGCGTTGAGACGGCTCAGTGAGGGATCCTTCTCGTACCAGTACCGGCCCGCCCAAAGGCCAAGGGCGCGCCAGTAATGCGGGAGCAACTCTGGCGCCACGCGAGCCGGTGCGTTGGCCAGCGCTTCAGGGCTGCTGTCCATGGGGGCAGACCAGGGCCAAGCTCGATAGATTCCGATGAGGGCCAGGTGATACGCCGTGGGCGAGCGGTGACGCAAGAACTCCACCGCCGCGACCGCCTTGGGCAACTCGCTGCGATACCGGACCACGGCCCTCACTCCCACCTGATAATAGAAATGTCTGTCGAACCCGGGCGGAACCACCCGCTCGATCCGGGCGAAGTCCTCGGTCTGTCCGTTCAACGGGACCGCCCTGGCGAGCAGCGGCGCGATCGCACGGGAAAGGTCCCGCTGATCTTCGCCAGATAGTTTGGGGAGAATATCGGAGAGGAAGGGCCGCTGCACAATTTCGAGGATGAACTCGCGATCGCCCCGACCCGAGCCTACTGGTGCGTGAGTCCCCCAATAGGTCCGTGGCAGGAGGGCGTAGGAATAGCCCTTGGCGGAGAGAGCAAGGCCCGGCCGGTCTAGGGATAACAGGGGTCCGTGCGCCCCAATGCCTAACACGACCACGCTGGCCAGGAAGACGGTCTGGATTTTTCTTTGGACGAGGGGGAACAGGTCCTGACAGAGGGCAAGCGAATAGGCCGTGAGAATGAACAGGAAGGGATAGGCCGGCACGTGGTAGAGGGCGGACATGAAATCGCTAAATTGCACGGCCAGGGAGAACACGGCCAGGTACAGGCATGCAAACCCTACGAGCATACGGCGGGTCTGGCTGGGTCCGGCCGGTGCGGCTAGTCTCGTCTTCAGACGCAACACGCCCGCGGTCAGGATGGGGGTCAGATACAGGAGGGAGTAGAGCAGGTTCACGGCCTTCCGGTACCGATCCAAAATATCATCGAATGCAATCGTGCGGAGGAATTCAACCGGGCCGAGTCTCAAGGGATGGGCCAAGCCGTCCCACAGATGGGCGAGTCCGAAGTGCTCCCACACGGTCTTGTCATGGATCACGAGTCCGGCATAGTGAGTCTGCACATTGATGGCAATCCAGGGGGCAAAGCCCGCGGCAAAGCCCAACGTGAACCACAGCACGCGCGGTTGCCAAAACCTCCCCTTATCGTGCCAGAGCCAACACCCCAGCATGGCCAAGAGGGTGAGCCCATAGATATAGGCGAACCAGAGCCCAACGCCCGCGGTGAGTCCCAGGAGCACAGGGACACCCGGCGAGCTCCCCTCATCGGAGAGCATTCTGAAGAAGAGAAACACGGTCAGCGCAGAAAACAGGATAGATTCCCCATGACAACAGGGTGAGGCCGTGGAGTATGCGGTCAACAGCGGGGGGGAGAAACAGAACAGCAGGGCGAAGCAGCCTGCCACCCGCTCGCCGGCCGCGCGCTGGATGGTCCAGTACCAGATGGCCAGTGCGAGCGTGAACAACAAGAGTGGCACGAGCTTGAGGGCGAACACGGTCGGCCCGAACAGCAGGAAGAAGCCGGAGGCGAGGGTCCCGATCATCAAAGTTCCTAACATATAGTTAGTTGCGCGGTAATCGGCAAAGGGTAGTGTAGGGCCCGTGACCAGTTCTTGCGCGATTGTGCCCACGTACAATTCGTCGTCTAGTTGGGGGGACAGATAGCTTGGATGGATCAGGACCACGTAGAGGAGACGGCTCGCGACGAACAGCAGCAGGAATCCGCCGAGCGATACGTTTATCGTGGGAGTGGGCCCATCACCCGTTGCATTTGGGGGAGCAACGGGTGCCCAACGCGCCCCTCCCGTACCCACTTGGGAGGTCACGTTGCCGTGCACCGCTTGGGTATTGCCTGACGGTGTCATCATGGGCGTAGAGGCGGCTCCAGCGCGCGCGTGGCCGGGCTCTCGAAGAGCGCCTCAAATTGCGCTTTCCCTTGCTGAATGGACACGAGGCTCCTTGCGGAGAAGCCCTTGGTTGAGGCTATCCAGAATAGACTCTCCTGGCCTTTCGAGGGATATGGGGAAAAGCGCTCGTCTTCGCCCAGTGCCATCCCCCAGCCTTCCAAGAGGCCCTCTTGATAGACCTGGGGAAAGCGCTCCAGCTCGGCAGGCGGGACCGAAGGAGCCATGTAGATGCGGTGAGCAAACAAGAGTTCCCCGACGCCTTGGAGGAAATATTTCTGAACCGTAAGATTGAGCCGTGGCACGAACACTTGCAGGTGGGCGTTGAGACGGCTCAGTGAGGGATCCTTCTCGTACCAGTACCGGCCCGCCCAAAGGCCAAGGGCGCGCCAGTAATGCGGGAGCAACTCTGGCGCCACGTGAGCCGGTGCGTTGGCCAACGCTTCAGGGCTACTGTCCATGGGGGCAAACCAGGGCCAAGCTCGATAGATCCCGATGAGGGCCAGGTGATGCGCCGAGGCCGATCGGTGACGGACAAACTCCAGCGCCGCGACCGCCTCGGGCAACTCGTTGGGATGCTGGCCCATGACCGTCGCTCCCACCAAATAGTAGAAGTGTCTGTTGAAACCGGGAGGAACCAACCGTTCGATCCGGGACAAGTCCTCGGCCTGTGCATTCAACGGGACCGCCGTGGCGAGCATCTGAGCGATCACACGGGAGAGCTCCTGCTGATCGTCGGACGACAGTTTGGGGAGGATGTCGGAGAGGAAGGGGCGCTGCACCACTTCGAGGAGGAACTCGCGATCTTCCGAGCCTGCCGGTGCGTGAGTGAACAAATAGCGTCCTGGCAGGAGGGCGTAAGCATATCCCTTGGCAGAGAGGGCGGCGCCTGACCGGTCCAGGGACAACAGGGGCGCGTGTGTCCCAAGCCCTAGCGCAACTACGCTGCCGAGGAAGATGATCTGGATTTTCTTCTGGACATTCGGGAACGCTTCCTGACAGCGCGCCAGCGAGAGGGCCACGAACAAGAACAGGAAAGGATAGGCCGGCAGGTGGTACCTCGTGGCTCTGAAATCACTGAATTGCACGGCCAGGGCGAACACGACGACGTACAGGAGGCTAAACCCCACGAGCGTGGGTCGGGGCGGGCTGGGTCTGGTCGGTGCGGATTCCCCAGTCTTCAGCCGCAAGACTCCAGCGGTCAAGATGGGGCCTAGATAGAGGAGGGAGTAGAGCAGGTTCACAGCCCTGCGGGACAGATCCCGCGGATCGTCGGACGCAATATCGGCGAAGAACTCATACAGGGAGAGTCGCCGGGGATGGGACAGGCCATCCCACAGATAGGCGAGTCCGAAGTGCTCCCACACGGTCTTGTCATGGATCACGAGCCCGGCGAAGTGAGTCTGCACATTGAAGAGGATCCAGGGGGCAAAGCCCACGACAAAGCCCAGCGCGAACCACAGCACGCCCAGCTTCCAGCGCACCCTTTTGTCGTACCAGAGCCAAAACCCCAGCGTGGCCAGGAGAGTGAGCCCGTAGATATAGGTGAACCAGAGCCCAACCCCCGCGGTGAGTCCCAGGAGCACGGGATACGCCAGTGAGCCCCTCTCGTCGGAGAGCATTCTGAAGAGGAGAAATACGGTCAGCGCAGAGAAAAAGATCGACTCCGAATGATAACCCATGGTGGTAACGGAGAAGGCGGTCAACAGCGGGGGCGAAAAGCAGAACAGGAGGGCGAAGTACCGTGCCACCTGCTCACCGACCGCGCGCCGGATGGCCTGGTACCAGAAGAGCAGCGCGAGCGTGAACAGAAAGAGTGGCGCGAGCTTCAGAGCGAACAGAGTCGGCCCGAACAGCCGGAAGAAGCCGGAGGCGAGCCCCCCCATCACCAAAGTTCCTAACATATAGTTAGATCTGCGGTACTCGATGAAGGGCAGTTTGAGCCCCGTGAGGAGTTCTTGAGCGACGGTGCCCACGTACAGTTGTTCGCCTAGTTGGGGGCACAGATAACTTGGATCGATCAGCACTAAGTACAGGAGACGGCTCCCGACGAACAGCAGCAGGAATCCGCCGAGCGATACGTTTATCGCGGGAGGAGGCCCCGCGTCTCCACCCGCAAAGCGGGTACCCGGCCCTCCCGTACCCACCTGGGAGGTTACGTTGCCGTGCACGGCTTGGGTATTGCCTGACGGCGTCATCATGGGCGGAGGGGCGGCTCCAGCGCGCGCGCGGCCGGCCCCTCGAAGAGCGCCTCAAATTGCGCTTTCCCCTGCTGAATGGACACGAGGCTCCTTGCGGAGAAGCCCTTGGTTGAGGCTATCCAGAATAGACTCTCCTGGCCTTTCGAGGGATATGGGGAAAAGCGCTCGTCTTCGCCCAGTGCCATCCCCCAGCCTTCCAAGAGGCCCTCTTGATAGACCTGGGGAAAGCGCTCCAGCTCGGCAGGCGGGACCGAAGGAGCCATGTAGATGCGGTGAGCAAACAAGAGTTCCCCGACGCCTTGGAGGAAATATTTCTGAACCGTAAGATTGAGCCGTGGCACGAACACTTGCAGGTGGGCGTTGAGACGGCTCAGTGAGGGATCCTTCTCGTACCAGTACCGGCCCGCCCAAAGGCCAAGGGCGCGCCAGTAATGCGGGAGCAACTCTGGCGCCACGTGAGCCGGTGCGTTGGCCAACGCTTCAGGGCTACTGTCCATGGGGGCAAACCAGGGCCAAGCTCGATAGATCCCGATGAGGGCCAGGTGATGCGCCGAGGCCGATCGGTGACGGACAAACTCCAGCGCCGCGACCGCCTCGGGCAACTCGTTGGGATGCTGGCCCATGACCGTCGCTCCCACCAAATAGTAGAAGTGTCTGTTGAAACCGGGAGGAACCAACCGTTCGATCCGGGACAAGTCCTCGGCCTGTGCATTCAACGGGACCGCCGTGGCGAGCATCTGAGCGATCACACGGGAGAGCTCCTGCTGATCGTCGGACGACAGTTTGGGGAGGATGTCGGAGAGGAAGGGGCGCTGCACCACTTCGAGGAGGAACTCGCGATCTTCCGAGCCTGCCGGTGCGTGAATGTGCAAATATCTGAATGGCATGCGGGCGTAGGAGTATCCCTTGACGGAGAGGGCGGCGCCCGGCCGGTCCAGGGACAACAGGGGCACGTGTGTCCCAAGTCCCAACACAACCACGCTGGCCAGAAAGACGGTCTGGATCTTTCTTTGAACGAGGGGGAACAAGTCCTGACAGCGCGCCAGCGAGTGGGCGACGAGAAAGAACAGGAAAGGATAGGCCGGTAGGTGGTACCTCGTGGCTCTGAAATCGCTGAATTGCACGGCCAGGGCGAACACGACGACGTATAGGAGGCTAAATCTCACGAGCGCGGGTCGGGGCGGGCTGGGTCCGGTCGGTGCGGAGCGGACAGTCTTCAGACGCAAGATCCCCACCGTCAGGATCGGGCCAAGGTACAGGAGGGAGTACAGGAGGTTAACGGCCCTCCGTGGCAGATCCCGTTGATCATCGGATGCAATATCGGCGAAGAACTCATACAGGGAGAGTCGCCGGGGATGGGACAGGCCATCCCACAGATAGGCAAGGCCAAAGTGCTCCCACACGTTCTTGTCATAGACCACGAGCCCGGCAAAGTGAGTCTGCGCATTGAAGAGGATCCAGGGGGCAAAGCCCACGGCAAAGCCTAGCGCGAACCACAGCACACGTGCTTGCCAAAACCTCCCCTTATCGTGCCAAAGCCAACACCCCAGGGTGGCCAGGAGGGTGAGCCCATGGATATAGGCGATCCAGAGCCCAACCCCCGCGGTGAGTCCCAGGAGCGCAGGGACAGCCAGCGAGCCCTGCTCATCGGAGAGCATCCTGAAGAGGAGCAATACCGTCAGCGCGGAGAAAAAGATCGACTCCGAATGATACCCCATGGCGGTCACGGAGTAGTCAGTGAACAGCGGCGGCGAGAAACAGAAGAGCATGGCAAAGTACCCTGCCACGCGCTCGCCGGCAGCGCGCTGGAGGGTCCAATACCAGAAGGCCAGCGCGAGCGTGAAGAGCAAGAGCGGCGCGAGCTTCAGGGCGAACACGGTCGGCCCGAACAGCAGGAAGAAGCCTGCGGCTAGAGCTCCGATCACTAACGAGCCTAACGCATAGTTATCCGCGCGGTACTCGAGGAAGGGCAGTGTAAGGCCCGTGACGAGTTCTTGCGCGATGATGCCCCGGTACAGTTCTTCGCCGATGTAGTAGAGGTGGCCTGGATCGATCAGCATCAGGTACAGGAGACGGCTCGTGACGAACAGAAGAAGGAATCCTGCGAGCGACACGTTTATCGTGGGAGGAGGCCACGCGTCTCCACCCGCAAAGCGGGTACCCGGCCCTCCCGTACCCACCTGGGAGGTTACGTTGCCGTGCACGGCTTGGGTATTGCCTGACGGCGTCATCATTGGTTGAGCGGCGGGTCCAGCGCGCGCGCGGCCGGGCCCTCGAAGAGCGCCTCAAATTGCGCTTTCCCCTGCTGAACGAACGCGAGGCTCCTAGCTGAGAGGCCTTTTGTCGATGCTAGCCACAAGAGACTTTCATGACCTGTCAAGAGAGATGGGGAAAAGAGCTCCTCTCCCGCCAGTTCCATTCCCCAGCCTTCCAAGAGGCCCTCTTGATAGGCTTGCGGGAAGCGCTCCAGCTCGGCTGGCGAGACCCAAGGAGTATTGCCGAGGTGCATAAACAGGAGTTCCCCGACGCCTTGGAGAAACGATCGCTGCACCGAAGGATCGAGCCGTGGCACGAAGGATTGCAGGTGGGCTTTGAGAAGGCTCAGGGATTGATCAGTGTCATACCAGGACCGGCCTGCCCAATGGCCGAGGGCTCGCCAGTAATATGGCTGTAGATCCGGAGCCACCCGTCTTGCCGCCGCGGCGAGTGATTCAGGGCTGGCATCAAGGGCAGCGTTGGGAGCCCAAGACTGGTAGATCCCGATGAGGGCCAGGTGATGCGCCGCGGCCGAGCGGTGACGGACAAAGTCCACCGCCGCGACCGCCTTGGGCAACTCGTTGGGGTGTCGGACCATAGCCAGCGCTCCCAACTTAGAGAAGAAATGTTTGTCGAAGCCGTGAGGAACCAACCGCTGGATCCGGGCGAGGTCCTCGGCCTGTGCGTTCAACGGGACCGCCCTGGCGAGCATCCGAGCGATCACACGGGAGAGCTCCCGCCGATCGTCGGATGACAGTTTGGGGAGGATGTCGGAAAGGAGGGGCCGCTGCACCACTTCGAGGATGAACTCGCGATCGCCCAAGCCTGCCGGTGCGCGAGTGCCCCAATAGGTCCATGGCAAGATGGCGTAGGAATATCCCTTGACGGAGAGGGCAGCAACCGGCCGGTCCAGGGACAACCGGGGCGCGTGCGTCCCAAGTCCTAAAACAACTACGCTGGCCAGGAAGACTGTCTGGATCTGCCTCTGGAAACGCGGGGCCAGGTCCTGACAGCGCGCAAGCGAGAGGCCGACGAAGAAGAACAGGAAGGGATAGGCCGGCACGTTGAACCTGGCGGCCCTGAAATCGCTGAATTGCACGGCTAGGGCGAACACGGCGACGTATAGGCCTGCAAATCCCACGAGCGTGGCTCGGGTCGGGTTAGCTCCGGCCGGGTCGGAGCGCCCCATCTTCCAACGCAACACGCCCGCGGTCAGGATGGGGCTCAGATACAGAAGGGAATAGAGCAAGTTCACGGCCCATCGGTACAGGTCCCAATCATCGTCGGACCCAATCGTGCGGAGGAATTCAACCGGGGCAAGTCTCAGGGGATGGGCCAAGCCCTCCCACAGATAGTCGAGGCCGAAGTGCTCCCACACGTTCTTGTGCTGGACCACGAGCCCGGCAAAGTGAGTCTGCACATTGAAGAGGATCCAGGGGGAAAAGCCCACGAGAAAGCCCAGAGCGAACCACACCACGCGCGGTTTCCAGAGTGCTCCTCTGTCGTGCCAGAACCAGAACCCCAGCATGGCCAGGAGGGTAAGCCCGTAGATGTAAGCGAACCAGAGCCCGACCCCGGCGGTGAGTCCTAGGAGGAGTGGGATCGCAAGCGAGGGCTTTTCCTCCGAGAGCATTCTGAAGAGGAGAAACACGGTCAGCGCGGAGAATAGGATAGATTCCCCATGACAACAGGGCGTGGCCGTGGAGTACGCGGTCAACAGCGGGGGCGAGAAGCAGAACAGGAGGGCGAAGTACCGTGCCACCCGCTCGCTGGCATATCGCTGGATGGTCCAGTACCAGAAGACCAGCGCGAGCGTGAACATTAAGAGCGGAGCGAGCTTCAGGGCGAACAGGGTCGGCCCGAACAGCAGGAAGAACCCTGAGGCGAGGGCCCCCATCACCAAAGTTCCTAACATATAGTTATTTGCGCGGTACTCGGCGAAGGGCAGTGTAGGGCCCGTGACCAGTTCTTGCGCGATGGTGCCCACGTACAGTTCGTCGGCTAGTTGGGGGGACAGGAAGCCTGGATGGATCAGGACCACATCCAGGAGACGGCTCGCGACGAGCAGCAGTAGGAATCCGCCGAGCGCAGCGCGAGCATTGCCTGACGGCATCTTCTGCTCAGGGACGCCCGCCTGAGAGGCCTTCTGGTGGCTATTGGGGTTCAAAATGGACTGCTTTTGATCTTCGAGTAACTTCCCAACAAGGTCTGCAATTCGGCAGAAACTGTCGCGAACACGCCAGGCCAGTCCCCAGGAGCATCCTGACGAAATAACCGCATGCTCGGATACCAAGGGCTGTCTTCACGTCCGTCCATCCAGCGCCAGTCCACGCCCACATGAGGTAACAGTACCCACACCGGCCGGCCAAGCGCGCCGGCCAGGTGTGCTACGCCTGTATCGACGGTGAGAACAAGGTCAAGTTGGCAAATGGCTGCTGCAGTGTCAGCCCAATCACCAATCTGGTCACTGAGGTTATAGACGGGCATTCCAGGGGTTACTTCACCCAGGCCTGTTGCTCTGGGCTGTTTCTGAAGACTATACACGGCAACACCAGGCAGCTCAGCAAGTTCTAGGAAATAAGACAGGGGACACGACCGATTCCGATCATTTCTGTGGATCGGCAAGCCTGCCCATACAATTCCTACTTTCAGCCTGACATCGGGTGGCGCTTCTACTTTCACCGAGCTTGACTCTGGTGGGCTGAGATAGGGGCACTGCGAGGGAATCGTCTCAAGGGTAGTCCCGATGATTCGGGGGAGGCTCAAGAACGAGGCGTGTAAGTCAAAATCCGGCAATGGCTCTCTTTCACTCACAACCTGGGCGATGCCCGCGACTGAAGCTAGCAACCGAACGAGCTCTGGTTGACAGGCCACAATGACACGTCCCCCTCTCCTGGCAACGAGCGGCGCGTACCGTATGAATTGGATGGTGGTGCCGAAACCTTGCTCAGCGTAGAGTAGAATTGTTCTTCCGTTAAGTTCGGAGCCATCCCAGAAGGGCTGCGGAAGGATGAGGCCGGCACACTGCTGTTCAAATTCCTTTACCCTCCAGCGCCACTCGTATTCCGTGAAGCCGTGTGAAAGGTCGCCAGCCCTTAATAAGGCAAGTCCAAGGCCGGCGTGGGCATGGACATAGTCGGGCTTGAGGGCCAGCGCCTGACGAAAGCAGGCGATCGCCTCGGCGACCTTGCCCTGGTCGAAGAGTACATTGCCTAAATTGTTGTGGGCCATGGGATCGTCCGGATTGAGGGCCAGCGCCTGGCGGTAGCAGGCAGCCGCCTCCTCCAGCAGGAGTTGCTCGGAAAGAGCATTGCCCAGGTTGTAGTGGGCCTCGACCAAGTTGGGCATGAGGGCCAGCGCCTGGCAATAGCAGGCGATCGCCTCGGCGAGCTTACCCTGGTCCCAGAGTGCGATGCCTAGATTGTTGTGGGCCTCGGCGTAGTCCGGCTTGAGGTTCAGCGCCTGGCGAAAGCAGGCGATCGCCTCGGCGAGCTTTCCCTGCTCCCAGAGTGCGATGCCTAGATTTTTGTGGGCTTCGGCGTAGTCCGGCTTAAGGGCCAGTGCAAGGCGATAGGAGGCGATCGCGTCTTCCAGCTTGCCTGTGGCTCGATACGCTTCCCCCATATTGTGGTGGTGTGAGGCTACGGCCCAGGCTTCGGATATATTTGTCATGAAGGTTAAATCTTGCCGACTCGGTTCATGCTTGCCTTGAGCTACGGAGCGTGGCGCGGTGGCGCCAGCGCACTCGGGGCCAGTCCCTGGAAGAGCGCATCAAGTTGTGCTTGCCCCTGCTGGATGAACACGAGGCTCCTGGCTGAGAGGCCTTTCGTCCAGGCCATCCAATATAGACTCTCAGAACCTTGCCACGGGAATAGGGGTAAGTTGTCGAACTCGTGTATTCCCATTCCCCAGCCTTCCCAGAGCCCCTGCTGATAGGCCTGGAGGGATTGCTCGATCTCGGCAGGCGGGAAAGGAATCATGCCGTGGTGATGAAACAGTACTGTCCCGACGCCTTGGAGGACATATCGCTGCACCGAAGGGGTGAGCCGCGGTAAGAACGCTTGCAGGCGGGTGTTGAGAAGGCTCAGGGAGTGCTCCGTGTTGTACCAGTGGTGCCCAGCCTGATGGCCAACGGCTCGCCAGTAATGCGGCGACAATTTCGGATCGACTGCTCCTGGGTGGTTGACGAGAGCCTCAGAGCTGGCGTCAAGGAAAGCAAATTGTTCGGGCCAAGACCGGTAGATGCCGACCAGGGCCAGATGATGCGCCGCGGGCGAGCGATGACGTAAGAACTCCACGTCCGCGACCGCCTTGGACAACTCCTTGGCATGCGGGCTCATGGCCTTGCCACCTAACCAATAGTAGAAATACCGGTTGAAACCGGAAGGAACCAACCGCTCGATCCGGGCGAATTCCTCGGCCTGTCCGTTCAACGGGGCCGCCTGGGCGAGCAGCAGCGCGATTGCACGGGAAAGGTCCCGCTGATCTTCGCCAGACAGTTTGGGGAGAATATCGGAGAGGAAGGGACGCTGCACCATCTGTGGGATAAAAATGTGATCGTCCTTGCCTGCCGGTGCGTGAGTGTATGAATAAATACGTGGCATCAGGGCGTAGTCATAGCCTTTGGCGGAAAGGGCGGCGCCTGGCCGGTCCAGGGAGAACAGGGGCACATGCGTCCCCAGTCCTAACACGACCACGCCGGCTAGGAAGACGGTCTGGATCTTCTTCTGGGCATTCGGGAAAGCCTCCTGGCAGCGTACCAGCGAGAGGGCCACGAACAAGAATAGGAAGGGATAGGCCGGCAGGTGGTACCTCGTGGCCTTGAAATCGCTGAGTTGCACAGCCAGGGCGAACACGACGACGTACAGGATACCAAACCCGACGAGCGTGGATTGGGTCGGTCTAGGTCCGGTCGGTTCAGATCGGACCGACTTTAGACGCAAAACTCCAGCGATGAGGATGGGGCCCAGATACAGGAGTGAGTAGAGCAGGTTCACGACCCGCCGGGGCAGATCCCGTGGATCATCGGATGCAATATCGGCGAAGAATTCATACGGGGCGAGCTTCCCGGGATGGGCCAAGCCGTCCCACAGGTGCTTGAGTCCGAAGTGCTCCCACACGGTCTTGTCATAAATCACGAGCCCGGCTAAGTGAGTCTGCGTAATGATGACGATCCAGGGGGTGAAGCCCACGACAAAGCCTAGAGCGAAACATGCGAAGCGCGTTCGCCAGAGCATGCCAGTGTCTTGCCAGAGCCAAACCCCGAGCAGGACCAGGAGAGTGAGCCCGTAGATGGAGTCGAACCAGAGCCCGACCCCTGCGGTGAGTCCCAGGAGCGCAGGGAACAACAGCGAGC
>Ga0209761_1002592_pt1 | contig 11872 bp, 11 predicted proteins | sample GraSoi013_1_40cm_4_FD_185818 | JGI IMG/M metagenome (GOLD analysis project Ga0209761, IMG submission 185818) | Grasslands soil microbial communities from the Angelo Coastal Reserve, California, USA - Sample 09_25_2013_1_40cm (SPAdes) (version 2) | ecosystem: Environmental > Terrestrial > Soil >... | reverse complement strand
ACGCGCCCCGTCAGCGCCATCCGAACAGCCCCGAGGGCGAGCCGCGTTGCCGATCCGGACGGCGCGGGTGGACGTCTCCCCTCACGAGCGAATGCGAGCAGGATGATCCCGGCCGCCAGCGACATCGCGGCGTCGAAGGCGAACAAGCTGTGCAGGTTCAGCACGCGGTGATCGACCAGCCATCCGCCGGTAGCGGGGCCGAGCGCGAAGCCGAGTGATGGGGTGACGCCAAAGAGTGAGATCGCGAACCCTACCCGGCCCTGTGGGGTGACCGCCCGAAGGGCGGTGAGCATGACCCCGGTGTTCCCGAGCTGGAAGCCCACCAGGAGCAGACCGAAGGCCGCCTGCCACCGGTCCTGCGCGAGCCAAAGCACCGCGAAGACCACCATTTCGACGAATGCGCTGCGAGCGATGATCGGTATGCGTCCAAATCGCTCCGCCCAGACTCCCCAGAAGGGGACCAGTGGCAGGCCGAACAGGAAGAACGCCGCGTTCAGGTATCCGGTCCATGCCGGCACCTCCGCCGGCGGCACGTGCACGGTGCCGAGGTACAGGGGCATGAAGCGGAAGACGTGGGAAACCGTGAATGCTTCGACCGTCGAAGCGATCCCGAAAAGAACAAGCAGCGAGATCCAGCTCGATGCCCTTCGGCTCGGCGTGGCGGCGGCCGAGTCCGTCAACATGTCAGGCGATTAGTTTGGAGATGACGACGGGTCATTGCAGGTAAGGAACACTGCAGGAGGTCAATAACCATGGGCGCGACATCGGCCATCAAAACCAACACTCTGGAAGTCCCCGGCGCGAGCCTGTACTACGAGGTCCGCGGAGCTGGTCCCGTGTTGCTGATGATGCCGGGCGGACCCGCTGACGCGGCCAGGTTCCGGCGGATCGAAGATGACCTCGCATCGACTTACAGAGTCGTTACATACGACCCGCGCGGCCTTTCTCACAGCAAGCTGAACGAACCACTCGACGACTCGCGGATGGTGCAGATCTTCGCTGACGACGTCCACCGGCTCCTGGCAACGCTGACCGACACCAAGGCGAACGTGTTCGCCAGCAGTGGCGGGGCGACGATTGTGCTCGAGCTTGCGGCACGTCACCCTGAACAGCTCGACACGGTGGTCGTTCATGAGCCACCTTCGCCGGACCTGCTGCCGAACAGCGAAGAGACTCGCGCGGCAATGGAAGACGTGTGCGACACACATGACTCTGAAGGACTCTGGGCGGCGGCGCACAAGTTCATGGTCCTCATCGGAATTCAGGGTGGCCCACCGCCCGCCCCGGAGGGCGTGCCGACTCCCGAGACCCTCGAAGCCCAGGCCATGATGCAGCAGAACATGGAGTTCTTCTTCGGCCGATACATTCGGAACATCGCGCGTTACCGACCCGATTTCGCCGCGCTGAAGGCGTGCTCGTGCCGGATCGTCCCGGCGGTTGGTGAGGATTCGAGGGGCCAGCTGGCCCACGAGGGTGGCCTCGGCCTGGCGCGACGCCTCGGTAGAGAAGCCGCAGTGTTTCCGGGAGACCACAGCGGGTTCGACGGCCGTCCGGTCGAGTTCGCGGCGAAGCTGCGCAAGGTGCTCGAAGGCTGAGCGAGCTGAGAGTTGGAGTAATCGGCGCCGGCGACATCGCCGGCGCTCACATTCGTGGTTACCTGCAGTCCGCGAACTTTGCTCACGTGAGCGCAATCGCCGACATTGACGCTGAGCGCGCCCAGCGCCTGTCTGAGCGCGCGGGCAACGCGCAGGTCTTCCGCGACTACCGAGACATGATCGCCTCGCCGCTCATAGACGCGGTCGACATCTGCCTACCTCACCATCTCCACAGGGACGCGATCGTCGCCGCGGCCGCTGCCGGGAAGCACATCCTGTGCGAGAAGCCGCTCTGCCTGACCGTAGAGGAGGCGGATGCGGTGACGCGCGCGGTCAGTGCCGCCGGCGTCACTCTGATGTGCGCGCACAATCAGCTCTTCCTGCCCCCGGTAGCCACCGCGCGGCAGATGATCCGCGAGGGAAAGCTGGGCAAGGTGTTCACAGCGCGCACCACAGACAGCTTCTTCGCCCCCGCCATCGATGCGAGCGCGCTCGGCTGGCGTTCCCGTCGGGCGACCAGCGGCGGCGGCGAGCTCATCGACACCGGATACCACCCCACTTACCTGTTGCTGCACCTGGTCGACAGCGAGCCGATCAGGGTGGCCGCGATGCTCAGCCGGCATCGCCTGGAATTCATGGAAGCGGAAGACTCGGCCCAGGTGTTGGTCGAGTTCGCGGACGGCACGGTTGGTAACATCGCCACGAGCTGGGCCTATGAGCCGGCCGGCTCGACTGAGAAGTTCTCCGTGGTCGGCGAGACTGGAAGTCTGTGGAGCGATAAGCGCTCCCTGTTCTACAAGCCGCGGGGTGGTGAACGGATCGTGATTCAACAAGCGGAGGCTGAACCGGACACTTTCGCTCTGGAGATCGCCGATTTTATTGCCTGTCTTCGTGAAGGGCGCCGGCCGCTAAATAACGAGGTCGACGGCGTCAACGTCCTCAAGATGATCCTCGCGGCGTACGCGTCCGCAGAACGCGGAACGATTGTCGAAATAAAGGATCTCTAGGTTCAGGAACGTGCGCCGAACCAATCCCGCGCGACGCCGCCCTTGCGCGTCGACGGCGCATCGTTCGGCCTCACCGCGCTCCCGCACCATCTCACGCAATTGGCGATCACGCGCTGGATCTCGCGCTGCCTGTACACCGGGAATTCCTGGTCGCCTGGGCTGAAGTAGGCGACGCGTCCCGCCCCGCGGTAGAAGCAGCAGCCGCTACGAAACACCTCGCCGCCCTCGAACGAACTGACGAACACGAGCTCGTCCGGCGGAGGGATGTCGAAGAACTCGCCGTACATCTCTTGCTTGGGGATGACAATCGGCTGCGGCACACCCTCGGCGATGGGGTGGGCAGGATTCACCGTCCAGACCAGCTCGCGCTCGCCGGCTCCACGCCACCTGAGCGCGCAGCTGGTTCCCATCAGCCGCCGAAAGATCTTGGAGTAATGGGCGGAATGCAGCACGACGAGTCCCATTCCTTCGAGGACGCGAGCATGCACGCGGCTCACTACTTCGTCAGCCACCTGATCGTGAGCGACATGTCCCCACCACGTGAGGACGTCCGTTTCCGACAGCACCTCGTCGGTAAGGCCGTGCTCGGGTTCCTCGAGGGTGGCGTAGCGGATGCTCACGGTTCCACTCAGGTCCCGGCGCAGGCCCGCCGCGATCTCCTCGTGCATACCCTTCGGGTAGACGCGCATCACCGATTCGTCGCGGCGCTCCTGGACGTGCTCGTTCCAGATCGTCACGCGCAGTTTGCGATCACCTGCCATGGGCGATCAGCGTATGCGAACACGAGGGTTCGACGTCAATCCGCCGACGTCCAACCTGACACCACCATCTGGAGGCGTTTGGGGGGAGAATCCGCGTGGCCGAGGTTTAGCATGCGTACTCACCCGCGACCGACTGACTGATGCCGACTTTTCCTCGGATCTTCATGAGCTACCGTCGCGATGACACAGCCGGCCATGCCGTGGGCGTCACCGTGACGCAAGCGGAACAGGTCGCGATCGATCAGATCGTGCTTACGGCGCGGAAGACGGCTGGAGCTGCCAATGCTGAGGCGGCCTTGCGCGAAGGCAGTGCAATGTCTGCGGCCGATGCGATCGACTACGCACTTGGCGTTCGCCCTGCCAACCAAGTGTGAGCGCGTGCCCAGCATTTCCACGTATCGCCTCAGGCAAACCACTGTCCTCCGTTGACGTCGATGGTTTCGCCGGTCAGGTACGACGACAACGAGGAGACCAGGAAGAGAATGACCCCGGCGCACTCCTCGGGAGAGCCAAGACGACCAAGGGGAATGCCTTTCCTGAAAGCCTCAAGCAACTCAGGAGTGCTGAACCGATCGTGAAATGGGGTCTGAATGACGCCGGGGGCGATCGCATTGACACGGATGTTTCGCGCTGCGAGCTCCTTCGCCAATCCGCGCGTAAGCGTCATCACGCCTCCTTTAGCGGCGGCGTAGGCGAGAGCGCCTGGTCCGCCACCGTGACGTGCCGCGATCGATGAGACATTGACGATCCGGGCGCCTTGGCCGAAGTGGGGGAGCGCTGCCTTCGTAGCGAAGAAGACGCTGGACAGGTTGAGCGCGATCACCTCCTGCCAGAGTTCAGTGTCCATGTCACCAATCGGGGTCCGGGCGATCAACGAGCCGGCGTTGTTGACGAGAATGTCTACCGGGGCGCCGAGCGCCAAGATCGCGGCCTCCACCGCGTTGCCCGCAGCCTCGGCGTCGCGAAAGTCTCCTTGGACCAGCACCGCGCGGCGCCCGTGAGATTCGACCATGCGCGCCGTCTCCGCAGCCTCCTGCAGACTCGTGCCGTAATGAATCGCGACGTCAGCACCCGCGCTCGCAAGAGCGACTGCGGTGGCGCGCCCGATCCCGGTGCTTGCGCCCGTGACGATCGCTCGCTGACCCGCCAGGTCGATTTCCGCCACTACTAAATCCCCCTACTGATTCGACGAGGCTATCCAGGCGGCGATCTGGGCCCGTGAGTTAAAGCCCAGCTTGTTCAGGAGGCTGCGCACATGGCTGTCGACCGTGTGCTCGGATATGAACAGCCGGGCTCCGATCTGCTTGTTGCTCAGGCCGTCGGCGACCAGCCTCGCGACCTGCTCTTCTCGGTTGCCGAGCAGCTTCGCGCCGGCGCCATCTGAAGCCGCAGCGGCAACATCTGCCGGCTCGCCAAGGGCAAGTCTGACCGCGGCGTCGCGGGTCAAGCACCTTCCGGCCTCGAACTCTGTGTCGAACTTCGATTGCCCAAGCGCCGAGACCGCCGACTTTCGCGCCTCGACTATTAATCCAGCAAGGGTCGGAATGATCCTTGCGCCAGCCCCAATCCGCACAGTTTCCGCCGCCCCGAGCAGCTGCGCCGCCAGCCGCGCCTTGCCAGCGCCGGCGGCGTGGCAACCCAATGCGTCAAGCAAGTAATACTGTGCGATCCGGTCATCGATACCGTGTGCGATCCGCAGCGATTCTGCGAACGGTGCCGTGGACGCATCAAGATCACCTGCGATCAGAGCAGCGGAGCCCTGATTCATCAGCATCATCTCAAGACGGTAGGGTTCATCTGCTTCTCGGCTGAGGCGCACGCCCTCTGAGGATGCGGATCTGGCTGCATCCAGATCGCCCACAAAGAGACCATTGAGTGTCCGCGCTTGCAACAACCCAAGTCTCACAGCGACGTCATTAAGCCCTACCACCACGGCTTCCGCTTCATCGAGGAAACGCCGCGCGTCCAGACGCTGACCTGCCATGTTTTCGGCAATCGATGCCTGCGATAGCGTGCGTGACAGCAGACCTACTTGCCCCGACTCTCGAGCTGTCGCCGCGGCGCGTTCAAACCACGGCCTGGCAGCGCTCGGGTCAGCCTGCAGGTTGGCCAGAAATCCACGCAGGTAGTAGGCGGACGCATGTGATGAATGATTGCCACGTTCTGAGGCGAGCAGTTCATCCAGCCACCGCACACCTTCGGCGGTACCGCGCGTGACCCAAAACCAGTACAGGGCGCTGGCGAGATCGATACCGAGTGAGAAGTCGGCTTGAGTGACGCAATGCCGAAGGACTGCTCGGATGTTGTCGATCTCCAGCTCCATCCATTCGAGCCACTCAGCAAGCCGATGGCGAGCTTGCTCTTCAGATCGCTGACACCTCGATAGGTAGTACTCCGAACAGCGCCGCCCCGTGACCTCCACCTCGCGAGCCTCTCGCAACTTGAGGCTGGCGTATTCGCGCATCGTCTCGTGCAACCGATAACAAGCGAGTTTCCCGATGTCCTCCTTGTTCACCAGCGATTTGTCGACCAGGGATGACAGGAAGTCCAGCATGTGCGACGCTGGCACGTCGTCTGATGCGCAGACACCCTCGACGTCTTCGAGAGTGAATCTGCCCGCGAACACGCACAATCGCCGGAGCAGGGTTCGTTCGTCGCCCGACAGCAGATCGTGGCTCCAGTCGATGGTCGTTTGAAGCGTTTGATGACGAGGTAGGGCAGCCCGGTTTCCACCTGTGAGCAACCCGAACCGGTTGTTCAGGCGCTCGAGGATCTGCTCCGTCGTCAGGACCCGGGTCCTGACTGCGGCGAGCTCGATCGCTAGCGGCAGACCGTCAAGCCGGCGGCACATATCCGCCACCGCCGATTGGTTGTAAGCGGTCAGCTCAAATTTGCCCGCTGCCGCCGCCGCCCGCTCGGTGAACAACATCACGGCCTCGTTCTGTCGCAGCTGGGCGAGAGCCTTGGTTTCGTGAGCTGCAGGCAGTTCAAGCGGCGGGACGGGGACAACATGCTCACCTGGCACCGACAGCGGCTCGCGGCTGGTGGCGATCACGCGCACACCAGGCGCAGCTTTGATCACGCCGGACACGAGCTGAGCCGCTGCCTCGAGCAGGTGCTCACAGTTGTCAACTACCAGCAACAGCTCCTTGTCCCGCAGGTAAGAGAGCAGAACGGCCAGTGGTTCAGTCACCGCCTGGTCCCGCAGATCCAACGCCGCGAGGGCGGCGTTCGCAACCAGTCCAGGATCCCGGACTTCAGCGAGTTCGACCAGCCACGCGCCGCCTTTGAAGCCGCGTGCCAGGTCGGCAGCGATGCGTATGGCAAGGCGGCTCTTGCCGACGCCGCCCGGCCCGACGAGGCTGACCAAACGCGCCATGGCCAGCTTGTTTCGCAGTTCGGCAACTTCGCGCCGGCGGCCGACGAAACTCGTTGCTTCGGCGGGCAGGTTGCCCGGCCGGCGGGTGGGCCTGGCCATGAACGGCAACGTACTACCGCCGCGAGTAACGCGCTCAGCTAGCTACAGAATCACGAATTCGGGGGATTCCGGCCGTGAGTCTGCTGCCTAGGCTGGCGAATATGACCAGCGAGCTGCCCATAAAGCGAGTGGAGGCGATTTTCGTGGGCAGCCCGCCCGCCAAGCAGGTTGCGCGAGCCTCGGGCGTGAGCGAAGTTGAAATCGAAGGTCGCATCCTGCGCTGTTTTGTCTGCGGCAGCTTTCAGCCATTTCTGGAGGCGTTGCGCGGTCATGAGGTCGTCAGCCTCAAGTCAACGCCGACACATGACGCCAGAAGGAGAGGGGTATGAAGGAAGGCTCACAGCAGGCTTACGCGCGATTTGCGGGGGTCATGTACCTCCTCGTCGACGCACTCGACATTGGAGGCGTCGTGATTCTCGCCAGAGTGAGCGGAAGCGGGGATTTTCTTGCAACTTCGCACAGCATCGCGGCTTCGGAAACGCTCTACCGAATCGGCGTTTGTTGCGGGTTGGCCGGCATCCTGTCAACCATCCTGCTCGCCGCCGGCCTTTATGTAACGGTCAAGCCGGTCGACGCGAACCTGGCGATGACGGCGTTGCTCTTCAGGCTGGCCGAGAGCGCAATCGCCGGCATGGCGATCGTGCTCGCATTCGCAACCTTGGAGATCTACCTGGAAGCGGGTCGCAACAGCGCGTTTGATACCAATCAGCTGGCCGCATTGGCGGATGTGAGCTCTCGCATATCCGTGGCCCCGACCGGGGTCGCCACTGTCGTCAGCGTCATTTTCTTCTCGGTCGGATCGGCGATTTTCTTTTATCTGTTTCTCAGGTCGGCCTACATTCCGCGAATCCTTGCGGCTGGGGGCCTAATTGCTTCCCTGTTCTGCCTGATCACATTTGTCGCCGGCCTTGTCGTCGCGCAGTCGTCGGAGCTGCTTTTCACCATCGGCGGCTTGCCGATTGGGATCGCGGAGATCGTTACAGGCCTGTGGCTCTTGATTCGGGGGATCAAGACCCAACCGATGGAATTGCGAGCGCGAACCACATGAAGGCGATCGTCCAGGACGCGTATGGCCCGCCCGAGGTGCTGCGGCTGGAGGAGGTGGAGAAACCCGTCGTTAACGACGGCGCTGTGCTCCTACGCGTCCATACCGCCGGCGTGAACCCACTTGACTGGCACTACATGCGCGGCGTGCCGTACCTCGCGCGCATGGCGATGGGAAGGAACAAGCCGACAGTCAGAGTGCGCGGCGTGGATGTCGCTGGACGCGTCGACGCCGTTGGCAAGGGCGTCAAGCGCTTCCGCCCCGGCGATGATGTTTTCGGCTTGTGCGACGGCGCATTTGCCGAATATGCGACGGCGCTCGAAGATCACCTCATCGGCAAGCCGGCCGGCATGACGTGTGAGCAAGCGGCAGCCGTGCCCGTGGCCGCGCTAACGGCGCTGCAGGGCTTGCGCGCCGGAAGTGTGCGATCCGGGCGCCTACTCATCAATGGCGCGTCGGGCGGGATTGGGACGTTTGCGGTGCAGATCGCCAAGTCGTACGGCGCTGAAGTCACAGGCGTCTGCAGCTCGAGAAACGTCGACCTCGTGAAATCGATCGGCGCCGATCACGTGATCGACTACACGCGCGAAGATTTCACCAAGGCAGGCGCTCGTTACGACATGATCCTCGACAACGTGGGTAACCACTCGCTGTCCGCAGTTCGGGGAGCACTGGCCGCGCACGGAACGCTGGTCTACAACAGCGGAGCGTCGATGCGCAGGATCGCCTTGGCGCAGCTGCTGTGGCGGGTTGGTCAGAACGTCCGTATGTTTTCGACGCAGCGCAACCACGACGATCTCGACGCCATCAGCCGGCTGATCGAATCGGGCCAGCTCAGGTCGGTCATGGATCGAACTTACCCCCTCGCCCAGACCGCTGCGGCGATCGCTTACGTCGAGGCCGGACACGCCCGAGGTAAGGTCGTGATCACGATCGATTAGCGGCTCGACGACGTGATCAGGAGGAGGTTCGGCGCCGGCAGATCGTAAAGCTACCCTCCAGCGAAGAACTCCAGCAGAATTGGAGCCAGCGCGCTCGGCACGATGTCGTGCGATTGCCCGTCGAGACCCCGCGCCTCGCCGTGCTGGACTGCCTCCGCTAATGCCTTCGCCGTGTTGCCCATGAACGCTGGGCTTTCGGCGCCGTAAAGGGCGAGCGTGGGCGACGTGACAGACCGCAGGCGGGTTGTGGGCACTCTGCGATCCCCAACCACCATGGCCTCGTACACCAGCGTATGGGCAATCGCTTCGAGCGCTGGTCGGAACGGCGCATTTCTCATCTGCACAACCACCGGTTCAGGAATCCCGACCAATCGTGTCTGGAACAGTTCCACCGCATCGCCACGCCGGCCCGATGAGACGAGCTGCTCGAGCTGGGCGACGATGTCGTTTGGAGCCGGAGGGACTGTTTCATCGATGAACGCCGCTTCATACGTCGCCAGCCTGGTGATGTTGAGTCCGCGAATCGCTCCGTCGATGGCCAGGTTCGCGCCAGAGGAATAGCCGAACACGGAGGCGGCTCCGCCCGCCTCGTGAATGAGAGCGTTGAGGTCTTCAACTTCGCGTTCGACGGCGTACGGTTGAGTGTCTCCACTCGCCCCGCGCCCGCGTCGATCGTAGTTGAAGACCGTTAAGCGCGGCTCGAGCGTCTTGGCCAATGGCGCCCCGGTCGACCGATCGTTGAATGCCCCGACTACCAGGATGACCGGAGGACCGACACCGCTCCTATCGAACGCTATCCTGGTCCCGTCGGCCGAAACTGTTTCGCTCATCACATTACCCTCCGCTATCAAGCAAGATACCGGTCGCTGCCATCGACACGGGCCTCACGGTCCGGCTTTTGAATCGAGCGTTGTTCTTGGACGCTTCAGCGGCGGGGCTACCTTCTTTCGCGCCACTGCATTGGACTCGGCCATGCGCTTGATTGCCCCTAGCCGAGCGTCCCAACGGGCCGCGACTTTGGCCATGGCCCTCACGGCGATGTCGAGGTGCTCAGGCCGGATCGAGTAGCGGACCTCGCGGCCGCGCCGGGTACTTGCCACCAGGCCCGCCCGGTCGAGAACCGCGAGGTGCTTGGTCACGGCCTGCCGGGTGAACGGCAGCTCCTCCGCGAGGGCGGTCGGGGTTACCTCGCCATGCGCGAGGAGCAGGTCCAGCACTCGGCGGCGCGAAGTGTCGGCAACGGCTTCGAGCAGCGCCTCCTCGCTGATAGCCCGGCTCATTCGCGTCTGGCGGCGGCGGCTCGCGGAGCGAAGTCGCGCCATCAGATCTTCGTTGGCGCGATGTCGGCTGTGAAGCTGTTTCAACATTCAGCCAACAATTCCGTCACGTCAGTTTCGTAATGCCTACGGGCCATCAGCGCGGCCGGCAAAGTGCGGGCGGACGGTCTCAGGTCGACTGGTCGTCCAGGAAGTCGAGGGTGACCGCAGCAAAGAGTGGCGAGATCCCGATGTTGTAGTGGGTCAGGCCCGGCAGAATCGCGAGCGCATGACCGCCCGCCGGCCGGCCCTCGCCCATCCAGCCGCCGTCGCGCAGTCCGCCGCCGAGCAGCTTGAACACTTCGACGTAGTGGCTCGGCGGCGCCATGTCGGCGTCGGCGGCGACGATCAGCGTCGGCACCTGGAGGCCTCGGACCTCCTCGGAGAAGTCGAAGTCCTTCGACATCGATTGGCCGATCTTGTCCAGCAGCCGCGGGAAGTCCTCGGGACGTGGTGCGACCCTTTGGTAGAGCTGGTACATCGGTGTGTCTTTCATGAACTCGGCGGCGGCCGCGTTTACCTGGCCTTGTTGCACTCGCATATCCGCGTAGATCGCGTCGGGCCGGATGTTCGCTGAAACTGCGACCAGCCGTCGGATCTTGGCCGGGTACTTCGCCGCTGTGTGAAGGGCCACACCACCCCCGAGCGAGTAGCCGACAAGGTCCGGCTTATTCAGTCCAAGTTGGTCGATAAGGGCGGCGATGTCGTCGGCCATCAGCCGAACGTCGATCGGTCGATCGATGTCAGCGGTGCGGCCATGTCCTTGCAGGTCGGGGACGATGACCTGGTGGCTCCGGGCGAGTTGGGGCAGCACAGGACCGAACGTCTCGCCTGACATGAGTCCGCCGTGCAGGAGTATCAGCGGCCGGCCGGCACCGTGCGTCTCGTAGTAGAGATTGAGGCCGTTGACTTTCGCGTACTTGCCCGTGCCCTTCGTGTCGGTGGTCCTATCGGCGGTCATGGTCCAGCTCCTTACATGAGAATCGAATGACGTCTATTGAGACTGCGCCCGTACCTGGAATTCATCGGTGGGGGAGCGACACGGTTACCAGTGCGCCACGGCGGGCGTTGGTCAGCCCCGGCACGACAGGTAATTCGGCTGACTGTCACCTCCCCAGCAACTGCGGCTACAACTGCTACAACGAGAACCCCAGTCGCCCAGAGAACATCCACACGTGCTGCGCCATGAACCCATGAGAAGTCCTTGTGATCAGTCCTGTCGCCAAGCCTCCAAAGAGCTCAGACACCGATGCGCCTCCACCGATGTTCTCACTGATCAGCCACCTGAGGTACAGCATCTGTCGCAGTGCCGAAGGGGCTTAGCCGTATTCGGACCGCCGGGATTCGATGAAATTGGACGTTGCGACCGGTCCTCTCGCTTTCTACGCTTGAACGTGCGATGACACGTCCAGCGGTCGAGGTCCTGTTGCGCGGCGAGGAAAGCGGGGGGCGCCTGGCACTGGTAGAGATGGCTGTCGAGGCAGGCTTCAGCGGCCCGCCGCTGCACACGCACCAATTGTGGGACGAAGGCTTCTATGTGCTCGAGGGCGAGGTGACTATCCGGTCCGGCGACAAGGTCGTGACGGCGACGCCGGGCGTGTTCGCGTTCGCGCCCCGCGAGGTTCCGCATACATTCGCCAATCTCGGCCAGAAGGATGCCCGCATTCTTGTCGTGCTCACACCTGCGGGCTTCGAACGATACTTGGCCGGAGAAGAGGACAGGAGACTT
>Ga0209761_1002591_pt1 | contig 11879 bp, 10 predicted proteins | sample GraSoi013_1_40cm_4_FD_185818 | JGI IMG/M metagenome (GOLD analysis project Ga0209761, IMG submission 185818) | Grasslands soil microbial communities from the Angelo Coastal Reserve, California, USA - Sample 09_25_2013_1_40cm (SPAdes) (version 2) | ecosystem: Environmental > Terrestrial > Soil >... | reverse complement strand
CCTGGCGGGCGCGCGGGGAGTGACCCTGTGGCTCGCCTGGTGCAGCGTGATGCTCGTCGAAGCGATGGTCGGGAACAGGGAGCAGGGAGGAGGGAGCCGTACGTTGCGGTGGCGTCCGGTCGTGGCGGTGCTCGCGACGGTCCTGTGTGCATGGGCGTATGGGGCGTGGCGCGCGCGGACGCTTCCGATCCGCGAGCTCGGCACCGTGGGACTCATCCAACCGAACGAAGGCTTCCGAGAGAAGTGGGATCCGCGGCACGCGGATAGCGTGGTGGCGAAGCTCGTCACGATGTCGCGCGCGCTCGAGGCGCGCGGCCCGGTGGCGCTCATGGTCTGGCCGGAGGTGGCGATCCCCGGCTACCTGCAACCGGCCTGGGACTCGAGCATCGCCGGGCTCGCGCGCGAGAGTCGGACGCCGATCCTCGCCGGCGGGATCTACGGCGAGAATCACCCCGACGGGTCGTACGACTACTTCAACGCCGCTTTCTACCTCGATTCGTCGGGCAACTGGCGCCGATATCCGGTCTACGAGAAGCACTACCTCGTGCCGGTTGTCGAGCGCGTGCCGTTTGTTCCCGCGCGGCTCATGCAGAGCGTGCCCGGCGTAGGGCGCTGGTCCGGCGGATTCGGGCGCGGCCGGAGCCTTCCCGTGTACTCGAATACCCTGGGGCGCTTCGGCGTGATGATTTGCTACGAGTCGGCCTTCGAAGATCTGGCGCGCGGGTACCGGCGCAGGGGCGCCGAGTTCCTCGTGAACATCACCAACGATGCGTGGTACGGCCGCACGGCCGGTCCGTACCAGCACGCGGCGCATCTGGTCATGCGCGCCATCGAAACCCGCATGGGCATCGCCCGCGCCGCGAATGACGGTATCTCCGAGTTCCTCGATCCCCTGGGGCACACGTACGCGGAGACCGGCCTGGAGCAGGAAGCGATGGTGGCGGACCGGCTTCGCACCAGCGACATGATTCCCTGGTACGTGCGCCTGGGCGACTGGGTGGGGACGCTGTGCGTACTGGCGACCATTGGCCTCGCCGGCTGGCTCGCGGTGGATCGATGGAAATCGCGACGCCCGCTGTGAAAGTGCGGAGTGCCGAATGCGGAATGCGGAATCGATGAAATGCGGAATGCGGAATGCGGAGTGCGGAATGGAGCGCGCCACCGTCGAATGTAAACGCCAGCTCCTGCGATCGAACCGTGCTCTTCAATTCCGCATTCCACACTCCGCATTCCGCATTGGGGTGGGGAGAGGTGAGGTGGAGGGGTGAGGGTGGGGGTGGATGTCGGCGGGACCTTCACCGATCTCGTCGCGCTCGCGCAAGACGGGACGATCGAAGTCCGAAAGGTCGTGACGACGCCGGACGATCCCACCGTCGGTCTGTTTCGCGCGCTGGACCCGCTGAAGACCCCCCCCCACCCCATCGAGCTGCTCGTTCACGGTACTACGATTGCGACCAATGCCCTGCTCGAGCGCCGCGGTGCCCGCGTCGCACTCGTGACGACCAAGGGCTTCGAAGACCTCCTGTGGCTGCGGCGCCAGGACCGCGCGGCGCTCTACGACCTCGCCCGCGACCACTCGCCGCCGCTGGTCGCCCGGTCCGACGTCGTGGCGGTCGCCGAGCGGACCGGTCCCGAGGGTGTACTCGAGCCGCTGGGTGAGGACGAGGTCGCGCGAGTGGTCGCCACGGTGCGGGCGCTCAGGCCCCCTCCCGAAGCGTTGGCGGTCGCCCTGTTGTTTGCCTTCCGCCACGCCGAGCACGAGCGCCGCCTCGTCGCGGCGCTGCGCGACGCGCTACCCGACATCCCCGTCGCGGCGAGCCACGAGGTGCTGCCCGTGTTCCGGGAGTTCGAGCGGGCCAGCACCACGACCGTCGAAGCGTATCTCCGTCCCAAGGTCTCCGCCTATCTGAGAACCCTCGAGCGCGAAGTGCGGGCCCGGGGCATCGCACTGCTGCGGGTGATGACGTCGAGCGGCGGTACCCTCGCCCCGGAGGCAGCGGCCACGCGGGCGGCGTCGCTCGCGCTCTCCGGCCCCGCGGGGGGTGTGGTCGGTGCCCGCCTGGTCGGCGCGGCCGTGGGTCTGCAAGACCTCCTGACGCTCGACATGGGGGGTACCAGCGCCGACGCGAGCCTCGTCACCGGTGGGACACCGCTCGGTGACGGCGGCGGCACGGTGGCGGGGCTTGCCCTCGCCCTGCCGGCGGTCCTGATCGAGACGGTGAGCGCCGGCGGCGGGAGCATCGCGCGGGTGGACGAAGGTGGCGCGCTCAAGGTCGGGCCGGAGAGCGCGGGGGCGATTCCGGGCCCGGCGTGTTACGGCAGGGGAGGCGAACGACCCACCGTCACGGACGCGTGCCTGGTGCTGCGATGGCTCGACGCTCAGCATCCGCTCGCGGACGCGGTGCGGCTCGATCGCGACGCCGCGGAGCGTGCGCTCCGCTCGCTGGAGTCGGTGGGGAGTGACCCACCCGCGATCGCCGCAGGCATCGTGGCGGTAGCGACCGCAGTGATGGCGCGGGCGCTCAAGCGCGTGAGCGTCGCGCGCGGGCTCGATCCTCGCCGGATGGCCTTGCTCCCGTTCGGGGGCGCCGGGCCCCTGTTCGGGTGTCAGTTAGCCGAGGCGCTGGGGATGCGCACCATCGTGATCCCGCCCCACCCAGGAGTCCTCTCCGCGCTAGGACTTGCCTCTGCCGCGGAACGAGTGGATCTGCTCGCGTCATTTCACCGCCCGCTCGAGGGCCTGCCGTCCGGGGACCTCGGGGCGGCGTTCGCGCCTCTGCTGGCGGAGGGGCGGAGCGAGGTGCCCGACGGCGCGCTGCTCCGCTACGCGGATTGCCGATTCGCCGGGCAGGGTTACGAAGTGACGGTGCCGGTGACGGGCGACGACGCGCAGCGGATCCGGGACGCGTTTCTCGTCGAGCACCGCGCCCGGTTCGGTCATGCCGGAAGCGGCCAGTCGGTCGAGCTCGTGAACCTGCGGGTGGTGGCCCTGCGCGAGGGACCGCTGCCGCGATTCGCGGATGCGCGGCGGGTGGTGCAGCGGCCCGGCGCCAGTCGTCCGATCACGTGGCAGGGGTCCCGGGTAAGCGCGGCGGTCTGGGCGCTCGACGATCTCGCCCCGGGGGTCACCATTGCCGGCCCCGCGATCTTGGCTGGGCGGGACGCGACGGCCCTGATCGAGCCCGAGTGGCGCGGGACGGTGCATCCGTGCGGCGCCGTGTTGGTGGAGCGAACATGACCCTCGACGCCGTCGGGCTCGAGGTGATGGGACACGCGTTCGCGTCCGTCGCGGAGGAGATGGGCCTCGTTCTGATTCACTCGGCGGTATCCCCGAACATTCGCGAGCGTCGCGACTGTTCGGCGGCGCTGTTCGACGCCGCCGGTGAAATGATCGCTCAAGCCGCCCACATTCCGGTGCATCTCGGTGCCATGCACGAATCGGTCGCGGCGGTGCGCGCGCTCGTCCCCGCCCCTCGCCCGGGAGACGTGTTCATCCTCAACGACCCCTACACCGGCGGCTCGCACCTCCCCGACATCACACTCATCGGGGCCATCGAGGTGGATGGGGCGGTAGGTGGCTACAGCGTGGTGCGGGCGCACCACTCGGATGTCGGCGGCGTGCAGGCCGGGAGCATGCCTGCCGGGGCGCGCGAGATCTTTGCCGAGGGCGTGATCGTGCCTCCGCTGCGCCTCACGCCCGACGTGGAGCACTTTCTGCTCGCCAACGTCCGGACGCCCGAAACGCGACGCGCCGATCTCGCGGCCCAACGAGCGGCGGTCACGCGGGGGGCGGAGGGTCTGCGCGCCCTCGCGGCGCGCTACGGTTGGGCGGGCGTGCGCGGCGCGGCCACCGACCTCCTGGACTACGCCGAGCGCCGCGCCCGGGATGCCCTCGGGCGGTTCACCGCGACGGCCCTCACCGCCACGGATTGGCTCGAAGGAGATGGTGTGGACGACGTGGACCTGGCGATCACGGTGCGCGTCGACATCACGGACGGCGTCTTTCACGTCGACTTCGCGGGCACTGCTCAGGCCGCGCGCGGCAATGTGAACTGCCCGCTCGCGGTGGCGCGCTCCGCCGTCCTGTTCGTGGTGCGGACGCTCCTGCCAGAGGACGTTCCCACGAACGGCGGCGTGCAGCGCGCCGTACGCGTGACCGCGCCCCCTGGGTGCCTGGTCAACGCGCGCTACCCGAGCGCGGTGGCCGCCGGCAACGTCGAGACTTCGCAGCGCATCGCCGACACGGTGTTTCTGGCGCTCGCAGCCGGCGGCATCTCGGTGCCGGCGCAGGGACAGGGGACGATGAACAATGTCACGCTCGGGGCGGGTGGCTGGACCTATTACGAGACGATCGGGGGTGGCCAGGCGGCGAGCCACGGCGCCCCCGGACCGTCTGGCGTGCACGTCGGGATGTCGAACACCCGGAACACGCCGGTCGAGGTCCTGGAGATGGAGTATCCGTTGCGCGTTAAGTCTTACGCCTTGCGACGGGGCAGCGGCGGGGCTGGGCGGTGGACGGGGGGGGAGGGCGTGATCCGCGAGTTCGTGGCGCTCGCCCCGATGGAGGCGAGTATCCTCGCCGAGCGACGCCGTCATGCCCCGCGCGGCGCCGCCGGTGGACGCGACGGGGCGCGCGGGTCCACCTGCTTGAACGGCGCGCCACTCGGCCCTAAAGTCAGCGTGTCGCTCGCCCCCGGCGACGTGTTGCGTCTGGAGACGCCGGGCGGTGGTGGCTGGGGGGCGGGGGCGGGGGGCAAACCCGAACGCGGAGACAAAGGATGACGTGGGTGCTCGTGGCTTTCATTGGCCTGGTGGGAGGTGTGGTGTCGGGCCTGTTCGGTGTCGGGGGAGCGATCGTGATTGTGCCCGCCTTGGTGCTCCTCGTGAGGTTGCCGACGCACACGGCGAGCGGCACGTCGCTGGCGGCGCTACTGCTCCCGGTCGGCCTGTTGGGGGCGATGGAGTACTATCGGCGCGGACAGGTCAACGTCCCCTATGCCATCATCCTCGCCGCGGGGCTGTTCGTGGGGGCGTTCATCGGGGCGCATCTCGCGGGCGGCGTATCGGACGTGGCGCTGAAGCGGGCGTTCGGCGGGCTCCTGCTGCTGGTCGCCGGCAAGCTGCTGGTCGGCTAGGCCTTCGCCTCGAACACCTTCCCATCGACGAACAGCCGGAACAGCTCCTGATCGAGCTGCCCGGCTCGCACCTCGTCCGCCATGATGTCGAGTGCGCGCGCGGGCGCGACCGCCGCCTTGTACGGACGGTCGGCCGCGCTCAGCGCGTCGTAGATGTCGCTGATCGTCATCATGCGCGTCTGAATCGGGATCGCTTCGCCGGTCACCCGCCGCGGGTATCCCTTGCCGTCGAGCTTCTCGTGGTGTCCGTAGGCGATCATGGGGATGTCCTGGAGCTCACGGGTCCAGGGGATCTGCTGCAGGAACCGGTAGGTGTGGGTGACGTGGCTCTCGATCTCCAGGCGCTCCGTCTCGTCGAGTGAGCCCTTGGGGATCGTGAGATAGCGCATCTCCTCTTCGGTGAGGTAGGGGTGCGGGCGACCGGTGGGATCTTCGTAGGTGCGACGCGCCACCTGGAGCAACGCTTCGAAGCGGCCGGACGGTAGCACCGTCGGCTCGTTCGCACTGAGCACGGCGTCGAGGAAGCCGTCCAGCGCCCCCATTTCCCGGGCGTGCTCCTCTTCGAGCGCTCGGAGGAACGACGCGTAGTCTTTCCGGTCGTGTGACTCCAGGAACTCGGCCCGCTTCCTCCAGAATTCCCGCTCGGCGGTGCGCTTCACGAAATGGTGGCGTTGCCGGATGAGGTCGAGGTGCAGCGGATAGAGCTTCTTGGCCTTGATCAGCACCTGCTCCCGCACGCCGACCTTTCCGAAATCGTGGAGCAGCCCCGCGTAGCGGATCTCTTTGATCTGTTCGCGGGTGAAAGTGACGGCGCGATAGGCCCCGTCCTCGGCGCGGTCGACCACGCTGGCCAGTCCCACGGTCATGTTCGCGACTCGTCCCGAGTGACCGAACGTGGTCGGGTCCCGCTGCTCGATCGCGTGCACCGCGGCCTTCACGAACCCCTCGAACAGCCGCTCGATTTCCTCGTACAGCCGGCTGTTCTCGATCGCGACCGCCGCCTGTCCCGCGAGCGCGGTCACGAGCTCCACGGTGCGCCGCGAGTACGGTACTACCTGGTGCTCCACGTCCGCCGGCGCGGCGAGTACGGCTTCGGGGTCGCGCTTGCGGTTGATGAGCTGGAGGACGCCGATCACTTCTTCCTTGTGATCCTTCATGGGGAGGACGAGCATCGACTTCGTGCGGTAGCCGTGCCGCTCGTCGAACGAGCGGTTGATGCTGTATTCCACGTCCGGCGGCAGGAAGTAGGCATCGTCGATCACGAGCGGCTCGCCGGTCACCGCCGTGTACCCCGCGAGACTCGAGCGGTCCACCGGGATCGTGAACTCGACGAACGGCGCGTCGGGCTTGGAGTACGTTTGCGTGATCCGGAAGCGCAGCCGCTTCTGGCCCTGGTCGCCCGTCTCGACGAGGTAGAGACTGCCCGCGTCCGAGGTGGTGATCCGGCGCGCCTGCGTGAGGATGAGCTCGAGCAGGGTTTTCAGGTCCCGCTCGGTGCCGAGGGCGACGCCGATGCGCGTCAACTCGCCGATCTCGCGGCTGCGGTTCGCGGCTTCGGATCGGGCGCGGGCGGTCTCCATGCGGGCGGCGGCTTCCCGATACCCCGCCCGTACCGCGACCAGCAGCTGCCGCGGCCCGAGCGGCTGGCGCACGAAGCCGGAGAGCAGCTCGGACGGCATCTCCGCGGGCAGATCGGGCTCGCCGTCGCGGCCCAGCGCCACGATCGCGCCCCCGGCGTCCACGAACGCCCGCAGCACGTCGACCGGGAAGATCGCGCGGCTCTCCGAGTCGAGCACGAAGACCGTCGGGCGCTCGTCCACGACCAGGTCCCGCGGCACGCGCGCCTCGCGCGCTTCGATCTGGGCGCTCTCGAGCGCGGGTCGAACGCCTGTGGGACTCCAGGCGGGCGTGTACAGCAGGAGGTATCTCACGGCGAGGGGCTCGGCACCGGGTCGCCCCGGACGTCACGTCACGAGTTCTTCATGCGCTGCAGGCCTTGCTGCGCCTCGGTGTACTCCGGGAAGACGGCCAGCGCCCGCTGGTACATCTCCGCGGCCTTGTCCTTCTGCCCGCGATCCTGGAATAGGAGCGCCTTCGAATAGAACGTCAGCGCCTCCGTCGGGATCTGACGGTTGGTCCGCTGGTCCGAGGCTTGTCGCGGGAGCGGCGGCAGGTTGGTGTCCTTCATCAGCCGAGCGGCCACCGTCCGAATGATGTCGAACAGGTGGTCCCGCTGCATGCGGTCCGACTCCACTTTGACGATCTCGCTCGTCTCCACGTTCACCAGCCGCGCGTCCAGCCGGAAGTCACCGTAGAAATCGATGAACGTCCCGGCGATGACGTAACGCGCGCCGACGAGCTTCCCGATCTTCGCCGCGGTTTCGGGCGTCACCTTGCCCGATGCACCGAGGCTCTGCTCGGCGAGCAGCTTCTCGATCTCCTCGCGCTCGACCACGCGGGCCGCCGGATTGGCGGCGAGCTCCGAGATGAGCATACCGGCGATGCCCTTCTGCAGCGCGTCGAAGTTCTCCTTGTCCTGCCCGTACGAGCCGCCGTTGTCGAACGGCAGCACGGCGATGCCCGGTCGGGTATCCTGGCCGCGGCCCTGCGCGCCCAAGTCACGTCCGATGAAGCCGAGCAGCGCGAGTGAAACCAATGCGAGGAGACGAGCACGCATAGAATCGGTTCCTCGATCAGAGAGTCAGTGTCATGCCTTCCTGCGCCGCCACGACCTCGGCGGGCAGACCCTTCACTCGTGCCTGGCGGCGGGCGGCCGCGAGCAGCGCGTCGATGGCCTCGTCGCCGTGCTCGGGCTCATGATGGAACAGCACCAGGCGCTTCACGCCCGCATCGCCCGCCAACGCCACCGCTTCCTCGAACGTCGAGTGGCCCCATCCCCGGTGCTCTTCCAGCTCCTCGGGCGTGTACATCGCGTCGTGGATGAGCAGCTCCACACCCCCCAGGAACGCCACGAAGTCCTTGCGCCACGACGCAGCGGTCTCGTAGTGTCCGCCCGGCCCGAGCTCGTTGTCGGTCACGTACGCCATGCTCGGGCCGCCCGCGGCGGGTGTGAGCCGGTAGCCGAGAGTGGTGCCGGGGTGGCGCAGGCGCATCGCCTGCACTCGAAACGTCCCCACGGCGAACTCACCCGGCTCCACTTGTTGCACGGTGAGCTTCGCCGACAACGCGTCCAGCGGGACCGGAAACACCGCCGGGTCCATCTGCTGGCGGAGAATCGCCTCGAGCGACGTCGTCCCCTGGCGTGAGCCCCAGATGCGCACGGCGTTGCCGGGGGCGAAGAACGGCTTGAAGTGGGGCAGCCCTTGAATGTGGTCCCAGTGCGCGTGCGACAGCAGGATCTCCGCCTGCACGGCGCCGTTTTGGCGCTCCACCAGCTCCCGTCCCAGAGCGCGGATGCCCGTGCCCGCGTCGAGGATGACCAGCTGGCCCCCTCCCCCTCCCTTGCCCCCGCCGCTGCCCTCCACGGCGACGCACGGCGTATTGCCGCCGTAGCGCGCGGTGTGGGCTCCGGGGGTGGGGATGGAGCCCCGCGTCCCCCAAAAGGTCACCGTGTAGGCCATTCGTCCCGGCAACGCCGTACCTTTTAGCTAAGTTATGGAAAATTCGAGAGGTAGGACAAGCCGCTGCCTCACCCGACCGTCGTGACCCACCTCACGACCGTCCGGCGGACGCTTCCAGCGCGCCACGGTCGCGGATCAGGATCTCGCGACGGCTGATCTCGATGTAGCCCTTGTCCACCAACTCGCGCATCGTGCGGCTGACGGTCTCGCGTGACGACCCGATCATCTGGGCGATCGTGTGGTGCGTGAGGCGGCGCGTGATCTTGTCCGACCCCGCCTCGTCGGCGAGGTCGAGCAGCAGCTGCGCCACGCGGCCGTTCACGTCCAGCAGCACCAGGCTGCCGACCTTCTCGTCCACGCGCCGCAGGCGACGGGACAGCTCCCGCAACAGCCCCATGGCGATGCCCGGCGACTGTTGCAGAATGGCCTGGAAGTCCTCACGCCGGATCACGAGCAGGTTCGAGTCTTCCATCGCGATCACGTGCGCCGAGCGTGGCTCCTCGTCGATGAGCGACATCTCACCGAAGAAATCCCCCTCGCCGAGCACCGAGAGGATCACCTCGCGCCCGTCCTCGCCGATGAGCACGACCTTCACCTGCCCGGTGGCCACGACGTAGAGGGCGTCCCCCGGGTCGTCCTCGAACAGGATCACCGAGTTGCGCGGATAGCTCCGCTCGCGGGTGATTTCGGCCACCCGCTCGAGCTCGACGGGTGCTAGCTGGCTGAACAGCGGGACCTTTTGGAGGATCGCCGTGACCGACACGATGGGCTTCCCCTAGGGCGTGGTGGGGTCGATGGTCGCGCAAGCTTACGTCCAAGGGGCCCTTGTGTCAATTCGGCGGGGGTGTCGCTGCTTGCCGCCAACTTGCGGCGCCAGTTATATTTCCACACTTCGTGCCGTTCGTCTTCTAGTCAAGGATCGAGTGCAGTGAAACCCGGGATTCACCCTGCCTATCGGCGGGCCACCGTGCAATGCGCGTGCGGCAACAGCTTCGTCACGCGCTCCACCATGCCCGTGATTCATGTCGAGGTCTGCGCCAAGTGCCACCCGTACTACACCGGCAAGCAGAAGCTGATGGATACGGCCGGGCGGGTGGAGCGTTTCCGCCAGAAATACGGGACCGAGAAGGCCGCAGGCTGACGCGTGGAGGCCCGACTCCGCCAGGCGCTCGCGCGGGCGGAGGAGGTCGCCCAAGAGCTGGCCGACCCCGACACCGCGCGGAATCCGGCCAAGCTGAAGCAGCTGGGCCGCGAACACGCACGGCTCGACCAGATCCGCCAGACGCACGAGCGGCTGGACCGGCTCGAGCGGGAGCTCGCCCAGGCGCGTGAGGTGCTCCAGGACCGGGATCCCGAGCTGTCGCAGCTGGCGCGGGCGGACGTGGAGCGGCTGCGCCCCGAGATCGAGCGGCTCGAGCGGCGGCTCGCCGACCTGCTCACCCCTGCCGACCCTCTCGATGACCGCGACGCGATCGTGGAGATCCGTGCCGGCACGGGCGGCGACGAGGCGGCCCTGTTCGCCGCCGGGCTGTTTCGCATGTACACGCGGTTCGCGGAGCGCCGGGGGTGGAAGGTCGAGGTGGTGTCGCACTCAGAGGGGAGTCTCGGCGGCCTCAAGGAGGCGATCTTTGCCGCCCGGGGCCCGGGGGTCTACGGGACGCTCCGGTACGAGTCGGGCGTCCACCGGGTGCAGCGCGTGCCCGTCACCGAGGCGCAGGGTCGCATCCACACGTCCGCCGCGACCGTGGCGGTGCTCCCCGAGGCGGAGGAGGTCGACGTGAAGATCGAAGACAAGGACCTCCGGATCGACGTGTTCCGCTCGCAGGGGCCGGGCGGCCAGAGCGTCAACACGACCGACAGCGCCGTGCGCATCACCCACCTGCCCACCAACCTCGTGGTCCAATGCCAGGACCAGAAGAGCCAGCTCCAAAACAAGATCAAGGCGATGGAGGTGCTGCGCTCGCGCCTGCTCGACAAGATGATCGCCGAGCAGGAAGCGGCCCGCGCCCGCGAGCGCCGGTCCCAGGTGGGCACCGGCGACCGATCCCAGAAGATCCGCACCTACAACTTCCCCCAGAATCGCGTCACCGACCATCGCATTCATTACACCGTGCACAATCTCTCCGAGGTGCTGGACGGTAACCTCGACGACCTGATCAACGCGCTGCGGGTCGCGGGTGAGAAGGAGCGGCTCAGTGCCTGAGCCTGCCGCGCACCCAGCCTCGATCGGCGCGGCCCTGAATGACGCTGCCGACCGCCTCGCGGCGTCAGGCCTGCCCCGCTCGCGTCGCGAGGCGACGATGCTGTGGGCGGCCGTGGCCGGTGCGGGCACCAAGCCGGGCGACGTGTGGCTGCAACGCGACCGGGAGCCCGGGGCGCAGCTCTTGGAGCAGTTCTGGCACGCGGTGGAGCAGCGCTCGAGCGGCGTCCCGTTCGCGTACGCCGTGGGCCGCACGGGTTTCCGCACGCTCGAGCTGAAGCTCGACGCGCGGGCTCTGATTCCCCGACCGGAGACCGAGGGGCTCGTGGATCTGGTCCTGCGTGAGACCGGGAGGCGGGATGCGGGATGCGGGATGCGTGGTGTGGTGGCTGACATCGGGACCGGGTGTGGCTGCATCGCCTTGGCGCTGGCCGTCGAAGGCGGCTTCGAGCGGGTGATCGCGGTCGAGCGCTCTCGGGACGCGGCGGCCCTCGCGCGCGAGAACGTGGCGCTCCTGGAGCCGCCGCTGCCGGTCGAAGTGCGCGAGGGTGATTTGCTTCGCCCGCTCGCAGGTGAGCGCTATCGTGCCATCGTCTCGAATCCGCCCTATCTGACGGAGGTGGAGTATGCCGCCCTCGACCCGGCGGTGCGGTTGTTCGAGCCGCGCGAGGCGCTGGTGAGCGGCGCCGACGGCCTCACGGCGACGCGCGCCCTGCTCGAGGGCGCGGCCGCGCTGCTCGAGCCGGGCGGGTGCGTGGTGCTCGAGATCGACGAGCGGCGCGCCGATGCGGCGCGGAGGCTCGCCCTGCGGCATGGCTGGTCGCGGGTGGCGGTGTACGATGATCTGTTCGGCCGGCCGCGGTTCCTGCTGGCCGGCCTCGACGAGGAGGGGGGCACGTGATCGACCAGAAGGCGAGCGAGCTGGGGCGGCTCTTGGGACAGAGCGAGGAGTACAAGGTGTTG
>Ga0209761_1002590_pt1 | contig 11881 bp, 15 predicted proteins | sample GraSoi013_1_40cm_4_FD_185818 | JGI IMG/M metagenome (GOLD analysis project Ga0209761, IMG submission 185818) | Grasslands soil microbial communities from the Angelo Coastal Reserve, California, USA - Sample 09_25_2013_1_40cm (SPAdes) (version 2) | ecosystem: Environmental > Terrestrial > Soil >... | reverse complement strand
TACATCCATATACTGTTGCCCTTCTGTCCGCGATTCCGGTACCAGACCCGAAGAAGAAGACACACAGAATTATTCTGCCCGGTGAAGTTCCCAGCCCTGTCAATCCGCCCCCTGCTTGTAGGTTTCATCCCCGCTGTCCAAGGCGCATCGATATTTGCTCGAAGGTAGAGCCACCTCTGTTGGAAGCTCGACCGGGCCACTGGCTGGCCTGCCACAATCCATGGCCTTCCAAGAGCCCCGCTTCCTAGTCTGTTTGAGAGGGTTAATCCCTCATTCCTTTCCGCCTCGGTCAAAAAGGAACCATCCGCACCATCAGTCAATGCCCAAAGTGCCCTTTTCAATTACAAACCTCGACTTGAGGGGTCGGCTGGAATTGCACATGCTTGTCATAAAATAGAAGATAATCCACAGGCTTGAATCGAAGTTCAAAGAGTGAAGTCCTTCCTTCTTTTCTGGGAAATCCGCGCGCCTCAAGCGCCTCTGCCAGCTGAAGACTTCTCCTGGTTGCGATTAGCAGAAGGGGGGTCAATATCGGAATATAGTTCCGGACCCGTTTCAACAGGTTCCCTAGTCCATCTCCCGCCCCCTTGCCTGCTGCGCATCCACTATCTGCGCGTCCATCGCCATCTTGGGCACAAGCCGCACAGCGGTTGTGAAAGTGAACGATAGTGGCGTTGGATATCCAAGCCCGCGTCGTTCTTCGCGGGGAAGGTCATCTTCTACTCGGTCTGCGGGATCGAAACTAACTATGGTCTTCCTCGGGAGAGCGCCGGCGGCTTAGAGGTGCAAGGGTCGGCTGCCCGTTCATGGCTCTCGCTGGTTTTGGTCGGGAGAAAAAAGGAGGTTTCTGGAGAGTCCGCTGGGTGTGGGTCTAGAACCTTTCGGGAAGGCTGTAGGATATGAGGGTCTCGCTGGCTGTAATTCCGTTGATGCTGCTTATTTTCTCAACGGATTTTTCCAGAAGATCCTCGGAGTTGTCGGCCCGGAAGGCCGCGAGGATGTCGAACGCTCCAGGTATTACGTGTGCCTCCGCAAAGTTCGGGATAGTCTTGAGTTTCCGCAGAATCGCGTCGAAGCTGCCTCTAACCTTCAAGAGAGCGAATGCCAGCGCGCTATCGTTGTCTCCTCGGTTGGAGCTGTTGATAATGCTTTCGAATGAGATTGTTGTCTGAGTATTTATGATACTTGGGATGCTCCTAATCTTCTCCATGGTGGTGAAAGCCTTGGTCGGCTCGTTGGTTCGTAGCTTGATCACAAGATCGAATCTGCCCGTTACGGGGGTGCAGGATTCGACGTTCGGAAGGCGCTGGATCTGGGATATGATGTGTGCACGTTCTCCTTTGCATTTGGCGAATATGTACCCTGTCTGATCATTTCTTGCCATTTTTTTTCTACCGTAAGACCCAATTGATAACAGGCTTATTTCACTGAAAGCGTACCCGTGGCGCCTGTCACCGGTAGCGCCGAGAACCGGTCACGCTTTTCGGCGTTGCCCCTTCCTGGAAACAGTCGGTTCACAATTGGTTTGATTCCTGAAGACTCCTCCGTTTCCGAAAAAAGAAGCATGCCTTTCTCGACCCCCAGGGGGGTCTGTTTTCCCCGGGCTCCGCCCTTCGTGGCCCGAAACCCTCTCGGACTCGAAATCGTCCATTATCAGCCCTGTTTTCGAATCTGGCGCCTCGTAGCTAAAATGCATAGCAAACCCTTCTTGATGACTCGCTAAATCGCTAGGGCATCCAAGCCTAGGTTGCACCCCGAATCGTGAGACTCGCCCAGAATCCGCGCGAAACAGCCAGAGACCTCTCAGAAAGGGGGGGTCTTGCACAGCACACCTCGCGACGCAAGAGCAGTATTTTCCTGTGGCTCTTTTCTCTAGATCGTTGGGACGCGGTAGTGGAAGAAGACCCAGAAAGACAGAACAATCCCTCCTAGTGATATTCCAAGTAGAAGATAATCTACAGGCTTGAATCGGAGTTCGAACAGCGAGGTTCGTCCTTCTTTTCCGGGAAATCCGCGCGCCTCAAGCGCTTCCGCCAGCTCAAGACTTCTCCTGATCGCGATCAGCAGGAGTGGAATCAGTATCGGAATGTAGTTCCGGACCCGCTTCAACAGGTTTCCCTTGTCCAGCTCCAGCCCCCTTGACCGTTGCGCATCAACTACTGTCTGCGCGTCTACCGCCATCGTGGGCACAAGCCGTACGGCGGTCGTGAAGGTGAACGATAATGCGTTTGGATATCCAAGCCAACGACGTGAAAGCCACCGAATGAAACCGACCTTGTCGATCGCTAACCCGAGATCGTCAGGGGAGGTGGTCATGAAGAAGAAGCTGAAAGTCGTCATCAGCAAGAGAAACCGAAGTGTCAATGCTACAGCATTGACCAACGGTCCCGTGAAAAAGTTCACGACGAAGATCAAGGCCGAAAGAAATACGCCCGCTCTGAGAGATTGGAGCCATCTCTTGGTCACTCGGCCAACCATGAGCAGCGGAACCTGCACAATTAACAGGCCAACTAGCAGGTAGATGTTAGTGAACAGGAGCGAGGGCACGATGATTCCGATCACTAAAAGGAATTTGGCCCTTGGGTCCAGCTGGTGAACCGGGGTCTTCAGGCTGGAGAACTTGAATCCATTAAGAACTCTGAGCGACACGAACCCTCACCTCCGACAACTTCTCCCCCAAGAGCATCTTCGCCCTGTGAACATCAACAACATCCCTCGGAAAACCAAACCCTGACAACTGACTGAACAGTTTAGCCATCTGCGGCTTAACCAGTGATGCTTTCTCGATCAGACCATCATCAGACAAGACCTCGTCCGCCTGCCCTTGTGCTACAATCTGCCCTCTGGACATGAGGACAACCTTCGGGTTGCACTCTGCCACAAACTCCACATCATGAGTCACCATAACCACCGCCTTCCCCTGAGAGTTTAGCTGCAGGATGAAGTTGCGCAATCGCTCCTTCTGCTGGTAATCCTGACCGATCGTAGGCTCGTCAAGGATCAGATAGTCCGGCTCCCAAGCCAAGACCGCGGCCAAGGCCACCCTCTTCCTCTCCCCCCCACTCAACAAGAAAGGAGACGTGTCCGAATAATGAGCCAGATCAAGCGCCTCAAGAGTCCGCTCTACCTGTTTCACGACGACGCCAGGCTCGAAGCCGAAGTTCTTCAAAGCGAACCCAACCTCCTCCTTGACAGTCTCCGAGAAGAGAAGATGGTCAGGATTCTGAAACACAATCCCAACTTTTCTAGACAGCTGAGCAACACTCTTCTTCGTGGTGTCATCTCCATCGACCGTCACCCTACCGATCGTCGGCTTCAACAAACCATTCAACTGCTTCGCCAAGGTCGTCTTCCCTGCGCCGTTCTCACCCATAATCGCCAGAAAGTCGCCGCTGTCGATCTTCAAATCGACAGAGTTGAGCGCGAGTTGACCGGACGGATAAGTGAAGCAGACCTTCTCGACGAGGATCAGTTCCGGAGCCTCTCGGACAGCATCTTAGCAGCAGACTCGACGTGAGTTGGGAGACGTTCAGAGACCAGCCCGTCTCTCTTGAGCAGTGACCAGAGAACGCTAACTTTTGGGAGGCCAATACCCAACCCGCTCAACCGGTCAAACTCCGAGTCGAGGACATCTTCGACCTTTCCGTCCGCCACAATCCTTCCGTGGTCCATAACCACGATACGCTCCGCATACCTCCCCACGAGATCCAACCGGTGCTCCACAACAATAACCGTGATTCCATTCTCCCTCCGGAGAGTGTCAACCGCAGCCATTACCTCTTCAGCGGTCCGTGGATCCAGGAATGACGTTGGCTCGTCTAGAACGATTACGCTCGGCTTCATCGCCAAGACCCCGGCCAAGGCAACGCGTTGCTGCTGTCCCCCTGACAGCTCGTACGGCGCGAGATCTTTGAGCGCAACCGTCCCGGCCGCATTCATGGCCCAGTCAACTCGACCCCTAATCTCCTCCCTCGTCAAACCCAGGTTCTCAGGTCCAAAAGCCACATCCTTCTCCACCGTCAGTGCGAAAAGCTGGTTCTCGGGATTCTGGAAAACATAGCCAACCTTTCGCGACAACTCACTTGTCGTCTCGGCAGCGACACTGACCCTGTCGATGAAAAGATCCCCAGACATCTCACCAGGGTGAAAGTTGGGAATAAGACCGTTAAGACATCGGCAGAGAGTAGTCTTACCACAACCACTCGGACCAGTAAGAAGCAAGAACTCTCCCTGACGAATAACAATGTTGACATCTTCCAGAGCTTTGGAAGTAGAACCGGCATATTGGAACCCTAAGCTATGAGCAGCAATGATTTCCCCTTGAGTTCCAGGCAAAGTCTCCTACTCACTCCTGAGTTAATACTCTATAATGGTACGATGAGAGTCCGCGCTATTTTAGGTCTGGAGCGAACCAGCAGACTCTCTGAGACGATTCACACATGCGATCAAGACATCGTCTACTGCTCCGGAGGCGGTTAATCCTGCAGCGGTTGGATGCCCTCCACCAACCCCGCCCAGCAACTTTCCCAAGGGAATTGCCACATCTCGTGCCAAATGTGCGCCCGTTTTTTCATAGAAGTCTTCCGTTGCCCGCATGTTGACCCGTATCTTATCCTTCACTTCTCCTGCAACAAACGCCACATGTGCACCCAAGGCCAGAAAGGCCCGTGCAGCTGAGGACTGATATGAGCCAAGTTGCGATGTAACGACGATCCAGTTCCCGAGCATTGCAACACTCGCTCGCTCTGCTGCCCTCAGGCGAGCAACTCTCTCCGACCGATTCATCGGCGAACTCAACATTCCAGACAGACGTCGCGGGTCAGCTCCAGCTTTCACAAGCTTGGCGGCAACCTCGAATGTAGATTCTCTCGCGAGCAGGAAATGCTTCGTTTCCACAAAAATCGCAGCCATCAAAGCAGTCGCCTCCATTCTTTCCAGTTCTTGATTAGAAGCCTCGAACAACCGGAATACAACTTCCGCCGCAGCCGCAGCCGATTCATCAACAATCATCTGACTTGCGAGCTTCACAGTATCCGGATGTGGATGGTGATGGTCGACAACTATCAGGCCGTGTTCCATTTTCAGTAGAGCACCGGACGCTCCCCCAAGCTGATCAAGCGAGTTCGTATCAACAAGCACCGCCAAATCAGCATCGACGGGAATCTTCTGATCAGGTGTCGAGATACCGAGATTTTCCATTAACTGCCTTGTCGGAGCACTGATTCCTTCAGGACACGATATCGTTACATTAGTTCCCGGTGCAAGCTTGTGCAAAAGCGTCTGTAGAGCGAAAGCCGAACACACTGCATCCGGGTCCGCATTCTGATGACATAGGAGAATGATACGATCTGCCAGGCGGGCAGAGGCTAACAGCGACCGGAGAAATCCTCTCCAAATCGTCTTTGTCTTAACAGAAATAGTCGGCACGTGCCGGTGTTCAGCTAGCCGCGGCACTTGCAGGCCGGAGCTTCTCCTGAAGCTTAGTTTGAAGCTCTTTCATTCTCTCTTTCGTGCGCTCCTCCTGTCTTCCCAGGACCGTTATTCGCGTTCCAAGCAGTTCTTTCCTCTCCTTCAATTCCGAAAGAACCGTCTGCCTCTCGGATTTCAATAGGAGGCTGCCCACACTCTTGTAAACGGGGGTCTGGTCCGTGATCTTGTCGAGTTCGGCGAGCGCCCTATCTGTCTCTGAAAGCTCTATTTCGAGCTGCTGTTTCTGCGAGGTTACCGCCTGTAGAGTCTGTTGAAGCTGCTGCAGTCTGGCCAACTGTTCTTGCAACTGCGGTGGAAGTTCAACTTCTTCGCTCAATTTCGTGCGCCGGGCGATGGGGAACTTGGCGCGTCCTATAAAAGGGTGCAACAACTTCGATCGCCCTAAAACTCGCCGCGATGAAACGCAGGAAAGAATTAGACGCAGCTCGCAATGCTACCAAATCTTGCGCTTGAATGCGCATTGTCAGCACACGTCCGTTAGCCTCTAGTTTGGTCAATGATCGATGGCCTGGGGTCTGTCGAGTCTCAGGGGCCACAGAGGAGAAAATCGTTTGTGCAATTTTTGAAGAGGGAAAGTCTATGGATAGTAGGATTTCTGATTCTTTATGCGTTCTCGACGGGCTGGTCCGCCGCCTCAGCATCTGCAATTGGGGCTGGCTGCGGGTCTTCAACGAGGCCTTCCTCGGATTTCTTTTCGGCTTCAGGAGTTGCGACCTTCTTTCTCCTAGTCCTAGTCTTTTTGATTGTGGGTACTACTGTAACTGCAACCTTGGCGCCTGCGCGGAGACTGTCGAGTTCCGTAGACAGTGTTGAGGGGCTCATGAGACCTCTTGTGGCTCTCGCGGCGATCTCCCCGAGCTTCGTTCGCGGCGTGTAGGCTCCTCCGGCGAACTTGTATCCGCACTTTCTGCAGTGCCAAACGCCCACGCTCCATCTCTTGACGGTCCTAAACATACATCTGGGACATTCGTGCTTTCCTCTAAGTCCAGTAACTATCTCTACGTACTGTCGACGAGTGACTGTTCCGTACCGGGCGCTAAAGCCCCCTGCGAGCCCTATCTTTTTCCCCATTAGCCCTTCGCAGCTGCCAATATTTTCGTCCTATTCTCAGCCGCCTTCTGTACCGCCAAGTTCACCACGGTTTTCAGTTCGTCTTGCGTGAAGCCTGACAGGCCTCCTTTTTGCATGGCGCAAATGTTGCCATTCTTTTCGATGGTGACCGTCAGCCTAGCGTTCATGACCTGCTCTTCCTCGAGAACGGGATCTACAACGATCGTTTTGCCAACCTTTGCGAAGGTGACAGCAACGGGATGGTTGTTGAGAGGTAGAGAATGAAGCCCGGGCTTGTATACGACTTCGTCGCCCTTGAGCTCTGCCTTCAAGAGTTTGGCGCTGGCAAGAGCCGCTAAGGCTGCAATAGATGCTGCGTCGATCAGGTTGCCGTCGTGATCCAGAATGTAGATGTCGACAAAAACTACCTGGACTTTCTTGCCTTTCAGTAGGACGAGCGACTTCATGTCCACGGCCTTCGACTCTCTGATTCCTCTGTCGATGACGCGTGCTAGTTCGATGGCCTGTTCGCTCGGGGGTCCTGTTTCGAAGAGTGGAGATGCGAGGGGACCCAATTCGGCGTTCACGGTCAGCACTCCTTCATCTGGTGTGTCCGGAAACGGTGTTCCGGTTTCTACTTTGACTCCGACTAGGACTTTTGACTTGCCAAGGTGTACTTGCGCTGAGCCGTTGGCTTTCTCGATCAGGCCGACTTCTATGTGTAAGGGTCTGTAGCTGTCTGCGGTTCTATCGTCTATCCTCTTTCCGTTTGCGACAAGATCAACCACGGTTTTTTGCTCAAGTTTCGCGACGGGTGGAAGCTGGGGAGTGAAGGACACTAGGCTACTACCTCGGTTTCCTCTCTCTCCTCAGCGACTTCCTTTATCACTAAATATTTCTTCTTCAGTGCTTCTTGTTGCATGCCATGTATGGTCTTGCACGCGTCCAGCGCCATCGTGAGTCCTCTTTCGAACTCGCTGGTTGTGAGTATCCCGTCCATTTGGAGAAGGGTGACTAAGTTTGCATTCGGGACCCATGCAACCGGAAGGTCTGCTTCACCGTACTTGTCTTCCGCATCGGATAGGTCCAGTGCCATATGTCCCTGAATCTTGCCGACTGCGCACGCGGCGACCAGTTCTCTCATCGGTATTCCTGCATCGGCTAACGCCAGGGACGCTGCGGTAATTCCAGCGCAGCGAGACCCGCCGTCGGACTGCAGTACCTCGATGAAAACGTCGATAGTTGTTCTGGGGTATAGATCTGTCAGAACCACGGATTCCAGTGATTCTCGTATTACCTTGGAGAGCTCCATCTCTCGTCTAGAGGGGGCTGGGTTCTTTCGTTCATCCACGGAGAACGGGGCCATCCTGTATCTACATCTCAAGACCGCGCGATCTGGAAGTGCGATGTGTTTCGGGTGTGCTTCCCTAGGGCCGTAGACTCCGACTAGAATCTTGTTCTTTCCCTGTTCGATGTAGGCTGATCCATCGGCCTTGTCCAGTATTCCTACTTCGAGTTTTATGGGCCGTAGCTGATCAAGACGACGACCGTCTATCCGGATGCCCTTGTCGTCTATTAGTTTTTCAGGCTGTTTGGGTTCTGGCAATTTCTCCTACCACGTTTGATTTTGCGATCATTTCTCTTATCCTGTCTGTTAATCCTCTTGTATGGGCTTCACGTTCGACCATGTATATGGCTTCTACTGCGACCCTCTCATTCTCGGGAGACTTGCCCCAGACCATAACCACACCGTTTTGCCCCACTGTTATCTGGCAGCCCGTTTCTCTCTTCAGCATGCTGATCATCGAGCCTTTCCTCCCTATCAGACGGGGTATCTTGGCAGCGGATATCTCCACCACTCTACCATTGGATATCTTACCCAGCCCAGGACCCTTCACGGTGAGAAGAGGGTCTCTCGTCCTATCGAACGCGAGCACCTGAGACAGCACCATGTCTCCGACATCAAATGACTCAGAAAGATCTCTTCGCCGCGGTCCTCTGGGACCTGGAGTCTCGGACGCGGGAAGCATGGCTTCATACGGAGCGCGAATGTCTACCGTCCAGCCTGAGAGCCCGACATCGACGATTCTCCCACCGACGAGGTCTCCAACCCTCGGAAAATATCCGCCCTTCAGAGGGACGACGGTGACTCTAGTGCCATCCACCTCAAAGATCCCTATGCAGGCCGAATATATCCGGGTCCCTACCTTGAACGAGTTATCGCCGAGCACGTGGTCTCCTTCGGCGAGTAGTTCACCCGGTGCCACCACTTGCTTTGGCTCTGCTACAATTACCATCATGTTTTCCTCTAGTTCAGGACCTTCATCTGAATAGTTCCCTGCGTCATCTTGCTGACTCTATCCGTGAACGACCCGTACATGCCTGCGGGCATCTCTATAACTGCTACTAGGGCGCCGTCCGTCTGCCATTCTTCACGGGTAACCGTGCCGAAGCTCTTGAACGCATTGTAAGCCCTTGCGGCGTGCTCCGGAAAGACCTTCACGGCTATTCGCATCTGCTCCATCTTGATGGGAAGTACCGGCCTAAGATCGTCTATGACCTGTTTTGCCTGTTCTTCGGCGCTCTTGTAGGGATCAATCGAGATGCGAATCTGTTCAAGAGCCTGCTCTATCCTTAGAGGCGGATGAGGTGCTCCGCTACGCGGGTCGATAGCATTCCGTGAAATTATCGATATTATTTGGCGTCTCTTCTCGTCAATCAGCTGGCGACGCTGCTCGGTCGTGAGTTGAAGCTCACCGGACTTCATGATTTCTTCCGCAACTTTGACCGGGTCTATGGTACCGAAATGCTTCTGCAATTTCTCTTCTGAAGCCCTCGTTCCTTTGCCTGAGTCCGAGTACACTTCCTCGATCATTAGTACTTGAGAAAGGGGGATTGGCTTTCCAAGTTTGTAGTCGAGAGCTGATTGAGGTTTTACTAGGATCTCAAAACGGTCCTGGCCTTTGGATAGGCGTGCCGTTGTGAACTTGTCACTCATTTGCCAGCCGGTGCCTTTTTACCAGCATCCAGCTTTCGGAGGTACTTGTCGACCTCTTCGACGGGGAGTTTCTGGAATTTGCCCGTCTCCCTCGGGATAACCGCGACCCGTATTTTCTGGGGCTCCGCCTTTCCTTCCAAAACTTTCGTCATGCATTTCATTCCGAGCAATAAAGCCTCATCCATTGTTAGGTTGTCTCTATATTCTGCTTCGAGTATCTCATTAGCCGCATCTCCACCCGCGCCGATTGCCCAAGCCCTGTAAGCGAAGAACGCTCCACTGGGGTCGGTCCAGAATAATCTACTACCCTTCTTGTCAACTCCTCCAAAGAGCATCGAAATCCCAAAGGGCCGGACACCCGCGTGTTGAGTGTACAGCTGCTTAATTTCCCCGATGCGCCGAGTCAGTATCTCAATGTCAATTGGTTCGTCATACATCAGCTTGTTACTCTGCGCGTAAATCCTCGCTTGGTCGACGAGAATATGGGCATCGCAACTCAAACCAGCGACGGCGGTTCCAACGTGATCATCAATTTGGAAGATCTTCCACATGAAAGATAGATCCTGAAGTTTGGAGCCCGCCCGCTCCTCGGCGGCGAGAACGACTCCTTCAGGTGATGCTATGCCTAGGACCGTTGCACCTCGCTTCACGGTTTCGCTCGCATATTCAACTTGGAATAATCTCCCGTCTGGAGAGAACACGGTTATGGCCCGGTCGTAAGCTCCGGGAACTGCAAACATAGACAAACTATTGCACCTAGCTGAAATCGCGGTGACACGGGCGACTACGTACTAAAACCTTTCTCACGGACATGTTTCGAAGTTGCAATATGTTTTGGGGTCGGCCCGTCGCTGAGGACATCATCCTTTTGGTCAAGCTGGGACTGGCTTCGTCATTCCCCGAAACGCAATTCTAGGCGCCTGAATAATAGGGTGTGGGTCTCGACATAAGGGCCTATTCTAGCGTTGAATCTCGTCTAGCTTTTTCTGAATATTGTCCGCGAACCCATCACCCTTCGGCGAAATTGTCCTGAAGGAGATTGCGATCTTGATAGGGTCTATGTCTTGTAGACGAATTCTTCCCTTCAGCGCTTCTTGTTTGTCAATCCGTAGGAAGAGAGTGCCCGCATTATCAATTCTCGAGGTCAGACTGGAGTGTACCTCAGTCCTATCCAACTGGGATAGACCCTTCCAAATGTTTCGGAGAAAGCCTTCGACGTTCTTCGCGTTTCTTATCGTGAACACCATGGTCACTATTTCATTGCCGTGATGACCCTTCGCTCGGTTCAACGTTGACCCCAACGGCATCCCGCCAAGCGAGAGGTTTCGCATTGCCTTGGCAACTTTTTCGGGGTCTTCGGTTGCATGGATAATCGTGGAGATCTTGGCCGAAAAAGCCAGCGCTGACGAATCCATTTCCAGTCCACTAGTAGAGTTCGCCGCTTCGCGTTAAAATACCATAACATGCCTACTTTGTCTGGGTCATGTCAGAGGGTTTTCGTTTCAAACAGGTGCTCATTGTCAGATTGGATCTGGAGATGGGACGAGGAAAGACGGCCGTCCAGTGTGCACACGCTGCAGTATCCGCTGCGGAAGAGGCACGCACCCACCTGCATGATTGGTGGAAGTCGTGGATGGAGGAAGGGCAAATGAAGGTTGCATTGAAAGTCCCCGACCTCGACTGTGTTCTAGAGCTAGAGAGAAAGGGTAGGTCCAAAGGGATTCCGGTCCACTTGGTCAGGGATAGAGGACTAACACAAGTCCCACCAGGAACAATTACTTGTTTGGGGCTCGGCCCGGCTCCCGCCGATCTGCTCGACTCTCTAACCGGTAACCTGACCCTTCTTTGACCGAAGGCCTTCTAAAGGATCACCATGTTTCGTTGCTGTCATATCAAACCTGCGCTTAGCGTCCCGCACGTAATCTGCGAACTCCAGTTCCGCGGTCTCACGGAACGTAGATCCTATCCTCTGAAACAGTTTCTTCAGGATGAGTCTCTCGATCACTCTTGATGCGCTACCCAACGCCTTTTTCAGCCCACTTGCGAACTCATCGACTTTGTCAGGAATCTGATCCCGGTCGAGCGAATGAATTGTAGCAAGGTACTGGTAGACGGCCTGCCTAGGCTCATTTCCGAGAACGGCCAGTCCCTCGTCAACACAGTCAAGAAGCACCTGACTGAAAGACTGGGGTCTGCTCAATTGGACAACCTGCCCTCCGAACCATGACTCTCGTCTTCGAAAGTTGGTTTTTTGTTTTCAAAGCTTGAAAATCCTGTACTCTCCGAGCGAACCATTCTAAATCCACCCAAGTCGTACTTGGCTTGTGATCTGAAAAGACCTCT
>Ga0209761_1002589_pt1 | contig 11882 bp, 17 predicted proteins | sample GraSoi013_1_40cm_4_FD_185818 | JGI IMG/M metagenome (GOLD analysis project Ga0209761, IMG submission 185818) | Grasslands soil microbial communities from the Angelo Coastal Reserve, California, USA - Sample 09_25_2013_1_40cm (SPAdes) (version 2) | ecosystem: Environmental > Terrestrial > Soil >... | reverse complement strand
TTCAGGATGTTTTCAGTTTCTCAATTCTTTCGGCGTAGCTTGGGTTCCAATAGTCCGATACTCGATCAGCGATTGATCTTGGCAGTTCAGGCTGCATGCCTTGCACCTTCTCTAGAACGCGGAGAACTTGCTCCGTGCCGAATTTGACGGCGGCTTGTCGGTCGAACTGGAGCTCCAACGGTCTGATTTTTCTTCTCGCCCAGAACAAAGCCGACAGTCCCGCTAGACCCAGCGTGGAAAATTCGAGTATTTGACCGATTAACCCTCCGAGAAAAACGTGGGAGAGAACGAGAATGGGTATCCAAGAACCGAAGATTATCAAGAATATCTCTCCCATTATTCTATTCATAGCCCCTGACTCGTGACCCCTCAGCTTCAGCAGGTGCATCCCGATGAGAATCCTCCATTCATCGATGGACAACTTTCCTTTCAGGTATTCTGGAAGCATTAGGTCGGCCGTCAGAATCGCGACCGGGTTGAGCAACATTTCCCTAGACATCACAGGCATCGAGATCAGCCCGTCTACTCCCCCATGACGGAATTTTCCCCAGGCAATCTGCCTATACCAGAACCTCGAATTGGCTCCCATCGATAGTTCTCTCGTCAGAGATAGAAGCTCAGGATCGTCGGGGCTTGGATCTGTCTTGATTCGATCGTACCAGCGAACAGGGCGAAGCTTGACCAAGACCGACGCTACTATAGAGGCCAGTTGAATCTAATACAGTTAGTGAAAACGGTTGGAGCTTCGGTCCAATAGTTCTGAGAGGAACTTAGCTTGAGGGCCCGACGACGAGGGATAAGTCGCAGGTCTATTTGGTTCGTGCTGGCAGGGTTTCTCGTCATACTTTTCGACATTGCAATCATCAATTGGACCCTAACTCTGCCCCAAGGAATTGGGAGTTCGATTTGGTCGGTCGTCTTCGCTTTAGGCCTAGTACTCATCATATTTTCGTCCTCCCTTGCCAGAGTCGCGCCACCAGCCCTCTCTAGGGCCCTTGCTGATCAGGTTGAAACATGGGAAAGAGCAGGAGACCTTGTGACCGCGCTCGATAATCTGTCTGAGGATGAGACTTTGACATTGTTAGCGTTCACAAGGAGACATTTCGGAGAATATGTTGCCGAGGCCGGGACTACTCCGAAAGGCAAGACCTGGACTGTCAAGTTATTGAGGGCTGGTAGCATGATTCAGCCAGCTGGACTCGACGAAGGCGGACCATTGTTCAAGGTGATTCTCTACAGGCGAGATCTGGCCCGTCAGAAAGGCATTCGAAGGCCATGGAGGACAATCTATCGCAAGGACGCTACTCTTCAGCTAGTCAAACCTGGTGCCCTGATCGAGTTGCCACACTGGATCGCAGACTGAAAGTCAGACTTCCATTTCACTAACTATTCTTTTCCGCCAACTATTTCGCGATCCCAGGGGTCGCCGATTTCCCGTGCCGCGCCTTTTACGAAACACCCTCGACCGCGCAAAAGCTCAATACACTCCCGCCTCAAGAAGCAACGTCGAGAAGAATATGCGGAAGCTTGTCGTTCTGACCTTTCTGACCCTCGATGGTGTTATGCAGGCTCCTGGTGGTCCCGAAGAAGATCCTAGTGGTGTTTTCAAGTGGGGAGGCTGGAGCGCTGGCTACTGGGACGATACTCTCGGCAGGGTCATGGGCGACCAGATGGGCCACCCTTACGATCTCCTGCTAGGTCGTAAAACATACGAGATATTCGCGGCCCACTGGCCCCACAGCACCGATCCTGGAGCGGAAGGCCTCAACAACGCACGAAAGTACGTGGCCAGCAAGACTCTCAAACGGCTCGAATGGAAGAACAGCACCCTCCTCGGCCCAGACACCGTACAAGAGATCAAGAAACTCAAACAAGGAAACGGGCCGGAGATACAGGTCCACGGCAGCAGCAATCTCATCCAGACTCTATTGAAACACGATCTAGTCGATGAGTTCAAGCTAAAGATCTTCCCGGTCACCCTTGGGAAGGGTAAGAGATTGTTCGGCGAGGGCGCCATACCGGCCGGCTACAAGCTCGCCGAGACCGTAGCAACCCCGACAGGCGTCATAGTCGCCACCTACACACGATCGGGAGAGCCCAAGACCGGATCCTTCGCCCTAGAGCAACCATCTAAACAGGAACACGAACGCCGGGCAAAACACGCGGTAGAAAACTAGTACTGCAATATTTCTTCTGAGAATTTTCCCTGATTATCGTTTCTACCTTTCCTAGACGTAGTCAATGAAAATTTTCACGCACGATCTTATTGTCGTTCAACTCTTTGATTGATATACAGACCCGGAGGCCAGAAGCATCCGAGGAGAAAATACGGCCATGAAGGGAAACAAACCAATTAGAGTGGTCCTGGTCGACGGAGACTCCACGCGCCTTGTACGACCGCGTGCGCGAGCCTTCGACACCTTCAAGACCGTACGCTTCGAAGACAGAAAGCACGAAGTCGCGACAAAGTATGGGGTATTCTTGAGCCTAATCTCCAGAAGAATCCTCTAAAAGACAACACGTCACAACCACATTCTCACGGCAGCACCGCCCAAGTTGGCCAGCCAGGACCAACCCCCTCTGTTTTGACCTTCCTTATGGCCGTACCGAAACTTAGGCACAATGCTATTATGTTACAACTATCTCATGCTTATCATAGGACGGAAATAGCCCGTGTTCGTAAGGGTCAAGAAAATCGGTGGGAACAGGTACGTGTACCTGTCAGAAGGCGTATCCAAGGAAGGACGTGTCAGGCAGAAGACCCTCTGCTATCTCGGCCCTGTTGCGAAGGTAGCCGCGGGAGTTCCAGACGAGACCAGAGAGAAGGTTGAGCGGCAGATCGGCTCTGTTGACTGGAACAAGATAAACGCGGCCATACGCAACATACCCGTCACATTCGAAGAACTACAAGACATGAAACGAATCCAACTTCCCATAGCCCTTAGTTTCCGCAAGCCCGGTTTCCAAAACATCAGCCGAGGAAACATGCCCAGGGCCGACGGCGAACTCTTAGCCCTCACAACAATTGCAAAGAGAAACTTCGATGAAATGTTCGAGAGTGTTGGAGATAGAAAATACCGCATGCGAATTCGATGAGCCCCAGAAAGAATCCTTCGGCCAAGTACAATCGTAGTGTCAGAGCGAGAGGCTTCCTCTCGCAACTGAAGAAAGAACAGAATCCATTGAGAATGAAAATGCTTCTCCTCGGCTATATTACGGACAGGCTTGAGAAGAAAGCACAACACGTCGTCTTAGTCGGCGGCCAAGCCGTCGAAACCTATGCCGGTGGCCAGTTCCCGACCGGAGATGTTGACATAACAACCACTGACTCAAAGACTACTGAGGAATTTCTGAAGAGTCTTGGTTTCAGGAATGTAAGCATGATATGGCTCAACGAGCAGCTGGGGGTTGCCATTCAGATCGTCGGGGACAGTCTAGCAGGGAGTTTCGAAAAGACACGCACGATCCAGACAGGCCCCTACAATGTGAAGGTCATAGGAGTAGAGGACTTGATAGTCGACAGGCTATCACACGCAAAGCTCTGGAACAGCTCTGGAGATTTGGAAAAGGCTAAAGTTCTCTACGCGAACTTCGAGAGGCAGATTGACGAGAGCTATCTGAAAGAGACAGCTGCGAAGAGGGGTGTCAAGGATTTTCTTGCAAGCGCTGTTACAAACCATGCGTAAATATTCGAATCCAAACTAGGCACAGAGCTTGACAAGGGTTCTAGCCGACGATCTCGAAAGTGACCATGTCTCTTCTCTGATAGAGTTCATGAGGTCTGCGTCCGAGGGAACGCTCGCTCAGCGCGGAAAGAGGATCGAGATCAAAGGTTTGACCAACAAGGAGGTCAAGTTTCTTCTCCGCAAATTCCTTCACGCTAATAGTCTCTCCGATTATGGTGTCCTGCATACCGCAAGTATCTTCGAGATAGTTCGGATCAGACCCGACCAGAAACAGACGGAGAATGAGATACTGAAGATCCGGACGCCGTTCGTGCCCATACGCCCTCCACCCACCGCGGTGAAGCCGTCACTCAGGATCGAGTGGCAGGGAAGGCCCCCAACTAAACGAACTCGTCACAAGGCGTAGCACTCAACCATCACGGCTTATAATCAGAGAGGCAGGAAAGAGGCCGTGTTTCCCGCCCAAGATGGCCCGCATAGTCCAGACGATGAGAAGATTCTGAAATATGCGGTCGAACTGTTTCGGGAGCTTGGAATAACAAAGACCGAGCCAGACGCCGTCACCTGGGATGATGACGTGAAGCCTGACCTTGTGGTTGTCAAGTATGGAGAGGTGAGGCTGCCTCGGACCATGTTGGGCCGGCTGACAGCTGAAGAGTGGAAGCCCTTGTTGGCGCCAGCGATAATCTACAATTACGATCTATTGCGAGATGAGAATCGCTACGCTGCACTTCATTTAGTCCTACCCCAACTACCTGCGCCTATCTTCGTTGCCTTTTCCTTGATCGCGCTTTTTCGTTACGTCAGAGGACCCATCTACATAGAGCTGCTACTGACAATCATAGGCCTCTATCTCGCCTATACTAGCATAGTGCTCAGTCTATACATCAGAGGAAAGTGGAGACGCTTCTTCTACACTGCCGACAGGCAAACAGCAGACAAGTTCGGAAAAGAAGAATTCCTTGCAGCTCTCGCGAAGTATGGAGAGACGATCTCCGCCACTGGATATCCACGGAAACGTCTTCATCTTTGGCCCACGGTTAGCCAGAGAATCGGGCGACTTCATCAACAGAAGCCCTGACCATGGGTCCCTCGGTCAGGTTATATTTCGGTGGAAAAGTCCTCATGAGAGCCAAATGATTCCTACACCTGCCGCGAAACTGGCCAGCGATTCTATCGCCAGCCTGTCCAACCCGGCTTATCGTCCGTTGGACATTGACACGCTCTACTATACGCGTTCCATCTACGCTCTACGCTGGTCGGTCGATAATGAGCATCTCTATTTCGAGACGAATATTACCGGTCGATACAATATCTGGCGCGTCCCGAGCGCTGGCGGCTGGCCCGTCCAGCTAACGGTCAGCGAGGAGAAGACGGATCTCGCCGATCCCTCGCCCGACGGCCACCATCTCCTCTACTCGCAAGACTACCAGGGTGACGAGAAGCCGAATCTCTACCTTCTCGATCTAACCGAATACAAGACCCAGAACATCACCAACACGGAGAAGAGAGGTCACAGAGACATGAGGTGGAGCCCTGACAGCCGCTCGCTAGTTTACGCGGCCGAGCGCGACATACCTGGAACCTACCCGATCTTCCAACAAGACCTCCTCACAGGAACAGTCAAGAAGATAATCAGCAGTGATACAGGCGATTGCGAAGCTGTAGAGTTCAGTCCTGACGGGAAAAAACTCGCTTTCTCTAGAACTAGGAACTATCAGTACAGTGGTGTCAGCGTCCACGATCTAGAAGGGAGAAACGAGACAGTCCTCGCTCCGATAGACGAGCGCTCCACCAGCATCGTCGGAGGCTGGACACGCGACAACAAACGAGTCTACGTCACCAGCAATGCTAACGAGAGGGGAATGGAGTCTGTTGCGTTACTCGATCTAAAAGAAAACGCGGAATTCCAGTGGCTTACCCTTCAGGACTGGGACAGCTCTCTCGTAGACGTCAGCCCTGCAGAGGACAGGTACGCGTACATCGTCAACGAGGCCGGCAACCTCCATCTCTATATCCGCGATCTGAAGGGGGAACAGGAAGAGATACCGCCCGGCCACGGAGTCATACGGGCAGCCCGCTTCTCTCCAGACGGCAAACAGCTCGCGATAATACACGGGTCCGGCGATAATCCGCATGATATCTGGGTCTACGATCTCAAAGCCCGCACCCTCAAACAAATCACCTACTCACTAGTCGGTGGGCTAAACCAGGACAATTTCGTCGAACCCCACCTAATTGTCTACCCAGCACAGGACCAGACCCCCATCTCCGGCTTCCTCTACATCCCCGCCAACATCAAACCCGACAAGTCCCATCCCGCGATCGTCTACGTTCACGGCGGGCCCCAGTGGCAACACTTCAACAGCTGGTACCCCAACATCCAATACCTCACAAGCCACGGATATCTCGTCATCGCCCCCAACTACCGAGGATCAACCGGGTTCGGACGCGAATACATGGAATCTCTACGAAAAGACGCTGGTAGAGGCGATCTCAACGACCTCGTCAGCGCAGTCGACTACCTCAAAACAACTGGTTACGTGGATCCGAAAAAGATCGCGATAATGGGCGGGTCTTGGGGAGGATACCTCACACTAATGGCGTTGACTAGAACCCCTGAGATATGGGCGGCAGGCGTCAGCATCGTCCCCCTCGCTAACTGGTTCACAGCCCATGAAAACGAAGACCCAGTACTCCAGAAAAACGACGAATGGCTCATGGGGAACCCTATTACGGATCGAGAGCTATGGCGCGACCGCTCACCAATATTCTTCGCAGATCGTATCCGTGCCCCTCTTATCCTACTCGCCGGCCAACACGACATCAGATGTCCCGTAGAGGAAACGCAACAGATGGCGGAAGCTGCCCGCAAGAACGGGGTAACGGTTGAGGTTAAGATCTACGAGAACGAGGGCCACGGATTCGTACGTCGTGAGAACGAGATAGACTCGATCAAGAGAGCATCAAGATTCCTAGACCAACACGTCGGATTACCAAGACCATCCTGACAGGCCAATTCGAACCGCGCTCTATCTGAAGGGTATGGACAGCCACAATTCTAGCGTGACGATGATTGCCCCAAATCCGGTCAAGGAATAGTTCATCTGATCTTTCGAAATAATTCTCGATCCAAGCACCCCAGCCACTGCGAGCATTAGGCCGAACCAGGCGACGAGATGGATGAGGAATCCAACGACCGCTGTTGCACCCCCAAGCCAGCGCGGAACAAATCCCACAATTCCATTGTAAACCTCCAGTACTATCGCACCGAGAACTACGCCGATAAGGAACCATCCGAGACGTCCTGTCGAAGCCAAGGAGATTCGCTCTTCTCGACTCATCGCGCTGGGTCTTTAATCCAGTGTGACCATTGCCACCGTTTCCTGTTACCCGATCTTGCTTAGCTGCTTCCGCGGACCCGCCGGATGATCGCAATGGGGCCTACCCTCTCCATTTCTCTCTAGTTTCGATCTGGACAAATCCAGCTCGACCAACTTTCTCACTCTGTCGTGAAGCTCTCAAAGACGAGCGAGGGGGTCATATACTCCAGGATAGGTAGCCTGCTCTCAGGCGTTGCACTTCTCGCAATCTTCGTCTATCAGATGCTGTACAACTACGTCCTAGCCTATGGTGGCACACATCCCTCAGCAGGCATCACCATCGTCTCCCTGATTCTATTCACCTTTGGAGCAGTGTTTTCTTTAGAAGGCGCTCGGATACTTCATAGTCGAATCGGTCTGACCGTTCCTATAGCGAGCATAATTATCCTGCTCGCCTTCTTCATCCAGTGGGAATGGTGCCTCCACTACTGCATACATCCCTAGCCTGCGAGACCAGAAAAGATCCTATGCGTATCCGAAAACGCAGGTCTCAAATGGGCGTGAGAATTTGAACCTGAGTCGCGGGGGTCGACCCGTCACCGAGTCCAACTACTGCGCTACTCGGCCTTCTTCGGAGAAACAGGAAGGCAACTAGAGCTGCGACCACTACCGCAATTCCTATTCCACCATAGATCAGAGGCATCGAGAGGGTGCTAGAGGGTTGAGCCGGCTTCTGGGGGGCACTCACGGTGACGGTGATTGGAGTACTATGCCTTGAGTATCCCCCATTGCCCTCGACCATGACAGAATACGTTCCCGGGGAACCCCTGCACGAGAGCGTTGACATATCAGACCCACCCATCGGGAGACTATTTGGAGAAACAGAACAAGAAATAACATTACTAGATGTGGTCGCTGTGAGGCTGACGATTGCAGAGAACCCATTCAGCCGGTGAAGGGTTATAGTCGAATCGCCAGAAGTGCTCGCAGTAGCATTGATGCTCGTCGGATCTGCGCTGAGGTCAAAATCTGGCATGTGAGCGCTCCCCCAGACATTGTTGTCGACCATGCCTATCGCAAAATCTAGCTCTAGGATCCGGGGAATGGTTGTTCTAAGGGAGGAGCTGATCTCGATGAGAAAGCCCGAGGATTGGTCAAACGCAAAATTGAAGGACTGGGAATAAGAGATTCCCATGTAGGAACCTGGAACGGTAAAATTGAGGAAGTTTACGTTTCTCAGAGAGCCAACGACCATCTCGGTAATCGTCTTGTTAAATGTGCGAGCTGAGGGAGTATCCCAGATCTTGTCGAGAGCTACGAGGCCTCCAGCCAGTAGGAAGTAATCTCCAGTGTTCTGAGAGAAAGCTGTGACGTTAGACGCACCGGTCGCAACATTCACAAGCGCTCCGGTGTGCGCCCCGGTTCCATTCTTGTATATTGAGATGAGTTGCAGAGTGACTGACGAGCCAGACACTCTGACTATCTGAGTCGCGTCGTACGTAGTATCGTTTAGGCTAGTCCCGAACGACTGGCAGGAATACTTGAGAGCCTTGTATTGGGCAAATTGCCCTGTCGTAACCGCGGGAAGATATGTTGGAGTGACAGCGTGGGCAGAAAGGATCGAAGGAGAAAGAACAAGGGCAACCAGAATGATACAGAATACGGCATTCGGTAAATTAGACCTGAGCACGAGATTCAGAGTGTAAAATGGGAAATCGCGTATTTAGACAGTACGCAGGATCTAGCTGTCTGGTTGGTCTAGTTCTGCTTCTTCGGCTTCTTCTTCGAGCATTGCGAAGACATCGTCGACTATCTCGAAGAGTAGTCTTGTTTCCTCGTAGTCGGCTGGTAGGACTGGAGGGTTGACCTCTACTCTTCCTTCCCCGTTCAGAGTGAATCTTGTCTTGAGTGTTGACTCGGCGAGCTTCTTGTTAGCTCTCTCCCACCAAGTATCCGATTTCTCTGCTGCCTTCAACGCGTGAACACTTCACTGAGAGCGGTGTTGATTGACGGTAAGAAAAAGGTTTGGCAGTCCTGTGACATCGGACCTTTGAGGCTACGATCTGGAGAAATTCTCTATTCTTGCTTCGAGTCCCTTCTTGACCAATGGCCAATCGCTGGATATTATCGAGTAGAGCATTGCCACTTCGCGAACTGAGCCATCAGGCCTTATTCCGTGATTCCTGAGCCTTCCTTCGAATTTTGCTCCAAGCTTCAAGATTGCCCGTTGAGAGTGGACATTGTTAGCATCAGTGCAAAGCTGCACACGAACTGCTCCCCAGTCTTCGAAAGCACGCTTCAACAGAAGCAGCTTGCACTCGGGGTTCACAGCTGTACCCTGGGTGTCAGTTGAGTACCAAGTATATCCGATCTCAACCCTCTTGTGTTTGGGGACTATCCCGAAATAGGCTGTGCTGCCGACAACCCGCGCATCACGTTTCCGCACTACAGCGAACACATATTCTTCCTTCCTCTCTTCCGCCCTCAATCCATCCTCGATCCGTCGGTTCACTTCTTCTCTCGACCGGAGAGGTGCCAGCATCCAACCCCAGTCCATCCTCCGCCCAATCTCCGTCAATGCTGCGGCATGATTCGATCGAAGAGGTTCGAGGCGAACGAATCTTCCCTCAAGAGTGCAGGGCCCGAGAACGTGGTCACTCAAAGCCATCAATCAAGTCCGTGGACTCCGGATGGGTTCGGTGGTCTTAGACCTTTACAGAATCGGGGATTGGCGGAGAGGCTTAAGCGTAGGCTAGCTCAGAAAATCCACATGGCAACGGTTGCATCCCCCAAAGGGTACTGGAAATATGGTTGGGCCATTCTCTTCGTCTTCTGGGTGCTTCACCTAATCCTATCCGCGCGCGACTTTCTTCCCAGTCTACAGGATCTTTGCCTAGCATGTCTCCCGAGCGCGCAAACCCCAATACAATCCGTCACCGGTTTGACCTGGAGCCAGCTGATGTCCTCTGATCCCAAGTTCGCCAGTTTCCTAGGGTCCACTTTGATCGACGACGGTATTTCCGGAGTCGGCCTCGCAGTCTTCGGAATGATCGTCTCCATGACAAGCTACAGGAACGGCGAGAAATGGGCATGGTACGTTTCATGGTCCATGCCGATCGGGATACTGGCGGCGCAACTCAATGTATACGCGCTTACAGGGTCTATCATGGTGATTTATCTCGGCGCAGCGTTCACGATCGTGTCCGTTCTAGCGCTCCTTCTTCCATACAGAAAGTTCTTCCCCAGAAAGCCGCGTGGCTAGTCGGGACTCTGACTCCGTTTTAGGGCTTGGCGGGAGTAGAGGGTTCTGGCGCGTTGGATGAAAAACGTCGAGGCCCAGAGATAATACCTGAGGCTTGTACCGCCTACGTCAGTCCAGAACACGGGGAGAAGTGACACGAAAAAAATCGCAGCGATAATCATCTCGGCGTTCCTTATCTGTCGATAGTTCCTGACCAAGTCCGCCGCTAACAGCTTCTTCTCCTCTATCGTTAGTACGTGAGTGAAGGCCGCAAGGATGGCCCAAATGCCGCCTATGTCGAGGCCGTAGACGGTGGATGCAGCATCCTGTGGAAGAGGAGCAACCGCGTTGAAGCCGAAAGAGATCTGGTTGAACAGGTATGGTTCGATGGCAACGAGGAAAAGCATCGCCGTGTTGAGAGCGCGAGTCCTGCCTGTCTCAACAGGCAGCACCGACATGACTTCCGTGTAGCGGAACCAGACGAAGATCAGGATTAGGAAGCTGAAACCGAACGTCGCAATGCTCCCAAGCAGTATGGACGTGTCAGTTGGTTTGCTCGTGATCAGATTCAACGCGCCTATCGACAAAGCGAGGCCGAAGATCAGATCCGATAGAGACTGGATCCGGGGCCGTGGATGCTGAGCCTCACTGGACAGAAGAGGCTACGCTCCCGAGAAACCTACAACCATATCTGCGCGAGCAGTGAATTGCGACCTCAATGCCTCGTCAAGCCTGCCGGCCCATTGTCTCATGTATGTTTTCTCCAATCTTTGCACCATTCCCTCCTCAACGTATCGTGGAAGTTCTCTCTGCTGGAACTTCACGTGCAAGACCTCGTGGATAAGCGTGGAAACGGCCGCGGTTGCTATTTCTCCGATAAACTTCCTCTGAGAAGTGGACAGTCTGCCTAGTGATGTTGTGAAGAGCTCTGTTCCCTCTCTTCGAATCCGATGTTTGCTGATCCTCAACGGGTAAAGACTGATCTGTGCGAGAGTATGACTGTAGCTTCCATACAATATTCTGGAAGGTTGCCGTCTCAATTGTTTGGCTGGAAAGATCATTACACGCAGGTCAATTGATCGGTCTGAGCGAATTCCCTCTGCGGAAACGAGGATGCTCAATAGTTCTCTGATATCGCTGGACAGGATCAGTTTTAGGATGAAATTGGCGTAGCCTTGGAAGAACTCGCGTTCATAGCGTGGAAACTTCACCAAGACATAATCTGGCGGCTTGGCCAGGCGTGCCCTGATCCGGACCTGGGAAACAGAACTCATACTCTTCTCTCTCTGCGTCCAAGGGGTCTTTGAAATATCTAGTGTTGACTATTCTGATCTGGAGCGTCTAGCCGGTCATTTTTTCTTGGGCAATCTTTCTTACTTTCTTTTCAATATCGTCTCTGATCCTCCTCACCTCCTCGATCGATCTGCCCTTGGGATCGTCCAGGTGCCAGTCGACAGGCTTCTTCTGCATCGCCGCCAGCATAGGCTTGGGGCACGCTTCCTCGACTGAGCAGCCCATCGTGACCACGAGCCGCGCACCGCTGATCATGTCCGCTGTCAACATCTTTGGTGATCTTTTGATAAGATCTATTCCACGCTCTCTCATCGCTTCCACCACAACTGGGTTAACGCG
>Ga0209761_1002588_pt1 | contig 11886 bp, 7 predicted proteins | sample GraSoi013_1_40cm_4_FD_185818 | JGI IMG/M metagenome (GOLD analysis project Ga0209761, IMG submission 185818) | Grasslands soil microbial communities from the Angelo Coastal Reserve, California, USA - Sample 09_25_2013_1_40cm (SPAdes) (version 2) | ecosystem: Environmental > Terrestrial > Soil >... | reverse complement strand
AGTGTGATTGTTCCCTGCATTGATCTTCAGGGTGGCAAGGCGGTGCAACTGGTGCGCGGGCGGCGCCGCCGGCTAGCCGTGGACGACGTTCTTGGCCTGCTCGACCGCTTTCGAGCCTATCCGCTGCTGCATGTGATCGACCTCGACGCTGCAATGCGGTGCGGGAACAATGGCCGTCTGGTTCGCGCGCTCTGCCGCAGCGCAAAGGCGAGGGTTCGTGTCGGCGGCGGGGTCCGCAGCCCCGCGCGCGCCGAGCAGATTCTGCGCTGGGGCGCCGAGAAGGTGATTGTCGGTAGCGCAGCCTTCCGCCGCGGAGAAATTGATCATGCGTTCTTGCGACGCCTGGTCGAGCGCATTGGCCGGCGTCGGGTCATCTTGGCCCTCGATACAGAAGGAGGACGGATCGTGGTGGGCGGCTGGCGAGAGAAGCTGCTTTTGCGCCCGGCAGAGGTGATGCCGGAGCTCGAAAAATACTGTTCCGAATTTCTGTGCACTTACGTGGATGCGGAAGGCACCATGCGCGGCACCAGCCTTGCTTGGTTTCGCAAGCTGCGCCGTGCAACCCGGCTGCGCATAACCGCCGCGGGAGGGATCCGCAGTCGCCGTGAAGTCCGTGCCCTCCAACGCCTGGGGATGAACGCCGCTGTCGGCATGGCCCTCTACCTCGGCAAGCTCTCGCCAGGTCCGCCTACTGCCGCGGACGCTTGAGCCAATGCCAGGACCTGCTGAACGAAATCTCCCGGCCACAGGGATCTCCTCTTACAAATCGGCGAGTCATTATCTAATACATTCTGAAATAACGACTTATAGCAAAACGCGGAGTCTTCCTCATTCCCCATCTCTAATTTCCCCTGGCTCTGCTAAAATAATTTTGAAGCTTAACTCTGCTTCATGCGGCGCAAATTTAGCCTGATGGGGATAGTTCCAATTTGAAACGCTACGGCGAGCATCGTATCCCTGGCCGACTGTTCGTCGTCGAGGGCATCGACGGCTCCGGCAAGTCTACTCAGTTATTGCTGCTACACCAGTGGCTGAGAGCCGAGGGCTACGGCGTGGTATTCAGCGAATGGAACTCTTCGCTCGTGGTCAAAGACACGACAAAACGGGGCAAGAAGAAAAAGTTGCTGACGCCTTCGACCTTCTGCCTCATCCATGCCACAGACTTTGCCGACCGCATGGAGCGCAACATCATCCCGCTGCTGAAGGCCGGGGCTGTTGTGCTCTGCGACCGGTACATCTACACCGCCTTCGCCCGCGACGTGGCGCGCGGCATGGATCCGAAGTGGACTCGGGAGCTCTATAGCTTTGCCGTGAAACCTACCCTCGCGTTTTATTTTCGGGTGCCACTGGAGATAGCCATGAAGCGGCTGAACGACTCTCGTAACGGCTTCAAGTATTACGAGGCCGGCATGGACCTGGAGCTGAGCGTGGATCCGGACGAGAGCTTTCGCCTCTTTCAGGCGCGCATCCTGGAAGAATATGAAAAGATAGTGCCCGAATTCGGTTTAACGGTGATCGACGCGACGTTGCCAATTGAGGCGCAGCAGGCTCAGATGCGACAACTTGTCGGGGCTAAGCTGGCCCAAGCCAAACAGCTCCGGGTGGCGCCATGAAAGAGACCTACGGTGTGGCTCTGCCGGGGATGAACCTCGGCGATTTGGTCGGAAAACTAATCGTGATCGAAGGCACCGACGGGGTGGGCCGCTCGACCCAGATCAGCCTGCTGAAGGAATGGCTCGAGCAACAGGGCCGCGCGGTGCTGGACACTGGTCTTTCTCGTTCTGGTCTGGCAGGAAAGGGCATCAAGCGCGCCAAGCAAGGGCACACCCTGGGGCGAATCACCCTGAGCTTATTTTATGCCTCCGATTTCGCCGACAGGCTGGAAAACGAGATCGTTCCGGCGCTGCGCGCGGGGTTTGTCGTTCTTACGGACCGCTACATCTATTCCCTGATGGCCAGGGCCATGGTGCGCGGGCTCGCCCCGGAGTGGGTGCGTAATGTCCACGCATTCGCGCTGAAACCTGACGCCACTTTCTACCTGCGGATCGGGGTGGACGACTTGATTCCCCGAGTGGTGTTCTCGCGCGGCTTCGACTACTGGGAGTCCGGTATGGACCTTTACGCCAGCGAGGACATGTACGATAGCTTTCGCCGCTACCAGAGCGCGCTGCTGGAACAATTTGACAAGTTGGCCGAGGAATACAAGTTCGAGGTCATTGATGCCTCGCCGGACCCCCGAACCGTTTTCGAGCAGCTCCGCGCGGGGATTCTCGGGGTGCTGCTCGGCGAACCGCAGCCGGCGAAGGGCGACGCCGCACCGGCCGGGGTGGCCGCCCCTGATCCGGTGGACCTGCTACCGGTCGATTCCTCGCCTAGTCCAGCGTTGGTGCGGTCCGAGCAACCGGAAAAAGAACTCAAACTCTAGCTTCTAACCGCTGTTGCCCCGCCGGTCCTCAGCTTGCTGTTTAATTTAATTGTATAGTGCGCGGTGAACATGCCGCCGAAAGCCAAAGCGATCGCCGCAGAGCCTGCGACAGGCCTGGCGTACTGGATGCACCAGGTGCCGAAGGAGCTCGGGAACGTGGGGTACGGCCTGGCCCCTGGTCCTGTGCACGATCTGCGAGTGGCTTTGCGGCGGTGCAGGTCGATGGCTGCTGGGATTAGGCGGATTGACCCGCATCCTGACTGGAAACGCATGCAGAAGGCCTGTAGGCGGCTCCTAAAGGGTCTCGGAGGACTCCGAGACATCCAGGTGATGCGGGATTGGGTCTCGCGGCTCCGAGTTCCCGATGACGCACTGGGCAATCGGCTGCTGGAAATCCTTACCGAGCGTGAGCCACTCGCGAGCGAAGATGCCTCCAAGGCCCTGCGGGATTTTGATCACAAAGAGTGGAAGTCCTGGTCGAAGCTACTACCGCCTCGAGCGTCCCGAGTGCCGCTAGATAGTCCGGTGTTTGAACTTCTGGCGCTGGAGCGGTGGAGCAAAGCCTACGCGCGGCACCGGCAGGCAGTGCGCAACAGGTCCAAAGTTGCGTTTCACCGCCTGCGCATCGCTTTGAAGCGATTTCGTTATACCGTGGAGAACTTCCTGCCGCGGCGTCACGCCGAATGGGGCGGGGAGCTCAAGAGCTTGCAAGACCTGCTTGGTGAAATGCACGATCTCGATGTCCTCTGGGGAACGTTAGTCCGGCTGGGGAGAGACGTTGGGGAACAAGAGCGCGCACGCTGGCGCAAAGAAATCGATCTGCACCGCCAGCAACGGCTCGAGCGCTACCGGCAAAAGATGCTCGGCCGGAAATCTTTGTGGTGGGAATGGAGGGCAGCATTGCCCCAGGGGGAGCGCCTGGAGTCAGCCGGCATAGACTGGCTGGGTGCTTGGGCTTCCTATCTCGATCCCGATTACCCCCATGCGCAGCGGGTCGCCCGGCTGGCGCTTCAGCTCTATGACGGTTTGGCTGCGAACGGTTTGGCATGCCCCGGCATGGATGTGCGGGCACGTGCCATCCTTCACGCGGCGGCGCTGATGCACGACGTCGGCCGCGCGCTCAACGAGAAGAAGCACGCGAAGGCCTCCTATCGTTTGATTCGCAAACTCACCCCGCGACCCGGGTGGACGCCGGAGGAGATACGCCTTGCGGCCGTAGTTGCGCGTTATCACCAGAACGATCTGCCGCTCCCGAAACACAAGGCTTACGCTTTGCTCTCTTCTGCCCAGCAACAAAGGGTACAGCTTCTGGCTGGCATCTTGCGCCTGGCAAACACGCTCGACTTCGGTCATACCAGTTGCGTAAGGGAACTCCGGGTCGAGCAGGAGCCGGGTGCGGTGGTGATTCGGGCGGAAGGTTACACCGAGGAAGAACCGCTGGCCTCTCGTTTGGCGGCCAGCCGGCACTTGCTGGAAATGGTCTGCGACCGCCCAGTGATGATCCGGCCTGCGACCAGCCCACGCTAGGCTAGGGAAGCCGGCGTGTTATTCACCGAGCAAGCGCAATGTCTTCGCGGTATGCAACCATTGCAGGGTTGCCTTAAGCGGGGAAAAGGACTCCACTTCGAGGCACGCCACACCCGCCTTCTTGAGCGCTGTAAAGGCCATGGGAGCACGCACGGCATAAGCGATCAGCTCATCCATGTTTGGGGCGTGCCCAAAGCACATAACCTCATCGGCCTTCAGGCGAGCGACCTCCTCGAAGAAAAGCGCCGGCTTGGCTTCGGGCTTCAGAGCATCGGTCCTGCGGATTTTTTCAATAGGGAAGTTGAGGACCGCGCAAGTAATCTCCGCGGTCTGCACCGCGCGGAGATAAGGGCTGGTCAGCATCTCGTTTGGCCGGATTCCCAGGGCGCGCAAGCCTTTGGCCGCCGCCCGAGTTCGCGCGATTCCCTTGGGAGTCAGATGGCGCTCCACTTCGGGCGGGCAATCGGGATCCTCGCGATTGATGGCGATTCCGTGCCGCATCAGGTAGAGAAGCATATTCCCTCGACAGCCTGGCGTGGCGCTCTCAGCGCGGGATAGAATCGCACCGGACCGTAAATGGCACTCCGCCAAGCCGGCAAACCGGTATGGATCTCGGCGGGCCGCTCTGCGCAGCCGGAGATGGCCAGCGAGTGCCGGGCGCACTCCTCTGGGGGAGACAAGCCGGTTGCGCTCTGCGCCCTGCCGAAGTGGATTCTATAGCCGAACGGTCTCGCAAACAATTTCGTTTGCGTCGACTCAGTCAGCGGAGAATACATACGGCTCAGACGGAGGCAGCTATGACCATCGGCGAGGCCACCCAGCTCTATGAGGAGTGGGTGGCGACGCGCGCCACGCTCGTGCCTGTTGATCTCCGGCTCAAACATCAGCAGATGGCCGCGGGAGTCTTTCCATTCCTTCGCGCGACCTTCTATCGTTGGGTGCAGCTCTGGCAGGAGATCTGCCCTAAGCTGGCTGCTGCTCCGGCAGTCCTGGCAGTCGGGGACCTTCACGTCGAAAACTTCGGAAGCTGGCGCGATGCGGAGGGGCGGCTCATCTGGGGCATCAACGATTTCGACGAAGCTTACCCCATGGCGTACACCAATGATCTAGTGCGCCTGGCAGCGAGCGCGCGGGTAGCGGCGAAGGAGGAGCACTTGGCCATCCGAGCTCGCCAAGCCAGCGAAGCGATTCTGGAAGGCTACCGCGAGGGCCTGCGCTCCGGCGGCCGCGCGTTTGTCTTGGGCGAGCACCACAAGGGGCTGCGCGATATGGCGTTGAATGAGCTGCGCGATCCGGTGGTTTTCTGGAAGAAAATGGAAGCGCTGCCAGAATGGAAGGGCCCGATTGCCGAGGAGGCCCGCAAGGGGTTGGAAGAACTGCTGCCGCAGCCCGGCTTGAAATACCGGCGCAAGCGGCGGGTTGCCGGGCTTGGCAGCCTGGGCCGCCAACGCATTGTCGCGCTGGCCGACTGGGGAGGCGGTTGCGTCGTCCGCGAGGCCAAGGCGCTGGTGCCCTCGGGGTGTGTTTGGGCCAGCCCACAGAAGCTTCCGCAAAAAGTCAGGTGCGAGGAGCTCATCACCTGCGCTGTGCGCGTCCGGGACCCCTTCGTGCATCTGCGCGGCAATTGGATCGTGCGCCGGCTCGCTCCGGACTGTTCCCGGATCGAGCTTTCCACGCTCCCCAAATCTCGGGATGAGGCCCTCTTGCTCCATTCGATGGGGTGGGAAACCGCCAATGTGCATCTCGGGAGCCGCGAAGCCGTTCGCGCCGTCGAAAGGGATCTGGCAAGGCGCCCGGGACGTTGGTTACACCAAGCGGCGAAGAAAATGGCCAAGGCCCTCACCCGGGACTGGAAGGAATGGAAAAACGCGTAATCCAACTGGCTCTATTAGCCCCGCCCCAGCAGGGGAGGAAATAACGGGCCTGCGCTGTTCGACCAACTGCCATGGAATGCTGCGGGCGAGTCGCTGAGATTGGATAGCTTGAATGAGTAAGCTCGATGCGTTCCCACAACATGATCGTTTAAAGCTGCGGGGGGCGGGTCTGGGGTCCCGCCCCCGCACCACAACGGAGATGGTGGTCAACCAAGGGTCTCCGGGCGCTCAGCAGTGGTTTGGTTCCTGAAGAATCCGTGGCGGACCGTACCCTCCCCATTTGACAGAGGGGGTAGCCGGCGGCCTAGTCTGGGTTCCCCTTGAGGGAAGATCCTGACGTGTGGCCTACGGCTCCTTCCTGCATCTTGAATCCGTATCGTGGCACCGGAATGCGGTCTCCGATCTCACACCGCTGCCATTCACATCACAATTTCGAGGGAAGGCAAACTTAGGCACTCCAGCTCTATTCGTCAATTCGTTACATTCTGTAGATTCTCGCGGAGTAGTCCGTAAGGAGGAGTAAGGTGAAATATTTCTTTTCTTAGCTCTCAGGGCGGATTGCGCCCGCGGCAGACGCGCTGGGTCCCGCCCGGGTGGGACTAAGGCTGGACGATATTGTTGCGCACGGCGTAGCGGACTAAATCGCTGAGGGAATGGAGGTTGAGCTTCCGCATGATGTTAAGGCGATGGGTTTCCGCCGTGTGGCGTTATTCGTGCTTGACTGGTCCGAGCGTTTGGTCCAGCCAGCTGTCCACAATTGGGACAGCAACCTCCAGCGTGGGAACGTGTCCGCCGTCAAAAACAGCCAATCGCTTCGGCTCACGGAGCAGCTTGTACAGTGGTTCAGAATGTATTCTGTAAGAGTAAACCTCGTCGTAACGCCCGTTGAGCATCAGCTTGGGTGCCCGAATGTGCGGGGCAAAGTTCACCGGGTTAACCTCGGGTATAAACCGACCTTTCCACAAACCACCACCTATCAGGATTACCGAGCGATAGCGGCTCTCGACGGCCGCGAAGACGAGTCCTTCTTCTGCCGCGCTCGAGCTTATTCCGAAGTATGCGATTTTGCCGGGGTCAATGTCGTTCCTGGTTTCTAGGTAATCCAGGCCGCGGCGCAGATCAGTAGCCCAATTGACCATTAGATCGCGATATCTAACCGAGTCTTCGTCCGGCCAGGTGTAATTCGCTGGCCACTTCCGCTCGCCGTAGCCCTTGAGCACGACAGCGAAGACGGACCTGCCCGATTTAATGTAAGGCACAAGCATATCCTCCACATGTTCCTGAAGCCCGTAGCCGAAGAAGATCCCCGCGCCCGGCACAAAGTGGATTACCTGCAAAGGCCCTCTGAACTTCTTTGGCAGGTAGAGATAGGCTATGGCGCGTTCATCTGCGGCACCAGTGTAGGTTATCTTCTCGCGGCGCCACTCGTCGGTCTCAGTTCTCTCGACGATTAGCGGCTCAAGCGCCGTCTTGTCGTATCGATAATGGCTGATCCACCCATCAAAACTTGCGCGACTTGTGGGCCTGTATGTGGGAACCTCTTCCACATTGGTCACAGCCGCACCTTGGTCGCTAGTGGCATGAGCGGAGTTGAGAACGCAGCGAAAGCCCAATTTCTCTGAGCTGTACAAGCCCGGGAAATAACCATAGAAGCCAAACGCATAGGGAGGATCTGCCCAGGACCCACCGGCAGTGGCGAAGCTTTCCAAATGCCTGTTAAGGCACCACTCAGCGGCGTTTCCAGCCATGTTGTAGCAGCCGTAGGGGCTCATCCCAAACTCGAAGCTGTTGACCGGCGCCGTGCCGCTGCCCCTCAAGTTGGCACGGTAGTCGAGCTTGTCTCCCGGCCGGACCACACCCCAAGGCATGACCCCGAAAGTGAAAGAATAGGCTCCATCGCGCGCCGCCTTCTCCCACTGAAAGATCGTCGGAAGCTGTTTACCTCTGAACGTTGCGTAGGCCGCAGCCTCATACCACGTGATGTTGGTGACCGGGAAGTTCTCTTTGCCCTCAGGGAAATTCTCATTCAACCAACTGCGCGGCCCAGGCAACCCCGTGCGGTCCTTGAACTCGCGCATCGCTTCCTCCCAGGAGAGCCCCCGGCCGTCTTTGAAGAAGCGGTGTTTCCAGAACTGCTTCTCCAGATAACCGCCCGCGTTGATAAATTCCTTATACTCGCGGTTGGTCACCTCGTACTTATCTATGAAGTAGTCGTCAAGTCCAATGCTGGCTTGGGTTGGCTGGCCCCAGGCGACAAGCTTGTACTCCCCACCTGGAACAAAAACCATGCGAGGAGGAACTTTTGTGGATTCGATCAATTTCTCGTTGAGTTCGATACGCCTCGAACGGCCCAACAAATTCGCGCGATTCAGCGCGCTTGATGCTGTCCTTTCGATCGTTGCGAAGCCCTCCTTCTCGATGTAAATGATGTAATCGCCGCGCGCAATTGCCTGACTTTTTATGGGTGTAACGCCGACAAATTGCCTCGGCGGGAACTTTCCCCCCTCGTCTGGGGCGAAACGCTTAAGGAAGACGTGCGCAGCCGTCGGCTCAGTTGAGACACTTAGGTCATCAGAGATCACCGGCATCAGCCGCTTTATTGCCGCCTCCTCTGGCAGATACTTCTGCGCATGAACCGCAAGGTCATACGCCTCAGAGTATCTCTCCGCCTGCGCAAGTTCTTCGACGTGCGAGACGGACTCCTTGGCCCATCTCACATTCGCGCGATGCCAGTAAAACAACATCGCCGCTGTGGCAACAATGACGGCTGCAACTGCCCCCCATATCGTCCTACGAAAAAGGCTGCGTGCTGGCGCCGCAGCAGTTATCACCGATGACGGCAGCGCCAGCCCCCGCAAATCGACCGACAATTCGTTCGCCGACTGGTAGCGTTTCTCGGGGTCCTTGTCCAGGCACTTGAGAATGATGCCATCCAGCTTGGGCGGAAGATCAGGATTGATTCGCCCCGGGTGCGGAGGAGGCTTGTGCTGGATGTCCGCCGCCAGCGCCGTCGGCAGTGTCGCCTCGAATGGACGCCGCGCGGTGGCCATCTCGTAGAGCACCACCCCCAGCGCGTACAGGTCCGCCCGCGCATCCACCTGCTCCCCACGCAACTGCTCCGGTGCCATATAGGGCAACGTGCCCGCCACGGCCTGCGGCTCGGTCAAGGTCTCGGTTACCGTCGCCTTGCTGACTGGCCGAAGCAGTTTGGCCAAACCAAAGTCGAGCACTTTCACTTGGTCGCGCTCGGTAACGAAAATGTTCGCTGGCTTGATGTCTCGGTGGACGATTCCCTTCGAGTGGGCCGCGTCCAAAGCCTCAGCGATCTGCGTGCCCAGCTTGGCCACCTGCTCAGGCTTCATCGGCCGGCCAGCAATCCGGTGCTTGAGTGTTTGGCCCTCCAGAAACTCCATCACAATGAACGCCTGGCCGGTCTCCTCGCCGATGTCATGAATCGTGCAGATGTTGGGGTGATTCAGCGCCGAGGCGGACTGCGCTTCGCGCTGGAAACGTTCGAGCGCATGGCGGTCATGCGACATCTCCTCGGGAAGGAATTTGAGGGCGACGGGGCGGTTCAAGCGGGCGTCTTCGGCCTTATATACAACACCCATACCGCCGCCACCGATTTTTTCCAGAATCCGGTAATGAGAAAACTGTCGCCCCGTAATCTGGGAACCCACGTCGCTGGATGGGCCCGACCTGACTTGCTGGTGCGCCAAAGCCTTAGCTGCCACCTCCACCGCAGGCGTTTCCATGAAGTTCTCGGTCTGACAGGCGAGCAGTGATTCGACTTCGCGGCGAAGGGCCTCGTCTCCCTGACAGGCCCCCGCAACATAGGCGGCGCGCTGGTTTTCCTCACGCTCCAGAGCAGCGTGAAAGAGTCGCTCGACTTTCCGCCAACGCTCAGGCTCCATGCTGCTCATCCCTACTCAGCGCGCGCAGAAGCCAAACCTTGGCCAACTTCCAGTCGCGCATGACCGTCTCGGGAGAAACTTTCAGCACCTCGGCCGTTTCGTCTACGCTCAGCCCACCAAAAAAACGCAGTTCCACCACCCGGCTTTTTCTTGCGTCGAAGGCGGCCAAGCGGTTCAGTGCGTCGTCCAGCGCCAGCAGATCGCCGCCCGGTTCCCGCGACACCACGGGATTTTCGTCAAGCGATACACGGATTGCTGGGCCGCCTCGTTTGAGCGCGCGCCGAGAACGGGCCAGGTCAATCAGAATGTGCCGCATCGCTTGGGCACAGACAGCGAAGAAGTGGGAGCGGTCTTGCCAGTTGATCTGTCGAATATCCACTAGCCGCAGGTACAGTTCATTGACCAGAGCTGTGGTTTGCATGCTAAGGCCAGATTGTTCCTGGGCCATATAACGCCTTGCCAACCGGTGCAACTCGTTGTAAACCAGGGGCACTAACTTCTCTAGTGCTTCCTGATCTCCCGCACCCCATGCTTGGAGCAGGTTGGTAATTTCGTGGCCGGAGGGCGTGGTCATACAAGCCCCGGAGGTAACCTCCACGGAAAGTTCACGGGTAGGGTATCACACGCTTTCGGCCCGTTCCACTACCTCACCGGATAAGCATTTTTCTCCAGGCTTTGCAGTTTTTGAACGCGTTTGTCGCCTTACTAGATGGAGGTGTTCCATCGCGAGACCCCGGGCCAGCGGGCACAGGGTCGAAGCGAAATTCAAGCAAGGAGAACGTCGATGAAAAAGATTCAAAACCTGACCACGGTGAAACTCTTTGCGGTGGCCCTGGTGGCCACCCTCTTGTTCACGGCCGGAGCGAATGCCCAGCTGAAACCGATAACCATATCCATTCAGTCAGACACCCCTCTTGGGGTATTCCATGGACGTGCATACCGAGAGATCCATGCATTCATGAGCAGCAATGCTCCCGGAGATGCGCACACCAAGCCGGGCAGCTACTCGGTTCCTATCGTCATCGCTTGTCCCGTCCGAGCGCACGACTTCAGCGGGTTCGGACTCGTCGATGTCCTGAACACAGTTACTATAGAAGCCAGCTTCGCATGGCCTCCGGGTGGTTCGGGGTCTGCGCTTCCATTTGCCCGCATATTCATCGGAGACGAAACCCTCTTCGGAAGTGGAGTCTTCTATATTGCCGTTCAATGGGACGCTTTCGCGACCGGTGTGACCGGTGGAACGATTTCCGACCCGAGTATAGGAAATGAGATCATTCGCGACGCCTCTCGCGTGCTGCGGAATCCGTCTGCCTATCTGCCGAACGGCGTTGGCCAGGATGTTCACGATGTCATCGGGTTCGGTTATTCGCAGAGCGCAAACGTCGTCCTTGCGCTGTATGTTCAAGGACTCAATGCCCTTCCAGAGGGAGGTCTGCTCTTCGACGGCAGCCTGTACGGCGGCGCCTTCGGATTCTGGTTCAGCACCGACGGCACCGCCTTCAACAATATCAACCTTACGCACAAGCAATACGATTGCGGATTGCTCGCGTCAACTGGTTCTACATGTCCGCTTGACGTACCCGCGTTTACGGGCAAGGTGATGTCTGTCTCGTCGGAGACAGATGTCGTTTTGGGCGGATTCTTGGAGCGAGCGGAACCGGGTGACCCTGCCTTCAAGAATTATCGGCATTATGAGATTGCCGGAAGCGCGCATATTTCTAGTCAGAATGCAGACTTCAGAAATGTCGGCAATCCACAGCAGACTCCGATCGACATCAGTCCTGTGTACCGAGCCCTGTTCACGTCGCTAACCGATTGGCTGGACGACGACGTGGATGGCGAGCACCACAACGGCGCACACCACGACGGCGTGCTCGTCGGCGAACGCGACGGCGAGGGCGATGACCATGGCGAAGCTCCTCCTGCTTCGGTGGCAATCGATTCGCTAAACCAAGACCCGGTTATCGATCCGCTTGCCTTCTCCATTGCCTTGGAGCTCGTGCGTGACGCCGATGGGAATGCTGTGGGCGGGATTCGGCTACCACATGTCAGGACGACGGTTAAAGGGAAGCAGATTGGAGCGCCACTAGGGTCGTACAACGGCCGTTTCCTGGCGACCAACAGTTTCTTCCTCGAAATCTCCGGA
>Ga0209761_1002584_pt1 | contig 11894 bp, 9 predicted proteins | sample GraSoi013_1_40cm_4_FD_185818 | JGI IMG/M metagenome (GOLD analysis project Ga0209761, IMG submission 185818) | Grasslands soil microbial communities from the Angelo Coastal Reserve, California, USA - Sample 09_25_2013_1_40cm (SPAdes) (version 2) | ecosystem: Environmental > Terrestrial > Soil >... | reverse complement strand
GTTCATCGTGTTCGACGACGCGGACCTCGACAGCGTGGTCGAGGGCGTGGTGGACGCGATCTGGTTCAACCAAGGTCAAGTCTGTTGCGCGGGATCGCGGCTCTTGGTGCACGAGGGAGTAGCCGAAGGGCTGGTCACGAAGCTGCGGGCGCGGATGGAGCAGCTCCGGGTCGGCCCGCCGCTCGACAAGGCCGTGGACATGGGCGCGATCGTGGCGCCGGTGCAGCTCGAGCGCATCCGCGGGCTGGTGAGCCAGGGCGTGGAGGAAGGCGCGACAATGTGGCAGCCGTCGTGGGCGTGCCCCACGGAGGGGTACTTCTATCCCCCGACGCTGTTCACCAACGTGTCCCCCGCCGCCACGATCGCACAGGTCGAGATCTTCGGGCCCGTGCTGGTCGCGATGACGTTCCGCACGCCGGCCGAGGCCGTGGAGCTGGCCAACAACACGCCCTATGGGCTCGCCGCGAGCGTGTGGACGGAGAACATCAACCTGGCACTCGACGTCGCCCCGAAGATCAAGGCGGGCGTGGTGTGGATCAACTGCACCAACCTGTTCGACGCGGCGTCGGGGTTCGGCGGATATCGGGAATCGGGCTTCGGGCGGGAAGGCGGGAAAGAGGGGATGTGGGAGTACGTGAAACGTGAATGGGAGCAGGGAGCAGGGAGCAGGGAGCAGGCTCCGCGGAAGGCCGCGGCGAAGCGCCGTTCGTCACCCCAGCTCCCTGCTCCCAGCTCCCTGCTCCCTCCAATTGATCGGACCTACAAGATGTTCATCGGGGGCCAGCAGGCCCGCCCCGACGCGCCGTACGCACGCCGCATCGTTGCCCCCGACGGGCAGCCGCTCGGCGAGGTGGGTGAGGGGAATCGCAAGGACATCCGGAACGCGGTCGAGGCGGCCCACGCTGCGGCCGCATGGGCGCACTCGAGCGGCCACAACCGCGGCCAGATCCTGTTTTACATCGCGGAGAATCTCGCCGCGCGCGCGGATGAGTTCGGGGCGCGCATCGCCGCCATGATCGGCAGCGACCCCGCCACCGGGCGCCGTGAGGTCGATGCGGCGATCGCCCGGCTGTTCAGCTACGCCGCCTGGGCGGACAAGTACGACGGCGCGGTGCACCAGGTGCCGATCCGCGGCGTGACGCTCGCGATGAACGAGGCCGTAGGCGTCCTGGGCATCGCCTGCCCCGAGCAATACCCGCTGCTCGGGTTCGTGTCGCTCGTGGCGCCGGCGATCGCCGCCGGCAACACGGTCGTGGCGATCCCGTCCGAAGCACACCCGCTCGCGGCCACCGAGCTGTACACCGTGCTCGAAGCGTCGGACGTGCCGCCCGGGGTCGTCAACATCGTGACTGGCGCGAAGGACGCGCTGGTGAAAGTGCTCGCCGAGCACGACGATGTGGACGGCGTGTGGTACTTCGGGAACCAGGCCGCCGCGGCGGAAGTGGAACGGGCGTCGGCGGGAAACATGAAGCGGACCTGGGTCGAGTGGCACCCACGGAACTGGATGGACGGTCAGCAGGGAGAGGGACGGGAGTTTCTGCGAGAGGCCACGCAGGTCAAGAACATCTGGATACCGTACGGGGAGTAAGACAGAGGGGCCAAGCGTGCAACGCCTGGCCCCTCGGTTCGTCTCACGCCGCTAGACGCTTGCCGTCAGGCGGCGCCGGTTTCGCTTTCATCACCTTCCAGCGGTTGCAGATCGGGCACCCGACGTAGGTCCGGCCCACCCAGTCCGTTTCGTATTGCGGCACGTGGTGACAGGCCTTCGACGACTGCCGCGACTCCAGCCGGCGTTTCTTCGCGGGCATTGGCGTCCTCCCACTCCTCCGGACGACGCGTTAACGATGTGGGCGACAGGAAGGTTCCCCGGGGGTACTAGGGGAGCTTGCGCAAGATCAGGTCGATCGCCTCTTGCTCGTGCTTCAGGAAGTGTCCGTCGGCGAACGCGATCAGGGCGCTCGGTCCCCACTCGGGGCTGGTCGGGTGAGCGACGGTTCCCGCGTCCACGTGGAGCGACGGGGCCAGCGCCTGCATCGTCCGGATGACGCGCTCATAGTCGTCCACCACGGCCGCGAACCGGGCGCGCAACGCCGCCAGCTCGCGGGCGAGCCGCAGCCGCTCCCGCAGGCACTGCTTGAACCGGCTGGTGGGCGTGTCCTGCTGCGGCGGCGTTGTCTTGAGCTCGGTAGCCATTGGGCGCGCACCTGCGTTGCGTCGAGGGGTCCCACATACTGAAGAATGCGCGATGGCGCCGTCAAGCGTGGCGTGAGCGCAACGGGCGCCGTTACGATGGTGCGTACTGGGCCACGCCGTTTCCGAACGACCAATTCTCCTTCTTGACCTCGATGAGATTGATCAACACGTCTTCCTGGCGCACACCCAGCTCCTGATGCAGGCGTTCCACCAGGGTCCGATAGAACGCCTGCTTCCGTTCGACCGTCCGACCTTCGTTGAGAGTGACCTGAATGAGCATCACGCCGTCGGTACGGTGCACGCCGAGATAATCCGGGTCGTACACGAGGCTGTCGGAATCGTGTTCGGTGATCACCTGAAAGTTGTCCTGGGGCGGGACGTTGATCGTCTCGACCATGGTGCGGTACACGACTTCACCCACCTGCTTGCCCAGGCCCGCACGCTTCCCTTGCATCAGCGAGATCCGTACCAGCGGCATCGTTGATAATCCTTTCCGCGTTCGCGAGGATCGCGAGATTCGAAAGCGGAGTCGAGCGACGGTCAAGCGCGCTCGCTTTTCCTTGCCATTTCCCCAATCCGGGTGACGAGCGCCTTCCCGTCGAACGGTTTCGCGACGACCTGCGCGCCGAGCCGGCGCGCTCCATCGGACACGACGTCGCCCCCATGCGCGCTCAGGATGATCGCCGGCACGTCACGGAGCTCCGGCCGGCGGCGCACCTCTTCGAGGAACGCTATGCCGTTCATGCCGGCCATTTGGACGTCGGTGATGATCACAGTCGGCCGGCGGTTGCGCGCGAACGCGAGGCCGGCGGCGGCGTCGCTCACGCCGAGGCACGCGTACCCGGCCCGGCGCAACAGCTTGGTCACGCCGTCGCGCACCGCGGGGTCGTCGTCGACCAGCAGCACTACGGGTGGCCGCGGCGCTGCGAGCAGCCGTCGAGCCGGGCCGATCAGCGCTTGCGGGTCCGCCGGAACGCATCCTTCGGCACCATAGTCGAGGGCCGTATCCGACGCGTCGGCGTCGGACACGACCAGCACGTGGGTGTCGAACGTCGCGGCACCCCGGCGGACCTGCTGGACGAAGTCCAGCCCGTGCATGTCCGGCAGTTCCAGCGCCGCGAGGATGAGGTCCACTGGCTGTTGTTCCAGCGACGCGAGCGCTTCGGCGCCGGTCGCGACCGGCGAGACGCTCCAGCCCTCGGCTGCGAGGCGCGCCGCGGTCAGGCGCCGCCAGTCTGCGTCGCCGTGCACGAGGAGCACCCTCGCTTCTTGCGGCAGCGGCGCCGCGGCGGGGAGCAGCGGCGGGGCAAGCTGGTCCGGCGAGGCGAGTGGCAAGCGGACGAAGAACCGCGCGCCGCTGCCGACCTCGCTCTCCACCCACACCTCGCCGCCGAGCGCTTGGACAATGCGTTGGGTGATGGTAAGGCCCAGCCCGGCGCCGCCGTGTTCCCGCGTCGTCGAGCTGTCGAGTTGCGTGAACGGCTCGAAGATGGCGGCGAGCTTGTCGGTCGGGATCCCCGGCCCCTGGTCCGAGATCTGGGCCACGGCACAGCCCTCCTCGCGCCACCACCGCACCTCCACCTGGCCGCCGCGGGGTGAGAACTTGATCGCGTTCGCGAGCAGGTTGACGAACACCTGCAGCACGCGATCGCGCACGCCCAGCACGACCTGCGGCTCCGCGGGAGGCCGCGGAGTGAGCATCACGCCCTGCTCGCCCGCGAACGCCGCCACCGTCTCCAGCCCGGCCGCGACGCTGTCCTCGAGCGACACGGGCTCGAGCCGGAACTCCATACGCCCAGCCTCGAGGCGCGAGAGGTCGAGCAGATCGTTCACCAACCGGATCAGCCGGTCGGCGTTTCGGAGGGCGATCTCGAGCAGCTCTCTGGGAGCGGACTCGAGGGGCCCCGCGGCTCCGGCGAGCAACAGGGACAACGACGTTTTCACCGACGTCATCGGGGTGCGGAGCTCGTGGCTGACCACGGAGACGAACTCGGACTTCGCGCGCTCCACTGCCACTTCGTGGGTCACGTTCCGGTACAGCACGATATGCCCGAGCGGCGCGCCGCCGCGGTCGCGCACGGGTGCTACTACGCGCTGATAGACCGCGCGCCGAGGGAACGCGAGCTCCACCCGGTCGCGTAGCGGCGCTCTGCCCGCCAGGGCTTCCCCTTGCGCGGCGAGCGCGGTGGGCTCGACGAAGGACCCCGCAAAGAAGCGCTGGAGGCTCTCCAGGCTCGCCCCGAGCACCGCCTCCCGGGGGATGCCTACCAGCGTGGCCATCTCGGCGTTCGCATAGGCGATCCGGTGATCGGGCCCGACCAGCATGATCGCGGCGTCGCTCGCATCAATCAGCGCCTCCAACTGGTTCCGCTGGGCCTGCACGGTCGCATGCTCCCGCGCCAGGGCCTCGCGCTGCTGCGCGATCGTGCTCAGCAGCTTGGAGTAGTACAGCGAGGTCTCGATCTGCCGGCCCAGAACGACCGCCCAGTCGAGGTCCTCCTCCGTGTAATGGCCCTCGTTTTCGTGCCCGAAATTCAGCGCGCCGATCACGCGGTCCCCGACGTGCAACGGCACGATCATCGCCGAGACGCGCTTCCCTTCCTGCAGCAGGATCCCCTCAGTGCCCGGCAGTGAGTCCACCCGCATGGGCCGCCCCTCGTGAATCGCTTTTCCCGTCACCCCCTGGTCGACGGGGAACATCGCTTCCCCTGGGACGAACCCGCCCTGCGCCCGGTCGTACAGCGTATGGACGTAGTAGTGCATCGCCGCTTCGTCGATGAGTACCACGCTGGCCCGCCGGAAGTCGAGCACGCGCTGGACCTTCTGGATCGCGCCCTGGAAGATCTCGCGCATGTCCACCGCGACGTTGATCAGGGACGACAACTCCCCGACGACCGCGAGGCGGGCCGCCGACGAGCGGGCCGTGCCCGACTGCAGGGTGGCGCGGTATTCGCGCGCGGCGAGGTCGAGCTCCCCGACGGCCGCGGCCGCGGCGCTCCATTCCTCCGGCAACGCCACGCCGCGCTCCAGCCAGCTGCGCGCCAGGTCCTCGAGATCGCTCGCCACGTGCGCTAAGCCCTCCGCCCCGAAGCTCGCGGCCGTCCCCGTGAGCGAGTGCGCGGCGCGGTACAGCGCTTGCGCGTCCTCGCTGCGAAAGCCGCGCTCGAGCCGGTTCAGCGCCGCGCGCAGCGTCTCGATGCGCACCGCCAGCCCGGCCGCGAACTCGGCCCGCACCGCGGCGAGCGGATCGATGCTCGTCAGGGGCAGAACTCCCGGACCTGTCGGGCCAGCTCTTCCGGCTGGAACGGCTTGAGGACCACGCCCGCCGCCCCGGTCTCCGCCAAGCGCGCCTGGTTCAGATCGCGGCGGGCGGTGAGCAGCACGATCGGCACCCTGGCCGTCGCCGGGTCCGCCTTCAGCCGCCGGCACACTTCGTACCCGTCTATCTCCGGCATCATGACGTCCACGAGGATCACATCCAGCGTCGTCGCACTGCGGGCCAGCTCGATGCCGGCGGCGCCCGACCCCGCCGTCACCACCTCCCAGCCGGCAGTGAACTCGAGCGTCCGCCGCACGAGCCGGAGCAGGTCGGGGTCATCATCGATGATCAGCGCGCGGAAGGGCTTGGCCATAGGTCCTGGCTGCGCGCGGGGATGTGGCCAATATTAGCGGGCGCACGAGAGAATATTGGAATCATGAACCCCAAAGTCTACATCCTCGACGACGATCTGGTGCACGCCAAGCTCGTAGCCGCCAACCTGGGCCCGGGGCGGATGCGGACCCAGGTGTTCGATCGCCCGGACGCGCTGCTGGCGCGCCATGCCGAGGAGCCCGCCGACGCGGTCATCACCGACCTCGTCATGCCGGATCTCGACGGTGTCGAGGTAACCCGACGGTTGCGCACCGCCGACCGCCACCTCCCCATTTTCGTGCTCACGGGGCACGCCGACGTCGCCACCGCTATCGAAGCGCTCAAGGCCGGCGCCACCGAATACCTCACCAAGCCCGTCAACATCGACGAGCTGACCACGCTCTTGACCCGCGCGCTCGCCGAGCGTCCGCTGCTCGAAGAAGGGGCCTCGCTCGAGCAGGCCCGCGGCGAGCAGTTCTCGGTGCAGGCGATCCTCGGCGGGCATCCCAAGGTCGAGGGGGTGCGCGCATTCGTCCGCAAGATGGCTGCCATCCCACGCCCGACCGTGCTGCTGCTCGGCGAAAGCGGCACGGGCAAGAACCTGGTCGCCCGCGCCATCCACTACTCGAGCCCGCATTCGGTAGGGCGGTTCGTGGAGATCAACTGCTCGGCGCTTCCCCCAAGCTTGCTCGAGGCCGAGCTGTTCGGCTACAAGAAGGGGGCCTTCACCGACGCCCGCGAAGCGAAGCGCGGCCTCATCGAGGTAGCGGACGGCGGCACGCTGTTTCTCGACGAGATCGCGGAGCTCGCTCCCGAGCTGCAGGCGAAGCTGCTCAACGTGCTCGAGAGTCGGCGGTTTCGCCGGTTGGGCGGCACGGAGGAGCTGGAGGTGGCCCTGCGCTTGGTCACGGCCAGCAACCGCGACCTCGAGCAGCTCGTGCAGGCCGGCCGGTTCCGATCGGACCTGTTCTACCGCGTCAGTGTCGCGAGCACTACGCTGCCGCCGCTGCGCGAGATCAAGGGCGACATCCCGCTGCTCGCCGATCATTTCCGTCAGCTGTTCAACCAGGAGTTCAAGAAGAAGGTCGAGGCGATCGAGAGCGCGGCGCTCGAGGCCCTGCAGGCCTCCGACTGGCCCGGCAACGTGCGAGAGCTGCGCAACGTGATCGAGCGCGCGATGATCTTCACCGACGGGCCCACCCTCAAGCCGTCCGATCTGCCGCCGCTCGGCCCACTGCAGCCCCGCAACGCTGGCGCGGGGGCGGGGGGCAAGACGTTCCAGGTGGCCAAGGGCCTCACACTCGCCGACGCCGAGCGCCAGTATATCCGACTCACGCTCGAGGAGACCGGCGGCGACATCCAGCGGGCCGCGGAGATCTTGGGCATCTCCCGCAAGAACCTGTGGGAGAAGCGTAAGAAGTACGGTCTGCTGGCCGACGCGCCTCAGCCCGAAGCCGGATCGTGATACCTCGCCGGTTACCGTTTGGTAACGGCAGCGGCCTGTGCCTCCCTGGGCTACAATCACCTAAGCCGCTGTGAAAGATGGAGGTAGCGTCGCCCCCAAGACGGGTACGCGCCTTGCGACGGCACGGCACGGCGCCCACTGCCCGGCCTCTTGAGGGAGCGTATCGCACCGCCTACGACGAGGGTGGATTGCTCGAAGTGAGACGCAACACCGAAGTCCCAGCCTGTTCCCAGCAGACCGGCCTCCGCGCGGCCCCCCCCCGAGGCGTGCGCCGGGACCTCATGGCCGCCCTACTCGTGTTACTCGCCCTGCTGACGCTCGCCCCGCGAGGCGCGGCGCAAACGTTCACCTGGACCGGCGCGAGCAATCCGAATTGGAAGACCAATGGCAACTGGCTAGGCGGCGCCGCTCCCACGGGAAATGGAGGGGAGAATCTCGTCTTCCCGAGCGGCGCTGCGAATCTTACAAACAGCAACAACCTTAAGGGAACGAGCTTCAATTCCATAACCATCTCGGGCAGCGGCTATACGGTCGGCGGCAACGCCACCACGTTGACCGGAAGCCTGGCCGATAGCAGCGTGGCCGGCACGAATACCATCAGCCTCGGCCTGACGTTCGCGGCGACACGCACCGTAACTGTCAGCAATGCCGCAACCACGCTCACCATAAGCGGCGTCATCAGCGGGGCCGGCGGCCTGACCAAGAGCGGCTCCGGCACCGTGACGCTGAGCGCCGCCAATACCTACACCGGCGTGACCACGATCAATGTGGGTACGATCGCCATCGCGGCGGACGCGGGCTTGGGTGCCTCCCCGGGCGCGCCCACGGCCGGCAAGCTCACCTTCGGGGGCGGCACGCTGCGGACCACTGCCAGCTTCACCCTCGCTGCCAACCGCGGGATCGCGTTGACCGGGGCGGGGACGATCTCCACCGATCCAGGCACGACGTTGACCTACGGCGGCATCATCGCGGGCGCCAGTACACTGACCAAGGCCGGCACGGGGACGCTGATCGTGTCGGGCGCCAACACCTACACCGGGGCGACCGCCATCAGTGCGGGCACCCTGCAGCTGGGCGCGACCAATGCGGCGCCCTCGGGCAGCGCTGTGACGGTGTCCGGCGGGGCGACCTTCGACCTGCGCGGGTTCAGCGATGGAATCGGCTCGCTGGCCGGCGCTGGCACGGTGACCAGCGGCGCGGCCGGAGCGGTGACGCTGACGGCGGGCGGCAACAACGGCTCAACAACGTTCTCGGGTGTCATTCTGAACGGCAGCGGCACCGTGGCGTTGACCAAAACTGGGACCGGCACGCTGACGTTGTCGGGCGCCAACACGTACGGCGGGACGACTACGGTGAGCGCAGGCGTGCTCGACGTGCAGAACAACACGGCCCTGGGCGCTACGGCGGGAGCGACGACGGTAGCCGGCGGGGCCGCGCTGCAAGTAGATGGGAGCGGGCTCGTCGTCGCGGAGCCGGTCACGCTGAACGGGACCGGCATCGCCGGCGGCGGCGCGCTGCGCCAGCTGGCTAACACCAACACGTGGTCCGGGACGATCACGTTGGGCAGCGCGGCGCGCGTGAACGCCGACGCGGGTACGCTCACCGTGTCGGGCGGCATCACCAACGGCGGCTTCCCGTTGACCGTCGGCGGCGCCGGCAACACCACCATCAGCACCACGGCGATCAGCGGTACCGGAGGTCTGACCAAGGATGGGACGGGTACCGTCACCCTGAGCGCCAGCAACACCTATACCGGGACCACGACCGTCAGCGCCGGGAGCTTGCTGGTGAACGGCTCGCAAGGCTCGAGCGCCGTGAGCCTGAACGGGGGCACCTTGGGCGGCACGGGCACGGTGGGAGCCATCACATCGACGGGCTCGGGCGGGTCGGTTGCCCCCGGGGTAGGAGTAGGGATTCTGACGAGCGGCAATGTGAATTGGAGCAGCGGCAGCCCCGGTTTTGTCGTCCAGCTCAACGGGACGACGGCCGGCACCGGCTACGACCAGCTCAACGTGACCGGGAGCGTGAACCTGGGCAGCGCCACCTTGAGCGGCACCCTGGGTTTCTCGCCTCCAAACGGTACAAGCTTCACGATCATCAACAACGACGGGGGAGACGCTGTCATCGGGACGTTCGCGGGATTGCCGGAAGGGTCCACCGTCGTGCTGAGCGGGCAGAGCCTCCAGATCAGCTACGTTGGCGGCACCGGCAATGACGTGGTCCTGAGCGTGGTGGCGCCGAACTTGACGGTGAACAACGCTGTCGCGCCGTCGGCCAGCCCACCCCCCGGCACCGATCTGACGTACACAGTGACCGTGACGAACAATGGGAGCGGCAACGCCACGAGCGTGGTGGTCGTGGACACGCTCGCCGCCACGCTCCAGTTCAAGGTGGGGAGCGTTGTGAATACCCTGCCTCCCGGCGTGTCGGTGGTGGTCGCTTACTCGAGCGATGGTGGCGCGACGTGGACGTACGTCCCGGCGAGCGGTGCGTGCAGCGCGCCGACTAACTACGACCGTTGCGTAAATCGCATCCGTTGGAGCCTGCAAAACCCGTTGAGTTCATCCGCGCCGAACAACACGGGCACGCTCAAGTTCGTCGCGCAGATTCGCTGAAGCGCGGCCCGGCCGGGTTTCCGGTTACCTCGCTCGTTACCGTGCGGTAACGGCGCTCCCAGCCTGCGGAACGCTCTTCAGTCGGCCGAAGCTCATAACTCACTATATGCCATCATGTTAAGTAATGGCACGGCAATGGGCATGGTACCTGCCCCTGCCGAGCCGCGAAAGGAGCGTGCGCGCCGATGGTTCTACGCTGCCCCCGTTGTTCAACGCTGAAGTTCTTCGGCCGTCCCCAGGTCCTCGGGGAGCTCGTGGTGTGCCCGAAATGCGAGATGGTCTTCCGCTGGGGCGATGCCCGTCCCGGCAAGGCCGACGCCGATGGCACCACACGAGACACCGGGGACGCGAACCGGTCCGACGGAAAGCGAGGCAAGCGATGACTCACAAGGAGATGTCAACCATGACGCTGCTGCGATTGCTGGTGGTTGGGACGCTGTGTGGCACCCTGGTCTCGCCGCGGCCCTCGGCCGCTCAAGCTCAGGCTCCCAAAGCACTCGTGATCACCGCGCACAATGTGACCGCGGAGACCACGGGCGCCCGAGCGAACAGCGCGGTCGCGAAGCCGGGCGATGTGATCCGCTACGCCCTGGTCTTCACGAACGTGACAGCCGGGCCGGTGAAGAACCTCCAATTCGTCGACCCGATCCCTCAAGGGACGGTCTACGTGCTCGGCTCGGCCGCGGCGGATCACCCGGTGCGGGTTGAGTACTCGATCGACGGCGGCAAGAGCTATTCGGCTCGGCCGACGATCGCAGTCGTCCAAGATGGCAAGTCGGTGGAGCAGCCCGCGCCGCGGGAGCGGTACACGCACGTCCGTTGGACGGTGCTCGGATCCCTGGCGGCGGGAGCGAAGGTGATGGCCGAGTTTCGCACTCAGATCAGTGAAGCCCCGAGCGTGAAGTAGGCATCGGGGCAATGCAATCGACCGATAGGAGGAATCAGATGTACGCGCACCTGAAGTGGACTCACAGCCTCGCGCTCGCCGCGCTGGCCCTGGTGGCCGTCGCGGGCCGGGCGCTGGCGCAGACGCCCGAAGGCACGGTCATCACGAACACGGCGACCGCGACCTACACGGACGCGAACAACAACGCCTACAGCGCGGTCTCGGGCTCCGTGTCAGTGACGGTCGGATTCAAGGCCGGCGTGACCGTGACCGCCAACACCCCCACGCCGAGCTCCGCCTCGCCCAGCACCGCGGACACGATGACGTTCACGGTGGCGAATGCGGGGAACGGCACGGACAGCATGACGATCTCCGAGAACATCTCCGTCGCGGGGGTGATCACGGTGACGGGGTACCGCTACGGCGCCACGACCTATGGCACGCTCGCGGCCCTGAATACTGCGCTCTCGAGCGTGGGGATCGCCCAGGGTGGCTCGATCACGCTCAAGATCGTCTACAACGTGGCGAGCGGCCAAGGTGGCGTGAGCACCGTTTACACGCTCACCGCCAACTCGCGGCGTACGCCGGCGACCTCCGGCAGCGCCTTCAGCACCATCACGCCGGCGACCACGTACGGCGTCGCGACGACGCCCGACGGAGGCCAGAACGTGCAGCAGCTCCCGGGGAGCGGCTACTCGTTCACGTTCACCGTCCAGAACAACGGCAACGGGAACGACAACGTCGACCTGCTCGCCACGAGCCCGGGCTCGCCGGTCATCACGATCGTTTCGGTGAACGGCGTCGCCGGCGACAGCACGCGCATCACGCTGGCGCCCGCGGCGTCGCAGACGATCGCCGTCGTGTACAACGTGGCGAACGTGGCAGGCGGCTCGAAGGATACGCTGTACCTGCGCGGCCGGTCGGTGGGGCAGCCGGCGACGTTCGACGACGGCTTCATGGACCTGACCGTCATCAAGCCGAACCTGACGCTTACGAAGGCCGCGTACTTGGACGACGGGGTCACGCCCGTCGCCGGAAGCGTGGTCCCCGGGCAGATCATCCGCTACCGGTTCACCGTGACCAATAACGGGGCCACGTCCGCGT
>Ga0209761_1002582_pt1 | contig 11898 bp, 14 predicted proteins | sample GraSoi013_1_40cm_4_FD_185818 | JGI IMG/M metagenome (GOLD analysis project Ga0209761, IMG submission 185818) | Grasslands soil microbial communities from the Angelo Coastal Reserve, California, USA - Sample 09_25_2013_1_40cm (SPAdes) (version 2) | ecosystem: Environmental > Terrestrial > Soil >... | reverse complement strand
GTTCCAGAAAGACTGGCGCGTAGCTTCTGCGGATTACCGCAGAAACGCGCGGAGGCCGGTGACGGCGACGAGGTCGCGGTAGCGCCGCTTGAAGTGCTGCCAGAAGCGGTGCATCTCGCGGTACTCCTGCAGGCGGTCGAAGAGGATCAGGTCCACGGCGGCGCTGTCGATCCAGTCCACGTCCGTCTTGTAGCCCACCACCATGGAGACCGCGGTGCCGGCGATGAACTTCGAGATCCGCGCCTGGGGAACGTTGATGGTCGCGCAGCTCCCGAAGTGGACGACCCAGTTGGCGAACCCCTCGCCCATGTACTGCGCGAGCTTCTCGATCTCGACGGCCGTCTGATCGAGGACCAGCTCGCCCGGGCGGCCGTGGCAGGAGAGGTAGAGGATGCCGTAGCCCCGGCGGTTCTTGAGCTTGCCGAGGTTGAACTTCAGCTCCTCCTCGGTGTTGCAGGTGAGGTAGCTGAACTTCAGCTCGTCCACGCGGGAGGCCAGCTCCAGCAGCGGCACGACGCTCAGCCGGCTCTCGATGTTGCCGTCCCAGAGCGACTCCACGCAGGCGATGTTCTTCTTGTGGCTCCTGGCCCGTCCCATCGTCAGCGCTTCGCTGGCGCCGCGATTCCCAGTTCCTGGAGGCTCGATGCGAACGCCTCCACCACGTCCTTCATGTCCGCCGGGGTCAGCGTGCCCATGTTGGAGACGCGGAAGGCGTAGGTACGGATGTCGCCCTGCCCCGCGTAGATGATGTAGCCCCGCCGCTTCATGGCGTCGTGCAGCGGGTCGTAGGCGAGTCCCGGCAGGAGCCGGAACGTGGTGAGGATGTTCGAGCGCGCGGCCGAAGCGACCAGAATCTCGAAGCCCAGCCCGACCATGCCCTCGCGGAGCACGCGCGCGTTCTCCGCATAGCGGACGATGCGGTTGGCCACGCCCTCGCGCTCGAGCTCCACCAGCGCCTGCTCCATGGCGTGCAGCACCTGGACGGCGGGGGTGAAGGGCGTGTTGTCCTGCTCCTGAGTCGCCCACTGGTTGTGGAGGTCGAGGTAGACGCTCCGCGGGGCGCGGCCGCGCAGCGCCTCCATGGCGCTCCGCCGCGCCAGCACGAACGACACACCGGGGATGCCCTGCAGGCACTTGTTGGCGCTGGCCACCACGAAGTCGATGCCGTCCTGGGTGACGTCGAGGGGCTCGCCGAAGAGCGAGCTCATCGCATCCACCACCAGCCGCCGTCCCTGCTCGGCCGCCACCCGCGCCACCTCCCCGACCGGGTTCAGGAGGCCCGTCGTCGTCTCGTGGTGCACCAGCGCGACGTGGCTGATCTCGTGATGGGCGCGCAGCGCGCGCTCCACGTCGCCGGGCACGACCGGAGTCAGGTAGTCATAGGTGATCGCTTCGGTGCGGATGGCGTGGGCCCGCGCGATGCGGAGCATGCGGTCGCCGTAGACACCGTTGTTGACGACCAGCAAGGCGCCCTCCGGCGGCACTGCCGAGCAGATCGCGGCCTCGACGGCGGCCGTCCCCGACCCGGCGAAGAGCACCGCGGTCCAGTCCTGAGCCCCTCCGATCAGATGCGCCAGGCGCTCCCGGCAACTCCGCATCATGTGGAAGAACTCGGGCTCCCGGTGACAGAGGTCCGGCATCACCAGCGCCTGGCGCACGCTGGGCGACGTGTTGGCGGGGCCCGGATTCAGCAGGATCCACTCTCTATCGGCCATCGACGACACGCCTCCTCCAGTGCGTCACCGGACTGTTGGCTATCATAGCGTGGAACCCCGCCCCGGCCGGAATCTTGGGGAATCCCGCGCCTCGCGTCGGGCAAATAGCCGTCGCTACAGGTGATACAGCATCCAGTAGACGACCACGCCGGTCAGGGAGACGTAGAGCCAGATGGGGAGCGTCCAGCGCGCGATCGTCATGTGGCGGGCGAACTGGGAGGTGAGGGCGCGGTAGATCGTCGTGAGGGCCAGGGGCACGATGGCGGCAGCCAGCACGATGTGGGAGGTCAGGAGAGCGAAGTAGACGGGACGGATCCAGCCCCGGACGGTGAAGGGCCGCGAGCCTGCATAGTAGTGGTAGGTCACGTAGGAGACCAGGAAGAGCGTGGAGACGCCGAACGCGGTCAGCATACACGTCAGATGCGCCGTCACCCGGCGCCGCCGGATGAAGACGTAGCCGGTGACCAGCAGCACGGCGCTGGTGCCGTTCAGGACGGCGTTGAGCGCCGGCAACGCCGAGACGTCGCGCGCGCCGCTCACCTGGCGCCCGCCGAGCAGCAGCACGCCCACGGCGATCACCACGGCGGCCGAGACGACCCCGATCGCCGAGAGCGCCGCCCGCTCTCTCATCGCCGCCCGCGGAACTCCGTTCCGAAGGTCTCCAGGCCGTGCTGCAGCGCCAGCGGCGCGGCCTGCCCCAGGCCGCACAGCGAGGCGAGCTGGATCGTCTCGGCGAGGCTCGTCACCCGCGCCTCGGCCCCGGGCGAGGTCCGCAGCTCGTCGATGCGGGCTCGAGGATCCCGTGGCGGGCGCAGGCCACCTCCCCCTGCCCGAAGCCGTCGCGCCCCTCGCCTTCGCCGAGCATGGAGCGCGTGAGGTCGAGCACGGCAGCGCGGATGCGCGTGACGTCGCGATGGGTGGCGCTGACGCTCATGCCCTCCCGCGCCGGCAGGTAGCAGGCGGCGGGCGCGCCGCGCTGGCCCTCGACGTGCACGAGGCACGTGCGGCCGGCGCCGAGCGGCGGACGGTCGGGGTCCTTGCGGAGCTGCGGCAACGGGATGCCGAGCGCGTTGACGGCGTCGAGCACCGTCGCGCCCGCGAGCACCTCCAGCGCGCGGCCGTCGACCGTGAGCTTCATGGGCGTATTGTACGGCAGAACCGTGGGCGCCTCGCGGGGCGGCGCTCGCGCGCGACGCGGATGCGCGCCGGCTTAGCGCGCGTAGATGCGCTCGCCGAGCCCCAGGCGCGCGACCAGGCGGCGCAGCGCGGGCAGGCGCACGAGCCCGCCCGGCACGAAGAGCCTGCCCAGCACCAGCAGGAGGCCGTAGACCACGAGGCGGAGGTACCACGTGCGCGTCCACAGCAGCTCCTGCACGGCGGTGACGATGACCGCGCCCACGATGGGCCCGGCGACGGTACCGCTGCCGCCCAGCACGGCCATGGTCACCGGCACCAGCGCGATCTCGGTGCCGAGCACGACCTCGGCGGTGAGATAGGTCAGGTTCATGGCGTAGACGGCGCCGACGAGTCCGGCCGGCGCCGCCCCGATCAGCAGGGCCCGGAGCTTGTGGCGATAGGGCGCCACGCCGAAGCTCCGCGCGACGTCCTCGTCTTCCCGGATCGTCATCAGCGCCAGGCCGAGGGGCGAGTGCGCGATCCGGTAGCTCACCCACACGGTCCACGCCGCCAGCACGAGCGCCGCGTAGTAGACGACCTCGATCCGGTTGGCGAGCGGGATCGTGAACCCCTGGGAGCCGCCGGTAAGCCCGCCGAGATTGAGCGCCAGCAGCTCGAGCAGCGGGATCAACCCGAACGTCGCCAGCGCGAAGCAAGCGCCGCGGAGGCGGAAGATCGGATAGGAGATCAGCGCGGCGAAGGCCAGCGGGACGGCGACGGAGGCCACGACGGCCGCCGGCGGAGGCCAGCCCCGCGTGAGCGCGATCCCGAAGGCGTAGGCCCCCAGGCCGAAGAAGGCCGAGTGCCCCAGGTTCATGAGGCCGGCGTAGCCGCCGAGGATGTCGTAGGACACGGCCAGCGTCATGTAGATGAGCAGCAGCGCGCCCAGCGAGAGCGCGTACGTCCCCGCCGTCCACGGCAGCGCGGCCAGCGCCGCCAGGAGGAAGACCAGCGCCAGCCCGCGACCGGTGCGATCCGGCGTAGAGCCCCCTCCCCGCGGCCTGGCCGCTGCCGGGATTATAGATGAGGTGCGTTGGGCTCCCGGTGGGCGTGCTATCGTCAGCGCGAGGTTCCAGGGCAACGCAGGTCGCCGTCCACTCACGCCAAGGAGGCGGATATGCGGGGGATCTGGGGCATCGGACCGGGCTGGGGTATCACCGCGGTGCGGATCGCCATGGCCCTCGTTTTCATCTACTCCGGCTGGAACAAGTACCAAGCCGGTATCCCTGGCGTCACCGAAGCCTTCACGAAGATGGCCATCCCGGCACCGGGCATCAGCGGGCCGTTCATCATGACCCTCGAACTGGTGGGTGGGGTGCTGTTGCTGTTCGGCATCCTCGGCCGCTGGCTCGGCCTGCTCTACACCATCGAGTTCATCGTGGCCTTCTTCTACGTGAAGCTGCCAGCGGGGTTCGGCGGGGCGCGCCTGGACCTGATGCTCCTTGGCGGCGCGATCCTCCTCTTTCTGGCGGGCCCGGGGAGAGCCGCCGCCGACGCGGTCTGGCTCGAGAAGAGATGAGCCGGGACCTCTAGCGGACCTTGGGCAGGACCTCCCGCGCGTAGAACCGAGGGCGGTAACGACCAGGATCGCGCCGACGAGGTTGCGGGTTATGGCGCACCCCTGGATGATGAGATCCGGACAGTACGGCTAGCAAGACGCCTGCCACCGGGGGGTGTGGAAACTTTTTCCCACCTACTTTGGTCTTAGAGCCGAATACCCTTTCGCGGAGCACTGTTATTGTCTATACTTGCCTGCCCAATGAGGACCGAGCTTCAGACCAGCGATCACAGGGTCAGTGCTGGACCGCGTCCTCGACAAGGGGCTCGCCATCGCCGGCGACATCACGATCTCGCTGGCTGAAGTCGAGCTGCTCACCATCCGCATCCGCCTCATCATCTGCTCGATCGACAAGGCCCAGGAGATCGGCCTCGACTGGTGGAAGCACGATCGGCACCTGTCGGGCCGGCAGGACGCCGTCGAGACGCACGATCTTCAGAGGCAGCTGCGCGTGCTCGAGCGCAAGGTCGCCGCCCTCAGCACCGGGCGTGTCGCCGCGCCGGCCCGTCGCCCCGGGCGGAGAACCAAACCAGGGAACGAGGAGTCCTCGCAGGGAGGATGACCGATGCCCGTTGAACGAACGTCCAGCAACACAAGCCTCATCGACGTTCTTGACCGCGTCCTCGACAAGGGCATCGTGATCGACGCCTGGGTTCGCGTGTCGCTCGTCGGCATCGACCTGATCACCGTCGAGGCACGCATCGTCGTCGCGTCGATCGAGACCTACCTGAAGTACTCGGAAGCGGTGGCCCAGAGCACGCCGGCTTTACGGTCCAACGCAGTCGAGACCCGCTCGCAGGAAGCTCTGGCGGCGGAGAATCGGTCGCTGCGGTCCAAGCTCGCAGCGGCGGCCGACGGCACGGGCGTGCCCGTGGTGAGAAGGCGGCGCCGCTCGGTCGGCGTCTAGGCCGTGGGCCGCGCCCTCCCGCTCCGCGCCCGGTCCCGAATATCCGGGAGCGGCCGGGCCGAAGCCCGGCTCGCGCTCGCCGAGTTCCTGCTCGGTTGCGACGACGTCGCGGAGTGCGCGCAGTGGGCGCTGGACTGGCTGGGCGCTCAGACCGACGCCCGGCAGGTCGTGTGCCTGCTGACCGATAAGGAGCGGACGCAGCTGGTCGCGATCGCCGGATACGGCCTGCCCGCTTCCCGCCTCCCCAAGCTCGCGATCGAGCTCGACCAGCGCGAACATCCGCTGGTGGCCGCCCTCGCCCGCGGCGAGCCGGTCGAGCTCACGCTGAACGGCTCCAGCGGACGCACCCCTGTGATGCGGCTCTTCGGCCGCGGCACGTTCCTGGCGATCCCGCTCATGGACGGCCGCAAGTCCGAGGACGCCCACGGTCTGCTGCTCGTCAACCCGAGGGCGCCCGACGTCGTTCGCGAAGGCGCCTGGCTCGCCGACAACCTGGGACCCAAGCTCGCGCGCCTCGGCGCCACCCAAGGGCTGGAGACGGCCCGGGCGGGCCTGGAGCGGGAACGGATCCTGCTCGAGAGCATCATCAACGCCGTCCACGACCCCGTGTTGTTGACCGATCACGAGGGGCGCATGATCCTGGCCAACGCGCGCGCCGAGGCGCTCTTTGCCTCCACCGAGCGCGAGAGCGAAGGTCGGCGCCGGGCCATCGCGCTGAACAACATGCTCTTCTCGGCCGCCCTGGCCGGCCGCGCCATCGACCGGGCCGAGCCGACGCGCCGGGAGCTGCTGCTGGTGGATCCGATGGACGGCTCCGACCTGTTCTTCGAGCTGCTGAGCACGGTCGTCACCGATGCGTCGGAGGAGTCCCAGGTGGTCTCGGTCCTCAGGAACGTCAGCGATCTCCGCACCGCCATCGAGGCGCAGGAGGAGAACTACCACAAGCTGCGCTTAGCCGAGGCTGAGGTCCGGGCCGAGCGCGACCGGCTCGAGCTGGTCATCGACGCCGTGGCCGACCCGATCCTCGTCACCGACCCCGCGGGAGCCATCGTCATGACGAACGCCCCGGCCGAGCAGCTCTTCACGGTACGGCCCGACACGCCCGGCGAGGTCGCCGTGAGGGTCCAATCGAACGACGCGCACTTCTCGTCGTTCGTCTCGAACCTGCTCTTCGCCGGCGACACCCTGCGCCACTCGGGGTCCATCGAGCTCACCGATCCGGAGACCGGCGAGGGCCTCCCGGTGGAGGCGTTGGGGGGCAAGGTGCAGTCGGCCCACGGCGAGCTCGTCGGTGTGGTCACGATCCTGCACGACCAGCGGGAGGCGCTCGAGAAGCAGCAGCTCTACGAGCAGCTCAAGCGCGCCTCCCAGGAGCTGGAGGAGAAGGTCCGCCAGGCCACTGCCGAGCTGGTCCGACAGAACGAGCTGCTGCGGCGCCAGGCGATCCAGCTCGAGCACGCCTCGGCGCTCAAGTCCAGGTTCCTGGCCAACATGTCCCACGAGTTCCGCACGCCGCTCAACGCGATCCTGGGCTACACGAGCATGCTCCTGCAGGGCGTCCTCGGGGAGCTGACGTCCCAGCAGCGGCGGAGCCTCTCGCGAGTGGACTCCAGCGGGCGGCACCTGCTGGCCCTCATCAGCGACATCCTCGACATCTCCCGCATCGAGGCGGGCAAGATGCCGGTCCATGTCAGCGATTTCCCGCTGCCCGAGCTGCTGGCCGAGGTGATGGCGGAGGTGGAGCCGATCGTCAGCCGCACCAGTCTCTGCGTCACCCAGGAGCTGGCCCCCAACCTGCCGATGATCGAAAGTGACCGCCCGAAGGTCAAACAGATCGTGCTGAACCTCCTGGCCAACGCGCTGAAGTTCACGCCGGAGGGCTGGGTCAAGGTCTCGGCGAGATTCGACGACGCCGGCGACCGGATCCTCATCGCCGTCGCCGACTCCGGCATCGGCATCGCCGACGATGACCAGGCGAAGATCTTCGAGGACTTCAGCCAGGCCGACAGCTCCTCCTCGCGCGCCTACAGCGGCGCCGGGCTGGGGCTCTCCATCTCGCGGCGGCTGGCCTCGATGCTCGGCGGTCAGATCACGCTCGAGAGCAAGGTCGGCCAGGGCTCCGCGTTCACCCTGATGCTTCCCAGGTCGCGCACGAGCCCATGAAGAAGGCGCCCCTGATTCTCCTGGTCGACGACTTCGAAGACAACCGGGAGATGTACGCCATGTTCCTGACGCACTCCGGCTTCAAGGTCGCGGAAGCGGCCAATGGGCAGGAGGCGATCGAGCAGGCGTTCGAGCTGCTGCCGGACCTCATCGTGATGGACCTCTCGCTGCCGGGGCTCGACGGCTGGGAGGCCACGCGCCGCCTCAAGGGCGACGCGCGTACGCGTCACATTCCCGTGCTGGCGCTGACGAGCCACGCCCTTGAAGGCTTCTCGGAGGGGGCCAAGGAGGCCGGCTGTGACGGCTTCATCACCAAGCCCTGCCTGCCCGATGAGCTCATGGCGGAGATCCGCGGCATGCTCACCGTCGCCAAGAAATCCAAGTCGAAGAGCTCCACCTAGCGCTTGAGGAGGTTATGCGGCTGGCCTGTTCGGAGAAAGACACGCGCGCCGATGAACGGCCCCGGCGCTGGGCTTCGGCAGCGGCCAAGCGAGGGCATGGCGGCGTCACCGCCTCGCATCGCGACTCACCTTCCGGGGTCCTTTCCGTCGGTGCTCGGACTGCGAGGCATTGATTCCACACACCTTTTGAATGGTATGACCGTGTGGTCGGAATGGCATGACCATTCACGGTGGATATCTGTTGACAGTACGGGCGCGTGGCATGCTAGAGTGCCCGTCCTCGCGCGGCCTCGGCCACTGGAGTTGGACTAGAAGACGCAGGCGGAAACGAGAACGTGCTCGAGGAGGCCATGTGAAAGGCAGGACGAAGCGGCAGGCCGGGCCCAAACCCGCGCGGGGACGGTCGGCCCCGGGCAAGACCGGCGACCTCGCGGCCAGCCGCGCCAAGCGGTCCAGCCGCCGGCCGCGGGCCGAGGCCAAGGGGGGGGCCGACAATCTCGGCAAGTACGTCTACTGCGTGGTCAGCGCCACCGAGCCGCTACGCTTCGGCGCCATCGGCATCGGGGCCAAGCCCGCCGAGGTCCAGACGGTCAACTACAAAGGCATCGCCGCGATCGTCTCCGACACCCCCCTCGAGGTGTACGACCCCACCCGCGAGAACGTCCTGGCCCACGAGCGCGTGAACGAAACGGTCATGCGCACCCACACCGTCATCCCCATGTCGTTCGGCGCGGTGTTCAAGACGCGCGAGGACATCATCGAGCTGCTGCGGGGCGCCTACAACGCCTTTCACGACGTCCTCTCGAAGATGGAGGACAAGCTCGAGTTCGGGCTGAAGGTCCTCTGGGATCGCGACGTCATGATCCGCGAGATCGAGCGGGAGGACGAGGACATCCGGCGGCTCAAGAACGAGATCGCGTCGCAGAAGGGCTCGACCTATTTCGCCCGCGTCCAGTACGGTCGCATGGCGGACGCGGCGCTGCAGAACCTGGCCGACCGCTACGTCGCCGACATCTTCGGCCAGCTGCGCGACGTCTGCGTCGCCTCCCGGGCCAACAAGCCCATCGGCGACAAGATGATCATGAACGCCGCCTTCCTGGTCGCCCGGAACCAGGAGGCCGCGTTCGACGCGCGCGTGAAGAAGATCGGCGCCCAGTACCACAAGCTCACGTTCAAGTACACCGGGCCCTGGCCGCCCTACAACTTCGTCAACATCCGGCTGAAGCTCGAGCGGGCCAAGGACGCCCAGTGATCATCCTCGACTCCCTCCTGTTCGGCGGGCTCAAGTTCGTCCTGTCGAAGATCGCCCAGCTCGCCGATGCCGAGCTCAACGATGAGAGCGCGCTGCGCGAGGAGCTGCTGGCCGCCCAGATGCGCCTCGAGCTGGGGGAGATGAGCGAGGAGGAGTTCGCGCAGTTCGAGCGCGAGATCCTGGCCCGGCTGCGCGAGATCCGCGCCCGTACGACGGGCGCCGGGCCCGGGGGGATGAAGGTCACGGGCGTGGAGGCCCGCGCCTGGGACGACGAGGAGTAGCTCCGCACTACCGCTTCTTCGGTGGCAAGGGCGGCGTGGGCAAGACCACCTGCGCCGCCAGCGCCGCCGTCGCCGCCGCCGAGAGGGGCCACCGGGTGCTCCTGGTGTCGACCGACCCCGCGCATTCCCTGGGCGACGCCCTCCAGCGCCCGCTCTCCGCGCGCCCGCGCCGGATCCCCACCCGGCGGGGAGCGCTGGAGGCGGTGGAGCTCGACGCCGACCGCGCGCTCGACCGCTGGATCGCCGCCCGCCGGCGCCTGCTCCGGACGATCCTCGAGCGGGGAACCTACCTCGACGAGGACGACATCGACCGCTTCCTGCGGCTGTCCTTCCCGGGCGTCGACGAGCTGATCGGCCTGGTGGAGCTGACGCGCCTGGCCCGCGCACGTCCCTGGGACGACGTGGTGGTGGACACGGCGCCCACCGGTCACACGCTGCGCCTGCTCGCGATGCCCGCCACGCTGGAGCGGATCGCCACCGTCCTCGACGACATGCAGGCCAAGCATCGCTTTCTCGCCCAGAGCCTCAGCGGCGTCCACCGGCCGGACGCGACCGACGCCCTGATCGACGAGATCGCCACCGAGGGCCGGTCACTGCGGGCGCAGCTGAGCGACCCGGACCGCTGCACGTTTGTCTGGGTGCTCCTGCCCGAGCCGCTGGCGCTCGAGGAGGCCAAGGACGGGATCGGCGCGCTCGACCGGGCGGGCATCTCCGTGAGCGAGATCGTCGTCAACCGCGTGGTCCCAGCGCCCGACCAGCCCTGCGAGCTGTGCGACGGCCGGCGCCGGGCCGAGCAGGCGGCGATCGCGGCCGCGCGCGCGGCCTTTCCAGGGCGGCCACTGACGCTACTTCCCGATCTCGCCGACGAGCCCCGCGGCGTCGCGGCGCTTCGTGGCGTCGGCCGCCATCTCGCCTCCTCGCCAGCCCGCGTCGAGACGCCTCGGGCGCGGGCTTCGCTCGCGCCATCGACTCCTATGGGAAGGTTCGGAGGGGGCCGTGAGGCCCGTTCCGACTATGGATCTCGGAAGGGGGGCGAAGCCCCCCTCCGAATCAAAACCGCCGCGGAAGCGGCATGGCTCGAGCGCATCGCGCCGCCGGGCGTGCGCCTCCTCCTCTTCGCCGGCAAGGGCGGCGTGGGCAAGACCACCTGCGCGGCGGCGGTGGCGCTCGCGCTGGCCGCGCGCGCGCCCCAGGCCGACATCTTGCTGCTCTCCACCGACCCCGCTCACTCTCTGGCCGACGTGCTCGCGATCCCGGTCGGGGACGATCCGCATCCCGTCCCGGGCGCCCCGCGCCTCCGCGCGCGTGAGCTGGACGCCGACCGCGTGTTCGCCGCCAAGCGCGCCCGCTACTGCGAAGCGGTCGACGATCTGTTCGCGGCGCTGAGGGGCGGTTCGCGCTTCGACGTCGCCTTCGACCGCACCGTCGTCCAGGACCTCATCGACCTGGCGCCGCCGGGCCTCGACGAGCTGTTCGGGATCCTCACGGTGATCGAGGCGCTGTTCCCCGAGCCCGGCGCCGGCCGGCGCTACGACACGGTCGTGCTCGATACCGCGCCCACGGGCCACGCGCTACGGCTCCTCGAGCTGCCGGATGCCGCGCTCGAATGGGTGCACGCGCTGCTGGAGATCCTCCTCAAATACCGGAAGGTCATCGGCCTGGGCGAGCTGGGGATGGATCTCGTGACCGTCTCGCGCGACTTGAGGCGGCTGGGGGCGCTGCTCCGCGACCGGGTTGAAACGGGACTGGTCGCCGTCACGCGCCCGGCGGAGCTGCCGCGTCTGGAGACCCTCCGTCTGCTCCGGCGGATCGGGCGGCTCCGGATTCCGCTCGCGGCCGTGCTGGTGAACGCCGTCACGCCGCCCGGCTGTGCCCGCTGCCGGACCATCAGTCGCCGCGAGGCGCGCCAGCTCACCGCGCTCCGACGGGAGTGCCGGTCGCCCGCCCGCGGTCGCTGCGGTATCATCGTGGCTCCGGCCGTGGCGCCGCCGGCGCGCGGCGCCGCGGCGCTCGCCCGCTGGCGCGCGCGCTGGGAGCTGGATGGTGAAACGGACTGACACGACCGCCACCTACCTCTATTGCCTGGTGCACGGCAAGAAGTCTCCGTCTCTGGCCAGGCCGCCCCGGGGGCTTCCGGGCGCCGGCCCGGTGCGGCTGCTGGACGCGGGGGACGGCTTCTGGCTCGCCGTCGCCGACGCGCCCCTGGCGCGCTACGGCAGCGAGCCCATCGAGCGCGGCCTGCGCGACCTCAAGTGGGTGTCGGCGTGCGCGATGGCCCACGAGAGCGTCGTCGAGCACTTCGGCCGCGCGGGCACCGTCATCCCGATGAAGCTCTTCACCCTGTTCTCGAGCGACGAGCGGGCCGCCACCCACGTGCGACGCGCGCGCAAGCGGCTCCTGCGCCTGATCACCCGCGTCATGGACCGCCAGGAGTGGGGCGTGCGG
>Ga0209761_1002580_pt1 | contig 11901 bp, 12 predicted proteins | sample GraSoi013_1_40cm_4_FD_185818 | JGI IMG/M metagenome (GOLD analysis project Ga0209761, IMG submission 185818) | Grasslands soil microbial communities from the Angelo Coastal Reserve, California, USA - Sample 09_25_2013_1_40cm (SPAdes) (version 2) | ecosystem: Environmental > Terrestrial > Soil >... | reverse complement strand
CTCCCGCCGCTTCGACTTGCGGCAAGCACGGTTTCCGGTCTGTTGGAGTCTCCCGCTGGTTCTATCTGCCGCTCCGGCAAGGAGCCCATTCCGTCGGTATAGATTTGATCGTTCAGCGGAACCTGGTTCGTGCGCTCGAATGGCGTCCCGCGTGGCTTCGCCGCCGGCAAAACAGGTTGGCTTCCTGCTACTTCCGGAAGCGGGCCCGACTGGGCTCGCTCTTGCAAGGCCAATTTCTGCTCCGGCCCGAGATTTGCGTTCGGATTCACGCGCGGAAGCAGAAAGCCGTAGCGCTGCAAAAGACGAGTGGCCAGTACCCGTGCGCGGAGTTCCGTGCGCAATCGCTCGGCGATCGTGCTGTCGACCAGTTCCGATTCTTCCAGAACTTGTCCGGCCATCGCCGCGTCCTGCGCCAGCACGCGCTTGAGCTCCAACAGCAGGCCCGGCTCTTTGTTCACCACGGCCAGGATTTGCACGTCCGAAGCCGCCACGCGATCCAGGTTGTCCGAAAGGAGGTCAGGCAGAGAACGAGTCTCCTGCCGCGTGGAGTTCTCCGCGTCTGCCTGCGGTGCCTCAGCCTGCTGCGCCCGCGGTCGCGCCAATGCGGCCGCCGGCGCGGTGAGAATGGCCACGAGAAGCAATGCCTGGACCGCCCGCCCGACCGGAATCGGCGTTTCTTGGAGTTCGCTCCCTTTCTTTCTCATGCGTTCCCCCTTTCCCGCCGGATCTCTTTCTTGCGCATCACGTCCAGCACCCCCTCCTGGCTCGCCTCCATGGTGGCGGAATGGATCTCGAAGGAGGCCCAGTAGAAAACGCCCGTGTCGGAGTTGGGGGCCACGGCGATGATCCGCAGAGATGGAAACTGCTTCAGCAACAGATCGCAGAGCGGCGGCCGGCGGCGCGTTTCATCCAAGCCGATGAACAGGAAATCCGGACGCGTCTTCGCCACCAGCGACGCGACCTCTTGCTCATCCTCGACTTCTCCCACCACGGATATCCCCGCTTGATCCGCCAACGTCGAAAGCACCACCTGGCGCATCAAGCGCGGGCGGTTGGCGACGAGGACGCGGATGGGTGTCTCGGGCACGTTGGCCGGGCAGAGGAGCGAGAGTAAAGAGGCTGGGGAAAAAGGGGAAGGCTGAAAAGGGTGTGAGGTGTTCAGTACCAGTTAGAGCGCATCGGTGAGCTAATTTCGGACCAATCCCTTGGTACTTTTTGAGTACTCTGCAGCCGCCCCAGCAAGGCTCGCGGCGGAGCAAGCGGCGGTCGTCGCTGTCGCGGGCCGAGTTGGAAGTAGAATAGTTTCAAGGAGCTTCCATGGCCGACTACACCGCAGAACACGCGCGCGCAGGCATTCACGCGAAATTGCCGCGGCTGGAGACCTGGCCCAATCAATTCCCGGGCTACATCATCACCACGCGCTTTCCCGAATACACGTCGGTGTGCCCGAAGACCGGCCTGCCGGACTCCGGAACGATCACCATGCAATACATGCCGCGCAAGGAGTGTCTCGAACTCAAAGCGTTGAAAATGTATCTGCTGGGCTACCGCAATCTCGGAATCTTCTATGAAAACGCCGTGAACTGCATCTTGCGCGACATCGTCGAAGCGATTCATCCCGAATGGTGCCTGGTGCGCGGCGAATTCACTCCGCGCGGCGGCTTGACGACGACGGTCTTCGCCCGCTGGCCCCGACTGCGTCGGGGCGGGAAAGCTGACCGCCGCTGAGGCGCGCAGAGGCAACGGAACGCGGGCCGGTGGAACCCCCGCTGATGCTCGTATAGCCGACGACTTGGCCGCGCGAAGATCGGGGATAGTGACGGTCTTGGCGCGCGCGGAAGAAAGGGGCAGACGGAAGTCTGCCCCCTACTTACTAGTGCTTGGGCTTTTCGGAGACGGGTTTGGATTCGAGGCCCTTGGGCTTGGCGGCCGGCTTGGAAGCCGCGGCCATGAGGGCTTTGGGTTGCCAGAAGTCGGGAGCAACCGCCAGGATCTCCTCGGGCGGATTGCTGAGGGTGGGCGAAAAGCGGTAGAGCGTCGATTCCGTGCTCTCGACAGACTCCGCGTTCACTTGCAGGTATTTCTTGTAGCCTTCCTCGCCCAGAATGTCGTGGGCGGTGGGGTTTTTGTCGAAGCCGCCCAGTCCCGTGCGCAGGGTCGTGATGTAGAAGGTGGCGCCTTTGCCGCCCTCGACGACCTGGGAAACGAGCACCGGCTGGGTATTTGCGGCCTGTTCACCCGCGGCCTTCATATCCTTCAGCAAGGCCTCGAATTCGGCCACATGACCCGGCCGCAGGTGGACGGCGGTGGTGCGCAGCACTCTGGATCCTCCGATGAGGTTCGCGTAGGCCGCGGCATCGACAGGAGCCTTGCGGCTCAGGTCCCAGCGCCGGCGGCGAAGCTCCGAGCGCTGCGACAGGGAGCAGTTGTTCACGTCCTGGAGCAACTTGGCAGCGGCCTCCTTGCCGTAAGCCTTTTGGAGCGCGCCCATGAAAGCATCGTTGGCTTTATCAACATCCGCGTAGCTCTCCCGCGTGCTGACGAAGGAAATGACAGTGGAATCTCCGTACATCGTTTCGATCGCCATAAAGTGGTCCCCGTTGAAGCGGCGATTGGCGTCGGCGATTTTCTTAGCAATGGCCTGGAAGTCGGCGGACTTCTCCGGTTTGACCTTGACGGTGAAGACATCGAGATAATTCTCCTGCGCCCGGACGGCCGCGGGCACTGCAAGCGAAAGAACGACCGCCAAGGCGCAAATAGCTCTGCGATACATAAATGCCTCCTTACCTGACAGAAGATTCCGTGTGTGTGGTGTGATGGACTCTACTCTCCAGAGCAGTCGGGGTCAAGGAGGAGACCGCGCGTCAGAGCACAGACTGAAGTCCGTGCTACCTGCGAAGTTTAGTGGACGTCGGCGAGGAGGACGCCGAAGGGCGGTAGGGTGACGGAGTCGAGAGAAATCGGGCCGGCCGAAGAGAGCTCGGGGGCAGCAAGAACGAGGCGCACGGTTTTCTCCTTGATGCCTTCAGACGAAAGGTCGAAAGAGAGCGTATGGGGTGACGCGGACATATTGAGGACGACTAGGACGGAGTCGCCGGCGGCGGGATTTTTGCGCAGGAAGCTGAGGACGTCGGGGTCGTCACGGTTCACCGAGATATAGGAGCCGTCGCGGAAGGCGGGGTTATTGCGGCGCAGAGCGATTAGCCGCTTGTAGAAATTGAGGATGGAATTGGGATCCTTGGATTCAGCGGCGACGTTGACTTTCGCCGCGCTGGGCGGAACGGGAAGCCAGGTCTTGTCGGCCGTGCTGAAGCCCGCGTTCTTGGAAGTGTCCCATTGCATGGGCGTGCGCTCGCCGTCGCGGCCCTTATCCTTGGGCCAACCGAGTTTCCCCACGGGATCCTTCACGTCTTCCTTGCGCGCGGGCGCAGTGGTGCGCATGCCGATCTCTTCGCCGTAATACATCTGCGGCGTGGCCCGCGGAGTGAGCAGAAGTGCGGCCATGAGCTTGGCGATCTGATCGTTGTGCTTGCCGTCGCCGTAACGGTCCCACGGGCGCGGCTGATCATGATTGCCGAAGAAATACTCGGGCCAGCCGTGGGCGGGATTGTTCTCGACTTCGTCCAGGAGACGGCGGAAATCCGCCGCGGAGAGCTTGTTCACGTCGGCGATCTGGAAATCCATGGGGAGCTGGACTTCGTCGTCATGAGCGCCGTACATCTTGGCGAGCTCGGCGATGTTGGGCTCATCGGCCTCACTGATGAGAACGGGGCCGCCGGGATAAGAGTCCACAAGCTGGCGCAGCTCGCGCAGCACATCGTGCACTTCTGGGAGATTGTCAGTGTATTTGTGCTCGATGTTGGGGTCGCCGTAAGCGTTTTTGCCGGGAAGAATCGGGTCGTCGTGCAGGTTGGGGTCTTCAAAGAGGCGGGAGACGGCGTCAATGCGGAAACCGGCGGCGCCGCGATCGAGCCAGAAGCGCACCGCGTCGAACATGGCTTTCTTCACTTCGGGATTGCGCCAGTTGAGGTCGGGCTGCTGTTTGTAGAAATAGTGGTAGTACCACTGGTCGGTCTGGGGATCGAAGGTCCAGGCGGAACCCCCGAACCAGGAAAGCCAGTTGTTGGGCGGCTGACCGGGCCCTTTGCCGTCGCGCCAGATGTACCAGTCGCGCTTGGGATTCGTACGGGAGGAGCGGGATGCCGTGAACCAGGGATGCTGGTCGGAAGTGTGATTGAGGACGAGATCCATAACGATGCGCAGGCCGCGTTTTTTGGCTTCGGCTACAAGGCGGTCGAAATCGGCCAGCGTGCCGTACTGCGGATCGATTGCGCTGTAGTCGGCGATGTCGTAGCCGAAGTCCACCTGCGGCGAGGGATACATGGGAGTGATCCAGAGCGCGTCGACACCGAGAGCCACCAAGTAATCGAGGCGCGAGGTGATGCCGTTGATGTCGCCGGTGCCGTCGCCGTTCGAGTCTTGAAAGCTGCGGGGGTAGATTTCGTAGATGACGGCGTGCTTCCACCAGGGGTCGGCGGAGGAAGCGGTTTGTGATGCGGCCGGCGCCGCGGGAGCGGGTTTCTGCGACTGACAAGCGGAAAGGAGAAGGCCGAGGGCGAGAGTCGCAAGTAGAGAAAAAGACTTGAGGCGGTTCGACACGGGCACTCCCCTGCAACCAGGTTTTCGACGCAGCGGCCAGTTCATCGGGGCCATTCAATGCGCACCTGCGGCGAGTTGCCAGCGGATAATACCACTGTGACATCATCCGGCGAGCCTGACAAGGGAGGGGGCGATTGTCGCCGGGGTTCGGTCACCGGGTGAGGAGCGAGACGGCATGCGATCGCTGGAAGCGATGAGATGCGACCAGCGGGAAAGCCTACCTGGCGTATTTGCTGCGGGGGCCGGCGAGGGTTCGGGCGTCGGGATGCCTGGGCGTCCAGTCTTCCGGGGGAAAAGCGACACGCCAGAACAGCGGCCGAGGAACGGAGAATTCCAAACCGACTTCCGCCCTACCGGAACGCACGGGGCCGAGAAAAACGACGTGACATTCCTGCTCTTCTTCGGTGCGCTTGTGGCGCATGAGAACGGTGGCGCCGCTGGTGACTTTGTTTTCGAGGAGAATCAAGGCGCCATGAGCGTTGATCGCAAGCGTCTCGGTCTGCTCCTCAAAAGGTGTTTCGTGGGTGTCTGTGCCACGAATTAGAATGCCGACTTGCATCAAAACGCGTTGGCTGCGGCGGCGAGCGCTGGACCTGAGGCGGGAGTGGGAGACTTGAGCCATGCGACCTCTCTACCTGATTAAAACTATACAGCCGCAAAGAGGAAAGTCGAGGGGCCGCCCGTACTAGGATACTCGTAAGAGATACTGCGCTTTCCTACAGGACTGGCGATGGCCGCACGAGCTGCAGGAAAAGCTTCAGGGAGCAGGATGCGTGGAAAAGTATTCGGCGAGACCTGAAGAAAGCGCGGCGAGAGTGGTGTCCGTGGCGTGCTGAAGAGAGGCGACCATAGAGGGCACTCCCTTGCCCGCCAGGGGCTCCTCGGCAGAATAGGTCTGGGACCAGACCGTCGTACCCTTGTTGATATCGTAGAGTTCGGCCTCGAGGCGGATGCGCGCGGCGGGGCGTGGACCGGTGATCTCATCGAAATGGACAAGACGGCCGCGCAGCAGAAAATCGCCGCGGGCTTTGCTTCGCTGCAGTTGCACGCTGCGGAAGCGCCCGGACTCGCGGAGGGTCTGGACGACCAGATTTTCGAGGATTTCAGTGGGAGGTTCCACCCAACGATGGGCCTCGTACATGTGGATCTCGTTGTCTTCGGTGAGGTAGACGAGCTTATTCTCGCGGTAGATATGAGGCGCGAGGAAATGGCCCACAATGAGCGAGACGGGAAAAGGATCGGGCGCGGCTTGATTGTGCGCGCGTGGCGGCAGATCGATGGAGTGGTAGCGGATCGGACGGGATGAGCCACAAGCGGTGAGAACGATGGAACACAGCAAGAGCAGACAGCAGGGAGCGGCTTGCTTCCATGGAATCAAAGAGCGGGTCGCGGAATGGCCTGGCAAGACGAGTTTCATGGCTTGGGGTCCTTGGGCGCGGAAGAGCGCAGGAGAGACGAGGGGCGCGACTTAATCGTGTCCGTAAACTCCTTGAGATTTTCGGAAGTGTGACGCAGGTTTTCGAGGAGCTCGTCGACATTCTCGGAGTTGGCATCGAGCGTGCGGTCGAGCTGGCCGGTGACGCTCTGGGCAGAGACGAGAGCCCGCTGTAGTTCCTTGAGCGCTTGGCGTAACTCGGGCCGGTCTTCCCCAATCATGGCGTCGGCGTGTTGGAGAGCCTGCTGGGCATCCGCGACCGTCTTTCGGAAATCGTCGAGAAGCGGGCTGAGCTTGGCGGCGGCTGTGTCCACGTGTTCGAGCGAAGATTTGATGCGCGGCCGGTCTTCTTCGAGCATGCCGCGCACGTGGCCGAGGCTGGCACCCAGATTGGCGCGATTCCGGGTGTTCAGGAGATCGTTCACGCGCGTGACGGTCTCCTTGAGCTCGCTGGCGCGGTCGTTGAGGGTGGAGACGAGCTCGGCGACCTTCGGGCCGAGAGCGTTGAGCTGGCCGGTGATGGCGTTAAAATCCACGTAGGGTTCCGAGCGGAGGAGAGATCCCGAGGGGGCGGCGCCGGCTTGCGCACTTCCCGGCGTGATTTCAAGATGATTTTCGCCGAGGGGGCTGAGGCTCATGATCTTCACCACGCTGTCCGTTTTGACGGGAGTGCCCGCCTGGACGCTGAAGGTGATTTCAATGCGCGCGGGGTCCTTGGGGTTAAGGCGAAGTTGTTCAACGCGGCCTACCTTCGGTCCGCCGGCGTACCGGACCGTGGCGCCGGGTTCGAGGCCGCCGGCGAAAGGAAAGTTCGCGCGGTAGCTAACGGCTGAGCCGCGGAACCCGCCGGTGAGCGTGAAGACCGTAAAGATCAAGACGCCGGCAGCGACAAGGACGAAAAGTCCGACGAGAGCTTGTTCGCGTCTGGGATCCATGCTTCACCTCACCTTGCTGCCCCGCGGACGCCGGCCTGCGCCCAGCGTTTCGGTCAGGAGCTGCAGATAATCCAGTTCGTCCTCGATTTCAGGCTCGGCCACGCGGTCGAGAAACTGCCGGACGCGCGGATGCGTGCTGGCCTGGAACTCGGCGGGAGGGCCGGAGGCAATGATATTGCCCTTTTCGATCAGGACCATGCGGTCGGCGATCAGGAAGGCGCTGGCCAGCTCGTGGGTGACAACGATCACGGTCATGTGAAAGGCCTCTTTCAGCCTGAGAATGAGCTGGTCGATACCGGCGGCGATGATGGGATCGAGACCCGCGGACGGCTCGTCGAAGAACAGGATTTCCGGATCCATGGCGAGGGCGCGCGCAACCGCCGCACGCTTCCTCATACCGCCGCTGAGCTGCGAAGGGAAATAGTCTTCGAAGCCGGCCAAGCCGACTTCTTCCAGCTTCAACCGGACCATGATCTGGATCGTGGATTCTTCGAGGGAAGTGTGCTCGCGAAGAGGCAGAGCGACGTTTTCGGCAACGGTCATGGAGTTGAACAAGGCGCCTCCCTGGAAGGAGATGCCGAGCGTCTTGCGGTAGGCAGCGAGTTCGGCAGGGGTCGCGCGGCAGAGATCCACACCCCTGACGTGGATATGGCCGCCACTCGGCTCCTGCAGGCCGACAAGAACGCGGAGGAGCGTGCTCTTGCCGGAACCGGAACCGCCGAGGATGACAAGGGTTTCCCCGCGGCCGACATCGAGGTCGATGCCGTGGAGGACCTCGCGATCGCCAAATTGCACACGAAGATCGCGGACGGAGATGACCGTTTCGGGTTCGAGGCCCGGCGCGGCGTTGCGGGGCGGAATCTGCTCGTTCATTTTTATGCTTGACCGCCCCGATTTTATCTCGATAGAGCCGGGACAGGTCGGGGTAAACGCCAAGCGCGAAACTCCGCAAGCGGTCAACTCTCAGCGTGACCGCAAGCGGTCAACCTCTTCCCAGAACGTAAAACATGGCCGTGAAAACAAGATCCACGGCGATGACAAGAAAAATGGATGCAACGACCGCGGAAGTCGTCGAGCGGCCCACCTGCTCGGGGCCGGCCCCGGTGCGGAACCCTTCGTAGCACCCCACTGCGGTAATCGTACCGCCAAAGACAATGCTTTTGATCAGGCCTGTGGTGATGTCGCGAAGCTGGAGAGCATCGAAGGTCGAGAGAAGATAGCCGCGGAAGGTGAAACCTGCGCCCGCGACACCGAAGAGCGCGCCGCCGAAAACACCCATGGAGTCGGCCCACGTGGTCAAACAGGGAAGCATGAGCGCCATGGCGAGGAATTTGGGCATGACGAGAAACTGGACGGGATCGAGCGCCATGGTTTCCAGGGCGTCGATTTCCTCGGTGACCTTCATGGTGCCGATTTCGGCCGCAAATGCCGAGCCGGAGCGGCCAATGACGACAATCGCGGTGATGAGCGGGCCAAGTTCGCGCGTCATGGAGATGGCCACGGCGCTCGAGACGTAGTTCAGGGCGCCGAATTTGCGCAGCTCGTAGGCGCCCTGGAGCGCGAGGATCACGCCGATGAAAAACGAAATCAGCGAGAGAATGGGAAGGGCCTCGACCCCGACGGCCATGGACTGATGCACGGCGCGCTGGAAACGCATCGGCTTGCCGCGGAACGGCGCAACGAAAGCATAGTAGGCGGCGCGCAGGCCGAGCCGGGCCAGCCCTCCCAGATAGGCGAGGCCGGCGAGCGTCGCGCGGCCGATGCGTACGGTGAGTTCCAAGAGCCCTCCGGAAGGTGTGACCAAACCGCCTCAGGCCTGTCCCCGAATGAAAGCAAGCGAGCATTCACGCGCTCTGCGCCGGTTCCTCATTTTCCTGCACGTCGAAGAGCTTCAACACGCGAGTCAGTTCGAGCACCTCGCGAACCATGCGGCTTAGTCCCACGAGAGTCAGCCGCGAGCCGGCTTCGCGGGACGCCTTGAGCCCTTCGATCAAACTGGCGACACCGGAGCTATCAATATAGCGGACAGCGTGCAAGTTTACGATTACTTGGGCGCCCTGGGCGTCGCTCACCGCTTTGAGCAGGGCGGAGCGCACCTGCGGCGAGTTGTAGAGGTTGATGTCGCCAGCAACATCCATGACAATTGCCGCGCCCGATTGCCGCGTTGAGATTTCCAAGAGTCTGCTCCTTGAGGCATGCGCTCGCCGGCTGACGAAGCTGAGATGCGGCTGCGAAGGCGCGTCGCGGCCGGCTCCAGGCGGAACGCCGTCAGTCCAAACTGACTACCGGTAAGCCTGTATGGTCACACTTGTACCAGAGATTAGCGCGCTTTCAAGCATTTTTGATGTTCGAGGGGGAGGCGGGAAGGATCGCCGTTCCCCCACAAGCCAAGGCCGAAAAGGGAGCGCGGGATTCAGGCACGCTGTTCGATGGGAACGTAACTGCGAGTATCTTGCCCGGCGTAGATCTGGCGCGGGCGGGCGATCTTCTGCTCGGGGTCCAGAAGCATCTCTTCCCACTGCGCGATCCAGCCAGAGGTGCGCGGAATGGCGAAGAGCACCGGGAACATTGTCATGGGGAAGCCCATGGACTGGTAGATGAGGCCGGTGTAGAAGTCCACGTTCGGGTAAAGCTTGCGTTTGACGAAGTAATCGTCTTCAAGGGCGATGCGCTCGCATTCGAGGGCGATCTCGAGGAGCGGATTCTTGCCCATGAGCTCGAAGACTTCGTAGGCGATGCGCTTGATGAGGCGCGCGCGGGGATCGTAGTTCTTGTAAACGCGGTGGCCGAAGCCCATCAGACGCTGCTCGCCGGCCTTCACGCGCTTGATGAAGTCCGGAACCTTCTGCACCGAGCCGATTTCCATCAGCATGGCGAGAACTTCTTCGTTGGCTCCGCCATGAAGCGGTCCATAGAGGGCGGCAGTGGCCGCGGCGGTGGCGGAATAGGGATCCACGTGCGAGCTGCCGACGCAACGCATGGCATTCGCCGAGCAATTCTGTTCGTGATCGGCGTGCAGGATGAAGAGCACGTCGAGGGCGCGCTCGAGCGTGGGATTCGGGTGGTATTTGAGCTCAGTGGTGCGGAAGAGCATGTTGAGAAAGTTGCCCGGATAACTGAGTTCGTTGTCGGGATAGACGAACGGCATGCCCAGGCTGTGGCGATAGGCGAATCCGGCGAGCGTGGGCATCTTGCCGATGAGGCGCCAGGTCTGCTTCAGGCGGGAGTCTTTGTTGAAGATGTCTTTGGCGTCCGGATAGAAAGTGGACAGCGCGGCGATGGTAGAGATAAGCATGCCCATGGGGTGGGCGTCGTAGTGGAAGCCGTCAAGGAACTTTTTGATGCTTTCGTGGATAAAGGTGTGATGCGTGATGTGCCAGATCCAATCTTTGAGCTGCGAGGCGTTGGGCAACTCCGCGAAGAGCAGCAGGTAGGCGGTTTCGAGGTAGGTGCTCTTTTCAGCTAGCTCTTCGATAGGATAGCCGCGGTAGCGGAGGATGCCCACATCGCCGTCGATGTAGGTGACGTGGCTGATGCACGAGGCGGTGTTGTTGAAGGCCGGGTCGTAGCTCATCATCCCGAATTCGCGGGGATCCACCTTGATCTGGCGGAGGTCCAGGGCGCGGATGGCGCCGTTGGTGATGGGGATTTCATACTGCTTCCCGGTGCGATTGTCGGTGATGGTAAGGGTATCCCGGGGCGCCGCAAGAGCCTCTGATTTGGGCGTATGGGTGGCGGGCTGGACGGGGTTCATGGCACGAGGCGTTCGAGGCATTCGGCAGCGCTCCGGGAACGCACGTATCACTCTACACCAAGAAGAGCAGGCGCGGAACTGTGGAGCGGGGCGAGGCTTGGGGGGGCGATGGGGGACGCCGCGGGCGAGCGGGGCGGGCCAGAAAGCGCAATCCTCCTCTTGACAATAGTCGTTATGAGGAGTATTATGCGCGTGTACCCAGGAGGTGGGTCATGCTAGCGATTCGACGGAGCCACGAGCGCGGTCACGCCAACCACGGCTGGCTGGACACGCATTACACGTTTTCCTTTGCGGACTACTACGATCCGGGGCACGTGCACTTCCGCACGCTGCGCGTGATCAATGACGACCGCGTCGCGGGGGGAGGCGGATTCCCGATGCACCCGCACCGGGACATGGAGATCGTCACCTACGTGCTGGAAGGAGGGCTGGAACACCGCGACAGCATGGGGAACGGCTCGGTGATCCGGCCGGGAGACGTGCAGCGGATGAGCGCGGGGACGGGAGTGACGCATAGCGAGTTCAACGCGAGCAAGACCGAGCCGGTGCACCTGTTGCAGATTTGGATGTTCCCGGAGCGGAAAGGAATCAAGCCGAGCTACGAGCAGAAGGCTTTCAGCGAGGCCGATAAGCGGAGCCGGCTCCGGCTAGTGGCATCGCCGGATGGACGAGACGGTTCGGTGACGATTCATCAGGACAACGAGATGTACGCGACAGTGCTGCGCAAGGGGGAGACGGTGCGGCACGAGTTGAAACCGGAACGGCACGCGTGGGTGCAGGTGGCGCGCGGGGGCGTGAAGCTGAACGGGCAAGAGCTGGCGGAAGGCGATGGCGCGGCGATTTCGGAGGAAAAGGCAATCGAGCTTGCAGGAGTGAAGGACGCCGAACTGCTGCTCTTCGACCTGGCGTGACTCGGATACGAGCGAAAAGATCCGCCGGGCGAGCTTCTTCGCGGCCCGGCTCTAACTTTCTTTCTGTCGGGAACCGGCCAGGGCGAATTCGACGCGGCGGCGCAGAGGGTCGATGCGCTCCGCGCGGACGCGGACGCGATCGCCGAGCCGCCAGGCCAACTGTGCGTGCTTGCCGCCGCGGCGGGAGGAGCGTCCACCGCCGCGGCC
>Ga0209761_1002579_pt1 | contig 11901 bp, 14 predicted proteins | sample GraSoi013_1_40cm_4_FD_185818 | JGI IMG/M metagenome (GOLD analysis project Ga0209761, IMG submission 185818) | Grasslands soil microbial communities from the Angelo Coastal Reserve, California, USA - Sample 09_25_2013_1_40cm (SPAdes) (version 2) | ecosystem: Environmental > Terrestrial > Soil >... | reverse complement strand
GAGGAAGCGAAGGCGAACGGCAGCCGATCGCCAGATATTCAGGCAGGAGACTCGCCTGCAGCCTGGGCCGAAGCTATTTGACGCGGACCCTCTTCGGGCAGATCCTCGACGCATCATCGCCGACGGACGTTCGCGTGCCGTAGCCGTGAGAGCGCCCACAGCTCGAACAGTTCACGCTTACGGCGAACGCCCAGGGCCACCGCTTGCGCACCAAGCGCCCGGCCTGTTCTGGGGCGACGCCGACCGCGAGCAAGGCCGCACCCAGGGCACACGCTCCATCGCCCCTGAAGAGGGTTCGAAACGCTTGCGACGTCATCATCGCCCCCAACTGAATCGCCTCACTGAGTCTCATCGTGCCCTCCGTCAGCGGCTTCGTTGAGCGGGCCGCGAGTCCTTCCGCCCTGACGGTTACTCGATCACTTGATTCCCCCGCTGGAGTTGGGACAGGACGTGCGGCTGTGCGTTCCGAGCTGTTAGTCCTCAGAACTACGCGATCTTGGCGAGGGCCGCCTCAGTCTCTTGCCGGGTGAACGCCCGTAGGGTCTCGGTGCGGACGTTGCCGAGCGATCCCAAGGAGTAGACGATCGCATTCAGGGTCACATCGTCCGGGGCGTCCACAATGGCCGCCAGATCATAGCGTCCCATGGTGCGATAGGTGTCTTTCACATGGGCACCCGCCTTCTCGCAGAGGTTCCGAAAGGCGTTCTCCCGCTTCGGGGAGTCTTTGATGTTGCGTATCCCTTGGTCCGTAAAGTTTCCCAGGATGATGTAAGTCGGCATGAGCGGTCTCCTTATCGCCTGCCGCCCGTCCTGTACCCGCGCTTCCCTCTTCCAGCTACGCGAGAATATGGCACACGCCTACGTGAGTCACAATCGCCGGCTTGTGCGGCGCTCTCCTGGTTACGAAACAGTGCTACTCGATCACTTGGTCCGCACGCAGCAGCAGCGACGGAGGAATCGTCAGCCCGAGCGCCGTGGCAGTTTTCAAATTAATCACGAGCTCGAACTTCGTCGGTTGCTCGATGGGGAGGTCAGCGGGCTTCGCGCCCTTGAGGATCTTGTCCACGAAATAGGCAGCGCGCCGGTACAGTTCAGAATCGCTTGCGCCATAGGCCATCAGCCCTCCGACTTCTGTCCAACCCCGCGTCTCATACATGGCGGGGAGCCGACTCTTGGTCACGAGCGCGACGATCTGCGCTCGATGGGCGTTCGTGAGCCCGTCCTGGATCGTGAGGATCGCGCCGGCGCGCTCACGCGCGATCGCAGCGAATGCGCCGTCGAGATCGGCAGCACTTCGCAACTCGTGAGGCTGGAGCGATAGCGTGAGCGCACTTGCTGCCACTCGTAGCTCGTTGAGTACTGACGCAGTGGACGGATTCGACAACCCGTGCCAGAGAACGGCGACGCGAGAAATCTGGGGAAAGGCCTCCTTCAAGAGCGCCAGACGTTTGCCGGCCAGCTCGGGGGCGATGAGGGTGAGTCCGGTGATGTTCCCGCTCGGACGAGCAAGACTGGCAACGAGTCCCGCCTGAACAGGATCGATTCCCGCCACCATGACCGTCGGGATCGCCGCCGTCATCTTTTGCGTGGCGAGCGCCGCCGGCGTCCCTCCAGCCAGGATGATGTCGACCTTGAGACTCAACAGTTCACTGACGACGGCGGGCAGTCGATCGAACTCCCCCCGGACCCATCGCCATTCGATGGTGATGTTTTGCTCTTCGACGTCGCCGAGTTCCCGTAGCCCTTGCCGGAACGCCGTATCGAATAGCCCGGGCGCGGAGGTCGATAACCACCCGATCCGCGGTCCCTTCCCCGCCTGCTGCGTCTCGGCGGCGAGCGGCGCTGGGAAAGTGCCCAGCGTCAAGCCGCAGAGAAAGGTGCGGCGGTTCATTCAATAACCTGATCGGCGCGGAGGAGCAACGACGGCGGGATCGTGAGGCCGAGCGCCTTGGCGGTCTTCATGTTGATGACGAGCTCGATCTTTGTTGGTTGCTCAACCGGGAGGTCCGCCGGTTTAGCGCCCTTCAGAATTCTATGGACGAGGTCGGCGGCCTGGCGGAAGTTTGAAGCCCAGTTCGGCCCGTATGACATGAAGGCGCCTTCCCGCGGCCCGCGGTCCTCCGCATCCATCGTGGGCTGGTGGTGCCGGGCGGCAAACTCGATGATCCTGCTCCGGAACCGGATATTCAGTGGGCTGGGAAGAATCATGATCGCATGGGCGCTTTGCGTCTCGGGTCTTTCGAACGCGATATTGTAGTCGTTCTCCGTCCGGACATCGATTGGGACAATGGCCACTGCGACTTTGGCGGCCGTGTCACGAAGAGCGTTCACCTGTTGGCGGTCAGGGACATTGTCGAGATTGGAGAAGACGGCGATCCGGGAGATCCGAGGCGCTACCTGCCTCAATAGCTCAAGGCGCTTCGCGGCGAGTTCCACGTTCATGTTGATGATCCCCGTGATATTGCCGCCGGGCTCCCGCAAGGACGTGACGAGTCCGGCGTCGATAGGGTCAGCGGAAACAGCGAATACGATCGGAATGGTTTTGGTCACCTTGCGAGCGGCGAGGGCGGCTGGCGTCACCGGCGCGAAGATCACGTCCGGATTCGCGGCAACGATCTGCGTCCGAAGGCTGAGAGTTGCTCGATCCGACCGGTGGCGAACCGGCGGTCGAAGACGACGGTCTGCCCTTCGACATAACCCAGCTCTCGCATCCTCTCGAAGAACGCGACATTCGTTGCCTCTTCCGCTGAGCCCGCCGCAAGGACGCCAACGCGCGAGAGCCGTTGAGCCGGCTGCGCCTCCGCGACGAGCGGCGCGGCGATCAGAATTGCGACAGCGACGAGGAAGGATCGGCGGTGCATTACTCGATCACCTGATCGGCGCGGAGCAGCAGCGACGGCGGGACCGTCAGGCCGAGCGCCTTCGCCGTCTTCATGTTGATGACGAGTTCGAGCCGCGCGGCCTGCTGAACGGGAAGGTCCGCGGGCTTGGCGCCCTTCAAGATCTTGTCGATGTACCCAGCGAGATCCTGGGCAACGGCAACGTTGTCCGGTCCGTACGAGAGGAGCGCCCCGTGCTCCACGAGCACCTTCGCGTGGGCGGCGAGCGGGATCTGGTGCTCCTGGCAGAGCCGGAGGATCAGCGCTCGGAACTTGGTGATGAGGTTTGGTGAGACAACGATCAGGCCGTCCACGTCGCCCCGCTTTAGCGGCGCGAAGGCTTGGGTGACGTCCGCCTCCGTCGTGGCCTGGCGTTCGACGAGCTCGACCTTGAGCTGGGGTGCCACGCGCCTGACCTCAGCCCTGAGCCGCGCCGTATTCGGATCGAGCGGATCGGTCAGGATGAGAAGCCGCCGGAGGCGAACGATTTCTCCGAGGATCTGCATGCGCTTGTCCTGCAGTTCGCCCACGAAGTCGGCGATACCCGTGAGGTTCCCGCCTGGTTGGGCGATGCTCTTTACGAAGCCGGAAGCGACAGGGTCGCCCACGTGCACGAAAACAACGGGGATCTCGGACGTCGCCGCCTGCGTGGCCCGCACCGCCTGAGCCTCGAAGGCGACGATCAGATCGACCCGCTCTCGCACGAACGCTCGGGCCGTCACGCGAGCGGCGTCCTCGTCGGCCTGATTCCGCCAGTCGAGGCGGATGTTCTTGTCCTCGTATCCGAGACGCTTCAGGCCTTCGCGAAGGGGCGCCAGCGTGGGTGGCTCGTGGTCGAGGCCGACGTGGAAGAGCCCAACCCGCCAGACCTTCCCCGCTGGCTGCGCCTCGACGACGCGCGGCGCGGTGGCGATAGTGACGAGCCCTGTCAGGAAGGATCGCCGGTGCATGACACCTCCACCGAGCGAGCGGGTGGGACGGCGGGACTGTAGAGCGTCCAGACAAGGAGCGTCAAGCAACGCTCCGGGGGAGCTGACCTGCCTATCGAAGATAAGCGATGCGCTGCGGCGTGCTAATAAGAGCGCGGCTCGAAGGGTTGCTCCACCCCGTAGGTCGACACCGTTCGACGAAACCAATTCCTGGGTGAAGTCTGGGTAAACGAAAGGGGTTAGCGGCTGCTGCGTCCGCTACCCCCCCCAATCCCGAGGTCTTACGACAATAAGGACGCGGGGATCCAGCCGGGTACGCTGCCATTTCCCTATCGCCCAAATCGTGGAATGAGCGCCGATTTCGTACTTATTCTGGGCGATAGACGTCTCGGGAACAGCCCAGACCTGCGTCACCCGTCAAGTCCGATTTTTGCCCGATAATCTCGATGGGGACGCACTCGGGATCGGGCGCACGGCCGGGCGCGTTCGCTCGGCGTGGGCGCGGTTGAGCTCCTCACGAATCGCCTTCGAGCGCGAGGTACTGACCTTCGCCGGATACCGATAGGCCCACGCCCCTTCGACCAGCGCCCGACGCGCATGCCCGACGACCCTTGACGGCGCGAGGTCCGGGGGGTAGTTTTCTCGCCTAACCGAACCCTTGGACGTTCGTCGGGCTTTCCGAAAGAGACGGCCATGGATCGCTTGTCGTGCGACGTGCTGGTAGTAGGCGGCGGAGGCGCTGGCCTTCGCGCGGCGATCGCTGTCGTCGAGACGCGCCCGGAGCTTCGCGTAGCCGTGATCTCCAAGGTCTATCCGATGCGCAGCCACACGGTCTCGGCGGAGGGCGGCGCGGCGGCGGTGATCAAGCCAGGGGACAGCCTCGACGAGCACGCCTACGACACCATCTCGGGGGGCGATTGGCTCTGCGATCAGGTCGCGGTGGAGGCCTTCGTGAAGGAGGCCCCGGAAGAGATGCTGCGGCTCGAGCACTGGGGCTGTCCCTGGAGCCGGGAACCTGATGGCCACATTGCCGTGCGCCCGTTCGGCGGCATGAAGATCGAGCGGACGTGGTTCGCCGCGGACAAGACCGGCTTCCACTTGCTCCATACACTCTTCCAGACGAGCCTGAAGTACGAAGCGATTCAGCGATATGACGAGTGGTTCGTCACGAGACTCCTGGTGGACGAGGGGCGCTGCCAGGGGGTTGTGGCCATCGAGATGGCGACCGGGAGGATGGAGGTAATCACCGCCCGAGCCGTCGTTCTCTGCACCGGGGGCTGCGGCAAGGTCTTCCCCTTCACGACCAACGCCAACATCAAGAATGGCGACGGCATGGCGCTCGCGTATCGCGCGGGGGCGCCCCTCAAGGACATGGAGTTTGTCCAGTACCACCCCACAGGGCTCCCGTTTACGGGCATCCTGATCACGGAGGCGGCGCGCGCGGAGGGCGGCTGGCTCCTCAACAAGGACGGTTACCGGTACCTCCAGGATTACGACCTGGGCAAGCCCGAGCCCAGGCCGGTGCTGCGCTCGATGGAGTTGGGCCCCCGCGACCGGCTCTCCCAGGCGTTCGTCAAAGAGCAGGAGAAGGGGCGCACGCTGGAGGGGCCGTACGGTCACTACGTGCACCTCGACCTCCGCCACCTCGGCGAGAAGCTCATCGACCGGAAGCTCCCCTTCGTCCGCGAGCTGTGCCTCAAGTACATGAACATCGATCCGGTGAGAGAGATGATCCCCGTCCGCCCCGTCGTCCACTACATGATGGGCGGGATCTCGACTGATCTCCACGGCGCCACGCCGCTGCCGGGCCTCTATGCGGCCGGAGAAGCTGCGTGCGTGAGCATCAACGGCGCCAACCGGCTGGGGTCGAACTCGCTCACCGAAATCCTGGTCTTCGGGGCGCGGGCCGGCAAGGCGGCCGCGGACTTCGCCTGCGAACAGCAGACGCCACGCCCGTCCATCCTAGCCCAGGGTGGCGACGAGCAGCGGCGGATCGAGGAGCAGTTTCTGCGGAAGACCGCCGGTCGGGAACGGATCGCCACGCTTCGGGCGGAGATGCAGCAGACCGTGGAGGAGGCCGCTGGCATCTATCGGACAGGTACCACGCTCGAAAAAGCGGCGGAGAAGCTGCACAGCCTTCAGGAGCGCTTCCACGACGTCGCGCTCGACGACAGGAGCTACACCTTCAACACGGAGCTGACGGCGGCCCTGGAGCTGTCCTATATGCTCGACGTCGCGGAAGCAATCGTGCAGTCGGCCTTTCATCGCCGGGAGTCCCGGGGCTCGCACCAGCGCACGGATTACCCGGAGCGAGACGACCGGAAGTTCCTGACTCACTCCCTGGTCTACCGCTCGGCGGCAGGCCGTCCTCGGGTCGATTATCTGCCGGTGACCATCACCCGGTGGCCACCGGGAAAGCGCGTGTACGGGAGGTAGGCGGGATGGAAGCTACCGTCGCGCTATCGGTCGCGCGCTACCGACCGGAGCAGGAAGCCGAGCCCATCTTCCAGACCTACGAGGTGCCCTTCCGGAAGGATTGGGTGATTCTTGACGCCCTCAACTATATCAAAGACCAGCTGGACGGATCCCTGTCGTTCCGGTGGTCCTGCCGGATGGGCGTCTGCGGCAGCTGCGGCATGAAGGTCAACCGCATACCGAAGCTCACGTGCGCGACCTTCCTCGGGGACTTCCTGCCAGGCCCCATTTGCGTGGAGCCGTTGGACTACTTCCCCGTCATCCGCGACCTCGTGGTGGACCTGACCGACTTCATGCGCAAGCTCAACCGGGTGAAGCCCTGGATCATCCGGACGGCGGAGAAACCTCTCTCCGAGGGCGAATACTTGCAGACGCCCGCGCAGCTCGACACGTACACGCAGTTCAGCATGTGCATCAACTGCATGCTGTGCTACTCCGCGTGCCCCATTTACGGGCTCGAGCCGACCTTCGTCGGCCCGGCTGCCATCGCCCTCGCGCAGCGCTACAACATGGATTCCCGAGACCAGGGGGCGGCCGAGCGCCTCAAGCTTCTTTCGGGCAAGGACGGGATCTGGGAGTGCACCTTCGTGGGGGAGTGTACGAAGGTGTGCCCGAAGAACGTCGATCCTGCGGGCGCCATCCAGCAGTACAAGCTCGCGGGCGTGGCCGACTGGTTCAAGTCCTTGCTCCTGCCCCGAGGCGCGAGATGAGGGCGGAGCCCAGCTACACCCTGTACCATCCCCGGTGGTACCGTCGCCGCGTGTCGGTCTGGTGGTGGCTCCAGAACCGCCGCTACGCGTGGTTCGTGCTGCGGGAGCTCACCAGCGTCTTCGTCGCGCTCTTTGCCGGGGCCTACCTCTGGCAACTCAGGGCCCTCGCGCAGGGCCCCGAGGCCTACGCCCAGTTCCTCGCCCGTCTGGGGACGCCCCTCTTTGTCGCGCTCCATGCCGTCACATTCCTCTTCGTCCTCCTCCACTCCGTCACCTGGTTCAACCTCGCTCCCAGGGCCGTGGTGGTGCGCGTGCGGGGCACGCGCGTGCCTGACTGGGTCGTCGTCGGCGTGAACTACGCGGCCTGGCTCGTTCTCTCCGCGATCGTGGCCGTGATCGTGCTGCGGGGGCGGGCGTAGATGGCGAGATCGATCACACCGCTGCTGTGGTTCTTGTTCAGCGTGGGGGGGACGGTCGCCGCGCTCCTGTTTCCGATCCATCTCCTCCTCACCGGTCTGGCCTTTCCGCTCGGGTGGCTGGAGGCTCCGAGCTACGACGCGGTTCACGGCCTGGTGCGGCACCCCGTCGTGCGCCTCTACCTGTTCGTGTTCATTTCCCTACCCCTCTTCCATTGGGCTCACCGCTTTCGCTACACGCTCTACGATGGGCTGCAGCTCAAACACCTGACCGAGCTCATCGCTGTACTCTGCTATGGCACCGCTCTCCTGGGCACCGCCCTGGCCGGCTACATGTTGTGGAGCATCTCCTAGTGCTACGGTGTGCGGACATCGTGTTCGCCCGGTACCTCGCCAACGACAGCGCGCTCGCCGAGATCAACCCGCTCGTGGTGATCCGGGACAGGGCGGATGATAGCCACGATCTGACATCGAGAAGCGTCAGGAGGGTGGAAAAATGTCACGCTACCTGATCGTCGCTCATCAGACGGCAACGAGCCCCGAACTCGAGCGCAAGGTGAAAGCGCTCTTAGCCGAGGACACCGCAGCTGAGTTCGCAGTGCTGGTGCCCGCCGCGCCGAGTTCGAGCTTCAGCTGGGAGGGCGAAAGCGTGGACGTGGCCGAGCGGCGCGCGGAAGCCGCGAGCACCCTACTGGAAACCGCTGGAGCGAAAGTCGTCCGCACGGCCGTCGGCGCACAGGATCCGCTACTGGCGATCGTTGACGAAATGCGCGAGCACCCGGGTTACCACGCTATCGTCGTCTGTACCTTGCCGCCAGGCATCTCGCGCTGGCTGAGTCTTGACCTCCCACACCGTGTGCAGCGGAAGTTTCACGTGCCCGTGCACCACGTCGTCGCCGAAGCGGGCACGCTCGCTGCGCCAAGTCATCCGTACTGACTTGTCGGAGAAGAAGAGTCGATTGATCCGGTCCTCCGAAGAAACCCTGAGCAACCGGGAGGATCGTTAACACAGTGAACCGGGAACATGGGTGACACTGCTGAGGTCCACGCGCGGATGATGTAGTCGCGCTCATCGATGCGGGCCAGGAGAACGTTGCAGAAGTAGATGGACCAGACACCGTCGTCGACTTCCTCGAGGGAAGCGGTAGGCCTTCTTCGTTCTGGGTCTCTAGGCGAAAGGGACGTCTCGCCGCCCGAGTGGTCGACAACGGATGCCCGCTTAGACTAAATCCTCAGCCATACCAAGCCCGCAGACCGAAAACGGCGCCTGGGTTGTCCACAGCAAGGGAACACCAGCTCCAGCAGTCTTCAGAGAGCCAATCAAAAAGGCTGACGAGGAGAACCACGAAAGACCGCGGTTTTAGCGGTGTTACTAGGCAGGGGGTTCAAGTCGTGGGAAAGGGGGGTGACCAGGGATGTCCCTGATGTGTTCGCAGGCCGCATGCAAGGCAAAGGTCGGGATGTGCACGCATGAGAAGACGATCGTGGGTGTCGTCGTGCTGCTGGCCGTCGGCGTTGTCATGGCGAGAGCCTTCAGCCTCTTCTAATGGGTCCGCCGGGAGGCGCGAGATCGACTGCGTACATCGGAACCCACTGGCGTCTGCCCTCGCCGGTGAGCTTCAGTGACCTCAACCCTCCTCCGCGTTCCAGAGGCGGCGCTGGCGCACAGCCTTTCTCCACGTCGTGTGAGCGTCGGCGTGAGGTGTACGTTCCAGGCCACCGCCGCGGAGTCGGTCGGCCACGGTGGTGATGCACCGGGACACCGGGCGCGCGCGGCTTCGGCTTCGCCGAAAATGGCGTCGAGGAGGCGGAGGCGGCGGTCAAGAAGTGCAACGGTCACGAGTTGGACCGACGGTGAAGGTCCGAGGTCGCCAAGCCCCGGGGCTCGGGCAGCGGCCGGCTCGCAGGCGGCAGCATTCCAGCAGGCGAAGTCCCGCCCCGTACAGCAGGAGCGCCATCAGCCGTGGCACGCCATCGAGCTGTTGGAGGACGGCGCGGACCTCGTCGCGCGTCAGCACGACGGGCAGGTGCTGGGGCCGCTTGGCCCGGACGACGGCGTCGAGCCACGGCAGCTCGACGCCGAGCACCTCGCGATAACAGCGGATCCGCCCATCGTCGAGACGGGTCCACCATGTGGTTCGGTGTCGCGTCTCGGGTACTGCCATGCCCTCCCTCCGTGTTCCATATGCACCGAGAACGGCGCGCTGACAGCCTGACGTCGGTACAGGATCATAGTGTCCCATCAGCCTTGGAATCCGGTTGGGCCTAAGTCCAAGGATTTTGAACGCTGGGCTGTCTTCGGTGGAGCTCGCAGCGGCTGGCGCAGGTGAGCTCGCGATGTCGTGTAGCGCGGGGACTTGTCCGGCTCGGATCGATCCATCGAGCCTGACGCCATGCCTCTGTCTGGTCGGGAGGAGTATTCTTCGAGCGCCGGCCCAAACGCGCCTTCGCCACGGAAGGAGGAATGGCCATGGCTACCGAGAGTTCACCGTGATCGTCGAGGACAGGCCCGGAACCCTGGCCGAACTCGGAAATGTCCTAGGCGACGCCGGAGTTAACATCGAAGCGATTCAGGGATGACCTTGGACGGGAAGGATCACGTCCAGTTCATGCCGAACGAACCGGACAAGACCGTCAAGGCGCTCTGGCGCAAACATCGCCGCACCTTGCCGGAACCTTGCAAGCCACGTTGACGCGGGAGGTGACGCGGGCGACCACGGCGCCGGTGATCCGCGTTGTCGAGCTCCGAAAATCGTTCGGGGCCCTCGAAGTCCTGCGCGGCAGGGGACGCCGCCGGACCGTCCGAGCGCCGCGGAAGGAGACAACGCGATGACACAGACAAAGACCCGGACCGAGCGCGACAGCATGGGGGCGATCGAGGTGGCGGCCGACCGGTACTGGGGCGCCCAGACCGAGCGGTCGCGCAACAACTTCAAGATCGGCGTGGAACGCTTCCGCTTCACGCGCCCCGTGATCCGGGCCCTCGGCATCTTGAAAAAGGCGGCCGCCCTCGCCAACGCCGAGCTCGGCGAGCTGCCGACGGAGAAGATGGAGCTCATCGTGCAGGCGGCCGACGAAGTCATCGCCGGCAGGCTCGACGATCACTTCCCGCTCGTCGTGTTCCAGACGGGGTCCGGCACCCAGACCAACATGAACGCCAACGAGGTCATCTCGAACCGAGCTATCGAGCTGGCCGGCGGCGTCATGGGCTCGAAGAAGCCGGTCCATCCGAACGACGACGTCAACATGGGTCAGAGCTCGAACGACACCTTCCCGACCGCGATGCACATCGCCGCCGTCGAGCAGCTCGAGCGCGTCCTGATCCCGGCCGTCGGCCGCCTCCGCGACACACTCCACGGTAAGTCCGAGCAGCACCGCGACATCGTCAAGGTCGGACGAACCCATCTTCAGGACGCGACGCCGATCACCCTCGGCCAGGAGATCGGGAGCTGGGTCGCCCAGCTCGAGGCCGCCCTCGAGGGCGTGCGCCGGACGATTCCCGTCCTCACCGAGCTGGCCATCGGCGGCACCGCGGTGGGCACGGGGCTCAACGCCCACCCGCGATTCGGCGAGCTGGCGGCTAAAAAGATCTCCATCGAGACCGGCCGTCCGTTCGTTTCGGCACCGAACAAGTTCGCCGCGCTGTCGGCCCACGACGCCATGGTGGCAGCAAGCGCGTCGGTGCGCACGCTGGCCGGGGCGCTCATGAAGATCGCCAACGACGTGCGGTGGCTGGCGTCGGGGCCGCGGGCCGGGCTCGGGGAACTCTCCATCCCCGAGAACGAGCCCGGCTCGTCGATCATGCCGGGCAAGGTGAACCCGACTCAGTCCGAGGCGATGACGATGGTCGCTACCCAGGTCTTCGGCAACGACCTCACGGTGGCCTTCGCCGGCTCGCAGGGAAACTTCCAGCTCAACGTCTTCAAGACCGTGATGCTCCACAACCTGCTCGAGTCCATCCAGCTCGTCGCCGACGCCTGTGTCTCGTTCGACGAGCACTGCGCCCGGGGCATCGAGCCGAACCGCGGGGTGATCGACGAGCACCTGCGTGACTCCCTCATGACGGTGACGGCCCTCACGCCTCACATCGGCTACGACAAGTCGGCCGAGATCGCCAAGAAGGCGCACAAGGACGGCACGATCCTCCGGGAGGCGGCCCTCGCCCTTGGCTACGTGAGCGCGGAGCAGTTCGAGCAGTGGGTGCGCCCGGAGCGGATGACGCGGCCGGGCCGCTGAGCGAGGAGGAGGCACCCGTGGCCAACCCTGTGTCGACCGTCATCGCCGCTCCCTCCGCCAAGAAGCTCTTCCCCGTGGACGAGTACCCTCGCGCCGATCGCGGTTGTGTCAAATGTGACATCCTGAATGGTGGCACTGACGCCCAGAATACCAGTCTCGACATCGTGCTTTTGAGTGAAGACAGACCCGAGGTACAGGTGGTGACGTATCGCGACGTGTTCAACAAGGTTCGAATCCCGACAGGGAACTCGATACC
>Ga0209761_1002573_pt1 | contig 11913 bp, 7 predicted proteins | sample GraSoi013_1_40cm_4_FD_185818 | JGI IMG/M metagenome (GOLD analysis project Ga0209761, IMG submission 185818) | Grasslands soil microbial communities from the Angelo Coastal Reserve, California, USA - Sample 09_25_2013_1_40cm (SPAdes) (version 2) | ecosystem: Environmental > Terrestrial > Soil >... | reverse complement strand
GTCACCTTTTCCGGCACGATGTCGCCCACGGCCTTGATGACGCAGCCCTCGACCCGGATCAGGTTACGCACGTGGGCACTCCCCATCCCGCCGACGCCGACGAAACCGATCCGCACCGTGTCCATCGGCGGGGCGGCGAAGAACCCCTCGGGCGCGCGTCCAGGCGTGGGCCGCGGCCCGGCCGACGCAGCGCGCACCGAGGAAGCGCAGGCTGCGGTCCCGCCCAGGGCGACCAGGCCGAGCCCGCCGGCAATGAGCTTCAGCGCGTCCCGCCGGTCCAGGTCATCGCTATTCCGGGTCATGTGAACCTCCCTCGGTCGTGCTCCCTTGATGCAGTCTCAGAGGCGGGCCGTCAAGCCCGGTGGCGCTGACGGTTGTCGTCCTCCAACGCGTCGAAGGAATTCTGGATATTGTTCGCGGCGGGACCACACTGGATTAGGGAGGGGCGATGAGACCGACGAGTCAACGCGAGCAGGCGGAGACCTTCCGCCGGCTCCATCGAGAAGGCGGCATCCTCGTCCTGCCGAACGCGTGGGACGTGATCACGGCCCGCGTGATCGAGAGCGCGGGATTCGCCGCCATCGCCACGTCGAGCGCCGGCGTCGCCTGGGCGCTCGGCTACGCCGACGGGGAGCGCATCAGTCGCGGGGAGATGCTCGCCGTGGTTCGCCGCATCGGGTCGAGCGTGCGCGTGCCGGTGACCGCCGACGTGGAAGCGGGGTATGGGACGACGCCTGAGGCCGCAGCCGAGACCGCCCGCGGCGTCATCGCGGCGGGCGCCGTGGGACTGAACCTCGAGGACGGGACGAACGAGGGTCGCTTGGTGCAGGTCGCCCTGCACCAGGACCGTATCCGTGCGGTGCGTGAGGCCGGCGCGGCGGCCGGCGTCCCCCTCGTGATCAACGCGCGGACGGATGCGTTCGAAGTCAAGGAATGGTCGCCCACGGAACGCTTGACCGCAGCCGTGCGGCGCGCCAACGCCTACCGGGCCGCGGGGGCCGACTGCCTGTTCGTTCCCCACGTGAGCGACGCGGCAACGATTGCGCGGCTCGCCCGCGAGATCGAGGGCCCGCTCAACGTGAGTGCCGGACCTCCGGGCCCGACCATTCCCGAGCTCGAGCGCCTCGGCGTCAAACGCGCGAGCCTCGGTCCCCGATTGGTCCAGGCCGCACTCGGCCTCGTACGGCGGGCGGCGACGGAGTTGCGCGAGCGTGGCACATACGACACATTCACTGAGCTCTTGATCCCGTTCACCGAGGTGCAGCGCCTGGTCGCGCCCACCCCTTGACGGGTTCGAACGGGCGAGTATATTTATGCCGTTGACTGAATATTAATGCTTTCGGGTTAATACCGTTGGGTGGCTCCGACATGGCGTACACCTGCACGCTGAAGGCCGTCGCGATTCTGAATCCGTCGACTCCCACCGATGGGAGCGGACGGCGGGCGTAAGCGCGTAGACGACTCAAGGCAAACCCCCCCCGGCCCGCTCCCAATCGAGCGGGCCGTTTTGTTGACCAGGCGTGACGAGGAGTACACGATGCCCGCAGCTGACCGATCGCGTTGGGCCCAAGCCCGCGCGCGAGGGCTCGACCCCTGGCGGGAGCACGATGCCTGCGGCGTCGGGTTCGTGGCGCGCGCGTCCGGACACCGCTCCGCCGACATCGCGCGCCTCGCGCTGCAGGCGCTGGCTCGGGTCGCCCACCGCGGCGCCGCGGCCACCGACCGCTCGGGCGACGGTGCCGGCCTGCTCACGCAGATTCCCGCCCCGCTCTTCTACCGTGAGGCCGCGAGCCGCGGGATCGCGCTCGCGCCAGCGCAACCGTTCGCCGTCGGCGCGTTCTTCCTGCCCCGCGAGCACGACGCGCTCGGGTGCGCCACTTCCATTATCGAGGAGGTGCTCCGGGGGGAGGGGCTGCCCGTGCTGGGGTGGCGCGACGTGCCCCTGGACGTGGACGAGCTGGGCGCCGGCGCGCGCCGGTCGTGCCCCACCATCCGGCAGGCCATCGTCGCCGCGCCCGTCGAGCGCGGACGCTTCGACGAGACCACGTGGGAACGCTCCCTCTATCTCGCGCGCCGGACCATCGAGCGCCGCGTTGCCGACGCGGGGCCCGGCCTCGATCCGTTCTTCGTGTGCTCTCTCTCGTGCCGCACGCTGGTGTACAAGGCGCTGCTCACGGGCACGCAGCTGGCCGGCTTCTTCCCCGACCTCGCGTCCTCGGACTACGAGACGGCGATCGCGATCTTTCACCAGCGCTACTCCACCAACACGACGTCGAGCTGGCCGCTGGCTCAGCCCTTCCGGATGCTCGCGCACAACGGCGAGATCAATACCCTGTGGGGGAACCGAAACGCGATGCGGGCCCGCGAGCCCGCGCTGGCCGGACCGCCCTGGAGCGAGGCGGTGGACCGGCTCAAGCCCGTCATCTGGTCGGAGGGAAGCGACTCGGCCAGCCTGGACAACGCGCTCGAGCTGCTGGTGCGCTCGGGACGCGACCCGGTGCACGCCCTGATGATGCTCGTCCCCGAGGCCCACGAAGGCGCCGTGGAGATGGAGCCCGCGTTGCGGGGCTTCTATGAGTTCCACGAATGCCTGGTGGAGCCCTGGGACGGGCCGGCCGCGCTGGCGTTCTCGGACGGCGTGTTCGTGGGCTCGGCACTCGACCGCAATGGCCTGCGGCCGTGCCGCTACAAGATCACGCGTGATGGGCTGGTGGTGGCGGGCTCCGAGACCGGCCTGGTGGATCTGAACCCCGGGGACGTCGTGGAGAGCGGCCGACTCGGTCCGGGGGAGCTGCTCGTGGTGGACACCCGCCGGAAGGCGATCCTGCGCAACGCGGAAGCGAAGCGCGAGGTGGCCCGGCGCCGCCCCTATAGCCGGTGGGCCGCGCGCGGCATCCGTCTGCTGCGGCCGACGGCCGCCGTGCCCGATACACCGCCCGCACCCGAGCCCGAGCGCGTCGCCCGGCAGGTGGCGTTCGGCTGGAGCTTCGAGGACCTGCGATACGTGCTCGAGCCGATGGGCGGCGCGGGGCAGGACGCCGTGTGGAGCATGGGCGACGATACACCGATCCCGCCCCTCGCCCGAATTGCCCCCAGTCTGTACGTGTACCTGCGCCAGCGTTTCGCGCAGGTCACGAACCCGGCGATCGACCCGCTGCGCGAGACGCTGGTGATGTCGTTGCGGATGCACATCGGGCGCCGGGGCTCGTTGCTCGCGGACCGGCCGGCGGGGCTGCGCCTCGTACGGAACGAGCACCCCGTCCTCCTGGCGGAGGAGATCATGGCGTTGCGAACCGGCGCGGGCGCGCAGGTCGTGACCCTCGACGCGACGTGGAGCGCCTCCGCAGGGAGCGGCCCCGACGCGTTGCGCACGGCGCTCGACGGGCTGTGTCGCTCCGCCAGCCACGCGGTGGGGGAGGGAGCGCGGATCGTGATTCTCAGCGACCGGGCCGCCAACCGCGAGCGCGCCCCGCTCCCGATGCTCCTGGCCGTCGGGGCCGTGCACCAGCACTTGCTCGAGCACGGCCTGCGGACGCGTCTGGGCCTCATCGCCGAAGCGGGAGACGCGTGGGACGTGCATCACTTCGCCGCGCTGATCGGCTACGGCGCGGAAGCGGTGCACCCCTGGCTCGCGCTCGAGTCCGTGCAGGCGCACGTTGCGGAGGACGACGCGCGGGCGCGGTTCCGCGCCGCGGCCGAGGCGGGTCTCCTCAAGATCCTGTCAAAGATGGGCATCTCGACGCTTTCGTCTTACTGCGGCGCCCAGATCTTCGAGGCGTTGGGACTCGGCGCCGAGGTGATCGACCGCTGCTTCACCGGCACCGTCTCGACGATCGGCGGGATCGGCTTCGCCGAGATCGCCGAGGACGTGCTGGCGCGCCACCGTGCCGCGTATCCCGAGACCGAGACGGCGAGCGTACTGCCCGACCACGGCCGCGTGCGCTATCGCCGCGACGGCGAGGACCACGGCTGGTCCCCGCCGCTGGTGCGGGCGATGCAGGCCGCCGTGGCCGCGGGCACGCCGCAGGCGTACGACGCCTTCCGCGCGCGCGTCGCGGCCCGGCTGCCCGCCAGCCCGCGCGACCTGCTTGCCCTCCGCGCCGTCACGCCGATTCCGCTCGACGAGGTCGAGCCCGCCGAGGCGATCCGTCGCCGCTTCGTTTCGACGGCGATGTCCCTCGGCGCGCTGTCCCCCGAGGCGCACCGCACGCTCGCCATCGGCATGAACCGGATGGGCGCCCGCTCGAACTCGGGCGAGGGAGGCGAAGACCCCGACACGTACGTCCCGCTCGAGAACGGCGACCGCGTCGATAACCGCGTCAAGCAGGTGGCGTCGGGGCGGTTCGGTGTCACCACGTACTATCTGATGCGCGCGGACGAGCTCGAGATCAAGATCGCGCAGGGCTCAAAACCCGGCGAGGGCGGCCAGCTCCCCGCCCACAAGGTCACGGCGCTGATCGCGCGGCTGCGGCACTCGGTGCCCGGCGTGCCCCTGATCTCGCCGCCTCCACACCACGACATCTACTCGATCGAGGATCTGGCGCAGCTCATCCACGATCTGAAGCAGGTCAACCCCCGCGCGCGGGTCGGCGTGAAGCTGGTGGCGGAAGCAGGCGTCGGGCGCGTCGCCGCGGGCGTCGCCAAGGCATACGCCGACTATGTGCTCGTCTCCGGCCACAACGGCGGTACCGGAGCGTCGCCGCTGTCGTCGATCAAGCACGCCGGCTCCCCCTGGGAGCTGGGGCTCGCGGAAACCCAGGCGCTCCTTATCGAGAACGGCTTGCGCCACCGCATCGAGGTGCGGGTGGACGGCGGCCTGCGGACGGGCCGTGATGTCGTGATCGCCGCGCTGCTCGGCGCCGAGAGCTTCGGCTTCGGCACGGCCGGGCTGGTCGCGATCGGTTGCGACATGGCTCGGCAGTGCCACCTCAACTCCTGTCCCACCGGCATCGCAACTCAGAACCCCGAGCTGCGCGCCAAGTTCCGCGGCACGCCGGAACAGGTGGTCGCGTATTTCACGTGGATCGCGGAGGACGTGCGGCGGCTTCTCGCCGGACTGGGCTGCCGCTCGCTGGACGAGGCCATCGGCCGGGTGGAGCTGCTGGAGCGCGTGGATCATCCCGAGGTGCCCCGCGCGCAGATGCTCGACCTGTCGCTGCTCCTGGCCGACCCGGTCGCGGGAGGCGACACCCCACGCCGCCGCACCGTGCCGCGCAACGACCGTCCCGGAGTGGAGTCGCTCGACGACGAGATCCTCGACACGCTCGCGCCGCGGCTCGACTCCGGCCGCCCGTTCGCCGGCGTGTACGACGTCGGCAACCACCACCTCACGGTGGGCGCGCGCATCGCCGGGCGGGTGGCCGAGCGGCACGGCAACGTCGGCTTGCCACCGGGATCGATCCGCCTCCGTTTCCGGGGGAGTGCGGGTCAGAGCTTCGGCGCTTTCACCCTCCCGGGGATGCACCTCGAGCTCGAAGGGGAAGCGAACGACTATGTCGGCAAAGGGCTCACGGGCGGCGAGATCGTGATCCGGCCGTTCCGCGAGGCGGCTGCCGTGGGTGGCACGGACCAACACGTTCTCCTGGGTAACACCGCACTGTACGGGGCGACCGCCGGCAAGCTGTTCGCCGCCGGCCGGGCGGGAGACCGGTTCGCCGTGCGCAATTCCGGGGCGATCGCCGTGATCGAAGGCGCCGGCGCTCACTGCTGCGAATACATGACCGGCGGCATCGTGGTCGTGCTCGGGCCGGTGGGACGGAACTTCGCCGCGGGGATGTCCAACGGCGTGGCCTACGTGCTCGACGAGGCCGAAACGTTCTCGGCCCGCTGCAACACCGACATGGTCGCCGTGCGAGCGCTCGAGCCGTCGGACGAGCAGGTCGTGCTCGAGCTGCTGCGCGAGCATAGCGCGAAGACCGGGAGCGCGAAGGCGCGGGTGATTCTCGACTCGTGGGACCGCTCGAGCCCGCTGTTCCACAAGGTGGTTCCACACGCGGCTCCGGCTCCCGTCGCTCTCCCCGCGGAAGTCGCGCCCGCCGCAGTGACTTGACCATCGCCGGGACTCCGAGGTATCATGGACACCATGCAGCACCGCGCTAGCTATTTCTTCTTCTCCTTTACGTACGCGTCCCCTCACACGGGCCGTGACTGGAGACCTGCGCGCGAGTAAGTAGCCTCAAGATCTCTCAGTTAACACGAGCGGCCCGTTGAAAGACGGGCCGCTCTTTTTTTTGGGGGAGGCGCCATGATCATCGGGATGTGCGCGGGAGCGACGGCGTCGCAGGTTGACGACGTGCGGGAGGTCGTCGAGGGGAAAGGCGGTGGGGGCACCCGGACCTACGTGGTGCGCGATGGCTTGCGCGCGGTGATCTGCTGTCTCGGCGACACCGACGCGCTCGCCGAGCACCGCGTGGGGACGCTGCCCGGAGTCGAGTCGGTGACCCGCTGGCGCACGCCCTATCGGCTGGCCAGCCGGCTGCTCGCGCCGCCCGGCGGCCGGACCGTCGTCCGGATCGGCGACGGGCCCGGGGCAAGCGTCGGGGGCCCGACGCTGCTGGTGATCGCCGGCCCGTGCTCGGTCGAGGGACGCGAGATGCTGCTCGAGACGGCCTGCGGCGTGGGCCACGCCGGGGCGGCGGCGTTGCGTGGCGGGGCGTTCAAGCCCCGAACGTCGCCCTACGCGTTCCAGGGCCTGGGGCTCGACGCGCTGCGATGGTTGGCGGAGGCTCGCCGCGAGACAGGGCTGCCCGTGGTCACCGAAGTGCTCGACCCGCGCCAGGTGGAGCTGGTGGCGGAGCACGCCGACGTCCTCCAGGTGGGCGCCCGCAGCATGCAGAACTTCCCCCTGCTCGCGGAAGTGGGTCGCGTCCGGCGGCCGGTGCTGCTCAAGCGCGCGATGTCGGCGACCGTGACGGAGCTCCTGCTCGCGGCCGAGTACGTGCTGGCGCGCGGCAACCCGGACGTGATCTTGTGCGAGCGAGGCATCCGCACGTTCGAGCCCGCCACGCGCAATACGCTCGACATCGCCGCGATCCCGGTGCTGCGAGGCGAGACCCATCTCCCGGTGATCGTCGATCCCAGTCATGCCGGCGGTCGCGCCGACCTCGTGGCCCCGCTGGCATACGCCGCGATCGCCGCCGGCGCGGATGGGCTCCTCGTGGAAGTGCACCCGCGGCCGGAGACGGCTTTATCGGACGGCGGCCAGTCGCTCTCCCTCACCGGGTTCACCGAGCTAATGCGCGGGCTCGCCCCGTTCGCCGCGGCAGCCGGGCGGACGCTGGCTGGCCCACCGACGGAGGCATCATCCGCGGTCCGTGGCCTGAAGGCCAGGCTCGGCCCAACGCGCGTCCTTGAGGACACCCCCGCCGCTGAGGCCGTATGAGTCAGATCGAGCTCGACCGGCTGCGCGCCGATATCGAACGGATCGACCGCGCCCTGATCGGGCTGATCGAGGAGCGCGTGCGCGCGGCGTACCGCGCGGCGGCGGCGAAACGTTCCGCCGGCCTGCCCACTCTCGACCCGGGCCAGGAAGCGGCCGTGGTCCGGCGCGCGGCGGCGCTGGCGCGCGATGCGGGTCTGCCGGAGGAAGCGGTGCGTGACCTCTTCTGGCACCTCGTCGGGCTGACGCGCCGGGCCGAGCATGATGCGTCAGCCACGGCGGCGGAGCAGCGGCAGCTCTAGGCTGTCCCGCAGCGCCTGCCAGCTGGCCTCGATGATGTTCTCCGAGCACCCCATGGTGCTCCACCGTTCGGCGCCGCGGGCGGACTCGACCACGACTCGGGGCTTAGCCGCGGTGCCGAGGTGTTCGTCCACGATGCGCACTTTGTAATCCACGAGGCGCACGTCGGCGAGCTCCGGGTAGTGCGGCAGGAGCGCCTTGCGGACGGCATTGTCGAGGGCGTTCACGGGACCGGCGCCTTCGGCCGCGGTGTGCATCACCTGGTCCCCCACGCGCAGCTGGATCATGGCTTGCGCGGTCATGTCGCCGCCGCTCCGCCGCTCCACGATCACGGTGAAGCCGAGCAGCTCGAAGGGAGGCCGGTAATCGGCGGACGAGCGCCGTACCAGCATTTCGAACGAGCCGTCCGCCGCCTCGAACTGCAGCCCGGCGTGCTCCAGCTGCTTGATGCGCTGGAGGACGTCACGATCATGGACGCTCCCCTCTGGTGCGAGGCCCAGGGCGTCCGCGTGAAGGCGGACGTTCTGTCGCCCCGAGAGCTCGCTCACCACGACGCGCATCTCGTTCCCGACGAGCGCCGGATCGACGTGCTGGTAGCTCTCCGGCAGCTTCGCCACCGCTGCGACGTGGATGCCCCCCTTGTGGGCGAACGCGCTCGCGCCGACGTAGGGCGCATGGGCATCGGGATTCAAGTTGGCGACCGCCGCTACGAACAGCGCCACCTCCCTCAGGCGTTGCAGCTGCTCGGGCGACAGCACCGGACAGCCGAGCTTGAGCTGCAGCGTCGCGATGAGCGGGATCAGGTCGAGGTTGCCGCAGCGCTCGCCGTACCCGTTGATCGTGCCCTGGACATGGACGCACCCCGCGCGCACCGCCGCCAGCGCGTTCGCCACGGCGAGGCCGCTGTCGTTGTGGGGATGAATGCCGAGCGGCGTGCCGAGCTGCGCGCGGACGTCGCGCACGCGCTGCTCCACTACTTCCGGGAGCTCCCCTCCGTTCGTGTCGCACAGGACGATGCAGTCCGCGCCGGCGCCCGCTGCCGCCCGCAACGTCGCGAGCGCGTAGTCCGCGTCCAGGCGATACCCGTCGAAGAAGTGCTCCGCGTCGTAGATCACCTCCCGGTCGCGCCGGCGGAAATAGCCCACGCTCTCCGAGATCATGCGCAGGTTCTCGTCGCGACTCGTCTCGAGCACGCGCTCGACGTGCAGTGTCGAGCTCTTTCCGACGAGCGTCACCACCGGCGTGTCGGCTTCGAGCAGCGCGGTGAGATTGGGATCGTCCTCGCACAGCCCGTTGGCCCGCCGGGTCATCCCGAAGGCGGCGATCTTCGCCTGCCCGAGCCGCTCGTTGCGGATGCGACGGAAGAACTCCGCGTCCTTGGGGTTCGAGCCCGGCCAGCCGCCTTCCAGATAATGGATGCCCAGCTCATCCAGCCGTCGCGCGATTTTCAGCTTGTCGTCGACCGAGAGCGACAGGCCCTCGCGCTGCGTGCCGTCCCGCAGTGTCGTGTCGTACAGGAACATGTTCCGCCCCTCGCGTGCTTTCATCCGGGATGACAAAAGCGGCGCGGCCTCTCGAGCTCTCGAGAGGCCGCGCCGTGCATTATCGGGTCCTGCAATCCGTCAGCCGAGTGCCAGCACGCCGCCTCTCGAGAAGAGTCGGATGGTAATGCTCGTAATCGGCAGACTGCCGCAACGAACGCTCATACCTGGGATACTAACCGGCGGGCGGGATGCGTCAATCCCACCGCTTCCGCGCTCAAGAGCTCGCGGACGCGCACCACTTCGCCGACCACTATCGTGGCGGGAGCCTCGAGGCCCTCCTTTTGAACCCGTGCGGCGAGCGTGGCCAGCGTGCCGACCACCGTCCGCTGAGCCGGCAGCGTACCGCGCGCGATCACCGCGGCGGGAGTGTCGGGATCCGCGCCGTGCTCGAGCAGCCGGGCCGTGATCTCGGGCAACGCCGAGAGCCCCATCAGCACAACCAGCGTCGGCACCCGCGCCAGCGCCTCCCAATCGAGGCTCGATACGCCATCACACTCGTGTCCCGTGACCACCGCGAACGCCGAGGCCAGCCGCCGGTGCGTGACCGGAATCCCGGCCGCCGCGGGCACGGCGATCGCGGACGTCACGCCGGGGACGACGTGAAACGGCACCCCTGCCCCATGCAGGGCCTCGCCCTCTTCGGCGCCGCGGCCGAACACGAAGGGATCGCCGCCTTTGAGCCGTACGACCGTCAGCCCGCGACGCGCTCGCTCGACCAGCAGCGCGTTGATCTCCTCCTGCGCCAGGTCCGCTCCCCCAACGTGAGGGCGCTTCCCCACGAACACGCGCTCCGCCGCGGGCGGCGCTTCGGCGACCAGCGACGGAGCAACGAGACGATCGTACACGACCACGTCGGCCGATCGCAGGATCTCGAGGCCCTTCGCGGTGATCAGGCCGGGGTCGCCCGGGCCGGCCCCGACCAGATAGACAACCCCCGGCTCGCCGTCCGCGAGTGAACTCGCGGCTCGGCGCTGCCCGTAAACGGGCAAGGCCGCTTCAGCGGCAGGGCCGAGCCGCGGCTTCAGCCGCGACTCGAGCGGCCCGACTTCGCTAACCAGCTCGTCTATCCGCTGCCGAGCCCCTTCCATGTCGCCCCTGCGCACGAACTCGATCACATCCGAGTCTACGATGCGATACCACAGCGTCGTCCGGACGCGGCTGTCCGGGACGCGGGCGGCCAGCTCCGGCCGCAGCTCGCCGAGCAGCTCGCACAGGCGCGCATCCGCGAATCCCACCAGTCGGGCGACGCGCTGGCGTAGCCGGGCAGCGAGCGCCGGGCTCTTCCCCGATGTCGAGATTGCGACGGTGATGTCCCCCTCCCGGTGGATCGCCGGCGCGATGAAGCTGCAGCGATCCAGATCGTCCACGGCGTTTAGCAGCACGCCTTCCCGCTCGGCCTCGGCCCGCACTCGAGCGTTGGCGGCGCGATCGTCGGTCCCCGCGATGGCGAGCCAGGCTCCCGCGAGATCGCCCGAGCGATAGGGTCGGCGGCGCAGCTCAATCCCTCCGGCCGCCGCAAGATCAGCCAGGCGAGGCGTGGTCTCGGGGCTCACCACGGTGACGTGCGCACCGGCCGCGAGCAGGCCGAGCACCTTCTGCTCGGCGACCGCGCCGGCGCCGATCACCACGGCGCGGCGCCCCCGGAGGTCGAGGAACACGGGGTAGAACGTCACGAGCCGACCGGGACGGAAGCGCGCACCGCCTCGAGGCCTACCCGATGGCAGAAGTCGCCGAACCGCTCGTCCTCGAGCCGCTCGTCGCGGTAGCGCTCGAACAGCGGGCGGACGGTCGCGACGAGCCGGTCCCGCGGCACGAGATCCGCGTACAGCGTACCCAGCCTCGTCCCGAGCATACTGCCGCCCACGAATACGCCGTACTTGTGCAGCGAACGCCCGACGAACGCGAGATCAGCGGTGTAGGGCCGCGCGCAGCCGTTGGGACACCCGGTCATCCGGACCGTGAGCGCTGCATCCGCCACACCCAGCCGCTCGAGCTCGGCCTCGAGCTCCGCGATCACCTCCGGCAGCACCCGCTCCGCCTCGGCGACGGCCAGCCCGCACGTGGGGAGCGCCGGGCACGCCATGGACCAGCGCCGTACGGCCGACAGGGCTCCGTGGGGAAGGACGCCGTGGTCGGCCAGGATGCGGTCCACGAGCCGCCTCTGCCCATCGGGGATATCGGTCAGCAGCAGGTTCTGCTGGGGGGTGAAGCGGACGCCGCTGCCGACGGTCTCGACCACGCGGCGCAGCGCGCTCCGCAGTCGGCGGTCCGCGCCGTCCCTGATGCGGCCGTTCTCGACGAACACGCCCAGGAATGAGCGTCCGTTGCCCTGCTCGTGCCACCCGAGATGGTCCTGGATATCAGAAACCTCGACCGGTGCGGCCGGCAGGAGCGGGCGACCGAGCTGCCGCTCCACGCGGTCGCGGAACCAGTCGAGCCCCTCCTTGTCGAGAAGGTACTTGAGCCGGGCGTGGCGCCGGTCGCTGCGGTTGCCGTGATCGCGCTGCACCTTGACCACGGCCTCAGCCACCTCCTCCACCTCGCCCGTCCTGGCGAAGCCCAACGTGTCGGCGAGCCTGGGATACGTGTCAGTCTTGCCGTGCGTACGCCCCATGCCGCCGCCCACCAGCACGTTGAACCCGGCGAGCCGCTGCCCGTGCGTGACGATCAGGAAGCCCAGGTCGTTCGAGT
>Ga0209761_1002572_pt1 | contig 11913 bp, 16 predicted proteins | sample GraSoi013_1_40cm_4_FD_185818 | JGI IMG/M metagenome (GOLD analysis project Ga0209761, IMG submission 185818) | Grasslands soil microbial communities from the Angelo Coastal Reserve, California, USA - Sample 09_25_2013_1_40cm (SPAdes) (version 2) | ecosystem: Environmental > Terrestrial > Soil >... | reverse complement strand
GGCTGATTCTGCGATTGTGCGCTGAATTGCTGAACGTTCTTGGCAAAATCGGCAACGGAGTACCGGCCGGGCTGCCACCTGGGCATCTGCAAATCGACGAACGCAGATGTGTCTACCACAGGGATCGAAATATCGATTGTCACTTCAAACAAATGGGAAGCCGGACGAGACATGGCGAGCCTGTAGCTGATCAGATACGAGGGAAGAGTTTGAGCGCGCGCGAACAGCGCCAGGCTTAGAACGAATAGGCAACGGATTGCGTGTCGCATGCGTAATATTCCCCTCCTCGCAGAGGAGGGGTGGATGCGCCGAGCAACGCGAGGCGCAGACGGGGTGGCGCGAAGCGCGAGCCCGGCAGGGCGAAGCCTCAATAGAAGACCGGCAACAACGCTTGGCCGAACTGACCACCCCGGCGCTTCGCGCCACCCCTCCTCTGCGAGGAGGGGAATGGGTCCTCCCCAATCATTATCTTTCCTCTTTCAATCGAAATCCTCCCTTGAACGTGCCTGCTTAACCGACGCCCGCTTCTTCTTCGCTTCGATGCGCCGTTCGTGTGCGCCCGCAGGAATCCGAGTCTTCACACGAACCGGGCGTGGTGTGAGCGCATGCCGGATCAAGTCCGAAAATCGCTCGATCGCATCCGAGCGGTTCAGCTCCTGGCTTCGTGTGCGTTGGGAAACGATACGCAGCACGCCGTCTTTATTGATTCGCCCGCCGAGTGTCTCCCTGATCTTACGCTTGTGTTCATCCGAAAGAGTTGTTGAGGCTTTCAGGTCAAACGTCAGAGTGACACGGCTGCTAACTTTGTTCACATTCTGGCCGCCCGGCCCGCCGCTTCTGGAAGCGGCGAAACGCAGTTCGTCTTCGGGGATGGCGATCCCCGGCAGAAGATGAATCATGAGGAAAGCGCCTTCACCAGCCGGTAAAGAAATTCAATTCCCTCGTAAAACTGTTTCACGCCGAGGCGCTCGTCGCGGCCGTGCGCCCGAGTGTCGTCGACGTCCTCGAAGAATCCCGAAATGCCGTAAGTGGGAATGCCCGCGTTTCGAAGGTACAAGCCATCCGTGGCTCCGGTCGACATCACGGGCACAACAGGAACGCCCGGCCACATCTGGTTTGTGAGCTGTTCGATCGCGGCGAGCACATCCGCACGCATTGGCGACGGATTGCTCGCTGTCGCATCGCCGATCGGAGTGACAGAAATCTTGGAATCCTCCAAAACGCGAATCAGCGTAGACCTCACTTCAGCCGGCGATTCACCTGGCAGCAACCGGCAGTTCACGATGGCACGGGCCGTTTGCGGCAACGCATTGTCGGCATGTCCGCCCTCGAGTCGAGTGGCGACGCACGTCGTTCGCAGCAGCGCATTCTCGTACGGCAGCGCGGAAAGCCGCGCGACGGCAGCTTTGTCGCCCGGATTTTTACTGATAAGGCGCATATCGGCGGCCAGTTGGCCCGTAAGGATAAGTGACATTCTTTGGAAGTAGCCTGCGGTGACTTCATTCAGGTGGATCGGAAACCGGTACTTCGCCAACCGCGTCAGTCCCTCGGCAAGATGATAAATCGCATTGTCCTTCACCGGGCGCGAACTGTGCCCGCCCGCATTTCGCACCTCGAGGCGGAAGCTTTGATACACCTTTTCGCTCGGCTGAATGCCATTCAGTAGGTACTTGCCGTCTTTGATCAAACTCTCGCCCCCCTCATTGAGCGCGAAATCGGCATCCACGAGATCCCGATAATTTTTCAGAAGCCATTGCACACCGTTGTAATCGCCGCCTTCTTCATTAGCCGTGAGCGCGATGATCAAGTCACGATCCGGTTTATAGTCATCTTGCCGCATACGAATGAAAGCCGAGACCCAAGCAGCGGCCATGGCTTTGTCGTCCGTCGTTCCCCGGCCATAGAAGTAACCGTCTCTTTCTGCGAGCGTGAACGGATCGAGCGACCAGTCCTCCCGTAACGCTTCCACAACGTCAAGGTGCGCCAGCAGCAGTAACGGTCCTCTCCGGCCCGTTCCCCGGTAGCGTGCGACCAAGTTGCCTTTGCGGGGATGAGGACCGACCACCTGAATGTCAGCCTCCGGAAACCCGGCAGCCTTCAAGCGCGCGGCTATGGCTTCAGCCGCCCTTGTCGTACTGCCGGCGGAATCGGTCGTGTTGATCTCGATGAGTTCTTTGTAGATATCGCGCGCGATCTGGTTGTGAGCGCCATTCTGCGCGAAACCAAATAACAAGAGACCGGCGAGGAAGCGCGAGATCACAGTTCTGATTTTCCTCCAAAATCGACATCATCCGGCAGTTCGTCCACATCCGTCGCAACGACGTACGGAAAATGGGTTGAGAGCTGCTCGCCAACTTCTTCGATACCACGAATGAGGCCGCCAGTGAAATCGCCGCGGCGGAATCGTTCGGAAACAACGGCAACGACGCGGTGCCAGAATTCCTGTCCGACGCGTTCATGAATCCCGCTATCGCCCAGCACCACAAACTTCCGGCGAGAGGGAACGACGAAGAAAAGCACGCCGTTGCGATCTTTTGTGCGCGTCATGCCGAGCCTGACGAACGCCTTCTCGGCAGCCTTGTGGACGTTGCCCCAAAACAATCGTGCAACGGAAACCCGGATCTCGCCTGAGGTGCGGTGTTCCGCCTTCTGGATGGCTTCTCTGATCTTTTCGTGGTCGATGATCCGGATCATCTTTTTGTGTGTCATTACCATGATCCGCTTGCTCCGCCGCCACCTGACCTTCCGCCGCCTCCGCTGAACCCGCCGCCGCCCCAACCGCCTCCGCCTCCCCAGTCGTCGCGATCGCGCCGGCCGCCGCCGGAGAAAATGTTAAAAAGAAGAAGCATAGCGAGACTGGGGTTTGTTAGAAACATAACGAGGGCGATGACACCGATGATGGCAAGAAAGATGAACTGCGCCAACGGCATGGGTTGTCGCTCACGCCGGCCCCGACCGGCGGGCAGCGCTCCGCCGCCAATAACCATCATGACCGCATCCATACCCGACGTGACCGCGCCATCGCGATCACCAGCCTGAATCCGCGGGACGATGACTTCGTTGATTACACGCGAAGCGATCGCGTCGGGCACCTGAGCTTCGAGACCGTAGCCGACCTCAATTCGCAATTTCCGGTCCGCCGCCATGATGAAGAGCACCAACCCGTCGTCGATGCCTTTTCTGCCGACCTTCCATCTCTCAAAGGCGCGGACGGCCCAGTCGTCGATGGGAGCGTCACCCGTTGTCTGCCCAATATAGACAATCAGTTGATGTCCGGTGGACTGTCCGTAGGCTGCAAGGCGTGAATCCAGCGAGCTTTGAGCTCCAGGCGACATGAAGTTGGCTGTGTCTGTAACCCAGCGGGCAGGAGGGGGAGGGATCGGTGTTTCGGCTGCGTTCAGGCGGGCAGCCGAAACACCGGCCAGGACAACAAATAAAGCCGCGGCCCGCAAACTGCGACGGAATTTCAAATCTAAAACTTCACCTCGGGAGCCTTCTCCGCGCCGGCCTGCGCCTGGAAGTAGAGCTTGGTTTGGAACCGGTCACCGAAGAGGCTGGCGACGATTACTGTTGGAAAGGTATTCCGCCTGGTGTTGAATGCTTGCGAAGCTTCATTGAATCTCATCCGCTCCACCGAAATTCGATTCTCTGTTCCTTCCAGCTGCGCCTGCAGGTCGCGAAAGTTCTGCGTGGCCTTCAGTTCGGGATATCGCTCCGCAACAACCATCAGGCGCGACAAGGCGGAGGACAAGCCGGCCTGGGCCTGCTCGAAGCGTTGGAACGCCTGCGGGTCTCGCGCTATGTTTTCGAGCGCGCCAGACGTGACCTGTCCAACTTTTGCTCGTGCCTCGGTAACTGCGGTCAGAGTTTGCTGCTCAAAATTTGCTGCGCCTTTCACCGTTCCAACGAGATTCGGCACCAGATCCGCACGCCGTTGATAGACGTTCTGCACCTGAGCCCCTTGCGACTGCACGGCCTGATCGAGCTGCACGAGCGAGTTGTAGGTCCCGGCCACAGCTCCGCCAAGAACGACAACGAACAAAACGATTGCGGCCAGGATGCCCAGCGCGATCTTTAACCCAGTACTCATTCATTCCTCCGTATTCCCCTCTCCCTCTGGGAGAGGGATCGCCGCTCACTCAATTCGATGTTACCTTTCCCTGAGGGGCAATTTTGGCAAGCTCGCGCAGTGGCGCAACCTCTCCATGGCCGCCGACAATCCGGTCAACCTGGATGTTTGCATTATTGATGCCGGTAAAGAGCGCGACCGCGTTTTCAACGCCCAGAGTATTCGTCGGATCGACGGGGGCACCGGGCGTAAACAGATCGCTCTCGAACAGAATCTTCTCCTTCGGGAGATAGACCATCAACATTCCGGAGGAGTGCGGATTGGGGAGGTCTCTCAGTTCAACCGTGCGCTCGCCATCCGTAAGCGACTTCTCGTCTTTCACGCCTTCGACATTTGGCGTGATATTGCCCGCCTTCGCCAGCGAATCGGGCCTCATTGTCTTTGGACGCGAGAGTAGAGTTTTCAGAAACGGAATGTTCGTTTCTTGCATCAGAATCGTCGCGCCTTTGGCGGCATAAGCGCGGATTCCGCCGGAATGGTCAATATGAAAATGCGTCACCACAAGGTATTTGATCGGTTTTCCCGGAATTTTCTCTTCCACAGCCTTGATCACGGCGACAGACCGTTCCTCGAAGAACGGCGCTTCGATCATGATCACATGGTCCTTCATTTCCACGGCCATGCTGTGATGATCGCTGCCCTTGATGTGATATACACCCTTCGCTACCTCAACCAGTTCCACTTTCTGCTCGCGCCCGAAGTCCAAATAGTTCACGCCCATCACCAGCCTGCGCAGCGGCCATTGCGACACGATGCGCTCCCCCACTTCAGGCTGCGAACGGATTTCGGCGGGGATGGTGAGACCGTCGTCTTCATATTTCGGATTGTTGATGAGAGTCCGGACGCGTTCCTCGCGAATTTTGTTGCCATTCAGGAAGGTTGCTTGGGCTTGCGGCAGCCGGACGCCGTTGTAGTCGCGCCAATCGAAGAACGCAAGCTCGTTGAGCGTATCACCGTAGATGGGATCGTCCTCGGTATAAATGACGCGCAGCGGCAGTTTGTTGAAGCTGTCGAGCTGAAGTTCCACAGGCTGTCCGCTATCTTTGAACCGGAGAACGTTGATGGTTACTTTGCCATCGATCTTATCGGGATCTCTCGTCAGATCCGGCGCATTTTTGGCGGTATAAAGGATGCGTACTGGCATGCGTCGCATATCGCGAAGGCGTGTCGCATACCGGCTCGGATGCATGCGTTCGCGCGCCGTCTTGCCATCGGGCTGAGACGTTTCGACCATGCCGCCATCGCTGTCGACGATTTCGACGAACTTCACCGGCTGACGGCTCGGGTATTCCCGGATTGCGTCGAAGGAGAGACGCATCCGGTTCTTTGCGAAATCGGCGAGGATGTCTTGACCGAATTGATTGATGACGCGCGGCTGACCCGTCGGTTCGACGGCCTGCAACGGTTCTACATCCGCGCCCCCCGTGATGATCTCCTCAGACTTCACGGAATCCAGCGCCGTCCAACCACCCATCGCCGCTGCCGCCTCATCGACTAAGGTGCGCCCGGCCGCTGGACCGGTCGGAGCCGCCGATGAGCAGGCAGATAAAAACATCAGTAGGGTCAATGCAATTGCAAACATAGATACCTCCCGCTACAAAAGGGAGCCTACGGCAGGACGGGACTAAATATCAAGCGAAGTGCACAACAACGTCATCATACGGGAATCGTTCTTTAAAGACGCCGGCGTAAAGGAAGATATCCATAGCCGTCTCGTACTGCTCCCGAGTGACCCCGGGGTCCAGCCGCCAGGTCCCGAGTTGTTGGTAACGTGCGATGGCAGCTTCCAGCACATCCAGCGGCATACCTGGAAAGAAACCTGACTCGGCATCCGCGATCTTCTCGGGAGATGACTCGATCACAAACCGCAGTGAGCGCCGATAAGCGCGCATGAATGCCTGAGCCTTTGGCATCTGCAGAAATTCGCGGGTCGCCATAAGACTGCTGAATGCCACAGGGGGAATGATATCTCCCATGGCGGCAACGATTTTTCCAATTCCGTCCTTTTCGAGCTGCTGCGGCGCCGGCCCCTGGAGATGAACATAATCCGCTTCTCCTTCCCGGAAAGCTTTCTCCATCGCACCGGGCGAACCGGCGTTGATCAGTTCTACCCGCTCGAAATCCACATTCTTGAGGTGGAGACCATACTTGAGCATTGCAAATGGCTGCTGTGCGTGATCGGCAAGCAGCCGCGCTCCTTCAAGATGATCCCACTCGAAGGCGCCCCGGCCGGGGCGCCCCACCAGGAAGAATCCATCGCGCTGGTTGATCTGTGCGAAATGAACCGGAATATCGCGCTCCCCTTTCGACAGCGGATCCCAACTCGTGGACACGGCAGCTTGCAGGATGTCCAGTTCCCCATTCCGAAACATTTCATACGGACTTCGCTGAGGGAGTTTTGGGAAATATACTGTGGCCAGTCCCTCGTCCTCGAGAAAACCGGCCGCGATCGCCGCGATCAATGGACTGTAAAAGACGGAGTGGCGGTACACCATGATCCGCAATTGATCTTTCGGCATGATTTTATAAGTCCCCCTCAGGGTTTATCTTGACGGCCCCGTGGAGTCAAGATAAACCCAGAGCGGACTTGAAGAATAGCACCCTCGCCGAGCGTCGAGTTAGCTGTGAGCGACCTTGGCCTCGATTTTCCGAATCTCGTGCTTTAGTTTGTGCACCTGGCGCCGCACATCATGCAATTTCTTATGGTCATGGGCCTGAAGCACATTTTCACGCTCCGTTTTGAGTTCCTTAATTTTGTGTTTCAAGTCCGACTTTGTATGAACAACCTTCTCCGCAAAGTGGACGTGCGGCTTCTCGATCCCCAGACTCTTCGCGAGCTCGTCCATTAGTTGCTCTTTGTTCTTTCCGTGTACGCCCTCGATTTCGGGGAACTTCAGTGCTTCCTCACGCAATTTGAGGACAGTCATCTTCTCGAGATCTTTCCATTCCATAGAACTCCTCCGGAGTTTGGGTTAACGATGCATTTTGTCGCGGATGTTTACCACAAAAGGCGGGAAGAACCAAGAGTATTGGAACGATGCCTCCGAACACAACACACTAGTTATCGATGGTCTCGCGTAGTAGAATACTCACGGCTAGGTTTCTGCAGCACGTTCTCCAGAACTAAAAACGTTTCGGAGGGATCCATGGGCACGTTATTCATGGTGAACGTTCCTTACAACTGCAGCGACGAAGAGTTGACCTGGTGGGTCGAGTCCTCGGGAATCGAAGTGAAACACGTGCGAGTGATTCGCGATACCGTATCAGGAGCGTCGCCCAGTTTTGCGTACGTCGATATTACGGAAAAAATTCCGATTGCGGATGCTGTCGGGAAGTTGAACGGCCATAACATTCGCGAGCGGACGATCGTGGTGAGTGAGGCTCGCCGGCGGCGCCAAACGGCAGCGTAGGCCTATTCTACGGGCCGGTCGTGCCTGTCCAGGACGGCGCGTCACTTGCCGGAAACGAATCTTCCGAAGCTGTGTCGACGGTCTGGTCCCAGTGTGCTGTCTTGCCTCCCTCAGCTGCCGTGGCGATCTCGCCAGCTTCCATGCGTAGAGACGGCCGGCAGGCGCATTGACGGTGACTGCTTTTTTTATCTTTATGCCGTATCCAGAAGGCAGCCTCTTGATGTGTTTTCCACCGAGAAGTCGTGTCAGGCCATAAATGCCGGCCGCCGCCCCGACGCCGGCGAGAATCACTCGGGCCTTCCGTTTCATCTTTCACCTGCCTCAAGCCACGCGTTTCTGTTGTTCCTTAGAAGCTGGAATATCGACCGCGACTCCGTGAACGTAGACAAGGCTGCCGCCAAGCCAGCCCGAGACCGCCAGGAATGCAATCGCAATAATCGACAAGACGACGCCAAAAGTCTCATTGTCGGGTGAAGCGTGGATGAATCGGATGACGTCGAACGCTAGCAGGACTACTCACTGTGAACCTCCTCAGAATCTGCCGAGCACGAGCATGATGATCAGGATGATCAGAATCAGGCCCGATCGTGCCCAACGGGTAATATCCCCGATCTCGGCTGTATCCCCAGGCGGGAACCGAGCCTATTAAAAGAAAATGAGTAATAAAATCGCGACATCGACCCTCCCTATGCAGCACGTTGCAAAATGCGGATGCGGTCGTACGCATCCTTGATATCCATGTATTGCCTTTTGACGACGTACTGGACATCAGGCGGCAGATTGGCTTTGAGGGCTTCCTGATAATCGTTCACGGCCGCTTCTTGCTCGCGCTGGCATTCCGCGATGATGGCCGCCTCATCCCGGGCCTCCGGCGATGACGGCCGGCTAAAGCTAAAAGGGATGGGACTGGGCGCGCTGCTCGCTTCGGGGCGGCCGGTTTTTCCGGCCTCGCCGCCCAGGCGATGAATTTCCGCCTGTAACTCTGAGATGAATTGGGTGCGTTGCTGGGCAAAGATGTTAAACAGCCGTCGAAATTCGCTATTCCGTACACTTTCGGCAGCGCTCCGAAAACCACGTTCGCCGCGCTCACAGGTTTCAACTAAGCCGTTGAGAATAAAAATGACTTCATTGTTGCTCATATGATGAGTGCCACCTTACTTCTGACGAAGGCGCAATTGGTGTACCACTCCTTGCCCTTTCCATGCCATTGTGATGTCAATGGATTCCATTCGTTCCTTGGTTTTCATTCCGCCGACCGAGGAACAATTGCCGGCAGCCCCGGCCCAATCTTTAGGCAAATGGCTTGCAGAAAAAATTGGAAAAGGGGCGGGGAGTGATCCGTGAATCAAAGAACCATCCTCATCGTGGAGGACAACCCCACTGATGAAGCGTTGTTGCGTCGTGCGCTGGAGAAAGCCGGTATCCCGAATCCGTTGGTAACGGCCAGAGATGGGCTCGAAGCGATTCAGTATTTGTTTGCGCAGGGTCGATATGAATTCCGTGATCCCGCCGAGGCGCCCGCAGTCGTTTTGATCGATTTAAATCTTCCCAAAATGGATGGGCTGGAAGTCCTGCGGCGAATGCGCTCCGATTACCGCACCAAACTTATTCCGGTCGCGATTTTCACATCGTCATTAGAAGAGCAGGATCTCATCAACGGATATAGCCTGGGAGCCAACAGCTACGTCCGCAAGCCGACCGAGTTTTCCAAATTTTCGAAAGTCATCGCGCAGTTGGTAACGTACTGGACCACACTGAACGAACCGCCTCCACCCGGAGAGACGGTCTGGGCCCATCACTTCGATCGCCCGGCGTAGAACCTCTCCCTCTGGAAGAGGTCGGCGCGACAGCCAGCGGGCTGGCGCCGGGTGAGGGTGCAAGTCTCGTCAAATCTTGAAACCCTCACCCTTTTTATTGAGGCTTCGCCCTATCGGGATCGCGCTTCGCGCCCTCTCCCAGAGGGAGAAGGGGACACTACGCTGCTTTCCGCTTCTCGTCAGCGTCGACAGGCTGCGTTGGTTACCGGCCGCTACATCGAGGCGGGATACATTTTGCGGACGTTTGCGCACTACGTCGCCGACGGATTAATACCCAACATGTTTCCAGAAGGTGAGCAACAAGGTTTGTACCGCACGGCGGATGCCACCATGTGGTACTTTCATGCCATTGAAAGATATCTGGCGGCAACGGGTGACCGCGACACGCTGGAGCTGCTGATTCCGAAGCTGATCGACATCATCGAGCATCATATTCGCGGCACTCGCTTCGGTATAGGGCTGGATCCAACCGACGGCTTGTTGAAGCAAGGGAAAGAAGGTTACCAGCTTACCTGGATGGATGCGAAGGTCGGCGACTGGGTCGTCACTCCCCGACGCGGAAAGACAGTCGAAATCAACGCCCTTTGGTCAACGCGCTTCGTCTGATGGAAAGCTGGATCCGGCAACTTTTGGCGAAACCGAAGCTGCCCAATACGCCGATCTCGCCTCGAGTTGCTACGATTCCTTCAATAAGCGCTTCTGGTACGACGCTGGAGGATACCTTTACGACGTTCCTGAATTTTGTTACGCGGCGAGCAGCGTCAGGATTTTCCGCCGGTCTTCTATCTCCAATCCGAGTTCCTCGAGACGGTATTCGGCGAGGCTTTTTCGCGCTTCGTCAAAAATTTCCGCTTCTTCTTTCTCGATATGGCGGATCACTTCATCCATCATACGGGCCATCTTTGTCTCGAAACTCCGGTCCGAAGGATTCACACCGTTCAGCTCCTGAAGCAGCTTTTCGATCGCGCAATGATCTTCTATCGCCGCCGCGACGAGGCTCGCGGCGGTGGTTGAGGAGGTGGAAGTAAGAGCGGAATAGAAGATCTCTCGTTCGATTTGAGAGTGCACCATGATTTCCCTGCGGATATCGTCGAACAGCTCTTTTTTTCCGTTTGTGCGCCGCGTGTCGGGCTTCTTGTACTTGTCGAATAAGGACTTGACGTTCTCGTGCTCGTTTCTGAGAACCACCGTGACCTTCATTTGGCTCTACCTCCTCCCGATAGAATCGAATCGCCTGCAATTGACATTCCCTTTTTCCCTAGAAGAGGTCTCAAAATGAGCGGGAATCGGCATTGAAATGTCTCCTGTTCAACTGTCATTTCGTGCGGATCGTGCTCAGAGCGCTCGCGCTCCACGCGGTGTCGCTCCGCCCTCTTCCGGAGGAGGGACCGGTCCTCTATGCCGTCCGCCGCCGCCCGCCCTCGGGACGAGTCAGGAACTCATTCAGTTCCCTTTCGGCTTGTTCGCGGCCGTAACCGTAGCGCTCTTGCAGCTTGCCGATGAATTTTTCAGTATCGCCTTGGATCTGGTTCACATCGCCGTCGGTGAGCTTTCCCCACCAAATGCGGATGTCACCCTTTACCCGGATCCACTTGCCTTTCAGTATGTCTTTATTCATCCATTCCTCCTATTGTGATCAAACTCACTAAAATTTGCACCTGGAGTGCCAATGGAAGTTCATGGGTAAGGCGTACATCGGGACCAGCGGTTGGAACTACAAGCATTGGTCACAGGGCGTTTCTTATCCGAAGGATCTGAAGCCGTCAGAGTGGTTGAAGTACTTCGTGGGGTACTTTGATACCGTCGAAATCAACAACAGCTTCTACCGGCTTCCGAGCGAAGCCGTATTCCAAAGCTGGCGCACTCAAGTTCCACATCATTTTGTCTTCGCCGTCAAAGCCAGCCGCTTCATCACCCATATCAAACGGTTAAAAGATCCCGCGGAACCTCTGGCCTTATTTTTTTCACGCGTGAAGTATCTGAAGGAACGTTTGGGCCCCATCCTTTTTCAATTGCCGCCGTTGTTCCGGCTCGACCTGGACCGGCTCGCCATTTTTTTGCGCGCTCTCGAGACCCACGGTGTCGGCCAGCGCCGGCGCTGCGTTATCGAAGTCCGCGATGGGGCGTGGCTGGTTCCGCCTGTGTACGAGCAACTTCGAAAACACAATGTTGCACTCTGTTTTGACGAGTGGCTGGGGCGTGGACTAGACGTTTACGTTTACTTCAACAACGATATGGGCGGCCATGCCATAGGGAACGCGAAGTATGTGCAAGCAGTTCTAGATCAGCGGCGGCAACGATAGACCAAGGCCGGCGGAACATTCCGCCAGATGACAGGACTTTTCGAAACGACTCGAAAATACTTTTGCAAAAGGTTGGCGAAACGCCTTCCGGTCGGCAGCGCAAGTCCGTGGATGTACGCAAAGGTGACGAAGCTACCGCCGGGCTTCAGGACGCGCATGGTTTCATTGAGCACTGTCACCTGCAGGGGGTGAGAAAACGTCGACCACGGAAGTCCCGAGACAATGCAATCGACGAACTCCATACCGGCATAATC
>Ga0209761_1002570_pt1 | contig 11913 bp, 9 predicted proteins | sample GraSoi013_1_40cm_4_FD_185818 | JGI IMG/M metagenome (GOLD analysis project Ga0209761, IMG submission 185818) | Grasslands soil microbial communities from the Angelo Coastal Reserve, California, USA - Sample 09_25_2013_1_40cm (SPAdes) (version 2) | ecosystem: Environmental > Terrestrial > Soil >... | reverse complement strand
CCTCGGCGGTACGAGATGAGCGCGATGACAGTCACGATGATGAGTGCCGCCGTTTCCGTGCTTCAGCCCGCGGTCTGCGTTGACTTTAGGCCGGTAGAGGATAGAGGCAAGTTCGCGTGAGTGGCCAACAACCGCTCGGGCAGTTTACGGCAACCGCAAACGGAGTCGGCAATGAACTCCCACTTTGAAATTGGACGAGCCCGGGAAATAGTTACGAGGCCCGAAACGAAGGCGGCGAAAGGATTATCGTTCGCGCTTTGTGCGGTGCTTTCCATTTTGATTTGGCCGCTCTTTCTCACGGCGCAGGACAACGCGAGCGTGACCGGTAAAGTCCAAGGAACGGACGGGGCAGCGCTGGCGGGAGTAAAGGTGACTCTGCTTAATCAAGAAACCCAAGCGAAGGAAAAGACGATCACCGCTGAAGATGGCACCTTCGTCCTCACCCAACTTGCACAGGGCAATTACCTTCTTCAGATCGAAGCCAGCGGCTTCGAGCCTTATCAGAACCAGATCCAAGTAGGAACAGACAGGCCGAGCTCGTTGAAGATCAAGCTGAAATTACGAACGGTAGAGGAGGAGGTCACCGTAAGACCCGATACCGGTGATGATAGGGTGTCTCCGGAAAGCAACAGCTATTCAATGAAAATAGACGAGACCTTTTTCAACGGACTCCCTCTTGCAATCGATTATCTCGTGCCATTCATCGGCTCATTTACGTCACCCGCAGCACAGGGCAGCGAAGGAACATCGATCGTTGTCGACGGCATGGAGGGGGGAGATCTCGACATGCCAGCCACGGCCATCCGAACCGTGAAAATCAATCGCAATCCCTATTCTGCGGAGTTTCAACATCCCGGCAGCGCAAGAGCGGAAATCACCACAAAGCACGGACACCACCATCGGTACTATGGCAGCGCCGCATTTTTCGCGAGAAATTCCGTTTTCGACGCGCGAAACGCCTTTGCAGGTACGAAGCCGGAGCTAAACCGGCGGTTTGTGGAAGGCGGCTTGAGCGGGCCGCTGCCTGGGAAGAATGGCAACTTTTTTGTTGCCGGCGACCGTTTGATGGACGATGGAAGCGCAGTTGTAAATGCCTTGAATACGGTCGCCCTTACCGGCCCTGTCAATCTGAATGTGCCCGCCCCACGGCGACGCGATCATCTTTTCTCGCGGGCGCAGTGGTCACCGACGGAGATGCAAACACTTTCCCTGAACTACACTTTCAGCGACCACTCGAGCGAAAACAACGGACTAGGAGCCTTAAGTCTTCCAGAGCAAGGGGCCAGCGCCAGTGGGCACACGCATCGGGCGCAATTGATCGAAAGTGCGGCTTTTTCACCGGAATTTCGCAACGAGATCATTCTTGTCTTCAAAGACGAGACGTCACGGTCCGGGAATCAGGCCAGCGGGCCGGAAATCCTGGTAAACGGTGTGTTTACAGGCGGACCATCTCAAACTTTTGATGGTAAAGAAGCGCGCGCGTTCGATGTCCAGGATACCGCGACATACATCCGCGGAAAGCACAGCTTTCTTTTCGGCGCCACAATCAGGACTGACTGGTGGAACGTCTTCGACGCAACAAAATTCGGAGGGACTTTCTTCTTTAGCAGCCTCGACCAATATCGGAATGTTGTCCAAAATCACGTGGGCACGCCAGATCTTTTCCAGGCAAATCAAGGCGACCCGAGCGTTTCCTATTCCACGCAGCATACCAGCGGGTTCGCTCAGGACACGATGCGAGTGTTGCCAAACCTTAGCCTTACGTTTGGACTGCGGTACGATTGGCAAAACACGCTGGACGACCGCAAAAATCTTGCTCCGCGGCTCGCGCTAGCATTCGCGCCCGGCAAACGGAAAAGGACGGTGCTACGCGCCGGAGCGGGCATCTTCTATGACAATTTGCCGCGAACAGCGACACAGCAAGCGTTTCTCCTTGATGGTGTGCGCGTCCGAGAGATTGACATCACAAACCCTTCTTATCCGGATCCTTTCCAGGGCGGCCAGCTCTCGTCTCCCCCGCCCAGCATCACCCGTGTGTCTTCCGCTGCTCAATCTCCCTACCTGATACAAACGAGTGCGGGGGTCGAAGAAGAGGTTTGGGGAGGAACGTGGCTCTCGCTGGAATATTCGTTTTTGCGCGGCGTGCATCTCTTCCGGCTTCGGGACGTCAATGCGCCATTGCCACCGGGGACAGGACCGCGTCCCGATCCGAATTTCTTGAACGTAGATGAGATCGAATCCACGGCATTCCTCCAAGGACACGCGGCGACGTTAACGTTCCGCGGGGGCTGTATTCTCCAAGTACACCAACAACACGGGCGGAGTTCTTGCGTTCCCGGCGAACAATTACGACCTGCGGCCGGAGACTGGACCCGCGGATTTCGACCGCAGGCATCGCGTCAACTTTGCCGGCGTCATGCAATTTCCGTTTGGTTTTCGGATTGGGTCACTTCTGTGGGTCGCCAGCGGGGCGCCATTCAACATTACCACCGGGTCTGACCCAAATGGCGACACCATTACACGGCCTCCCGGAGTAACGCGCAACACGGGTCGCGGCCCAGGGATGGTGCAACTGGATGTGCGGTTGACGAAAGTGTTCAGCCTCGAGCGCGCTTCCGACGGCAAACATCGTCGTCCGAGACGGAGTATGGAGCTAAGCGTGGACGCGTTCAACGCGATCAATCACACGAACGTCAGCAGGCTCATCGGAATAGCGAGCTCTCCGCTATTTGGCCAAGCCGCTGCGGCAAGCCCGGCAAGGACGATCGAGCTTTCCGCGAAATACAGCTTTTGAATTTTCACGAGGAGGGATTTCAGAGAAATTCCGGCATCTGGCAAGCTTCGGCCCTTCGTGCCCCCAGTGTTAGTGCTAGCAGGTTTACGCGCATTCTGAATTTCCAGCTGTGGTGGTGATGGATGACTAGGACAGCTTCTTCGAATAAATCGTACTTGCATGAGCAATCGTCCCATCCTGGAATGCGAGTTTTCGTGAACGGCAGAGCAAGCAACGTCGCGAATCACGCAACGAAATTATGCGTGCGTGAGGGCTTAGGCCCGGCAACTGAAGCGCGTTTCCAATCCCACCTGCAAATCGAATGCGGCTTCAAAGAACTACGAACGAGTTTAGTGGTTGCGCGAATATGTCTGTGAGAATAATTCCGATCAGCGCTCCTGACGAGGTGTCAATTCCTGCGCCAGAGATTGTCCTAAAATTCCCTCCCGCTTCGGAAATGGTTTCCGGCGGTTCGCGCCCTACCTTAGGAGGCAAATTTCTCTGGGTCGGCCAGGAGAAGCTCTACGTCCGGGGCGTGACCTATGGAACATTTCGGCCGAGCATAGACGGCGGCGCGTTTCCTTTACCAAGAACGGTTGAACAGGACTTCCATCAGATGTCTGTAAACGGTGTCAATGCCGTACGAACCTACACCGTGCCGCCACGCTGGCTTCTGGAGATTGCCCACAGGTGTAATTTGCGCGTCCTGGTTGGGATGCAAGGAGAGCGTCACTACACGTTTCTACATGACAAAAAAATTGTTCGCGAGATTAGTAAACAGGTTAGAAGCGGAGCGCGGGCGTGCGCCGGTCATCCAGCGGTTTTAGGGTATCTTGTTGCTAACGAGATTCCCGCATCCATCGTGCGTTGGCACGGAGCAAGCGCCGTACAGAAATTTCTGAAGCAGTTACGCGACGAAGTCAAGGAAGAAGATCCCGAAGCTCTCGTTTCCTACGCAAACTATCCATCGACGGAATATTTGGATTTGTCCTTTCTCGATTTGGTTTGTTTCAACATTTTCCTAGAGTCGCAAGACAAATATGAGGCCTATCTCGCGCGGCTCCAGAACCTCGCTGGCAATCGTCCTCTGCTCGTAACGGAAATCGGACTCGACAGCCACAGGAATGGAGACAAGGCGCAGGCTGCTTGCCTGGATTGGCAGATACGGAAGGCCTTCGCAGCAGGGTGTGCAGGGGCATTTGCTTATGCTTGGACCGACGAATGGTACAGAGGGGGTGAGGACGTCATCGACTGGGATTTTGGTTTGACGAGCCGGACAAGAGAGCCGAAGCTGGCGCTCGGTGTTGTTCGAAAAGCGTTCGAGGAAGTTCCGTTCGCTTCCAAAGAAGCATGGCCAAAAATATCTGTCGTGGTGTGCACTTTTAACGGGAGCCGGACCATTCGAGAGTGCTTGGAAGGAATCGGAAAACTCCGCTACCCCAACTATGAAACCATAGTGGTTGATGACGGCTCAACCGACGGGGCGGGCGATATTGCGGCCGAGTACGACGTCCGCTTGATCCGCACGCAAAACCAGGGTCTTAGCGCGGCCCGAAATTTGGGATGGCAATCAGCGACAGGAGAGATCGTCGCTTACATTGATGATGATGCCCGCCCCGATCCGGATTGGTTGGCGTATCTCGCCGCTGCATTCCTCAAAGAAGATTTCGTAGGCGTCGGGGGGCCGAACATTCCAGTCCCGGATGACGGAGACATTGCGAATTGCGTCGCCAACTCTCCTGGCGGTCCAGCTCATGTGCTCCTTTCCGATTGCGAAGCTGAGCACATCCCAGGCTGCAACATGGCTTTCCGCAGGAGCTGGCTGGAGGCCATCAATGGATTTGATCCGCAATTCCGGCAAGCGGGCGACGACGTTGATATTTGCTGGAGAACTCGAGAGCGAGGCGGGAAACTCGGGTTCAGTCCGGCTGCCATGGTCTGGCATCACTATCGCCAGACCGTGCGGGCGTATTGGAAACAACAGATGGGCTACGGCAAGGCCGAGGCTATGCTCGAGAGAAAGTGGCCGGAAAAGTACAATTCTGGTGGCTACGCGACGTGGGCAGGACACATATATGTGAATGGAATATTCCGCTCACTTTCGTTGTCTCGCGGGCGGATTTATCAGGGAACTTGGGGAACAGCTGGTTATGCGCGACTGTACCAGCCTGCACCGAACCTTCTGAACTCCCTGCCACTGACGCACGAATGGCAGCTCACGAGCCTAATGTTGGTGGCGCTCTGTGCCGTCAGCATGTTTTGGGAACGTCTGCTGGGCGTTTTACCCGTAGCCGTAGTTGCTTTCGTGTTGTCGCTTGTCCCGGCAATAAGCGCGGCGTTGAAAGTCCACTTTCCTTCGTCGACGAAGGGCCGCTTTACTCGCTTTCGTCTGCGCGTTCTTACGGGACTGCTTCACCTAATGCAGCCTCTAACTCGCCTGTGGAGCCGTCTGGTCTATTCCCTCACGGCTTGGAAAATCCGCCGTTTTCCAACGCTCTCGTTCCCGTGGCCGCGGATGTTTCAGCTCTGGAGTGAAAAATGGCTCGATGGCACCGAGGTACTCCTGTCGTTGGAATCGGTGCTGCGGTCGGACGGCGCAGTCGTGCGCCGAGGCGGAGACTACGACAATTGGGACATGGAAATACGTGGCGGCTTGTTCGGCGGCTTACGCGTCTATACAGTTTCGGAGAACTACGGACGAGGCAAGCACATGCTGCGGCTTCGTTCTCGGCCATGGTTCTCGGTCTCGGGAGCAGGCACAACTCTTCTCCTGATGATTGCGTGCTTTGGGGCGCTGTTAGACCGATCCGCATATGCTGCCGGCATCCTCGGCGCATTGAGCGTCATGTTCGGAGCTATAACGTTTAGGAGCGGGGCCGTGGCAGTGGGTGCGATCCATCGCGCTCTCATCAAACTGGACTTCGAGCGCACATGATGACTACTGGGAGGCTCGGCGCCAATCGTGACCTTGCACTGTACCTCCGTTTGTTTCGGTGGGCGCGGCCCTATTGGGCACATCTAGTTGGTCTCTTCGTTCTCAGCTTGCTGGCAACTCCTCTGGCATTGCTGGTTCCTTTGCCGCTGAAGATAGCTCTCGATAGCGGGCTCGGTTCCAAGCCTTTTCCTCATTTGATTCGGCCATTCATTCCGGCTGGATTCAGGCTCACTCCATCCTCCGCGTTGCTTTTTGCCGTCGGCTTGCTGATTGCCGTGACGATTCTCGCCCAGATTCAGACGCTAGCCCTGGCACTGCTGAAGACGTATACCGGCGAAAAAGTCCTCCTGGAGTTTCGATCTGGCCTTTTCGGCCAAATGCAGCGCTTGTCGCTTTCTTATCACGACGTTAAGGGAACCGCTGAATCGCTGTACAACGTTCAATACGACGCGGCCGCGGTTCAGTCAGTCGTGGCCGAACGCTTCATTCCGCTCATTGGTTCGGCTTTCACGCTGCTCGGAATGCTGTATGTCACCATGAAAATCGATTGGCAACTGGCTCTAGTTGCCCTGCTGATCTCGCCCATTCTTTTTTTGATTTCAAAATTCTACCGGCGCCGCCTGCGCCGTGGGGCGCGCGAGGTGAAGAAGCTGGAAAAATCCGCGATGGGCGTCGTGCAGGAAGTGCTCGGTGCCCTGCGCGTGGTGAAAGCGTTTGGAAAAGAGGAAGACGAGAAGCATCGTTTCGTCCGGCGCAGCTTCGAAGGCATGCGTGCGCGGCTGAAGCTGGCGCTGGCGGAGGGAAAGTACAACTTCCTGGTTGGACTGACCTCCGCGATAGGAACGGCTACCGTACTGTTTGTGGGATTCCGGCAGGTGCAATCCGGCGTCATCACCCTCGGTGATCTCATGCTGATGATGGGGTATGTGAGCCTGCTTTACGAACCCCTAAAAAGCATGGGCAAAAACTCGGCGGCTCTCCAGTCCTACATGGCTAACATCGAGCGGGCCTTCGCTTTGCTCGATGAGCTTCCCGAAGTCGCAGAGAAAACCAATCCGCGCTCACTGGTGCGCGCCATGGGCAAGATTGCCTTCCGGAACGTTTCATTCAGATATGGGCAGAACCGGGCAGCCCTGAATCAAGTTTCATTTCAGGTGTATCCAGGAACGCGAGTGGGCATTGTGGGGCCAACGGGCGCGGGCAAAACGACTCTCGTGAGTCTGATGCTGCGCTTTTATGATCCCACCGAAGGCCAGATTGTCCTCGATGATGTGGATCTTCGGGACTACCGGTTGAGCGATTTGCGAAAACAGTTCGCTCTTGTCCAGCAGGAGCCCGTGCTTTTCTCGAGCAGTGTTGCAGAGAACATCGCCTACGCACGTCCGCAGGCGAGCTTGGATGAAATACAGGAAGCGGCAAAGGCGGCCAATGCGCACGAATTCATTTCGAGCCTTCCCGAGGGCTACCAGACCCTCGTCGGTGAGCGCGGCATGCGCCTCTCTGGGGGCGAGCGCCAGCGCATTTCCATTGCCCGCGCATTTCTGAAGGGCGCGCCGATATTGATTCTTGACGAGCCGACCAGCGCTGTGGATGTCAGGACCGAGGCGGCAATCTTAGAGGCGACGGAACGGCTTGCCAAAGGACGGACGACGTTCGTTATCACTCACCGGCTCAGTGCTTTGAGGCTGTGCGACCTCGTTGTGAGGATCGAAAATGGACGGCTGCTGACGTTTGAGTCAACCGCTGGGAATCAGATGGTCGCAGTGATGGAGAGTAAGCAATGAGGAAAGTGCGGATCGGATTCCTGCTCCCGCATTACTCGCACAAGAGCAAGAGCTTTATGCCCGCCGTTGTGCGGCTGGTCGGGGAATCCGGGGCGGTCGCGGAAGTCGTCCACCCCGTTGACCGGGTCGTTGACCTATCGAAAGTGCGAGTCGAGCATGACCTCTATGTATTGCGGCATAGCAGCGGGTTTTCGCTCAGCTTGGCGGGCGCGCTCCATGAGCTGGGCGCCGTCATTGTGAATCCGTATCCCGTGTCTGCGGCGTTGCGCGACAAAGTCATTGCCTCCCGAATTCTGCAGGCCGCAGGCGTGCCTACGCCCGACACCTACGTTGCATCGCATCCCGATCAGTTGCTTCCGCTGCTGGACTTGGGGCCGCTCGTCATCAAGCCGCACGAGGGAGCAGGAGGTCACAATGTTCGCATCGTCCGGAGCCGTGCCGAACTCGCGGAAGTGAATTGTGGCCGCGAGCCCGTGTTCGCCCAGCGATACATCTCGAACGATGGCCGCGATCGGAAGATATACGCGATCGGCGGCCAGATCTTTGGTGTGAAGAAGGTCTTTCCGCGCCGGACGGAAGAAGAGAAACAGGGGGAGCCTTTCCCCCTCTCGCCGGAGCTACGTGACCTTGCCTTGCGCTGTGGTCGCGCGTTCGGCATCGATCTGTACGGCGTGGACATCATCGAGAGTGAAGGGATGCCATACGTCGTGGACATGTGCAGCATTCCCGGTTTCAAGGGTGTTCCGGACGCGCCGCGGCTGCTGGCGCAGTATTTCTATGCGGCGGCGGAGCGTGCCGCGCGGGGACAGCCGGTGCCGCAAACGGCTGCCTTGACGGCCGCAGGAAGCCATGCCCGTGTCTAAGCGAACGATGCCCGAAATCTTGACCGAGGGTGTGCGTGAGCATCCAGCCGTCCAGGCTTGGCTTCAAGTCCAATCGGACTCTGGGGAGCCGCGGAGCCTCGAGCTTCTGCAACGGAGAAGGCATAGCACAGTTTACCGGCTCAGCGAGGTCAGGCAGGATGGCGCGAAAGTCATCGCCAAGAGGTGCCGGGTAGCGACAGCGCGAATCGAACACGCGATTTACGAAGAACTGCTGCCGCTCACCGGGATGCCCGCGCTGCGCTGCTATGGAATGCTGGAAGAGCCGGAGGGGGAATACTGCTGGCTTTTCCTTGAAGATGCTGCCGGTGTTCGTTATTCGCCGCAGCTTCCCCATAATCGCGCGCTTGCAGGCTGTTGGCTGGCGGAAACGCATCTGGCCGCTGTGTCGGCTGGTCTCAAGTCCCGCCTCCCGGACCGCGAGCTCGATCATTACCTGCGATTGCTGCGCGGCTGCCGGGCCATGTTATTGCATCACTTGGGCAGTAGTGCGTTGTCGGCTGAGGATGCCGCAGTGTTCCGCAATGTGGCTGCACACCTCGACGCGCTCGAATCGCTGTGGGGCGAGTTGGAGGAAATCTGTGACGTGATGCCGCGAACGCTGGTGCACGGCGATTTCGTCAACAAGAATCTGCGCATCCGCGACTCGGCCGCCGGCCCCGTGCTGCTGGTGTTCGACTGGGAATTCGCTGGCTGGGGTGTGCCGGCCGCCGATCTGGCTCAGTTCATTGATCGCGCGGCCAGCCCAGACCTCAGCCTCTACTGCTCAATCTCAAACCGTGAACAATTGCATTTGGATTTGCGCGATATTCAAGCGGTCGCCGCCTGCGGCAACCTCCTCCGCATGGTCGACCAAATGAGTTGGGCTACAACAGACCAAGAGTTCGTCTTTCCCACACGGCTTGTTAAAGCTATATCCCTGCTGCGATCTTATGAGTTCTCTGTTACTGGAGCGCTAAGCGCCTTCCAACGGATCTGGGCATGATTGAAGGCATGGACAAAGTGCTCGAAAACCACGGCCAGCCCGGCTTGACCGAACTGCGCGGCCTGCTACAGGAGTTGCTCGGTGGCCGCGAGACAGAGGGCAGTTTGATTGAGGAGCAAACGTTGCAGCCTCGCGCCATGCGCGTATTTCGGCTGCGCTTCGTGATCAACGGCCAACCTCGTCAAGTGATCGTCAAGCGCCTGAAACCCGAAATTGCTCGGCGCAGCGAATTGGTAGAGGAACGCTGGTTGCCTGCAGTAGGCATGGGCAACCATGGTCCAGCGTTGCTGGGGAGCGTCGCCGAGCCTTGTGGTCGCAGCGTCTGGCATGTCTATGACGACCTCGGTCCCCATGAACTCGATGTCAATCGATTCGACCGGGAGAGCGTGGGCGCGGCGACCAAGTTGATTGCACGGCTTCACATACAGTTCGCCCGGCACCCGCTATTAGGAGAAGTGCGACTTCACGGTTGCGACCTCGGTATTCACTTCTACGATGCGAATGTGCGCGACGCTATTTATGCACTGGAGGCGTGTCAACCTTCTTCCCGGCAAACCGCGGTACGCGACAGCCTGCTGCAACGGCTGTCCAAATTGCGACAAGAATTGCCGCGGAGAACACAGGCACTGGACGCATGGGGCGGGCCAGAGACTTTGCTTCATGGCGATCTGTGGCACATCAACATTTTCGTCATCCCTACTGCCGATGGGCTCCACGTGCGCCTTATTGACTGGGACCATGCCTCCGTCGGACCAGCAAGCTACGACCTCTCCACCTTTCTCTTACGTTTGCCGCCTCTGGAGCGGTCATGGGTTTTGGGCGTGTACCGTGAGGAGACGTCACGTGCAGGTTGGTGCCTGCCGCCGATGCCAATGTTGAACTTCCTATTCGAGACCGCTGAGTATGCACGCTTGGCCAATCGCATCATTTGGCCCGCCATCGCGCTGGTGCAGGATCGAGCGCCTTGGGCTTGGGAGTCCTTGGCCGAAGTGGACCAATGGTTTGAAAATTTTGAAAATCTTGCCCCGGTGCTGCCGTGCGAAACCGAAATGGTGAACGCGAAATCTTGAAAACCCCGGCCTCGCTGCTGCCTGATTCGCCGACTCTGACACTCCGGCTCACGGCTGCCTTGGGCCGCGACGGCCAAGAACGGCGTCCGGTGAAAATCCTCAGAAGAACGCTTCCGCCATTCATGTGCACCTTTCCGAACGAGATTGTCACCTGCCGATTGCCGGATGGCCACAGACGACGCGTCTTTATCAAGTATCAGACAGGGCAAAGCCACGATTGTTTCGGGCACCGCGGCAACGTTCCTTACGAGACCGAGGTCTACCGCAGGGTGCTTCATCCCCTGGCAGATTTCAGACCGAAATACCTTGGGGCGCACACTGACCCGAACACCGGCAACATTTCGTTGTTCCTCGAGTGCGTGCATCGAAGCATCCGGGCGAGCGACATTGTCCGGAAGCGCACGGCGCGCCAGCCCCGCGCGCTGGGCCAGGCGGCTTGCTGGATCGGACAATTTCACGCCGAGCACGGAGAGCGGATCAACGACCCATCGCTGGCGTTCTTGAGACACTACGGCGCCGAATATTATCGCGGTTGGGCGCAGCGGACTCTTGAATTCTCGCGCCCGCTGCACGGGCGTTTTCCGTGGCTGACCATACTATGCGGGACCGATGAGTGGTTTGCGCCATTGCTGGCCGAGCCACAGACCGTTATTCACGGCGAGTTCTACGCCAAGACCATCCTGGTTCAAAACCAAAGGGTGTTCATAGTGGACTGGGAATCAGCCGCTATTGCCGCGGGCGAAATCGACTTGGCTGCGTTGACCGAAGGAAAACACTGGCCTGCTAGCGTCGTGCAGAAATGTGAGCGCGCTTACGTGCGCGCGCGCTGGCGTGGAGGTGCGCCTCCTAGCTTTAGGCGGACCCTCGACGCTGCAAGAATCTACCTGCATTTCCGTTGGCTCGGCGAGCGGCCCGATTGGACCCTCCGTGAAAAAAGTCTCTCGCGTTACGAACACCTTCACGCATCCGCAAAACGATTGGGCCTTATTTAGAGTCTGGTCATGGCCACTATTGTTATTTCTGCCTATGACGTTGCGAATTATGCCCAGGGTGGCGGACACTTCTGGGTTTATCTGCAGTATGTCCTCGGTCTACGCCTCCTGGGGCACGACGTGTATTGGCTGGAAGCTTTTCGCACCAAGGGCCGCGAGGAACAAGAATCTGCTGCGCTGGCCACGTTCCAGGCACGCATGCAACAGTATGGCCTGGGGGCGAAATGCATCCTGTACCGCACGCGCAGCAAAGAGCCTTCGTCCGAAGCGCCGACGGAGTACCTCAACATGACACGCGCGGAAGCCGAGGCGATCTTTGGACACGCGGACCTTTTGTTGAATTTCCATTATGCGATCAGTTCCGCGCTGCTGCCCCACTTTCAGCGTACGGCGCTGGTGGACATCGATCCCGGCCTTTTGCAGTTTTGGATTACTCGCGCGCAGCTCCGCGTGCCGGACCACGATTTTTACTTCACCATCGGCGAGGGCGTTG
>Ga0209761_1002569_pt1 | contig 11915 bp, 15 predicted proteins | sample GraSoi013_1_40cm_4_FD_185818 | JGI IMG/M metagenome (GOLD analysis project Ga0209761, IMG submission 185818) | Grasslands soil microbial communities from the Angelo Coastal Reserve, California, USA - Sample 09_25_2013_1_40cm (SPAdes) (version 2) | ecosystem: Environmental > Terrestrial > Soil >... | reverse complement strand
CAAAGATCCCGGCTCCGGGCGCGGCGCACGTGAGCGTCACATTTGGCGTGGTGACCGCGACGTCCGCGGTGACGCCGAAGAAGGCGGCGAGCCCGATGACCTCGCCCGGATAGGCGGCGGCGAGGGCGGCAGTGAGCCCCGTCTCGTCGGTCACGACGACATTGGCCGGCGTCGGGCAGGCCGCCGCTCCAGAGCGGGAGAACGACGGCGCCACCGCATAAGGCTGGTCCGCACAAGCGCCCGTGAGCGCGGTGAGTGCGAAAAACAGGGTGCCTCGGGGACAGGTGCGCATAGAGCCTCCTCGCGTGAGCCGCCCAGGCGGTCGCGAAGGCGTCCCGCCAGACGATCTTCGCATGGTTCGGCGGTTGGTTTGGCCCTTCGAGGGAAGCGCGCACGCCTCCCACCCGCATGCGGGAACATGAACGTCATGCTCCCGCATGCGTTTCGTAGAACGCCGTTCGACCGCATCGGTCGGTGCTCTAAACGCACCGGACCAACCGCTGGCGGTAGAGTGGACCACGGTCGTTTGTGGCTCCCTGGACCCCGGGCCTCCTCCCGCGACTACTGGCACGTAACGCTGAAGTTGTCGGCGAAAGCCGTCACCTCACCGTTCGCGTTGATCGTGAAGTGGAAGGTCTCATGCACCTTGAAGTTGTTGTTGGGCCCCTGGCCGATCATGTAGAAGTTGTTCACGAACGTGAACGTGATGGGGAATGGCGTTTTGAAGGTGTTCATGGACTGCGTGATCCCCGTCCCCTGATACTTGTCCCCCGTCACGAACCCAGTGCCGCTGATGTCTTGCGGCTGGAAGTGAGAGTACAAGACCACGTTTCCCGAGTTGCTAATCGTGAGCTGGGACAGCACGTGCAACGGACCGCTGACTTCGATGAGCTCGCCCGCCCCTCCGTTGGCGCACGGAACGAACACGAAGAGGTCGATCGGGATCGTGATGTTGGAGTTGGACGTAACTGCCGAGAAACTGGCACGATCGCGATTGGGAGCCGGCGCTGTCGGGGCGGTGTCACATGCGGCCAGTGCCGCAAGTGCAAAGGCGAGAAGCGCGTCGTGTTTCATAGGTCACCTCGAGATGATGACGTCGCTCACAGGAGTTTGGCCAAAGCCATCCGGATGTGCCCATTAGAAAGCCACGTCGCGCTGCAAGCAATCCGTCCAGCGGTTGAGAAGGAAGAGCTAGTCCCGCAGCACTAGGCCGGGGGCGTCACCTGGGAGGTATGCTATTGTCGAGAGACCATCCGGTCTCAGTCAGCCCCGACGGGTCACGGCATACGTCGCGATCTGCAGACGCGTGCGAACAGCAAGCTTGTCGAGAATGTTGTGCACGTGGGTCTTAACGGTGTGAATAGCTATGCGGAGGCGCTCGCCAATCTCCTTGTTGCTCAAGCCTTCCCCTATAAGTGGAACAATTTCACGCTCCCGACGAGTCAGCCGCACCCCGTCCACAGACCGTGCCTTTCGGTCTCCCAGCGCTTGTCTGGCGATCTGGGTGAAGAGAGGGTCCACTAACGCGGGAGGAAGTACGTGGGCGCCGTTTGCGACGGATCGTACCGTCCCAAGAAACTCTGCAATGTTGGCGTCCTTCAGAATGAAGCCGGTGGCGCCTGCTTCAATGATGCTGATTATGCCGGCACCCTCCGTCGGGAACCCCATCACGATCACCTTGACGCTTGGCGAAGTCCTCCTGAGGGCTTCCACCAGCTCTGAGCCGTTGCGATCCGCCACTGCTGCGTCCAAGAGGACGAGCTGGGGTTCTGTCTTCTGGAGTTCGGTCAGGGCGGCATCGGGACTTCGAGCGATCGCCATGACTTGGACATCTGGATGCTTCCTGAGCGCGGCTGCGATGCCTTCGCCCAAGAGGCGATTGTCCTCCACGACTAGAAGGGAGACTCGCTCGCCCATGCTTCGCGAAAGGGCCTTGCGGAAGCGACTCACACGAGTTTTCGGCACGTCTACAACGTCCCCCTAATTCGCTTGTGGGGAATTCTTAGACGCACGGCAATCGCGACGCGTTTCGCCAAGCTGCTCTTGTGGGAGCACAATGCAACCAAGCAGTCAAGAGCCGGCCAAGCCACTCGCGGCATTCGTGAAACGCCGAGGACCGAGACGAACGTCGCCCCTGCCTCCTTGCTAGAGTGCCGTGAAAACCACTCCAGTGCCGGTGCAGTGCGCAAGCGGTGGCGAGCGAGCTGCACTCGGAAACTCGTTTCGATTTGCCAGAAAGACGGGAGCTGAAATTGGAACCTGGATTCCGGGCGGAGGCGGCCATGGCGCAGGTGCGATGAAGCTTCGCCGCCACCACGGCATGACCTCGGAAGCGCGTATGCCTGCCCGCGGCTCATCCCATCGCCGCTGAACGTACGCGGCGTGTCCCGTTCTGCAAGGACTGAGACGGCTGATCTGGGCCCGCTACCCCCTTACCAACCCTGTGGAAGGAGCAAGGCGGAGAAACGGCCGGATGCTCGCCACATCATGAGCATTGCCGCGCGGCGCTGCTGCTGGTCGATTCCGACGTCCCTCGCGCAGCCTACGCCTGCGCACGCGCGGCAACCGAGGCAACGCAAGATCTCATGCTGCTCGTGAGCGAGGCCTCCGAATACGACAAGGCCGGCGCCCGCGCCTACGTGTGGGAACTGCTCGAGACCGAACGCTACGCCATCTACATCGGTCCAACGAGGCCCAAGGTAAGTCTGCTCGCACAGCAGGGGGAGACGCCGCGCCGCCCCTTCTCTCTTAACCCGTGATCCGCCTCACGGCGAACCTGTACCCCATTAACCCGGCTCAGGCGCGCGCATCCCTCTGCCAGATGGGAGAAATGCGTAGTCCTGGTTCAGCAGCAGGAGAGGGTACCCCGGCTGGTGAACCGATAATGCCATTTGAGCGTGGGGAGCCCTACCGTCCTGACGGCCTCTGACCGCGATCGCATGGGGTTTTAGAAGCGAGCCATCCGCCGCGCCATCGACTGTCATCACCGGTCATCAGCATCCATTCACACAGTTACGAGGCTCGCCCGTTCGGCGTTACGGCCGATAACGACCGATACCGTCGCATGACGAGGGTGCCAGGAGGGTGTCACAGGTTGTCGCCCTGCACGTCCTCGGGCTTGATCGGTCGCATGGCGATCTCTAGCAGCTTGGCTTCAGCCGCTACCATACGCGCCACGATGGCATTCACCTCGTCCGCGCTCACCTCCCGAACATTCATCATCAACCCCTTCTTCCGGTCCGCCGACATCTTGTAGCGGATATACGGCGCATCGGACGGCTCGCTGGGCCACACAGAGTGCATCAACTCGTTCCGGTCGTCGTTGATCTTGTCCAGGAGGCTGCAGAACTGCTTGATGTCCTGTGGCGAACCGTAGACCGGACCAAACTCTAGGCAGACCGCCCCAAACTTCTCAACCAGCGTCTTAAAGGGAAGACGGGACGTGAGAATCGGGACGGCAGCGTCCCTGCTGCCGGAGGCGATCATGATGACGTCCCGGATGAACTCCTCCAGTGCGGAAAACCGCACCACAAGCGATCCGAGGGCTTGCAGCAGGATGGGGTATTGGTCCGGTGAGTCTGTATCCATGGCACGCTAACGTACCCGTGGCGAGGCCGTTTCTGACTCTGTTTACGCCGTCGCCGTCGAAGCCCAGTGGTGCAGAGCGACGACCGTGCCCGAGACAACCGACACACGCTGGTCGTAGGTCCAGTCCCACGGAGCCGAGACCTCGAAGTGCACGTGTGGTTCTTCCAGACTTTCTTTCCTGTAGGCCCACGCGACGGCGCTACCGGGCAACGCGAAGAGCACCACGGCCGCGACCGGGCGAAGGCTGTTCATCCTAGCAGGCCTCGGGTTGACGGCGGCGCTTCTGGCGGTGGCAAGGCGGTCGCGACACTCGGTTGTGCCTGAGAGACCGGGAGTGCCCGTTCACCCTTGAGGAGAGCAAGCACGAGCTGGCGGATCTGCTGCTGTTCCCACTCGGCGGCGCTGTAGCCTTGCGGGAAGTACGACGTGTGCTTGATGTCCGTCTTGTCGAAGTGGAAGCCGAGGTGGCTGGCCATTTTCTGGAGCAGATCGACCAGTAGCTCTTCCCGCTTCGCGCCCCACGCCTTGCTCGGCTCCGCCGGGGTGTTGAGGAAATCGAGGTACACCTTCCACGCATCGACGACCGCGCGTGTGCCCTTGTCAGTTCCGTAGAACTCGACATCGATCATGTTCAACGCCTGGACATGAGCCGGCGCCAAGCCCGACGCGCGGGTTGCCGTCAGCGTTTGGAAGATGGATAGCTGCCGCTTCTCTTTGCGCTTCTCGAGCCCGACACTGACCTGGATCGCGACTAGCGGCGCTAAGAGGATCGCTGCGACGGTGAGCCAGTCGCTGATGGCCATGCAGGGAGCCTGTGCTGTGCGGACACCCCAATCTACTCACTGCGGGCCAGTGAAGTAGGCTGTTTTTGCGGCACCGAGGGGCGGGAATGCGACAGGGAGCGCGCCGCTACCTTACCAACCGCCGCCTGTGGGAAGTCGCGCGCCTCACTGCATCAAGAAACGCCCGCGTATCCAAGTAGTAGGCGTTCAGCTCGCGTTGAAAGCGAAGCAGCTCTACGTCGCCCATGGCCAGGCACACGCTGAAGCTATCGGCGCGGTCGCAACTGCGGCCGATCCTGGTCCAGTCCTCCTTGCTTTCGAGTTCGAGCTTGTTTCGTTCGGGCCAGGGTGCCACTTGAGGCTGGTCGGATTCCGCCACAAAGTCACCCGCGCGCGCACTCTGGACGTGGATGAATCGCGCCAGCAGGCCTTTACCAACCCCACTCTGCCCGACGAGAAGGATCGGCCGGGGGAGCGGAGCGAGGCGTCGCGCGAGCTCGACCGCCTTGAGCATGGCGGCCGAGCAGGCGATGATCGCCCCCGCAGCTAATACGGGAGGAAGCATCGGGCAACGGCGTGAAACACGCGTAGCTGGCACATCGGAGAGCGTACCCCGCCCAAGAATGAGCGTGGTCAGGGTATCCTACCGGCGCCCGCGAGGCTCTCAAGCAGGAGTGGCGTTCCCGCGGGGCTCACTTCGGTCGCATCTTCGCTACGACCGCTGCGGTCGGCGGAATCCGGGAGTCAATCGCGAACGGGATCTGCGTGAGATACTCTTCGCACCGTCGCTCCGGGTCCCACTTGCCTAAAATCTTAGCGCGATAGTCCCCGCCGCCGTAGCGCTGGATCACCTCGTCGACCGAGAAGTCTTGAGCGTACATCCGCTCGAGGTACACCCAGCGCCCAGGGCGCACGTCGTCCTGGCGCCATACCGCGACCATGCGGGCGTAGGGCCGCAGATGCGCGACCACAATGTCGGGGACGTCTCGAGCTTCAGCGGGAATCCGCTGTATGAGCGTTCGGATGTCCGGTGACCGAGTGTTGGGCTTCATAATTGTGCCCTCCCGAGCTCAAAATCCGAGGAAATCGCGAAGGAAATGCTGCTAGAAAGCCGCTAGAACAGCCGCTAGAACAGCGCGAGAACGCCGCTAGAACGGCGCGAGAACGCCGCTAGAACGGCGCTGGTCAGCCCGGCACAAGAGCGATACTGGCGTCACGTCACCTTCCGCCAATCCCCTAACGACGGCGCGCCACGAGCGAGACTACCCTCGCGCTCGGGCCCGTGGCTCTGCTGGTCTTGGAAGGCGGCAACTGCGGCGAGCGGCACACGCCATTCGCGGCCGAAGAGCTTGTAGCCCTCGAGACGCCCGGCTTCGAGCCACTGCCTGATCGTGCTCGGGTGACGCCGGAACCGCTGCGCTAGGTCGGTGACCGTGAGGTCCACCGCGACCGCAGCTGGTTCGTCGCCCCCGGTCGCAGCGGCTCCGTCTCCTCGTCCCCCTCGTCCCCCTCCCAGGACATCGAGGAGGGCTTCGCGGGGGAGCGTGACCAGGGTGCCTGGCGGGAGCGCCGCTGCCGCCGTCCGCAACTGCTCAAGCGGGTTCATATTGGCCGCAATCTGAGTAGCATCCCGGCACGGCACTAGTTAGATTGGATGGACGCTTTACCGTCAGCTATAAACGTTCAACCGACAGGAGGGTTCGTGGCCCGCACGCGTCCCACGGCCAAGGACGCCGAGGCGATCTGCCGCCGGCTGAATCAGTTCGTGCACCGGCGCTACGGCAGCTGGTCGGCCTTCGAGGAGGAGTTCGGGATTCCGCGCACGACGCGACTCGGCTGGTCCCGGCGCAAGAACCCGAGCGTCCCGGAGGTCCCAATCCTCCTCCGCCTCGCCCGGGAGGCAAACCTCAACCTCAACTGGTTACTGCTCGGCGAGTCTCCGGAGTTACGGGTGCGCCCCGCGGACAACCCCGTTGAGCAGTTCTACGCCATCATCGAGGCCGAGCTGCGGGCAACCGAAGAGGTGGGCGCGGTGGACTTTGACTACGTCTGGACTCAGATCAAGGCTCGCAGCGACATCGCCCACCGCCACAAGGACACGGTCGTAGGGCTAGGGGTTGATGGCGTGCGCCCCGTATTCCAGAACATCCTGTTGGGCATGCGGCGGACGGACGCTCTCGCGAAGCTGTTGCAGGTCCCGTCCTCAGGGTCGTCCTACCCAACGTTCCAACCCAGGAGGTAGCAATGTCAGGGAAACGAAAGCGAAGCCGAGTCTTCTGGCGGGAGCAGGGTGGCGCGCAGCGCGCGTACGCAGACTTCCGCGACTATGCCGACGTGGGAGGGAGGCGCGAGGCGCTTATCGTTCCGGGCGAGACGCTGGCGACGACCGATCTCGGGATCGCCGAGGTCCTCGCTGCCAAGCGACTCGCCGACCTGAATCAGCTCCGCGCGCGGCGCCAAGGGCGTGCGGTGCACGACTTGCCCAGGGAGACGACCCTGGCGGAGTTTGCCCGCGAGCACCTCATCGCCAAGGCGAAGGCTGGAACGACCACGCACGGGTGGGTAGCCGAGTCGGAACACTACCTTCAGCGAGCGCTGGGCTTCTTCGGGGAGCATCGCCCGCTCGACACCCTCACGGTCGCCGACGTCCGAAAGTGGAGCGAACACTTGCACACGCAGTCGAATGGACGCGGCGGCACCATGAGCGGCGGCACCGTCCGCCACCACCTGAACTGCCTGAGCAACCTGTTCCGCCGGGCTCAGGCCGAGGAGTTCGTGCCGCCCGGATCCAATCCCGTGGCCGCCCTGATGGAGAAGCCAAGGGCGAAGCCCCAGGAAGCGCGCTGGCTGGACGTACACGAAGCCGCGCTGCTGCTCGAGGCCGGCTCGAACTTACCGCCCCGCCCGCGGCGATCTGGCCATGCCGTTCGCGTACCCGCTGCTCGCCACCTTCCTCCTCACGGGTGGCCGAGCGCGCGAAGTGCTGGGCCTCGAGGTCGGCGACGTATCCTTTGATCGGAAAACGATCACCCTTCGGCCCAACCAGTGGCGGCGGCTCAAGACCGCCACGTCCCTCCGTGCTGTGCCCTTGTGGCCACAGCTTGAAGCGATCCTGCGGGCCTACGTATTCGACGCAGATCGCCCACCGAGCCGGCTGGTCTTCCCTTCATACCGCACAGGTGAGGAGACGATGCTCACGGACTTCCGCAAGCTGCTGGACATGGTTGCGGTCCGGGCCGGCTGGCAGCCGGGAGAGATCCGGTCGAGGATGTTCCGGCACACCTACTGCGCCGCCCGGTTGCAAACCCTCGACCAAGGCGCGCCGGTCAGCCTGTTCACGGTCGCGAAAGAGCTTGGCCACGGCGGTGAAGCTATGGTGCGGCGTGTGTACGGCCACCTCGGCCAAGTACGGCATCGCGCCGAAGAGGTAGAGTACCGTATCGAAGCGTTCGAGGATAAACTGAAGGGCCGGCTGGCGGCGCTCCGGAGCGCCGTTTGACACTATTTTTGGCACTGCCGGTGCAGGACCGCTGTTGAGTGGTGTAAGTCACTGTCTCACAACACGCGCCAGTAGCTCAGCTGGATAGAGCGTCGGCCTCCGGAGCCGAAGGTCATGGGTTCGAATCCCGTCTGGCGCATTGAGTTACACGGCTGATTTGCTCGTGGTAACAATAGTGGTAACAAATGCGGGGGCAGGTTGGAGCTCCGTCAGCCGATCACCCAGCACTTTCGCGTGCTGCTCCACCCGATACTCGACGCCTTCGGCACGGTGGCGTACGATGCCAAGATGGCCGTACACGCGCTTCACCATCGAGTCGCCGCCGTGGCCCAATTCCCTCGCGACTGTGTAGATGCTCACGGGCGCGCCCTGGTCCAACGTTTGTAGGCGGGCGGCACAGTAGGTGTGCCGAAACATCTTCGACCGAATCTCGCCCGCCTTCCACCCCGCCCGCTCAACAACAGCATCCAACAGCTTTCGAAAGTCAGTCGCCATCGCCTCACGACCGGTGCGGTAGGACGGGAACAGCAGTTTTCCTGGTGGGCGACTCGCGCCGAAGACCCAGAGACGCAGGATCTCCTCGAGCTGGGGCCACATGGGTACTGCCCGGAAGGATGTCGAGGTCTTCAAACGGCGCCAATTATTCGGTCGGAACGTAACCGTCCGCCGATCGAAGCTCACGTCGGCTATCTCCAACCCCAGTACCTCGGATTCGCGGCCTCCGGTCAACAAAAAGGTCGCGATCAGCGCGTAGGCCCGCGCCGTCGCGTCGTGAGTCCGGGCTGCTTCTAGTACGAGCGACGCATCGGGGATCTCAAGCCACTTCGCCTCCCGACGTCCAGCAACAGGCTTGTCCATCATCGCCGCAACCGGGTTATAGCACGGTACGACGTACCCCTCCGCCTGAGCGCGACGGTACAGGTTCGACAGGCCGTTCAGATGATGGCGCACCGTGCCACTGCCCATGGACCTGGCGCGCCGCCCAATGGGGCGCGTCTGCAATAGCGCGTTTGCCCACCGGGTCACATCATCAACAGTGATGCTAGATAGCTCACGCCTCACGCCGAAGAACGCCACAGCCCGCTCGAAGAAATGTTCGTTCTCGGCCAGCCAGCGGGGGGTCACCTTTCCCGCGCTGGCCTTCTTCACGAGGTGTTCACGCGCGAAAGCCTGCAGCGTGGCCTCCTTTGGCAATTGGTGGATGGCGCCCGCCTGACGCCTCGCGCGGAGCGCGTCGAGCTGCTCAAGCCGCCTGGCGGCCAACACCTCTGCGGCATGGGGGTCGGCGGTCGCCAGCGGTTCACCTGGCACCACCAGTGCCTCTTGTCCGCCGCCGAGTTCAGCGTAGTCTCGGAAGTCGCCGTACGCTCGGCCAATCCCGCCCCGTTCACGCCAGTACACGCGTGATCTTGCCATTCGTCTCTTCATGACTTCGGACCTCCCTCCCGTCCTGGTGGGACGATTGTGTAGGGGTTCGTGTCGGACCTGCGCTCATCGGGCGGCGTCGGGAATCCCGCCTTCTCTCGCAGGCGCCGATAGTTCAACTTCGCCTCTTTGGTGAACCACGGCTCGAGGATCCGCTCCCACGCGGCGATGAGATTGAGCGCTGCGCCCTCCTCGTGCGGATCGGTCGGCAAGTGGTGCGATCGCGCCATCCCACCGTCCATGCTCCACGCGAACCACGGTTCGGACACCCCCACGAGCAGGTCCTTGCGCTGGTCCTCCACGCCGATGAGTTGGCGGATGCATCGCGCCACATGGTGGCGCACCGCCTCAGGCGACGCCGTTTCTTCGACCTCGGCATCGCGGAGCGCGCGGTCGGCGAGATCCCGGTCACACGCCTGCACACACTTGGCCAGGAGCCGGCCCGTCGCCAACTGCGTCCGGGGCGATTCGAGGGGAAACCCGGTCCCGAAGACCAGGTGTTGCGCACCCTCGGGCAGATAGAGCGGAATGAAAACGGCTGTCGGTTCGGCGAGCCATTGTTCCGAGACCCCGAGCAGCTTCGCGAGCCGGGCACGTCGACTGCCCCGGGACCGTTTGATGCCCTCCCCCCCCGCCAAGTACGCCACGGTCTGCCGGCGGTCTTTGAGCCGCCGGGCGACATCGGCGACCCGTAGCCCCCGATCCGCCATCGCCGCCCGCAAATGCGGACTGTGGACCGGCACCATCGGATCGTCCTGCTTACTGCGTGCCCGGTTCTTCCCCATCGGCGTTGCCTCCCTGGCCCGGTGATCGGAGCTGCCAACCGCTTCCCGCTCCCCCCCCACCCTTCCAATTTCAGCATCGAGCCACTATCCTCTTGCCTGGAGCAAAAATGCATAATTTCTGTGTATGATGCAAGCCGGGACAGTGCGTGGTCGCGTGGCCTGAAGCGAGAGAGCCCGCCGCAGAGCGCTTGGTGGCAGAGCTGCAGGCTCTGCCGCCGGGCTCGCTCGTGCCCCGGGACTGGATTCTGGGCCGCCTCACCGAGCCAGTGCCGGCACGAGACGCTCCGCTCCCGGTGACCGCCCCGACGATTGATCGCACCGTGCACGACGTCGCCACCCTCTTTGGGAAACGCCCATCCACCGTGCGAGCCTGGATCGAGCGCGGGGACTTCCCCGGCAGTTACAAGTTGCACGGAAAGGAGTGGCGCGTGCCCCCTGCCGCGCTCGACGCGTTCCAGCAAGCACAGCGCGCCCGCAGCGCCTCGCCGCACGCCGGGGCGAAAGCCGACCTCGCCGCTTGGCGCAGCGCGCGGCGGTCGCCGCGTGGCTCCCACCACGCGCTACCGAACGGTAAGGCCGCGGAGCCCGGGAGCCGCCCCGGGATCACCACACGCGAATGGAGGGCCCATGAAAAAGTTGTTGACGATCGGTCAGGTCGCCGCGCGGCTCGGGCGGTCGGTGGACTTCGTCCGGCAGCAGACGGATGACGGGGAGCTCCAGGCGGAGCCGCGGGGCAAAGGCCAGTATCGGCACTACACCCAGGCCGCCGTCGCCGCGTACGAGGCTAAGCAGCGACGCCATCGCCGCCCGTTACGCGCGCATCCACAGCCCAAACGCGCGAGTCCACCGCCCCGGCCACCGCGGCCGGTCAGGCCACCGGTCGACCCCAGACCGTTTGCAGACGACGACCCATTCTGGGACGAGCCGCTCGACGTCGAGCCATCGGCGCCGCTGCCCCCACGGGCACCGTCGCCCATTGAGCGCGTGTTCCTGGACATGCTCATTACCGGGGGCATCCTCGCCGCACCTTGGGGCCTTCCCGAGGAGTGGCGGGGCAAGCTGCAGGCGGACCTGGAGCGGTACGTCACCCTCGAACGGTTCCCGATGGGAGGCAGCGCCACGAGTGCGTCCACCGCGATCCGACACCATGTCGAGGCCGTTCTCACTCCGTATCACGACGCCAAGAAGAAGGAGGAAGAGCAAAAGCGCGCGCGTGAGGCGGCCGCCCGGGCAGCTGAGGAGCGGCGGTGCGCCCTGATCAGCTATGGCCGCCAACTGCTCGAGAACGAACTCGCAAGCTGGGCGTCGGACGACCCGAAAGATGAGGCCCGTCGCGAGGTCGATTTGGTCCTACAGGCCGAGGTGAAGCCGGACGCGGACGAACAGAGGGTTCGAGAACTCGTGACGGAGCTGTTGGACCGGTATGAGGAGGACGACGACGGGGACGATGAGGAGGTGGACGATGACGACGACCGCGAAGGGGAGTTCGATGACTAGGGGCGCCGGAATCTGGTCAATCTGGCGAATCTGAATCTCGATCCTAGGTTCGAATCTCGGCTAGAGCCTAGGTTCTAACCTAGGTTCTCCTCCTAGGCCCTGACCTTGTCCTGTGCCGGGGGAGCGGGCAACCGCTCGCCCGACGCCTTCTCGGGCAGGGCGAGCGTCGGCATCTCGTTTCTCCGGGCAACGCTCTCGACGAGCCCCCCGAACAGCTCGAGCGGTAGCGGGAAGATCGTGGTCGACTTGTTCTCCGAGGCGATCTCGGTCACCGTTTGGAGGTAGCGGAGCTGAATCGCCGCCGGCTCCCGCCCGATGACCCGCGCGGCCTGCGCGAGC
>Ga0209761_1002564_pt1 | contig 11929 bp, 11 predicted proteins | sample GraSoi013_1_40cm_4_FD_185818 | JGI IMG/M metagenome (GOLD analysis project Ga0209761, IMG submission 185818) | Grasslands soil microbial communities from the Angelo Coastal Reserve, California, USA - Sample 09_25_2013_1_40cm (SPAdes) (version 2) | ecosystem: Environmental > Terrestrial > Soil >... | reverse complement strand
TGACCTATCGCGAGATCAGGATCGCCGGGATTCCCGTGCGGGCGCTGCGCGTCACCTATGTGGGGGAGCTGGGCTGGGAACTCTACATGCCCATCGCCAGCGGGCTGGCCGTGTGGGATGCGCTCTGGGAGGCCGGCACCCCCCGCGGTTTGCGGGCAGTGGGCTACCGGGCCGTCGACTCGCTGCGGCTGGAAAAGGGCTACCGGTACTGGAGCGCTGACGTCACTCCAGACTACACGCCGTATGAAGCCGGGCAGGGCTTCTGCGTCAAGGCGGACCGGAAAGATTTTCAAGGAAAAGAAGCGCTGCTGCGGCAGCGCGAGGAAGGGATCACCCGGAAGCTGTGCTGCCTGGTCCTCAACGATCCCGCGGCACATCCCCTGGGCAACGAACCGGTGCTCGCCGACGGGCGCATCGTCTCGCGCGTAACCAGCGGCGGGATCGGATACACCGTGCAGGAGAGCCTCGCCTACGCGTACCTGCCAACCGCTCTCACCGCCACCGGCACGGAGATGCTGATCGAGCTGGATGGACAGCGCATCCCCGCCCGCGTCGAGCGCGAACCGCGGTTCGATCCGACCAACAGCCGCATCAAAGCCTGAATGAGTCAGGCCCGATGATCGACGTCCCGCCCCTGGCCCCAGGAGAGACGCTGCTGTTCACGCTGCGCCACGGGGTGACGGAACTCAACCGGGACAAACGCGTGAGCGGGCAGACGCTGGACGTGCCGCTGTTGCCGGAGGGGATCCGTCAGGCGGAGGAAGCCCGCGAGCGCTTTACGGGGACCCCCCTCGATGTCGTGGTCGCCTCGCCGCTGGCGCGGGCGATCCAGACGGCCGAGATCGTGACCGGATTTCCCCGCCAGGCGATGGAGATCGACCCGCTGGCGACGGAGCGTTCGTTCGGGCGGATGGAGGGACTGACCCGCGCACAGGTGGAATCGCGCCTCCCGGAGGTGCGATACCTGCAGATCGGGACCGTGGGGTACTCGCTAAACCCACCAGGGGGTGAGCCGTTCCCGGTACTGCACGATCGGGCGCGCGCTTTTCTACGCCAGGTGCTGGAGCGTCACCGTGCGCGGCGGATTCTCATTTCGTCCCATCAGACGTTTCTCCAGCAGCTCCACGGGGTGCTGCGGGGCCTCGATCCCTTCGAATCGCTGCAGCATGACATCCTGAACTTGGAACTGAACCTCTTCCATCTCAACGCGCAGGGACATCTCACGAGCCACCGCCGCGACCTCCTCGTCCCTCAGGCCTCGCAGTATCCCTCCTTCTGATGAGGCGCCAGCAGGACACCGTCGCCGTCCTGGCAGGGCAATACGCCGCCCGCTTCCGAGAGACACTTCGCCCGCTGCGGATGATCGGGCGGGAGGCGGAGTTTCCCCTGGTGTATCCGGACGGGCGGGCCGGAGACGTCTTCCGGCTCTGGGAACCGCTGCTGGCGAGAGGCGGCTTCGAGGCCCGCTACGACGACCCGCAGACGCGTACGGTGATCGTCGCAGTGACCGGCGCCGACGGGACGATTGAGGTCGAAGTGGGGCGCGCAACCGTGGAGCTGGTCCTGGGACCGTACGAGGATCTCTGGCAACTCGCGGAGGGCACCCACCGTCTGCTCCAGCAGGTGGCAGAGGTCGCGCACGAGGTGGGAATGCGCGTGCTGGGATTCGGGATTCAGCCGCGCACCCGGCCCTCTGCGGCGCTGATGACACCCAAACGGCGCTACGGGTATCTGGCGCGGGCCGCCGGCGCGGCCTGGTGGCACTTCACCACAACGGCATCGGACCAGGTGCATGTCGACATTACCCGCGCGGAGATCGCGGACGCCGTCAACACGTTGAATCTGCTGTCCGCGCCGTTGATCGCCTTGACCGCGAACTCGTCCGTGTATGCGGGACGGCCCGGCCACTATCTCTCAGGGCGCGAAGGGCTGCTGGGCACGCTAGGGGCGGACCGCGCGGGCATGACCCCCCGGGCATTCGTGTCCGTGGAGGAGTTCGTCGCGTACATCTGCCACTATCCCTGCTACGTTCTCCGCCGCGGCGCTGGCTTCCGCGAGTACAACCGGCCTTTTACAGAATACCTGCGCCGACACGGCCCCGATATCGACGCCTATCTCTGGCACGAGCACTACACCTGGAACTCGGCCCGCCCGCGGGCTCACACCTCGACCATGGAAGTTCGTCCGGCCTGCCAGCAGCCGCATGACGCTTCCCTTGTCGTGGCCGCCCTGGCGCTGGGATGGGTGGAAGCTCTGGCAGAGCTCCGGGACTTCCTGGCGGATGCCATGACCGACCCCTGGGCTACGCTGCGGCAATATAGACGCGCGGCAATTGTTCAGGGCCTGCGGGCCACAGAACCCGTGAAGGGCTTCGTGGAAGAGGTTCTGCGGATCGCAGAGCGCGGGCTTCGCCGGCGTGGGCGCAGCGAGGAGAGCTTTCTGGGGCCACTGTGGAGACGGCTGGACCAGCGCACCACCCCCGGCGACCGGGCGCGGGGCATCATGCGGTCGAAGGGCATGGCCGAATTGATTGATGCCGCGTCCTACCAATTGTAGACCCCGACAAGGAATTACTGTCCCCGATACGGTAGTTCTTTGAGCATCCCGGACCGGTAGGAAGGCATTCGAATCAGGGGGGGATCGTATGGGGCAGAAACGCAACTGGCTACGTCTGTTCTCGCTCGCCGCGCTGGTCGCACTGACGTTCGTCTCAGTCGCGGCCGGACAAACAGGGCTGGACCGTCTCGTCGCCGCAGCCAAGCAGGAAGGCCAGCTCACGGTGATCGCGCTGCCGCACGACTGGTGCGGGTACGGCGACGTCATCAACGGCTATAAGCAAAAGTATGGACTGAGGGTAAATGAGCTCAATCCGGACGCCGGCTCGGGTGACGAGATCGAGGCCATCAAGGCGAACAAGGGCAACATGGGGCCACAGGCCCCCGACGTGATAGACGTTGGGCTGGGGTTCGGCCCGGCGGCGAAGAAAGACGGGTTGCTCCAGTCTTACAAGGTGTCCACGTGGAACACCATCCCGAACGAAGCAAAAGACGCGGAGGGATACTGGTACGGTGATTACTATGGTGTGCTGTCATTTGAGATCAACGCCGACATGGTCACCATCTTCCCGCGCGACTGGCCGGATCTGCTCAGGCCGGAGTACAAGAATGCGGTCGCCCTGGCAGGCGATCCGCGCGCGTCGAACCAAGCGATTCAAGGGGTGTTCGCGTCGGGCCTGTCGGCCGCGCGGGGGAACGTCGATGGGGCAGCCGATGCGGGCTTGAAGTACTTCGCCGACCTAAATAAGCGCGGCAACTTTGTTCCCGTCATCGGCAAAGTCGCCTCCCTCGCCCAGGGCGCCACGCCGATTATCGTCCGCTGGGACTACCTGGCGCTTGCCGATCGCGACACGTTGAAGGGCAACCCCCGGGTCGAGGTTGTGGTGCCGGAGAGCGGCGTCGTGGCCGGTGTATACGTCCAGGCCATCAGCGCGTACGCGCCGCATCCCAACGCCGCGAAGTTGTGGATGGAGTACCTGTATTCAGACGAAGGGCAGCTAGGCTGGCTGAAGGGCTACTGCCACCCGATTCGTTTCAATAACCTGGCCAGCAGCCGCAAGGTGCCCTCCGATATGCTGGCCAAGCTCCCGCCCGCGGTGGCCTACTCCAAGGCGCTGTTCCCGTCGCTGGAACAGCAGGACCGGGCCAAGCAAATTATCACGAAGCAGTGGGACAGCGTCGTCGGGGCGAACGTGAGGTAACCTCGCCGGATATCTTGCCGCTAGAGGCCTTCATGGCACAGGAGACTCGCCCCGCAATTGCTCCGTTTCCCACTGCCCCGCCGTGGGTCGGCCGGGTGTCGTGGGCCTGGTTGGGTGTTGTCCCCTTCTTCGTCTTTGCGCTCATGTTCTTGATCTTGCCGACCGGGCTGCTGGTGGTGGGCGGCTTTCAAGACGCCGGCGGCCATTTCACTCTCCGCAACCTGCTGGACCTGTTCCAACCGACCATCCTGAGCTCCTATTTAATCAGCATCAAGGTCAGCGCGGCGTCGGCGATCGGCGGTGCGCTCGTCGGCTTCGCCCTCGCCTATGCGGCGATCGGGGGCGGCCTCCCGAGTTGGGTGCGGCCGACGCTGATGACCTTCTCAGGGGTGGCCTCGAACTTCGCGGGGGTCCCGCTGGCCTTTGCCTTCCTCGCCACGCTGGGACGGACGGGCCTCGCGACGGCGTTGCTCATCAAGCTCTTCGGCTTCAACATCTACAGCGTGGGGTTCAACCTCTTGAGTTTCGCGGGCTTGACGTTGACATACATGTATTTCCAGATTCCGCTGATGGTGCTGATCATGGCGCCGGCGATCGACGGACTCAGACGGGAATGGCGCGAAGCGTCGGCCAGCCTCGGAGCGAGCACGTGGGAGTACTGGCGCTACATCGCGCTGCCCGTCTTGTGGCCGCCACTGCTCGGCGCGACATTGCTCCTCTTCGCCAACGCCTTTGGCGCTGTGGCCACGGCCTACGCGCTGACCGGGAGCTCGCTGAACATCGTCACGATCGTCCTGTACGCGCAGATTCGCGGAGATGTGCTGCACAATCAGAACCTCGGCTACGCCCTGGCCTTGGGGATGATACTGATCACGGGCCTGTCGAACGCGGCGTACATCTGGCTGCGCGGGCGCGGCGAGCGATGGCTGCGATGAAACCCCGGCGCCTCGGATCGTGGCTCCTCATTGTGTTCGGGGTGCTGTACTTCTTCGTCCCCCTGCTGGGGACGTTCGAGTTTTCGCTCCGCCTTCTCCGCGGCGTGTACAGCGTGGCCGCGTACCGGATCGTCCTCGCCGATCCGCGGTTCGCCGCAACGGTGACCTATTCGACTGTGCTGGCGCTGGCCACGATTGTCGTGGGGATCCTCCTCGTGTTGCCGACCGCCTACTGGATCCAGCTGCGCCTGCCCCGATTGCGGCCGGTGGTGGAATTCATCACTCTGCTGCCGCTGGTGATCCCCGCCATCGTGCTCGTGTTCGGGTACCTGCGAATCTACAACAGCTCCTCGGCGTTGCCGCTGACGGGGTCCGCGCGGACGACGGACCTGCTGCTGATGTTCAGCTACGTGACGCTGGCCCTGCCGTATATGTACCGCGCGGTCGACAACGGGTTGCGCGCCATTGATGTCCGCACGCTCACGGAGGCCGCGCAGAGCCTGGGCGCTGGGTGGTCGACGATCCTGCTTCGGGTCATTCTCCCCAACGTGCGGGTCGCGGTCCTGAGCGGCGCGTTTCTGACGTTCGCCATCGTCATCGGCGAGTTTACAATGGCGAGCCTGCTGGACCGGCCGGCGTTCGGCCCCTACCTGCAGCTCATCGGCGCGAACCGCGCCTACGAGCCGGCGGCGCTGTCGATCATCAGCTTCTCGATTACGTGGGCGTGCATGGGCTTCATCCAGGTCTTTGGGCGGGGCGCGCCTGGGCAGGTGGCCGGTGCCCATTAACGAAGACCCGCGCGGGGCGGTTGGCATCTGATGAGTTTTCTCGAGATCGATCATCTCCAGAAGCGATTCGCGCGGACCACCGCAGTCGAGCAGGTTCACCTGGAGGTGACGCGCGGCGAATTCGTGTCGTTCCTGGGCCCCAGCGGGTGCGGGAAAACGACGACGCTGCGCATCATCGCCGGGTTCGAGTCGCCGTCGTCCGGCGCGATCCGCCTGGACGGGGTGGACATCACCCAGCGGCCGCCGCACCAGCGCAACGTCGGGATGGTGTTTCAGTCCTACGCGCTGTTCCCGAACATGACGGTCGCTCAGAACGTCGGGTTCGGCCTGAAGGTGGCGAAGAAGCCTACCGCCGAGATCACCCAGCGCGTAGAGGAGATGCTCCACCTCATCAAACTCCCGGCCCTCGGCAACCGCTACCCCTACCAGCTGTCAGGCGGACAACAGCAGCGCGTGGCCCTGGCCCGGGCCCTGGCAATCCGGCCGCAGGTACTCCTCCTCGACGAACCGCTCTCGGCGCTGGACGCGAAGATCCGCGTGTCGCTGCGGCTCGAGATCCGCTCGATCCAGCGGGAGCTGGGCATCACGACGATCTACGTCACGCACGATCAGGAGGAGGCCCTGTCTCTCTCGGACCGCATCGTGGTGATGAGCGAGGGACGCGTCGAGCAGATCGGCACCCCGTTCGAGATCTACAACTTCCCGCGCACGGCGTTTGTCGCGTCGTTCGTCGGCACACTGAACCTCCTGCACGGCAAGATCCTGGTTGACGGTCAGGAAGTCTTCGCCTCGCGCGGGCTGGAGCGCGCGCGGACCGGCGATGCGGTCACGGTGGCGCTCCGCCCCGAAATCGTCTCCCTTGGCGAGGTGGCGGGGAACGGGAACCGGATGCGGGGCACGGTCGAAGACGTGAACTTCCTGGGCTCCATCGTGCGGATCCGCGTCCGCTTCACGGATAACACCATCTCGCTGGACACGTTCAATAACCCCAACCTCTCCCTGCCGCAGCGGGGGCAGGCCCTGACCGTGAGCTTCCCGCGCGAGGCCGTGCTCGCACTGGAAGCGCCGTCTTCGAGCTGACGCCAGCTGGCGTGTACACAACACCTTCTGCCACAGGGTTCATTCTGCGCAGCACGAGAGCCGTTCGACGTCTTTGAAGAATGACAGGGCCGCGATCTTGAGGGCCTCCGCCATGGTCGGATACACGTGCACCATGTCGATGAAATCGTAGACCGTGGCCTTGAAGCGCAGCGCCATGGCGGCTTCGTGAATCACCTCCCCAGCATCGCGCCCGACCATCGAGACGCCTAGGACCCGCTTGGAATCCCAGTCGAGCACCATCTTGATGAGCCCTCGGGTGTCCCGGACCGCACCGGCCCGTGGAACGATTCGCATCGGGACCGTGCCGCAGTTGCAGCGAAACCCGCGTTGATTGGCCTCCTCGTCGGTCAAGCCTACGACGGCGACCTGTGGATCTGTAAAGATGGTGCGCGGAATGATCGTGTGATCCACCGTCCGCTTCTCACCGTTGAGGGCATTCGACGCCGCGATGACCCCATCGTGCGCGCCGACAGGCGTCGCCATCTGACTGTCGGTGTGCGCGCCGATCGCATCCCCGGCCGCCCAGATGTTTGGGGCTGTCGTCGCCAGGACCTCGTTCACGACGATCGCACCGCGCCCGTCGGTCTTGACGCCGACATGGTCCAATCCAATCCCATCGGTATTAGGGACCCGTCCGGCAGCAATGAGGAGTCGCTCAGCTTTGAACGTGCGCTCGCCGCTGTCCGCATCACCGGTGACTGTGACTGCTTCGCCGTCCCGTGAGGCACGTCGGACCGTGACCCCTGTCACGAGCTTGACGCCTTCCTCCTCTAGGATCTCCTTGATCATTTGAGAGACTTCTGGCTCGTACCCTGGGAGGACCCGTTCGCTGCGCTCAAGGATGGTGACCGTGGTGCCGAAGCGCTGAAACATCTGCGCAAGCTCCAGCGCGATGTACCCGCCGCCGACAATAACCAAGGACTTGGGGAGTTCCCACAACTCTTGTGATTCTTCCGAGGTCAGCAGGTCAGAGGTGAGGTAGGGGACGGCGTCCAGCCCCTCAATCGGTGGGACGACGGGTCGAGACCCTGTGGCAATGAGGTACTGACGACCGACCAGCCGACGCCCGTTGATTTCAACCGCCCCATCCCGCGTAAAGGCCGCACGCCCCGTGTAGACTTTGATGCGATCGGAGTCGTGGACAATAGATTGGTATTTCTTGTCTCGGTAGTCATGAATCACACCATCTTTCTGCCGGACAAGCTCCTTGAAGTTCAAGTCCATGCCACGAGGACGCAGACCGGGATAGCGCGGGTGGTGCGCTTCCCAATAGATCCGAGCCGCTTCGATCATGTTCTTACTTGGGAGGCAGCCGCGATTCACGCAGGTGCCCCCCAGCGTGCGCGACTCCGTCATGGCGGCGGTCTTGCCGAGTTCCGCGGCCCGGATGGCCGCTGCGAAGGCTGTGGAGCCGGAGCCGAGAATGACGAGGTCGTAGGATTCGACGGACGCCGGCGTCCTAGCCATGGCGGCTCCCTTGGGGCCTGCGACTGAGGCGTCCGGTAACCGATGTTCTCGGTTTGTGGAAACCTTCGATCAGTGAGAAGCAAGCGCAGTCGTCGGCCGACCGAGCGTTGACGGTAGCCTGTTCTTTCAGGCTACGCTGCAATCGATGAAGGTCCCCCCGGACGCGGTTCAGCTGCGTGATCTGCTCCTCGACGTTGGTCAAATTACGAGCGACGATCTCCACGACATGTTGGCACGGCGCCGCTCCTTCGTCGCGAACCGCCAGGATGCGGCGGATATCGGCGAGCGACATGCCCAGGGCTTTCGCGCTGGCGATAAAGTGGAGCCGGTCGACTGCCTCGGCAGCGTACAGGCGGTAACCAGTTGGAGTGCGGCTTGCCGGTTGGACGAGTCCAACCCGGTCGTAGTAGCGAAGAGTTTTCGGCTCCAGCCCAGCCAGGGAGCCGAGGCGGCCAATGGTGATCATGTGCCTTTTACTCCTGGCTCCTTCCCGAGGGGACTTGCATGCCAAGTGATTCGCCGAAGTTCCGGGCGTTGGTCAGCTGCCCGAGGGCGAACGCCTCGTCTAGAGAAAGAAGAAAGGTTCCCGTGTGCCGTGAGATCCAGGACGCCGCAACGTCGGTGGAGCGAAAGAAATGAACGAAATGGCAGAAGCTCGCGATGACATCACGGTCGAAAGGCCGAGCAGGGGTGAGGAAGGAGACCACGACGGTAGATGGGTCGACCCGCTTGACGCCATCTGGTCCGACCTCAATCGAGATCTGGCCTTTGGTTACCGGGCAGACGGACTCAACCCGTGCAGTCTTGCCGAGAACACCGGGGATGAACAGGCTATCCCATGCGCACCACGTGTAGAGGGTGCGTCCGTCAACAATGAAGCGGTGAGGAGGCATCTCGACCACGGTGAGGCCGCCGTACCCGATCACCGCGTTCTGGTCATCGAAAAACACCGTCCATGTGGCCAAGGTGTCCCTGATCGTGTCGACGGGCAAGGCGGTGACCCCAGCGAGCAGGCTCAGGGGCACGGGATGCCCTTCGCTCAGCAAACGGTAGAGGACAACGGCGATCTTTTGGCCAACCGCGTCGAACCGCGGAACCGCTCCGTCAATCCTGTCAGCCAATTCGGTGACTTTCCCTGAAACCTGTTGCATGCGCGGCCCTCCTGACGTGATTTGGTGTTCCCACACTAAACCTTGAACCCAGGTTTAAGGTCAAGAGTGCTAAGATGCCCCACCCGCCTGGAACATATCCGCCAAACCGTATATTATCACACTGGAGGATTCAACCAAATGTTATGAAACTCAATGAGATCGGGCTCGCATTGGGGCTCCTCGTCTGCTGCGCCCTCCTTCCACTCCTTCTAGCAGGAGGAATTGGCGCCGTGACCGGGGTGCTCATCGGGAAGCCCGCTCTCGTTGCGTCTGGTCTTGTACTCCTTCTCCTTGGCGTGGCTCTATGGCACAAGAGGTCGAGGACCGCACGCCATCCGTCGGATCAGGAGGAACCTATGGACAGGCGGAGTCGTCAATGAAAACACTTCGGATAACGGCACCGTTTGTGGTGCCGCACCTCTCGAAATCCATTCTCCTCGCAAAGTTCTTCCGGGCGCTCGGCGATCCGACCCGGCTGCGCATTCTTCAAGCCGTCCTTGAGGAGGAGAAGAATGTTACGGCACTCGTCCGGATTACTGGTGCGCCTCAGGGACGAGTCTCAACCCATCTCGCCTGCTTGCGGTGGTGCGGCTACGTGACAGCCCGCCGTGTGGGACGAAAAGTCTTCTACCTGGTCACAGACCCCAGGGTCCGGGAGTTAGTCCTTCTGGCGTCGGACCTCGTCGGAGATAACCTGGAGCGTATTCGAACGTGCACAGTGGTGGACCGTCCTGCCGCCTGGAGCCGTCGGAGGGAACAGAGGGCGCGGCGGTGAGTAGCGTCCCCTCTAATCCGCTGCACCTGAAGGCAAACGAGCTACCGATGGGGGCAATGGGCGGACCTCGTGGCTGAAGTCATCGCTGTCCGCCGGGCCAGACAAGGATCGGCATGTTCACAACAACGCCGGGCTGTTTCAGCATCACCTCACCCTTGCGCCCTGCCTCCTGAATCTCCTTCCAGAACGCAGTGCGGTGGCTGCGTCTGATCGTCCCCTTCGTGCACCGCGTCAGCGCGCTGTTCTTGATCGGCGCGGGCCTCTACCTCGTCTACTACTGGGTGTGGCTCTCCCGCTCGATCCTCTAGAAACGGCGCGACTTATTTCTTCACGGTAACCGTCACAGCCGCCTCCACCGCCGGATGCAGCGGCGCGTGCAGGTTGTCAACCAGCAGCACGAAGACCTTGTGCGTCCCCGGCTTGATCCCGGCCAGCGGCACCTCAAACGAGTTCGAGCAACCCATCGCCAGCATCGTCAACATTCCCATCATCGGCCCCTGCGTGGTGTCAACATTCACATGCCAGTGGCCGGTGCCGTCCACTTTGGGTCGGCCAAGGAGGTCGCACGACAGGCGGAAGTTCCGCACATCAAAAACCAGAGGAAACGTCTGACCGGATACTGTCGCCCCATTCTTCGGCGAGAGGATGCTGACGGTGGGTTTGCCAAGGTTCAGACCCGTCAACGACGGCAGCGGGTTGGTTGGCTGATAGTCGAATGTAGCCTTGACCTCGGCCTTTTCCAGTTCCTCATGGTCATTCTGCGCCGGCACTGCGGCCAGGACGTGTTTGCCAGGTTTGACGTTTTGCAGCACGAGCGTAGTGACTGGATCGCAGATCATGTTCACGAGTCCTTTGTCGAGGAAGAGGTGCCAGTGACCCGTCCCGGCTTTGTTCGGCGTGCCGGCCAGCGAACAGTCCAACGTCCAGTTGCTGAACTGCAACATAATTGGCACCGCGTTGGCCGTCACCACCTCACCATCCCTGGGTGAGACAATCGTGATCTGAGGTTCGACTCCCTGCGCTCGGACCCCATGGAATACGATGCCCCCCCACAGGATGAGGGCCGCGATCACGGCCAGCGAGAGCGCCATCCGGCCGATCTGCGGAAAACGCAAGAACGCGTGCATTTTGCACCTCCCAGCAAGAAAATCCAGAGAAACGCCTGGGGAATTCTTCCAAACACTAAGGGTACTGCCGGGGGAACCTCAATGCTGTGAACTGGCTTACATTACTCCTGTTGCACAATGGACAGAACGTGACCGCCACCGGCAGCCCGGCTACGGGGTCGTTGGCGATCTCGTGCCAGATCAGGATCAGCAGAGGATAGGCGCGCGCCTCGCCCGCCAACTCAAAAAGGATGACCGGCTCTCGAGGCTTCAGCCACTTTTCCGCGTCAGGAACGGCGTCAAAGTTCGGCGCGTCGATAGCGGGAATGCCGTCCTTGGGCGGACCCCCGGACATGATCTCGCTGAATGGCACGCTGTGCTTTGTAAAATCCGTTTTCCACTCCGAGGTGTCAAAGGGAATTCGCTGGCCCCCAGCCCAGCCCGTGGCTGACACGAGCACGGCCAGCGCCAGTACTACAACCATTGGAGTGGCAGACTTCACCGTGCCCCCTTGGTGGCGTCCCCTTCAGCCGGTCGCGGTCGAGGGCGTCGGCGTTCGTAAGAACGGGTCTCGTCGTATCATGCCAGGCGCGTTAGGACCGTCGCTGCGTCAATCGCCGCAGCCCTTCGCCGTTCTTGATGATAATGGATCGGTGCTCGGTGGCGATCAGGCCGGCGTCGCGGAACCGGCTCAGGGTGCTGGTCACCGTTTCCCGCGTGGCGCCGATCATACTGGCGATGTCCTGATGGGTGAGCCGCAGGGTCAACTGCAACCCACCGTCGTCGTGCTGCCCGTAAGCTTCTGCCAGCCGCAGCAGCAGTGACGCCAGCCGGCCCGGCACGTCGCGG
>Ga0209761_1002563_pt1 | contig 11931 bp, 10 predicted proteins | sample GraSoi013_1_40cm_4_FD_185818 | JGI IMG/M metagenome (GOLD analysis project Ga0209761, IMG submission 185818) | Grasslands soil microbial communities from the Angelo Coastal Reserve, California, USA - Sample 09_25_2013_1_40cm (SPAdes) (version 2) | ecosystem: Environmental > Terrestrial > Soil >... | reverse complement strand
CGTGGTCGAACGCGCCCTGTTCCTCAAAGTCGTCCCGGAAGAAGCGCAGTTCGTCTGCGGTTATGCCCATGGCTGCGAAGATCGTCGTGAATGGTTCATCTGATCCAACGACCTTGGCTTGTCGGGCGATCTGTGCCGCGACGGCGTTGTGGGGGAGACCTGAGGCTGAGAATAGTGGTAGCTTCTGGCCTCGGACTAGTGTGTTCATCCCGTCGATGGTTGAGATGCCTGTCTGGATGAATTCTCGAGGATACTCCCTTGCGAAGGGGTTGATCGGGTTGCCGTTTACATCCAAATAATCGTCTGGGATTATTCTCGGACCTCCATCTATGGGGCGGCCGCTGCCGTCGAAGATTCTTCCAAGCATGTCTGTCGAGACCGGGAGTTTGACGGTCTCGCCGGTGAATCGTATCCGGGTCTTTGCAACATCTAGCCCGGTGGTTCCTTCGAAGACTTGGACGACGGCGACTCCTCCGCCTATCTCTAGGACCTGGCCGCGTCTCTCTTCGCCGCTGGGCGTCCTGATACGGGCGAGCTCTCCGTAGCCGACTCCGCGGACCGATTCTACAAACAGTAGGGGTCCCGATATCTCTCTGATAGTCGTGTATTCCAGTCCTGCAAGCGCCATGGCTATCTCGCTCCAATATTTTTGAACTGCTGGTTGATCTCTTGTTCGATGTTTTGTGTGAAGCTGGCGAACTTGTCGGCGGGTATTAGCCGCATCCTGTCTATCTCAGTCTTGACGGGCAGTTCTAGGACCTTCTGCAAGGGTATGTTCGCGTCGACTGCTTTCTGCATGATCTTGTGATAGTCGAGTATGAGCTTGATCATAAGGTGGATCTTCTCCTTGTCACAATACGTGTCGGCGGGGTTGTACGCGTGTTGCATGAGAAAGTCCTCCTTGATCATCCGTGCAATCTCTAGCGTGACGCGCTGGCTCTCTGAGAGAGCGTCGGGTCCGACGAGCATCACGATTTCTCGAAGCTCATCGTCCCGCTGGAGAATATTCATGGCCTCTTTCCGCATCATAGTCCAGTCGGGTCCGATCTCCTTCCGGTACCACTCGTCGAGAGTGTCCGTGTAGAGCGAGTAGCTGGTGAGCCAGTTGATGGCCGGGAAGTGGCGTCTGGAGGCGAGGTCCGTGTCGAGGGACCAGAAGACCTTCGCGATTCTCAGAGTGTTCTGCGTCACCGGCTCTGAAAAGTCTCCACCGGGCGGTGAGACTGCCCCGACGATCGAGATGGAGCCGACACGGGTCTCGGACCCGGCAACCTCGACCCTTCCCGATCTTTCGTAGAACTCTGCGAGCTTTGACGCGAGGTAGGCCGGGTATCCTTCTTCTCCGGGCATCTCTTCCAGTCGTCCGGATATCTCTCGCATGGCCTCGGCCCAACGGCTAGTCGAGTCAGCCATCAACGCCACATCGTAGCCCATGTCGCGGAAGTATTCCGCGATCGTGATTCCAGTATAGACGCTCGCCTCTCTCGCGGCGATTGGCATGTTGGAAGTGTTGGCGATGAGGACTGTCCGATTCATTATCGGCTCGTTGCTTCTCGGATCGACCAGTTGGGGAAACGTCTCAAGGACCTCCGCCATCTCGTTCCCTCTCTCGCCGCATCCCACGTAGACGATGACCGACGCGTCAGCCCATTTGGCAAGCTGCTGTTGCGCCATCGTGTTGTGGCATATCATTGGCCCCCAACCTCCAACAAAATTCTCATAACCCGGGACTGCAACGTCGAGAACTTCTCCCGCGTATTGGATGCGTTTCGTATCGACTATTTCGTCGAAAAACGTATGCTCGGAGAGTTGCACTACATGCTCTAAGTCTCGAATGAGCCCGGGTGTCTTCTTCTGATCGTTCAGCTCCTCCTTTGCGAGGGAGACCAGGCGCTTCAGTGCATCAATCCCTGGCTTCTGGTTCAGGTCAGTATAGTTCCGTATCCAGATTCTATTCTCTTCGAGTTTCTTTATCGATAGACCGGAAAGTTCGATCGTCCTCCTGTAGACCGATGGGTCGAGAGGCACAGTGTCGATTGAGTTGTAGCCTCTCTTCTTGTCGTTGAGATATGTTTCAATTCTCGATAGGAATGGGTAGGGTAGGTTCTCTGGAAGTTGCCTTCCTAGCTGGGCGATTGCCCGCTTTCCTTCGATGGTGATACGGTGGTAGGTGTGGTCGGCGATTGTTCTCTGGCGCGACCGGTGCAGAATGCCCAGCCGGGTTAGAAGATATGACAGTCCCAGTGCCATTTCCTGGCTCGCTGTCGCGATTTCGAGGCAGAACTCTCGGAAGGATCCGTCTCCCGCGATGTATCCGGCTAGGAAGCTCGCTATCACACTATCTGGGGACATACAAACTATGTCAGGAATTCTCACGGTTCTAGACTTCTTGCCTGGGGGCACGCCGAGCCTGACTAGGAAGTTGGCGAGTGCGGTGCTGTCTACGATCATGAGTCGTCCGCCTCGGTGGGTTCCAGGCTTAGCTTCTGTCTCGAAGAGGTGGTGTGACAGTTTGCTGAAACGGTCTAGGACCCTTGGGTCGTTGTTGAATAGGACGACGCTCCCCATGGCGCGAATGGTTCCATCCGAAAGGATGAGACCGAGAAATTCAGCAAGCTCGGTGCTCATCTCTTCGGGAATCCTAATGCCCTTTCCATGTCTCTCGGCCTCCGCCCTTGTAATTGGAATCGGTTCATTGGACAAGCGGGATAGCCTGGCGAGGAAGCCGACTGTCGGGCGTGCTCTCTTGAGGTAATAGTTGAGGAATGCTGGATAGCTCGTCTGGAGTTTGCGAGAGAGGTTTTTCAGGGTCGTCTTTCGCTTGAGTGTCTCGATAGTCTTGACCATTAGACCAATGGTCTTTGCGTCTCTGATCCTCAACCGTTCGGGGAGGTATTTGTACGGGTCAATCGTCTGAGCTTTCAATGCTAGTGGGATCTTTCGAGGTGCTACTAGGAAGTCGCCGGGCTTGAGCTTTCCCGCGGGAGTTTCAACGACCGCACCGTCTGGGCTGAGTTGATGGAGTTGGTGGACTGGTGTGACCTTTAGCATTCTGCCACTGCGGGTTGTAATATGGACGAGTTCTGCGGAATGTCCCTTGAAGCCGACGGGAGCTTCCGCCTCGTTGAATTCGGGGTTCGAGAGGGAAACGAGTCTAAGCGGATCTTTGTACTGATAGATCGTTTCGTTGGCGTCCTCTTCAACCACTCGAGAATTGTCGTTTCCTACAAGTTCGCGGATTCTTCTCAGCCGGCCATCAGCAAGGAGAACTGGCGTATCAGGGTCGACACACTTGCCGGTGCCGAAGGCGCCGGGGATGGTCGCGGTGCCCCCTTTGGCTATGGGGAAGAAGAAGTCGATTATTCTCTGCCCGGTCAGGAGCGGGGTGTTGCTGGGGAGTTTTCGTCTGAAGCTTCTAGCTGTCCGCACTGGCCAGGTGTTCAGCATGAACAGTGCAACGGGCCCACCGGGAGACTCTAGTTCGCCGATCGGCTCGGTGACGGTATAGTCGCCTTCTTTGACGATCGATGATATCTTGCCGGACTGGTTCGGCGGGACCATTATCTTCTGGGTGATGAGGCTGGTCTCTTTGACCTGGCCGATAATGTCTCCTCCGGCGAGGTTTGCGCCGGGCTTGGTGGTGGGGACGAAGTGCCATTTCTTGCTCTTGTCGATGGGGGGGAGGGTTAGGCCACGCCTGACGAAGGGTCCGGTCTTTTCGAAGAGTATCGTGAGTGGTCGTTGGATTCCGTCGTAGATCTGGCCGGTTATTCCCGGCGCTAACTCAACAGACAGCGGTTTGCCGCTTCGCTCCACTTTCTCTCCGGGTCGTAGGCCCGCGGTCTCCTCGTACACCTGTACCGTGGCCCGGTCTTGTTCTATCTTGATGATCTCTCCGATGAGACCCTGGTCGCCGACTCTGACGACCTCGTACATTTCGGCGCCGAGCATGCTGCTGGCCACTATGACGGGACCGGCTACCCGTTCCACCTTTCCAGGCTTGAAGCTCGACATGGCGCCATCAGTAACAGTGAAGTGAAGAGGCGTCGGCCGGGTTCTGATTAAAACCTTCTCTGTGCCATGGAGAGTTACATTAGCCTCATTATGCCGCTGTGGGGCTGAGTGCTCCTCTAACGAGTCCCGGTTGTGATTCTTGGAATTGTTTAGGGGAGTAGCGTCTAAGACAGCGCAGTCTAGCTACAAGCGGCTCATCCAACTATTGGTAATAGGCTCTGATGGTGATCATTGTCCACAGACTACGTATGATGCAGCTAGAGAGGTTGGCGGCCAGATCGCGTCTCACAGTGCGGTGACCGTTACTGGGGGATTGGGTGGTGTAATGGAGGCTGCATGTAGGGGGGCGAAGGAGAAGGGTGGAATGGTTGTCGGGATCATTCCTCACGAGGATATGAGCTACGCGAACCCCTACTGCGACATCATCATTCCTACTGGGTTAGGGTTTGCCCGGAACTTCGTCACCGCCTATTCGGCGGATGCGGCGATAGTTGTTGGGGGTGGCGCGGGCACGTTTATCGAAGCGTGTGTCGCCTATCAGAAAGGGAAGCCGATCGTGGCTTTGACTGGCTCGGGTGGGACAGCGGACAAGATCGCGGACACTTTTCTGGACGATCGAAAAACGATCAAGGTGGTCTCGGCCTCGACTCCGCGGGAGGCGGTGGAACAGGCGATTGATCACGCGTCGAACGGGAAGAAGGGCGTGAAATACTTCCAGAGCGTAGCCCGGATGATCTAGCCCGCTCGGAGCCGACCTGCAGCCTTCAACACGCGTAGCGCGTTGAGTGTTATCATCTCGCTCGGTCCGTTGCGGCCCCAGTCAACTACTTCGACGTTTGAGACTGCGAGCTTGGCCAGTTCCTTCCGTTTCAGACTCCAGTAGTAGCCTTCGGGCCTCCATCTACCATCCTCTCGACGTTTCGATTCGACGAGCTCGATTGCTTCCCGAGTCCGGGGGTCTCCCAGTTTTCCCGCTCGATGAAGAATGGTGAGAGCCTGGAGAATGTCGTAGTGCCAGTACAACGGGTAGTGGAGTTCTGTGAACGAGTGAATCGATCGACGAACCTTCGAGTGAAATGTCTCAGGAGGACGCTCCTCGCCTGTTCGACAAGAACGGAAGATGCGATGCTTCAGGAAGAATTCCGCAACTTTCTCCACAGACTCGCGAACAGCAATGTCGCCTGTAACATGATAGTATTCAAACAGTCCCCAGAGGGTCGATAGGCTCTCATTGAACGAGGAGTGCCTCGCCTCCTCCCTACGGTCACAATTCCATCCCCCATCCGGCCACTGCCACTTCACCAGTGACTCTGCGAGCCCTCTAACACGAGGGTCCTGGGCGATTCCTAGACGGCTGCAGACAGCGAGCGCGTTTCCTTCTTGAGAGGCGCACCTTCGATACAACCCGTTGATTAGTGGAACATTTCCAAGGTGAGCCTCGCCGAGCAGCCATTTGAGAACGAGGTCGGTCGCCTTTACTGCCGGTCGAAAACCCTCCGCTACTCCCAGCTCTACTAGTGATACGAGACGCCAGTGGGCTCCCGTCCATTTCTGGTAGGGGTGCACCCCGAAGCCTCCATCCGGCTGCTGATCTTCAAGAAGCGTACGTACATGGGACCCTCTGGGGATGAGTCGTCTCGTCTTCTCGACTTCGGACGAGTCCGGACGGTTATCGACAAATTCTGTCAGTGCCAAATAGCGGACGGAGGGGTCGTGAGATTGAAGGAGCCAGGCAACTCCAGGGTCTTCCTCATCCTTTAGCGCCGCTTCAGACGCAGGAGGCCGGTTCATCCTACAATCTTGAATCGGCTCGACTGTTTTATTCCTTAGCAAAACATGTGAGTTTCCATCGAGGCTCAAAGGCCTGAATTCTAAGGAAGTTGTCCAGCAAACTCCGCTTGTAGTCCTCGCTGAAAATCAGCGCTCTCTCTGGAAAATGGCACACATTAAATATTCGGAAGGAATGCCTGCGGAACATGTTCGCAAAGCTCTGCCGTTTGAGATCAGTTGTTCGTCCCGGCGAAGCGAATTCGCCTCACTGAAAACCCCAGCATTCACGATGTCTGCCTGGATTGTTGCCGAATGAGTACTTACTCGAAGAGTAGCGCGGCCGGGGTTATTCTACTAGTTACGATCATAGAAGACTCCGGGCTAATCGCCTGGCTGGCGTTACTCCATACCTCCATGATCTACATGGGCATACCAATTGCCGCGCTCGTTCTCCTGGTCGTGCTCCTTATCGAGCATTCGATCATGCAACGCGCAGAGAATCCGGATTTTACCGGCAAAGTCTTCCTCGAAATAATCGGGTTTACGACTCTTGAGGTGATCAACTGGAACGTCTGGCTGGCCCTGCTTTCGAACACCTCCTCCTTGTTCTCGATGACTTCCCTCCTCGCTTCAGCCTACTTCTTTGTCGGGTTCTACATTGAACACCAGATTACCGAAAATGTGATCACGCAACAGCCGTTTCTCCACTTCAGAAACGCCAAAGGCGTGATCACTGCCGGCGTTATTCTTGAGACTCTTAGCGAAGGTGTTGGGGCACGACTCTGGATATCCTACGGACTAGCAGGCATGGGACTTGTAGCTATAATATTCCTCGTCATTGGATCCACGATAGAGCATTCCATTCAATACGTCGTTGGAAGAGTGCCCGTGGAGAGTCAAACTACGGCCCGAGTACCAGCATAACCAAGTTTGGGATTTAGACCCGTGGAGTTCGAATGTGCTGGCCATAGATCGCTCACTATCAAAATAAGCACTGGTTGAGGATTTGGCGCTAGCCGAACGCCAGCAAGGTCAGGCAGGGCCGCGGCCCTGGCTCTTCATGTATGTGGCGATGTACCACTGATTACCGAAAGGGTCTTGCACCGCGCCTGACCGCTCCCCATAGTCCATGTCCTTGACCTCATGGAGGCTCTTCCCACCCGCCTTTAGCGCCAGGGCGTAAGCCGCGTCCACGTCGTGGACAAAGAGGTGGATGCCGATCTTGAGAGGCTTCCAAGGGTCGCTGGCACGACCTGTCTCGAGCACGGAGTCTCCGATCCGAAATGCCGTGTGCAGAAGCTTCCCGTCCGGACCGAGTGCACGCTGATCCTGAAGTTCCTCGGCACCAAATACAGTCTTTGCGAACGCTACAAGACGCTCCGGCTCATCGACGATAAAGTAGGGTGTTACAGTCCGAAAGCCGGGCGGAATATGAGAGGCGGGTTCCGTGGTTTGCATCATCATCAATCGCAGATGATGTGCGCGTTAAGGGTTTCGGCCGGTCACATTACGGTCCAACATCGGTCGGGAAACCAATGTCTGAGTTAACATCTTGAGGCATGATTGTGGTGGGGCTGAGTGGCTCCATATCAGGACTGGTTCAATGGCTAATCTCGGCTGTCTCAACTGTCTGTAATGCCTTTAGAACTGGCAGAAACACCAACGTGGGCAATCCTTTGGCGTCTCAGATGTTAGACAGTCAGGTAGAGACTTTATCGAAACAATTCAAGTACTTCTCAGAGAAAGTCTATCCTGGGTCCTCCCCGCTTTACCAAGGGCTTTCAGCACGACTCGCGGAAGACCATGAAATCCTATCCCTCGCCTCAGAGTCGAGGAAGGGAGAGATTGTTCCAAATCTTTTCTTCGCAGCCGTTCATTTCCTCCTTCTTCAAGGAACAGAGCATCCCCTCTCTGCCTTCTTCCCAAGCGTCTCTCGTTCTTCTAGCGGAGCAGGCGGTGATCCATATCCGTATTTCCGTTCCTTCTGTTTAGAAAATAAGAACCGCATTAGGTATCTTGCATCATCAAAGAGGGTCCAGACCAACGAGGTTCAACGTTGTGCCTGCTTACTACCTGCCTTCGCACTAGTAGCTCGAGAATCGCGGGGAGGACCGCTCTCCCTTGTAGACATCGGTGCCAGCGCTGGCCTAAATCTCCAGTGGGATCGATATGGGTATGATTATGGTACCGGTCGAAAGTATGGCAATGTCAACTCTCCTGTCCAGATCTCGTGCACTGTCCGAGGGGACCCAAAACCTCCGATTCCCGAAATCTTTCCCCCAGTCGAATCTCGGCTAGGAATCGATCTCAATCCAATAGAGGTTGGTGATACGGAAGAGATGCTGTGGTTAAGGAGCCTCGTCTGGCCTGAGCACACGAAGAGAGCCGAACTGCTGCAACGGGCGATTGAATTGGCCAGGCAAGATCCTCCTCGAGTAATCTCAGGAGACGTTCTTGACGTCTTGCCGGGCGTGTTGTCGGAGTTGCCTAGGCATTCAACAATCTGCGTCTATCACAGCCATACCGTTTACCAGTTTCCTCAGGAACTACGAGACCGGCTTCTGTCGCAAATCACAGAGCTTTCAAGAAAGAGAGATCTCTTCGAAGTTTCATTCGAATGGTGGCGTGGGAAAGACCAGCCCTCGCTTGAATTGAGTCGAGTGCATGACGGCAAAAGACGAGAAGAGCTCCTAGCGTATTGCAGTCCCCATGGAGAATGGTTGCAATGGGTCCAGAGGACTTAGACATGAGCTGATGGAGATAGGGAGGATTTGAACCAGAGCCGGGCTGGGGCAGTGGTGGGGCTGGCCGGATTTGAACCGGCGATTTCGTGGGCTCCCGGCATGGATGAGCTCCCAAGCCACGCGGCCAGTCCAGGCTTCTTAACATAAGCCTTCTAGACCTGGCTAGCCGACAGCCCCTGAAGCCGCTGTCGAACCGGTGTCGCTTTAGCTCTTACTATTCAGCAGAGTCCAGTGGAAGAAGAAGGCAAAGACAAGCCCGTACTGGTTTGGTTATTGCGGTGTCGGTGCAGTTGGATTTTATACCAGCAGATGGGTATGGTAGGAGGCACTGGGACAACAGAAAAGCAAGGAACAAGCCCTTGGAAACAACTGACCAAAAGGTCCTGAGGACATGCCTCGTCTGCAACCGCAAGTTTCTCGGATGGTTCAGCGAGAAATACTGCAGCGCCGACTGCAGAATGGAGGGCAACCGTCTCAAAGCTCGGTTGCGCAAGCGGAAGAGTAGGAAGTCGGGCGAACTTCGTGAGGGAGTCATATCCCAACAGCTGGTGGAACTCGGCTTGTCCGAGACTCAGTATCCGATGTACAATCACGAGATTGTTCCGACGATGTATGCGAACTTCACACTGTACCACGCCCGAGATGGCAAGCGTCATGTGCGATCCTACTACGATCTGCTACGGGAGATTGCGAAACTTAACGGTACAAACCTCAGCACAATACTTGCAAACATGCGTCCACGGGACGAGTCAAACTAGCCGTCTACTGGTCCAGTTTCCGTAAATCCTCAATCTTCCCGAGGTAAGTTCCGTCGAAGAGGTACGCTTCACCATTTTCGAAATCCACAGCGCCGGATCTCAGCACGGGTCCCATGTACTCCTTGTAGAGGTCGGTCCAGCCTTCTGTAAAGGCTCGATTGATCGGTTGTCCTCCAAGATAGTCGTTGAAGCTGGGCATTATGACGCAGTCAGCATCAACAACCTTGACTCCGTACTTTTTCCCGTACTCCTCCAACGGGTCGCCCTCGTACTTTACAGATTCATGCTTCAAGACTCCCTCAGCAAGCTTATGGCCGCTGCTCTTGGCTCGGACCCAGGCTTGACGGGTGATCCGGAAACCCAGCGGGTCCTTGAAGACGACGACAGGATGGAGATGGCCCATCACCAAGAACTTGCAGCCGAGCAGTGGCGGCGATGGCCAGGCATGGCCGTGAAAGAGGCCGACGCTGTTCCAGAGAGAGATCCCCTCGGATGTGCTGATCTTAACGCTAGGGGGTGTGAGCGGTTCTAGGTTTCCGTCATGGTTTCCAGGGACCACCTGGACATTTGGGATGATCTCGACTAGACCCTCGAAAAATTCGGGTACATACTTCCACTCTTCCAGCTCGACCTTTGCCACGGCATGTTTCACATCGCCTAGGAGGATGAGCTGTTGGGGATGAACATCGTTGACGATCTTGCGGAGCTTCTCTAGGAGACGAGGTACCTGGGAGGGCACGTGTATCCCCTGGTGCGACAGCGAGACCTCCCAGCCGAGGTGGAGATCAGCAACAACCAGGACCCTCTCAGCATCTCTCTCCAGTAGCAGCGCCGGCTGATCCGCTACCGGTTTCACAATTGTTGTTTCGGACACGGCGTGGCAGATCTCACACGCCCAGCCACAGCGTTTCCCCTTAAAATCAACTGTCCAATGCGTAGCTAGTGAGCTTTAGGTCTGACCAGCAAGGGTCCTTCAAGCCGCCTGTCGACGGAGAGCGGTCTTCTTTTCGAACAAGGATCGGATAATCCGACCGCCTAAACTCATGTAGGGCTTACTCATACCCGTTCAGAAGCGGTGGAGGCTGGCGGTGTCAAGCAATGAGATTTCGGCAATCAGAGAGAGCTGGTTCAAGGGAAGTCCACATGAGAAAATCGGGGTCACTGAGAGGTACGTGGTGTTCGGCGAGGCACGACGATGGATGATAAACCAGCTAGGCTTGGGAACGGGTGAGACCTTGGACGTAGGCTCTGGGCACGGCTTCCTGACATTCGAGTTAGCGTCGATGACAGCATCTCACATTGTTGGATTGGACTTTTTGTCTGGTAAGCAAATGAGGATGGCCACAGGCGGTTCACAACTGGGCGGATTTACTGACAGGATTTCCTTTCTAGTTGCTGATGCTCGAAGGTTGCCCTTCCCTGGTGGCAAGTTTGACGCAGTGGTCTCATTCAACGCGTTGCAGGACGTTAGCATGACTGTGGGAGAGGAGGCCTCGGGCGAGGTAGTTGAGGAAGCTTGCAGGGTGTTGAAGATAGGAGGAGTTTTTGCGTTTGCCGACAATCTATTCCCGGAATGCTTTCGTACTCCTAGTCAGAAGCTTTACGGAAAGATCCACCAAGAGGATCTTCGAGCGTCATTGCCTTCTCTCGAAACCCTGTTATCACACTTGAATTCACTGAAGAATTTAACGCAGGTCCAATTTGATCCTCGAATCAACTTGAGTGAGGAGGAGGCTAGGGTCGAGTTTATGGATATTGCCGATGCGAGACCCTTCGGCATGGTTGTAGATTTTGAAGCTCTCTGGAAGAAGCATCATTCTTTAATTCGATCCACGGGTCTGTCTTACCCTGATGTTTTGTTGATTTCTGGAACGAAAAATTGAAAGTCTGACACTTGAAGAACGCTGATTAGGTCTTCGGCAGCAGAGGACTAATCGGGACTGAAAGAGACCTGGGGTTTCTGCTCAGCTCTTGCAATTGCTCTCGGACTTTGGCGTCTGGTCGAGGACTCGGAGTCAAGTGGGCTGCTGTCAGCCGTCTAGCTCGTGGGCCTTCTATGGCGTAGAGAGTAGAAGCCGACTGATACGGCAGCTCCCACTGCGGCTATGACCACTCCGATCTGTATCCACAAACCAGTCGTGGCGGTAAAGCCGGATCCTGCAGGAACGTTGTATGTGAAGTAGTTCCCGTTGTTGTCGTTGGTCGCCTTGTTGTTGTTATTGTCGTACGCTACTATGTAGTATGTTACGTTGCCGCCGTTGTATAATGGAGGAATGTGAGCGATGGCCCGCTGGCTTGTGGAGTTGTAGGATGCAACTACCGTCGTGTTGACTGCGTTCCAGTTGTCTGTAGAGTAATGTATAGTCACGTTCTTGACGCCACTACCTGCGGTGACGGTTACGTTTACCGTGACCTGATCATTTGGTCCGGGCGATGCTGGGGAGATGCTTGGTGTGCTAATGCGCAGTCCTGGGGGGGCGGCAACGGTTGCAATCGCGGGCAGAAATAGCAAGAGTGAAAGAGCAAACGCTATTCTCTTTGAGTATGGTGACAAGGGTTTTCCACTCATACAAGGAGGTCCTGAGACATACCTTTCTTGTAACTGCCATCGGGCAATGGAAGCTCTTCTTTGCACCTACAAAGTC